>Ga0307489_10002457_pt1 | contig 12398 bp, 18 predicted proteins | sample SB12metaG_FD_202247 | JGI IMG/M metagenome (GOLD analysis project Ga0307489, IMG submission 202247) | Sea-ice brine microbial communities from Beaufort Sea near Barrow, Alaska, United States - SB 1.2 | ecosystem: Environmental > Aquatic > Marine > Coastal | place: USA: Alaska | collected...
CCAAGCGCCGGAGCCGCGCACTTTACCCAACACAATATCTCCTCCTTTCTCCTCCTCCTCGTCCTCCTCCTCCTCCTCCTCCTCCCCCTCCTCCTCCTCCTCCTCCTTATCTTCCCCCTCCTCCTCCCTCCTCCATATCCTCCTCCTCCCCCTCTTCTATCTCCTCCTGCTCCTCCTCATCCAACCACACAATACCGGGCTCGATATGGATGCAGACGCGCATCATTGGACACCCGCCACGCCATCGCCAGTCAGTCAGTTGGGTTCTGCTTTTGGTTTTGGCTCGGCAAGCAGCGAAAGAGCGAAAGCTGACACACATATGCGGGAGGGACTGGAGCCGTGGGATAAGGTGACTTGATACCTCACCAGTACGCGGTTCCTATCATAATTTATTTCCCCGCTACATTACGCCTTGGGCCCAGAAAGCCTAGGTCCACTTAACAATCGGAGGTCCCGTCTGCATCAGGTGGCGGTGACCCGTGAGCAAACTTGGGCACATCCCGCGAGTTTCTTTTGTTTCTGGTTGGAATGCGAAAGCGTACTGCCATCATTTTTTAGGGATGATGGCAAGCATATGCCTTTGATTTTTATTGTGTGGGAAGGATGGGATAGCATACAATGATGGGTGTTTAGGAGGCCCGCAGAGGGCAACCACACCAGCGTGTGGTAAACGTCCTTACCAAACACCGACCAATCATCTCCGCTCGTGCCCGGGCCGTGCTGCAGCCCGGACCCTGTCATCACGCAACCCCGAAGCCGTGCTCGCACTGCTCGACTCGCACCAAACACTCGCCAAACACTGACCGAGCAGCTGCGCTCGTTGGTTGAGCCCCTATTCATCGGTGGCTGTGGAGATGCAGGCGAAGGCGGAGAAGGAGCGCAGCGTGGCCAAGGCCAAGAAGGTGGCGGGCGCCCGCTCCGCCGTCGGCGCCAAGTTCTACGCCTCCATGAAGCAGGAGTCCAACTACGAGGGCGAGCTCTTCGACAACTTCGCCTCCTGGCTGCACGGCAGGGCCTGATCTTAAGAATAGACACGAGACAGACGGTCAATTCCATCATCCTTCTTATCCTCCTCTTCCTCCTCATCATCATCCTCATTCTTCTCCTCCGGCTCCTCCATCCCCTCTCTGCCTTCTCCGCGCTTCTGTGTGAGCACATGACTGTTCGCTCATAGCATACCGGTGTACCCGTGCACACTCGCCGCAGACTCCCCCCTGGCCTGGCCATCGTCCTGGCCTTGCCTGGCTCGTGGTGTGCCGGTGCCCCCGTGCGTGCATCCTATGACGAGGCGAGCGATATATACCAGGCCCTACTGCGCGGCAAGCCGAGCGACGGCCTCGACGAGGAGGAGGCCAAGTAAGGGAATCATCAGGATCGTTCTAGCCCTCTAGCCTAGCTAGTGTGCTCGATACTTGATAGGTTCGCCTTATAATACCGATGAGAAGTCTGGTCGGTTTAATCGCGTTCGTCAGTTCGGCAGTCGCAGCATAGGTTCGTGCTCGCTGGTCTCGTCATCCACCGCATGGTGTACAGGTGCTCGTCACGTCCGACATCCACCGCAACGTGTACCGGCGGTGGCAGCGCCGTCCACCACATAGTGTACTGGTGGTCGCTGGCCGCGTCATCCACCGCATGGTGTACCTGTGCTCGTCTCATCATCCACCGCACAGTGTTCCGGGGCTTGCCGCGTCATTCAGCTAGTTGTGACCGGTGCTCGCCGCGCCGCCCACGGTCGCTCGATTCCATGACACTGTGCAGACTTCTTCGTTCAACCGGAGAGGCGAATATCTGATGAATCAATCCTATCGCACTCCACCTGGTTTCTGTGCGCGCATTCACCTCATTTGGCTCGTTCGTCCGTAATCATTGTCAGCAGGGTCTAATAGACCATCACACTTTTGGTCATATGTAGAATCAACACGCGACATTTCGCGCGTACGCAAATAACGGTTACAATTTGCTCCCGCCCTCTCCGATCTGAGTCGGCCTGCCGGAGATCGCGATCGGTCCAGTCACACAACGCGCAGCGCATATCCGCCGAGGTAAACGCCCGTCCCTCACGCCAAACACGTCCGAGTCGCGCCATAATGGGTCCCCGTTTTCGCGAAGTATCCGGGCGATACGCGCCTCACACGCCCTTTCCCCCCGCACCTCGCGTGGCGCATCTTTGGGACCGATCGACACCCGAAAAAGGGTGTTGTTACAGGGTGGGTGAGGGGACTGCGACATGCGGGTGGCGGCGCGTCCTGGCGGTTGTGACGACACCCATCGTATGTCGTCGGTGCTTGCCGACTCATCGGCGTCGTGTGATGTACTTGAGGTGCGAGGGTGCGGTCCGTGCCTCTCGGCGCGTGCCTCGGCACGCGATGGAGCGTTGCCTGGGCCCCTGAGTGTCTTGTCTCCACCCTCGTATTAGTAATCAATCTGTGGGGCGGGCCTTGAGAGCGATGGTCGCCGATGCGCCACGCACGCGGTCGCGTGGGTGCTAGGGTAAGGAGATATGCGGCGGCCACCTTTGTGTTACCCGATCGGCGCCGGCAGCTTCGCTCCTTGACTGCCTTCGTCGAGAAACGATATACGACGCGGATATTTCGTTGTTCGTCATTATTTACTCACGCGTTTTGTTCCTCCCTTCCTGGTTGTTCAGACAGTTGAAGACCGCGGTCTCGTCACGTTTCATTCAGATGGACTCCACTGGCGGCTCCGCGGGCTTCTCTGGCACCAGCTCCCTCGACGGCACCTACGGCAGGGCCTGCCCAGAGCCCCCTTGTCAGCTCGACTGCAACTTGCATCTTCACCTTGCAACTGGCCCCGAAGGTCCTGGACCTGGTGTGCGAGTGGTGTGCGTGTGTGCACCGGTGCACTCGGAATGAACAGCACAGGAGCGAGAGCCCCCTTACCAGCTCGACTGACAGCCGCGTCTGCATCTCTCAGAGGCAGCTTTGCAACTTTTCAAGCCAGAACGCAGAAGGTCCCCAAGGGTGTGCGAGTCTGCCCAAAGTCTGCCCAAAGTCTGCCCAAAGTTTGTGCGTACCAGTGCACTTTGAGCAAATAGTGCAGGAACAAGCGCCCCGTCCCTACTCCAAGGCGCCGCCACGCTGTCCTCATCGGGCCGATACAACGCGCGCTTCAATGACGCCGACCCCGCCCTCTTCAAGCCGGTACGACCACCTCCACCCCGCACCGCGCATACTTCCATTGGGTTTCTTTGGTGGTTTCATGATCTTTTTGGTAGCAAACGCCTCGAGCTGACACTAATAACGTCTCGAGCTAGCACAACACTCAGGACGCCTCGAGCGTACACCAACACGTATGATGGACGCAGCTAACATTCACAACGCCAAGAGCTTACACTAAAACCATCACTAACTCACACTTCCCCCTGCCCCCGACTCCGCAGCCGTCCAACAACAACGCGTCGCGCAAGACCACTTGGGACTTCCATGAGGAGGTAAGGCCAAGCAGACATTGCTCCAAACCATCCGTCTGCGCATTTTGAGCCCTCGTTCCTGAAGCATGTCAAACGGCATCCTACGAGGTCAGCTGTCAGGGCCTGATTGCTCAAATATCCGTCAAGTGATTATCGTTTCTCGATGTAACTGGCGTCCTTTGTGGTCAGGCCCCGACAGATATTGCTCAAAATATCCGTCAACGCATTCCAAACCCTCATTTCATAATTTAAACGGCATCTATGACGTGGCAGACGATATCTGCCTGGCCCTGCGAGGAGTCCAGCCTTACGTTCGCCACTGAGCGCTTGGAAATGAAATCGCGATCCGGCTTCCGCGCAGCCAAGTGCGAAACCTCCCGCATCGGTAAGCCCCATGTTTCTTTTCTATGTGCTGAACGTTCATCGAGACCCAACTCACTCACTTGGTGAGCATTAACCAATCTCCTCCGCCAATTCTAGCGAACAGACTTTAGCTAGGTCTGAGGTCAGCTTGACTTGGATGTATGAGATGAACGCCATCGCATTGTCTGAGATCAGTTGATGGTGCCGACATTGAAACGCATCGGCTATGGGCCTCGCTTGGCGTACGCTAGTCGATGAGATTCAATTCGACTGCACTCAGCACGCATACACGATGATGTCGGGCCTTACATCCGGGCGACTGCGTGAACTTCGATCAGCGCGCATGGACCCCGGCGCGCGGATTCCCCTCGCCGCCCAAGGCCGTGTTCGTGCCCTCCAACTACCACGTGTCCTGCAAGACTGCGAACTCGTCGTGGCATGGAGCGGACATCCCGGGAGGCTGGACGGCGGGGCCTTACACTCGTCCACATCTTATATCAACTTGAGCCATTTTGTCACTGGAACCACCCAACGCATTCCACAAACAGTGGTTAGGTTGCGCTGAGACGTGGACGTGTGTAAGCCCCTACCAGGGCTGACCTGAGGCTTACATTCATCTACGTCTCGGCTCTGCCTCAGCCGCCTTCGTATCTGAAACCGTCTAAGGTATCCCCACAAAAAATGCTTAGTTGAGCTGAACGATGTTCGATTGTATTTCTTTTCCAGGGCTTACTTAAGTGCTTGGGGCTTACAGTCGTTCACTTGTCGACAATCCCTGAGCCGGTTTTGTCACTGAAACCGTCCAACGTATCCCCACAAAAAGTGCTTACGCTGACCTGATAAATGGAAGAGTGTAAGCCCCTGCTGGACGGACCTGTCCTTCCCCCCCTCCATGCCCATCCGCAAGACCATCCCCCGCTCCGGGTGAAACACATCTGGAGCAGGAGGTCAGAGGAGAAAGAAGAAGGAGGAGGGGAGAGAGGAAAGAGGAGTGGAGAGAAGAGGGGAGAGAGGAGAGAGGAGAGATGAGAGAGGAGAGGAGAGGGGAAAAAGGAAAGATGACAGAGGAGTGGGGAGAGGAAACATGAGAGAGGAGACGGCAGATATCAGAGGCCTGCTCGCAAGACCATCCAGCGCTCCGGCTGAGCGGATTCAGAGAAACATGCGTTGTACCCTCTGGGTGAGAAGATTGAAAGAAATCTACGTTGTACCAACAAAGATTGAAAGACATCTACATTTTTTATATACATAAAGAACTGCGATCTGCAGCGTTCAAACGAACGCGCGATGCGCTATGCAGGATGCCAACGTGCGTGAATGTCTTCGAAACGACACGATCGAATCGAAAAGACCAATCTCAGGCAAATGACGCCCATTCACTAAAATTCATCGAGCCCTAAGGTGCTCAGATGGTGAGCGCCAAATCAATAGTTTATAGAAATGATCTTCTGGATGCTGTCGCCCCTGCCCCCACCCACGGCCCCGCCCCCGCTCTCGCTTCGGTCCCCGCCTCCGTCCCCATCCCCGTCCCGAACTCATCCCCACCCACGCCCCCGCCCCCACCCCCGCTTCGCACGTAGATGTTATTAACAGGAAAACGCGCGGCGCACTCCCAGCGGCCAAATGGTGTATCATCACAGTGCCAAAGTGCAGGTAGACGACGACGACGCGGTCCCCGACCTGGAGCAGCGGCAGGCGACTCCGCAGCTGCTGCGTGACTCCCTTCCACATGTGTATATCTCTTTGGAATAGTTTTTTTATGAAACGTATGCCTCTCGCCATCTTGTGATTCCTTTGCTCCGCCTCGTCTCTGGAGGCGATGTGCGTGGCAGCTCGCTGCGCCCGTGGAGTTCTGGGTTAGGTTATCTGGGGGTGGAGTGTGTGTGGAGCGTCACATCCTTGGGATGTGTTCTGTTATTGAAATGTACTCTCCTCGTCTCCTGGTGAATACTTTGCTCCGCCACGTCTCCACAGGTGACGTGCGCTGCAGCTTGCGGCGCCCGCGGATATTTAGGTGTGGTAATCTGAGGGCGGGGGGTGTGGCGCACTCACAATCGGATGCTTTTGTTTTGCGGTGATATAAACAGTCATTGACAACGAACTACAACGAACTAAAATTCTAAAGTTAATCGTGCACTCCAGCTTCTGAGTATTGAGGCATCAACCTAACTGAGTTCTCATCTCATGCATCTTCAGTCATCGAATGCGGATTATCCTCCTAGTAGGCAACTCTGGGCTGAGCTGATCCGTGAGAGCGCGAACAAACTAGGCATGTATTGAGCACCCCACCTCTACGCAGTTCGGGTGGGGTTGTCAAATGGCGATTTGGATTTTCTTGAGTTAACAGACGGTCGCTCATAAAATTACAGTGAAATCAGCCTCCGAGATCCGGGAGGCTGAAAATGTATGGGCGAGGGTCTATTAACTCAACGATAGTGACCATACCGCGCCACGCGCCATCCCCGTTTGAACCTCCCAGCCGATCTGCGTAGCTAGTCCGGGGTCGCAATCGCTTTGCACGTCTTCCTATGCACCGGCCAGTGCTTGCCCTGGCTGTAGCGGCGCAATTCGAAATTGAAACCAACGTTTGAAACCAATTCCATCATAATTTAGTTTCAAACGCTGGAGCCAGGCGCATTCAACACACGGGGTTCCACTGGTTTCAACTGGCACCGCCCCACCTGGCACTCCTTGGGGTAGCGGCGCAAGTTGAAATTGAAAGCAAAAAGTAAAAGCAGTTTATCATATTATAGTTTCAATCGCTGTAATCATTGGCGCTTTCAACACGGGTTTTGATGCCGGCAACCTGCAGCGCCTCGCCTTAGAGCAGTACACGGCGCCCCGGCACCAGAGGCTTACACTCGTTCACTTTTCAGCTCAACTTGAGCGCTTTGTATGAGATAGGGGGTGCGCGCAGGGGTTGTGTAGCCCGTGTTAAGGGGTGTTAGGGGGTGTTTAGGGTGTGTAGGGTGTTTTCTTGTGACAGACACGGCTCAAGTTGAGCTGAGAGGTGGACGAGTGTAAGCCCCTGCCCGGCACGCGCGGCACCGCCGCAGCTCCGTACACGCGGCGCTGCTCATGTCGCCAGGGTGAAGCGGCGCAGCTTGCATTTGAAAGCAACGTTTAGAAGCAGTTCATCATATTGTAGCTTCAAGCGCTGAAACCATACTAGTAGGCGCTTTCAACACGGGTTTTGAAACTGTCAACCTGCACCGCCCGCGCCCGCGCCCTACCAAAGGCGGATAAGCCGACGATGTCCCGCACGTCGACACTGCCGCCGACACGCGTCACCGCCACGTTTTCCGCGTCGCTGCCAGCTGCAGCTCCTCCCGATGACACCCGCTTGCCGCACGCGTCGCACTCCTCCAACACTTTGCAGCGGCCTGCGCCGTTTCCAGATCCGCTCAGGGAGTAGTCGGGCCTGTACTCGCCCGTGACGCGGTAGTCCACGCCCCCCCCTCCCCCTCCCCCTCCCCCTGCCCCAGACTCCCCCGCGCCCGCCGCGTCGCCTTCGCCCCCCCGGCCCCGGCGCTCCCCCGCGACACCCTCCAGCGCCTCGCTCACCACGCTGTGCTCGCTCACGCCCTGAAGGTTGATGACCCAGCGGCGCCCCGCGCGCCGGCTCTCCAGCACGAATATGTTGTAACCCGGCCGCTTGAGCACGCCGTCCGACGGCCACTCAGGCACCTCGGGGGCGAAGAGTGAGCGCCTGGTGCTGTCGTAAGCGCTCGCAAACCCAGGGAGGGCCTCGCAGCGCGCCTGCGACGGCTCCGCCCGCCACCCGGCTCCGCCCCCGCCCGCGCTCAACATGGTCATCTCGAGCCAGGGACAAGCAAGTAATGCCCGCCGCATCATCGACACGCATTTTTAAACCTCGTTTCTTGAGTTGAATAGTGTCCTATGACGTGGCGAGCAGTATCTACCAAGCCGTATCTCGAGCATCTTGAGCACGCCGCATAGCGTGTGGCGCCGTGATCTCGAGCGGGCGCCGCACGGCTCCGCCTCGTCCGTGACCGGTAGACCGCGCGCGTCCTCCTCGGCCAGCGCCTGCAGGCCGGCCAGGTGCTCGCGCGCCGCCGCGGGCAGGTCGCTCTGCTTGAGCAGCAGCCCGAGGTTGTTCCGCGTCTGGTGCTCGAAGCCGCCCGTGCGATGCAGCGCCTCGATGTAGCGGCGCAAGTTGAAATTGAAAGCAAAGTTTGAAAGCGCTTCATTATATTGTAGCTTCAAGCGCTGAAACCATAGGCACCTTCAATATCCCATACGGGTTTTCATACTGTCAAGCTGCACCGCCCAACCTCGAGGCAGTGCGGCGCCAGCATGTCCCGGTACGCCTTCAGCGCGGCGTTGTAGCAGAAGGTGCCGTGCGCGTGGCGCGGCCCCAGGCTCATCGCCGCGGCCTCGAACATCTCGCCCAGTTTCCGTCGCAGCATCAGTGTGGCGCCGCACGGCCCGCCGCGTACCACCTCCGCCGCTAAAATACCCATCTTGTAGCGGCGCAATTTGATTTTGAAAGCAGTTTATCATATTACAGTTTCAAGCGCTGTTACTAAGCTACCATAGGCGCTTTCAACACGGGTTTTGATACTGTCAGCCTGCACCGCCCTACCATCTGCGCGGTGGCAGCCCCCGCCTCGGGGACGGTGGAGCTGAGGGCTTTGCGCGCCGCGGTGGCGACGAACGCCACGAACGCGGGGAGCGCGGGGGACATGCCCGCCGCCGCCGCCTCGCGCCACACTGTCAGCGCCATCGCCTCCGCGCACGCCTTGATGCGGCTGTGGCGGGGCGGGGAGTGGCCCGGTAGCTCCTCCGCGCTGACCAGCGGGTCGTCGATCGAATCCTTGACGCGCACCTTGCCCTGCTGGATGCGGAAGGTTTCGCTGCCCTCGCCCCGCCACGAGACCTTCGAAGCTGCCTCCTGCCCCGGCCCGCGGGCAACCATCGTCACGTCCCAGCTCGTGCTGTTCTTCCCGAACACCATCGCCACGACGAAGCCGTCGGTGTCGAAGGAGGCTCGGATCTCCAGCCGCGGAGGCTGGCCGTCTCCGTGTACTAAGCCCTCACCGTTGTTGTAACCCCCGCTACTGAGTTCGAAGAGCTGTTCCTCGAGGGCGCTCAGCTCAATGGCGTTGCGGTCCGCGGTGCCGCGCGGGCGCAGCGGGTGCGGCGTGCCGATCCACTCTGCGGTGGCGCGCTGCCGCGGCAGCTCCTCGAGCTGGAACTCGTGCCCCTCCGCCGCCCACACCAGCGAGGTCCCCCCCGTCCCCTCGTCCCACATGGACTTGACCACCACGCGCTCAGGCATCTCCCGCATCGTCAGGAGCGCCGCCTCCACCTCCCGCAGTGCGTCCGCCGCCGCCGCCGCCGCACGGCCCCGCCAGCCAGGGTTGCAACCACCGCAGATGGAACTTTCGTCAGGTGCTGTTATGCTAGTTTGGTGCAGCGCGGCTGTGCTTCCTGCAACGAAATGGGGTGCAAAAAATCACAGCTGAGTGCTAATCTTTGCGTACACACGCCCGCGCAGGTGATCACCTTACCGCAACCCCCCCGCGGGTGCGAGCCACACAGGATACTCCTCAACGGCATTCTTAACGTACATTTCCGGGCGCGCCAGCTCCGCCTCCTTCGCTCTTCCTTCACTCGCAAACAGATCCATCGTCGGTACTGTAGCAGCTACTGCCTGGATGCTGTCTGACTTGACTGTACGAGAGGCTGCTATCGGAAGTGCACTGTTGCGTGACCGCCGTACGCGCGGCGGAGGTGGCGGCCGCACCTCGCGAAGGGCGCACCTCGCGGACTGAGCGCGGGTGTGACGCACGCGCGAGACCTGATGAGAGGTCTACCCGTACCCTCTCGACAGACTCGGCACCCTGTCTGAAAACTGCCACGTGCCAGTTTCCGTATGCCTGAATGCCGAGTCCCCTACGGGCATTGTCGCGCGCGCGCCGTCGCCAACGACAACAGCGCCCTCCCCGACGAACTCCCACGGCACCGACGGACTCCCCCGACGCACTCCCAGATGCCGCCACTGTCGCGGCAGGAGCGGGGCAAGGCGGAGCGCGATGCCGCCAAGCGCGCGCCAGCCAAGGCGGGAGCCGGAGGTGCTGCCGCGAAACGTTGAGTTCGGTCGGCGACTGGACGTCGCAAGCGGAAGAAGTCTACTACAGCGTGCTGTTCCGAGTGCTCGGAGGCGTTGAGGCGTGGTCGTGAAGCGGAAGGCTGGCGAGGGAGCGGGGAAGTGGGGACGTGTGGCGGGGGACTGGGGGTGGGGGGGGCGGGGGGAGCGGGGGGGAGTGGTGGGAGCGGGGGGAAGTTGAACTTGGGAAGTTGGTTGGGATTTCGACGCCGGTGCGCCTGGCGCGGCGGCGGCTTATTGCGCGCGGAGAATGCCACCGCAACCCTAGCATATTCACTCCTCTCTTTCCGTTTCTGCCGCTGGCGAGTGTGTGGTGCTTGAGCTTATTTTTCTCGGACACGTCACGGCCCTCCACTCCCTTGAAAGTGCTAAATGAATCTGTTGTATATCGACGTACCAGAACACACACTGCGGAAGCTCCAGCGCGCGAGTGTATCACCGGTGCCGCCTTGCCAGCCCAGGTATAATTGATGAGGACACAGGTCGTCACGCCTGGCAGTCGTGCTCCCGCGCCCACTTCAGCACTCGAGCTGCCCGCCATGAAGCTTAGCGGCGAATCGGCGATATGCACAGGTCGTCACGCTCCTCGGGCAGTCTTGCTCCCTCGCCCACACAAGCACTCTATGGATGCCTGCCCGCAGCAGCGTTGACACAGGTTCGTCGTACCCCATGGGCAGTCGTGCTCTCGCGCCAACCTCGGCAGCCACAGGTGCCCACACCTAGCGGCGGTAGCCCAGGTACAATCATCCCACGAGCAGTCGTCCTCCCGCACCCGCTTCAGCACCTTCAACTGCCCGCCCCAGCGGCGTCTGCACAGGTCGTCACGCCCCACGTGCGATGCTCCCGCGCCCACTTGAGTACTCTCCGGCTGCCTGGTCTGAGCGGCTGCGCCACAGGGTAATCAAATCCCACGGGCATTTGTGCTCCCGCAACCATTTCAGCGCCAGCCGAACTTCCACCAGGCTGTCACCCTTTGCGCCGTCGCGACTGGCGCTACACGTACACCCGCTCTGTGTTCTGCATATCCTCGCCCCCATTGCAGCACCTCCAGGGCCCCGTGCTTAGCGGCGCATGTACACACGCCCCAGGTCCGCCATGTTATCCGTGCTCACGCGCCCACGCCAGGTACCCGCCTGGCGCTACACAAACACCCGCTCCGTGCTCTGAATCGCCCCGTTGCACACTGGGCACCGCGGCATCCGGGGGGCGCACTGCTGGCACAGCGCACACGTGGCGGCACGGCCGCAACAACACCTCCAGCGGCTGCTCCCAACACACCTTGCTGTAGCGGCGAAAGTTGAATCTGAAAGCAGAAGTTGAAAGCAGTACATCAAACTTTACTTTCAAGCGCTTAGTTCCAGGCGGTTTCAACTTCTTAAGTTTCATAGGGTCAACCTGCACCGCCCTACCTTGCACTTCCCAGAGCGGTCGGAGAGGCGTCGCTCAACACGGTCGAACGCGAACACTCCACGCGGCGCCGCTTCGGAGAGGCGTCGGCCGGCTCCGCCGATCACGCCCTTGACCGTGCGGAAGACGTATGCCGCAGCGGACGACACCAGCCACCAGGCACCCAGGACCGGGAACACCCCACCCACAAACACTGCAGCGCTCCAGGCAAGAAGAAGGATCGTCCACAGGACCATCCACTCACACCGCACATTCGAATCCACACGCCATACTCCACACTCCTTCCACGCGAAGACAGTCGTTTCCCAGGATGGCATGGCGGCGGCGGGATTGGTTGGGGGGGCGGCGGCGCTGGGGGGGGGTGGGGGGCAGTGGGAGGAGTGGGGCGGGGGGCAGGAGTGGAGGGGGGGCGGCGGGGGAAGCGGGTTTGGGGAGGGGGAGGGGATGGGGGCAGCGGGTGGGGGTCAGGGGGGGGGAGCAGCGGGGGGGAGACGGTGAGAGCGGGGGGCAGTTGGGTGGGATATCGGCGGCGGCGCGGGTGGCGGCGGCTGGCTGGTTGCGCGTGGAGAAAGTCTGCGCAACCCTAGCTAGCCTGCCTTGTTGGTACTCTGATGAGCGGATCCTGAGGGACGCCCCCCCCCAACCGGATCCGCAGAGACCCTGCTCCGCCTCGGTCCACCCGGACCCGACCGCAACCTGGGTCGTGCCTCACTCCACTCTTCTCGTCTACTTTCGGCCGCTAGTCTAGTGATAACCGAAGCAGCTCTATGTCGTCCAACGTTCTCAAGCATTTCTTTCGTGGACGCATACGAGAACAGCATAAACGTCTCTCACTTTCTCAAACGTCGATGGAGTTACAAGCAAGGGCTGGCAGATAATGCTCGCCACGTCATGTGATGCCGTGTAATTCAAGACGCTAGTAGTGTCTAATAGTGGAAGATGACGTGCCAGGCATTACATGAACTCGTGGTTTCGTAAGAATGTAAGGGCAAAGGACATGGATCGATGGATGCCATATGCTGTCAGTGACGACGCACGCACACGTAGGCATCTCCTAATTCCACT
>Ga0307489_10002459_pt1 | contig 12395 bp, 19 predicted proteins | sample SB12metaG_FD_202247 | JGI IMG/M metagenome (GOLD analysis project Ga0307489, IMG submission 202247) | Sea-ice brine microbial communities from Beaufort Sea near Barrow, Alaska, United States - SB 1.2 | ecosystem: Environmental > Aquatic > Marine > Coastal | place: USA: Alaska | collected...
TCCTCCTCCTCCTCCTCCTCCTCCTCCTCTGCCTCCTCCTCCTCCTCCTCCTCCTGTCCTCCTCCTCCTCCTCCTGCTCATTCTCCTCCTCCCCCTTCACGATTCACTACCAGCATTCACACTATACGAAAGCGATCCTCCAATCTCGATCGGAACTCCAGTGCTTTGTTGGCCATGACCTGCCCGGCAGGGGTTCCTGACGGAGGAGGAGTCGTCGTTCGAGCAGTCCACGCTGCCGCAGCTCAACGAGCTGTACCTCGAGTACGCGGAGATGTGCATCCAGGTAGGGCGGTGCATGTTGAACCGATGAAACCCGTGTTGATAGTGCCTGGACCTATGCTCTTGAAACTAAGATATGATGAACCGCTTTCAAACTTTGCTCTCAGTTTCGACGTGCGCCGCTACATCCAGTACGGGTACCTCGTCATGTTCGCGCCCGTGGTAGGGCGCTGCAGGTTGACCCTATCAAACCCAAGTTGAAACCGCCTGGAACTAAGCGCTTGAAACTGGAATATGATGAACTGCTTTTACATTTTGGTTTCAAAATCAACTTGCGCCGTTACGCCGTGGTGCCTGCATGCTTCCTCCTCGCTGTCATCAACAACGTGATCGAGATCCAGGCAAGGGGGGTGTTGAGAACACGCACTCTACCGACTTTGCATCTCCCTTCCTCCCCCGCGCGTCTGTATGAGCATCCACTCTGAATCTCCTCCTCTCCCTCCTCCACCTCATCCTGTCCTCCTCCTCCTCCTTGTCATTCTCCTCCTCCTCCTCCACGTATCAGTATGAGCATTCACACTATAGGATAGTTATGCTCCGATCTCGGTTCGGATGCTTGTTCCCGACCACCCTCCTACCAGGGCGACATGACCAAGATACTGTACCTGGGCCGGCGCCCGGTGCCTAAGGCGGCCAAGGACATCGGCGTGTGGTACTACTTCCTCAATCTCTTCACCGTCATAGGCAAGGCCTCCTAAACCCTCAACCCAACGACCCTGGTCTCCCACTGTCTGCTTGCAGTGAGCCCGGGACACGTTTCCCTCGTTGCCCGCCCTAGCTAGTGCCTGGTCTGCAAAGCGTATTACATATAGTATGTCGTACTATCCATGGTAAGTAGGCGTTTGGTGATTTTCACCAAAAGTCATTTGACATTTGGCCAAATCACCTAACTCCAGCTTACTAGAAGTTACTAGCCCACAGACTAGGCACTAGGCCCGGTCTCTTACTTTTTTTGAGGTGTGCCCGATTCTCATTCACTTCGTCGCCCGCTCGGTCTCTGATTGTGTGCTCGTAGTATACCCGGTACACATTCCCCCTCATCCTCCTCGGCTTAACGCCTGGTCTTAATCCCAGGCTGCAGCACCAACGCCGGCATCGTCACCATCGCGGTGAAAAAATGGAAGCTGACACCGGGGTTCTTCAACATCAAGTCACCCGGCTCACGAGATGGCCGGCCACCCGACGTGAGCTACGACAACAACCACATGCTGGTGCCTTTCGACTACCTGGCAGAGCTCGATCCGCGCGTCATGTTCCTCTCCTGCAACGTCTTCCTCCTGGCAGGGCACACCTGCGTACTGTATGACAAAGTGCGTCAAAGTGTGACGAGCAAAAGCAAAAGTAAAACCCATGGACCAATCACAGGCTCGGACAGGCCCGGAACGGTTTTGATCCGAGCCTGTGATTGGTCCATGCTTTTTGCTTTTGCTTTTGCTCATAATACTCTGACGCACTTTGTCATACTGGGGCAAACCACGTCATGTGATGTCATCTAAATGAATGGCGCTGTTCCCCTCACGGCTTCCTGCTGGTAGGGCACAGACACATAGTTTACCGGTGCACACCACGTCACTCGCAATATGACACCCCTGCCGGGCGGGTATCAGACTGTTCGCGCATCCATGGTGTTCCCGCACACGTCTCATCACGGTGGACACTACATGTCCGACCGTTGCGGTTGGGCGTGTTTCTGATCTACGAGCTGGTGGTGCCCTCCATCCCCGGTTGGGTGGCAGGGGCTTACACTCGTTCACTTTTCAGCTCAACTTAAGCGCTTTCTGTGGGATAGGGGTTGAATTAAGGGGTCGTTGTGGGGGTGTTGAGGGGGTGTGAGGAGGTATTAGGGGGTGTTTAGGGTGTATTTCGTTTCAGATACGGCTCAGGTTGAGCTGGATAAGTGGACGAGTGTAAGCCCCTGGTTGGTGGACATGAAGCTGCGCCGCATGCAGCACGAGGTGCAAGTCACCGAGGCAGAGCCTCACAGACGTCGCTCAACACGCAATTTCAACCTTCATTTCCTGAGTTAAATGGCATCCTGTGACGTGGCGAGCGATATCTACCAGTGCCTAGTCTGTAAAGCGTACTATATATAGTATCTCGTACCACCCGTAGTAAGAGGGCGATTGGTGAATTCCACCAAAAGTCATTTGAACTTTGGCCAAATTTCCAAACTCCAGCTCACAAGAAGTTACTAGCCCACAGACTAGGCACTAGGCCCTGGCAAATATTGACCGCAACGTGATGCGACGTAATTTCATCACTCGTCTCCTGAGGTGAGCGGTATCTTATGACGCGGTGAACGATATCTGCCCGGCCTTGTCGTCGGGAGCTGCGGCAGGAGCGGCATGCGTTGGAGACCAACATCGAGATGCGCAAGACGTTCATGATGCAGGCAGGGGTTCACACTCGTCCAGTTTTCAGCTCAACTTGAGCCGTGTCTGACACACAAAAACACCCTACACACCCTACACACCCCTACACACCCCCAAATACCCCCTTAACACGGGCTAGACAACCCCTACGCGCACCGCACCCCCTATCCCATAAATAGCGCTCAAGTTGAGCTGAGAAGTGAACAAGTGTAAGCCCCGGGATGCAGGTGGACGAGATGGCCAAGAACGTGGACTACAACGCCTGGGCCGTGACGCGCGAGAGCGTGAAGCGTTGGAACCTGTTCCGCCCGCACCACAAGGCAGTGTCCAACTCAGTCCCCGCAGCGCATCGGTCCTTGAAGCTGCTCATGTCACGTCATCCCATCGTACTAGGCTGATTTCGGTATATCACTTCCCGCGCCGAGCGCTGACGCTTTGCCCGCAACTCTGTGTGGGCATTCGGCCCGTCGCCCGCTTTCCTGCGCGGAGCGCTGACGCTTTGCCCGCAACTCTATATGGGCAGTCCACCCAGGCGATATACCGAAAGTTTTGCATTGTTGTGACTGTCTGAGCGTTGCCAGCGCCCAGTACCTGACTAAACACCCAATGCCCAATGCCAATGCCCCACGCCAATGCTCATTGACCTGACGGAAACATGAAGAGTGAAGTAGACGGGTGCATGGCCTTGGTGCGAGGAGCTGATTCCGGACACGATGATGCGGCGGCGGCATAGGAAGACCTCGGCGGCGTCGGCCGCGGCGGCCATGGCTGCGGCCAACGCATGGTAGGCTGGTGCTGGTTGACCTCATCAAACCCAAGTTGAAACCGCCTGGAAAGAAGCGCTTGAAACTAAAGTGCGAGTTACTGCTTTCACCTTCTGCTTTCAAATTGAACTTGCGCCGGTACAGCATGGAGCAGGAAGTCGCGGACCTCAAGCCCGGTGAATGGCGCCGCGCCGTCCCAGGCGGACTCGCGCAAACACCAGTGAGCCAACATAAGGAAAATAAATGGCGGACGGGGTCGGTAAAAGTTTATCATGTGTAAGCGCCTTGCCCGGGGCTCGATCAACATTCGTAGAAAGTAAATTGGCGGTGAGATTCAGGCAACATGTCTAGATAGTTTCGTAGTTAGTCACTATTTTTAAGCGAATCTAGCACGCAAAAGCCTACTTTAAAAGCTACCAACCAGTCGGACGGTAGACCTAGAGCTCTACTCCGAGCTGATTCATCCGATCCGCTGGTACCCAGAGCGGTCCGCATGCAAACAAACACCGCGCGATGCTGTGGATGTTGGCTGAGCTAGCACCCGCGTACGCGAGATTAAAGTTCGCGTGCCAATGGAGGCGGTACGTCAAGCAGGGAACGGCACTCGGGGTGATCTTCAATTCCATCGCTATGTACCAGGACGGCCAGCCCGCCTCTCATCTCTACTATACCGCCATAGTGGACAAGTGCTCACCACGTCATCCACATCATTATCCACACTGCCGTCCTCTCCTCTCGACTAAAGTAACCCTAAAGCAAAACACCCCTGAATCGTCTTTTGCCTTTCGCGCACTTGTATTTTTATACTCACCTTCGTCTCAATCAAGCCCCTATCACCCAAGGCGCTCACACGGCAGGTGGTAAATCATTGAACAGAACCCATCCAATAAAACTGGTATGGCGTCGCCTATTGCGCACTTACTTCCTTCCCCTCCCCCCCGCGCATGTGCACCAGCCCCTCTGATTGGACAACGCCCGCGCACCTGGCACTCTGATTGGACGACCCACGTGCACCGACCCCTCTCGTCGAACCTCGCCCTCTCCCCCTCTGATTGGACGACGCACTCGCACCTCGCCATATGATTGGAGGACGCGCAGCCACGTCAGCCTCTCGCCCTATCGCCCTCTCACCCTCTCGCCCTCTGATTGGACGACGCCGGTGCATGCCCTCCTCTCATTGGACGACGCATGTGCACCGGATCGCCTTTTTGTCCGCGTTGGCGCCTGCGCCCTCCTTGGCCGACGGCTCCGGGCGCGGGCGCGTCAGCAGGTGACACGTCACCAGCATACCCGTGGGCGTCCGACAGTCTGTGCGCAGACGAGAGGGGAGGGGTGAGGGGCGGGGGGAGGGAGGGAGAGGGGGAGGAGGGAGGGACAAGTAAGTGAGCGAGCGAAGAGATAGTATACGAGAGCAAGGCAGCGAGAGAGTAATGGGGCGAGGGAGGGAGGGAGGGAGGCAGTGCGGGACCAGGGAGGGGCGGGGAGGTGAGCAAGCGAGCGGTACAATAACAATATGCTAGCATGAGGATCTACGAGCAAAAAGAATCCCCGGTTGTTTGAACTCAGTGTCGGGTGCGAAGTGTGAGCGTGGTGTGGTGTGGGTGTGGTGCGCACCCGCTAGCGTCTTGCCGTTGTCCAGCACCTTCCCGTTGAGGATGAGGCGCACCTCCGCCACGTCCTCGGGCGCGGCGCGGGGAAAGTCCGCTGGCCACGGCCGATCAACACTCCCCGCTCCCAGGGTTTAGGGTTAGCTTTAGGGTTTAGCTTTCTCATAGTGTACCAGTGGTGTGCTCTCACACAACACTCCCCGCTTTACCTCAGCCTCACTGCTTTCCCATAGTGTACCAGTGGTGTGCCCTTACACACTCCCCGCGTCCGCCCTGGCTTCACACCAGGCCCCGGTTCAGCTCAACCTGAATGTTTGCTCGTAGTGTAACAGTGTACCTGTACCCGTACACACTCGCTGAATCCCCCTCTCTGGCCTGACTCGGCGTCTCCGTTTCAGCTCAACCTGACCGTTCGGTCATACCGTTCTAACAGTTCAGTCACCGTACCAAATGGGCACATTTGCTCTTTGTCCCTTTTCCTTGAGTCAACTCGTCGATTCCCGCAAAGCTCTCGTGTGGCGCAGCCTCTCTGTTTCAGAACGCTGCACGTTTTTATTTCCCACCCCAAGGTTGATTAGACCGTCGATGTCGAGAAATTCAATATATGAAAAACAAGTCGCGCGTACAAACATGGTTCAATTTGAACCATTTTAGCGAGGAGCAAATGTGACCATTTGGTACGGGGCCTGAACTGCGTAGTTCCAGTGTACCCGTACACACTGACCACATCCTCCGCCCTGGCCTGGCCACTCGTTCCTGGTGCAGCTCACCTTGAGTGCCAACGCATAGTGTACCAGCGTGCCCGTACACACTCGCCGCATCCTCCTCCTCGGCCTGTAAATAGTCCCCGGTTCCACTCAACTTGAGCACCTCCGAGGTACCAAGCGGGAATAACCGCCAGTGGTCTCAGAACAAAACCACAGCTGTGGACCGCCTATGTTGAGCTGGAAAGGGAATCAGTGAAAGGTCAGAGTGGAGAATGTGGCGAGAGTCTGCGGGTACACTGGTACACCATGAGCACGCACTCAGGTTGAGCCGAAGCGGGAACGGGTGGCCAGGCCAAGCAAGGCCAGGGAGGAGGTTGTGGCGAGGAGGAGGAGGAGGAGAAGGAGGAGGAGGAGGAGGAGGAGGAGAAGGAGGAGGAGGAGGAGGAGGAGGAGGAGGAGGAGGAGGAGGAGGAGGATGTGGGAGGAGAAGAACACTGGTACACTATGAGCAGTCAGCCAGAATTTGAGAGCGCGGCCCTACCTTAGGCCACTCCGCCATCACCAGCTCCTTCACCGCCTGCACCGTGGTGGTCATAGGAATCACCAGCGGCCCTGTCGTTGTACGAGAAAGGGCACATTCTGAGAGAGCGCGCACTGAATCTTGAACGGGTGTTGAATGATAATGGAACACGTCGAGACGTGCGCGGCGCTTGGGGGTCATTCAAACAAGCAGGACCGCCCCCGGCGGGGAACGCAAGTCGGCGGTGACGCGACGTCGCCGCGTGACACCCTCGGAGCCTGGGCGGCGGCAACGGGCCGAGAATTGTGTTGGGAGTGCGAGTACTGGCACTGGGTGAAGAAAGGGTCTGGTCGTTTCCCTCTGCGCACCGATGTCTACGCCTTCGGGCATCCGGAAGCGCATGTTGGCGGTGGCGGGCAGGGCCGCCATCTCGGCCGGCGTGACCCGGGGACCGGGGGCGGGGACTGGTGGTGCTCCGCGCCCCGGGCTCCGGCTAGACCCAAGCGGCCGCAGATGGAAGACGCTGGGGCACGCTTTTTAGGGATGGAGGCTCGAGAGGAGAGCGAGGAGCCGTGAAGCAAGCTCGCGTCACCTTTGGCGACGTGCGATGCGAAGATGTTGGTTCACACCGCCCCTGAGCTGTGACAGGCTCGCTCACGCGGCTCGGGAGTGAGTGAAGTACCCGGTCCTGCCTCCGACCAAGAGGACGACGGCGACGTCGTGACTTCTGCTTTTCTCGTCCGAGTGGGCAACCTAACCTCAACACTCGCCACTGACCTGGTACCGAAGTCCGGTCAAACTTCGAAACTTGGCGGCCCTACAGCTACGCCACGCCCAAAAGGCACATCTCCGATCGCACGCGCAGCGTCGACCCTGAGCCGTCAGCGACCATGGCCGGCCTCATGCAGATGCCCAACGGGCAGATGATCGTACGCACCCGCACCCCGCCTCCGCCGCGCAACGTACCACGCGGTGCCGTGCTTGTGTTTGCTTGTGATTTGTTGATCTCGGGACTGACGCTTTCTTTTCTCCTCCTCCTCCTCCTCCTCCTCCTCCTCCTCCTCCTCCTCCTCTCTTCCTCCTCCTCAGCAACCGCAAATCGTGCTGTTGCGCGAGGGCACGGACACGTCGCAAGGCAAGGGACAGTTGGTCTCCAACATCAACGCGTGCATGGCGGTGGTGGACTCCGTCCGCACCACCCTGGTGCGTTGCCCGATTGCACAACCTTTTTTGTTTGGTCAACTGGCATGGTACAGGTGGCGGTGGGCGGGTGCCTGTCTTTCGGAGTGATTCGGCGGCAGCAGGTGGGGGCGATGCCGTGCGGTGATCGGATCTCTGCATTCCGAAGGCGTCAGAGTGGTGCCGCGGCTGGGGGGGGGGGGTGGCGCTCATGGCGTCACGGACGCCGCTGCACCAAATCTAAACTTCACATGGCCTTTTGCGCTGACCGAAGCTTATACGACCATCGCGGGAACGTTCGTTGTCGCAGGGTCCCCGCGGCCTCGACAAGCTGGTGCACGACGAGCGTGGCGTCACCACCATCTCCAACGACGGCGCCACCATCATGAAGGTCCGTCCCACCCCCCCCGCGCCCCCCGTGGGATGTTTCTCGGATGCCCGAGCCGCTGGGATTACTTTGACTTCATACCGCACATTTCTCTGTGTTTCCCGCGCGCGAGCAACGACCTGACGACTGACGACCCTCTGACGCCGCCGCCCACCGCTGCAGCTCCTGGACATCGTGCACCCCGCCGCCAAGAGCCTGGTGGACATCGCGCGATCGCAGGACTCCGAGGTGCGCGCCCCCCCGCGCCAGATCGCGCCCTCCCCCCGGCGCGCGCTTTTCATTTTCAAGCAAATCTAGTTCTCACCCCGCAACCTCGCCATTCTAAACTATTCCTGTACAATGTTGGTATACGCCAAACTACTCGCACTCACCTCTCCATCGCTTACCTCCACCGCAGGTTGGCGACGGAACCACCACTGTGGTAATCCTGGCGGGCGAGTTCCTGCGCGAGTGCAAGCCATTCGTGGAGGACGGTGTGCACCCGCAGAACATCATCAAGTCCTTCCGCCAGGCAGGGGCTTACACTCGTCCACTATACAGCTCAACCTGAGCTGTTTCTAACACAAAATACACCCTAAACACCCCCTCATACCTCTGAACACCCCTAGAACGCCTCCTAATCAACCCTTAAACGCACCTCCTATCCCACAGAAACCGCTTACGTTGAGCCGGAAAGTGGGCGAGTGTAAGACCCTTCCGCCAGGCGGCGCGCCTCGCCATCGCCAAGGTCAAGGAGCTCGCCGTCTCCATCGAAGGCGGGGCCGGGTTTCGGGTTTAGTTTAGGGTTTAGGGTTGTATGCCGCCTCCCTTTTCACCTCATCTTAAGTCCCTGACTGTTTGCCCACAGTGCACTGTGTACCTGTGTACCTGTGTGCCTGCTCAAGTTAAGCCGCCGAGGTGACCGTGTGCGACCGTAATGGCAGGCAAGGATGCGGTGGAGAAGCAGGAGCTGCTGAAGAAGTGCGCGATGACGACGCTGAGCTCCAAGCTGGTGGGCGGCGAGAAGGAGTTCTTCGGCAAGATGTGCGTCGACGCCGTCATGGCGCTGGACCAGGACACGCTGGACCCGCGCATGATCGGCAGGGGCTTACACTCGTTCACTTCTCAGCTCAACCTAAGCCGTTTTGGTCACACCTCCCCGTGTCCCCCTGTCTAATAGACTGGGGGGCAATCATGCACGCAACGTATCCAACAAAATGTGCTTACGTCGAGCCGAAAAGTGGATGAGTGTAAGCCCCTGATGATCGGCGTCAAGAAGGTGATGGGCGGCGGCATGCGCGACTCCTTCCTCGTCGACGGCGTGGCGTTCAAGAAGACGTTTTCCTACGCCGGCTTTGAGCAGCAGCCCAAGTACTTCGACAACCCCAAGGCAGGCCTTACACTCGTCCACTTCTCAGCTCAACTTGAGCCGTGTCTGACACAAGAAAACACCCTGCACACCCTGCACACCTTCTAACACCCCCTTGACACGGGCGACACAACCCCTACGCGCACCCCCTATCCCATACATAGCGCTCAAGTTGAGCTGAAAAGTGGACGAGTGTCAGCCCCTGCCCCAAGGTGCTGGCGCTCAACCTGGAGTTGGAACTCAAGAGCGAGAAGGACAACGCGGAGGTTCGCCTGAGCGACCCGGCGGCGTACCAGGAGATTGTGGACGCGGAGTGGAACATCATCTATGATAAGCTGGAGAAGTGCGTGGCGTGCGGCGCCCACATCATCCTGAGCCGCCTGGCAGGGGCTTACACTCGTCCACTCTTCAGCTCAAGTCAAGCGCCTTCTGTGTGACAGGGTGCAGTTAGGGCTTGTTTCGGGGGTGTTTACGGGGTCGTGGGCGTTTTAGGGGTGTTTTAGGGTGTGCTTTTGTGTCAGAAACGGCTAAAGTTGAGCTGAATAGTGGACGAGTGTAAGACCCTGCCGCCTGGCGATCGGTGATCTGGCCACGCAGTACTTCGCCGACCGCGGGCTGTTCTGCGCCGGGCGCGTGACGGAGGAGGACCTGATGCGCGTCACCAAGGCCACGGGCGCCAAGATCCAGACTACCGTGAACAACGTGGGTCCCGAGCAGTTGGGCAGGGGCTTACGCTCGTTCACTTCTCAGCTCAACTCAAGCCGTTTTGGTCACACCTCCCTGTGCCCCTATGTTCAATAGACTGGGGAAAAATCATGTACCCAACGTATCCCACAAAATGTGCTTACGTTGAGCCGAAAAGTGGAGGAGTGTCAGCCCCTGCAGCTGGGCACGTGCGACGTGTTCGAGGAGAAGCAGGTGGGCAACGAGCGCTTCAACCTGTTCCGCGGGTGCCCCGCGTCCAAGACGTGCACCATGGTAGGGGCTTACACTCGTTGACTTTCAGCTCAACTTGAGCGTTCTTTATGGGATAGGGGGTGCGCATAGGGGTTGTGTAGCCCGTGTTAAGGGGGTGATAGGGGGTGTGCAGGGTGTGTAGGGTGCTTTTGTTTCAGACACGGCTCAAGTTGAGCTGGGAAGTGGACGAGTGTAAGCCCCTGCACCATGGTGCTCCGCGGCGGCGCCGAGCAGTTCATCGAGGAGGCGGCGCGCTCTCTCAACGACGCGATCGAGATCGTGCGGCGCTCGGTGAAGAACGCCACCATCGTCCCCGGCGGCGGCGCCATCGACATGGAGCTCAGCCGCCACCTGCGCGACTTCGCGCGAGGCGTCGCCGGCAAGGGTCAGCTCTTCATCAACGCCTTCGCCAAGGCGCTGGAGGCAGGGGCTTACACTCGTCCACTTTTCAGCTCAACCTCAGCCATTCCTGACACAAAATACACCCTGAGCACCCCCTAATACCCCCTGATACCTCTTAAACACCCTCTAGGCAACCCCTAAATGCACCCCCTGTCCCACAGAAAGCGCTTACGTTGAGCCGAAAGTGGACGAGTGTAAGCCCCTGGCTGGAGGTGATCCCGCGCCAGCTGTGCGACAACAGCGGGTTCGACGCGACGGACGTGCTGAACAAGCTGCGGCAGAAGCACGCGCTGCCCAACAGCGAGGGGGCCAACTTCGGCGTGGACGTCAACTCCGGCGGCATCATCGACACGTACGAGGCAGGGGCTTACACTCGTCCACTTTTCAGCTCAACTTGAGCGCTTTGTATGAGATAGGGGGTGCGCGTAGGGGTTGTGTAGCCCGTGTTAGGAGGGTGTTTAGGGAGTGCAGGGTGTTTTCGTGTGTCAGACACGGCTCAAGTTGAGCTGAAAAGTGAACGAGTGTAAGCCCCTGGTACGAGTCGTTCATCTGGGAGCCGTCGCTGGTGAAGATCAACGCCATCGGCGCGGCGTGCGAGGCCACGTGTCTGATTCTGAGCATCGACGAGACGGTGCGCAACCCGCGGTCGGAGGGTGCGGACGGAACGCCGCAGCACGCCCCCGGGCGCGGCGGGGGGCGTGGCGGGCGCGGGGGGCGCGGCCGGGGTATGCGCCGCTAATCGCCGCGCGGTGCGGGCGCGGGTGCGTGTGTGTGGCGCTCTGAGCGGATAAGCAGAGGAAGGGGGACGCGCTGCTAAGCATTGGGCGGTGCGGGTGCGGGTGCAGTGCTGAGCGGAGCGGAGTGGAGCGGAGCGGAGCGTAGCGGCAGGAAAAGGAAGCTGCGCTCGAAGGGTTGGAGACATTGTTTTTGTAGACACAGCGTTCACTAGTATAAGCGGCGCGATCAGCAGCGACAGCGGTGCCAGTGAGTGTGTGCTAGGATCCTAGTTGAGGTGGAGAAAACGATTTAACCCTGTTTATGAACCTAAAGATCCAGACTGAATGTCCCTTGTGCCATCTCGCTATCACCCGCAAAGCTCCGCTGACGCGCCACCATATCTTCTATTCTTCCCCCTCATTTGAATCATTGACTCGGAAAACTGTGGCGCCGGCGGTGCGGTGCGTGCCTGCGCGCGGGGTTAAGTGTTGCACACAGGCGCAGGAACAGTAGGGAATCCCGCGTGCACATTATCATGGAGCGCGCCACGCGCCATCCTCTATGAGATTATCTAGCGTGCGCATTCCTCGATTTTTTGCCGTATTCGGCAGACCTGCGGCAAAGACCTGTCAGCCTTTGAAGCTCGTCCTTGAAGTCACTTCTTTTTATATGTGTCCGTCTTATGTTTCAAGTCTAACCATCAAAACCGTACAATAGACCCCCCATTTAGACCCCCAGAGGGAACCCAATTGAAGCGTCCACGAAGAGACCCCTCTGAACCTGGTGTTGTCTTTGCTGCCAGATACTTCAAATAAGGGTCTCCGATCTTCAATTCTTGTCACACTTGTCCCTCGCTCTTCTGAGTTAGCTAGAGCTAAGGCCCTATATTTTTACAGGTTTCCGACCTGTGACTCAGCTACTAGCTGGCAACTCGTTTCGAACCCTAATGATTCAATTCCGGAGTCAAAGACCGTCGACGCAGACCTTCGATGACGCTAGGGGAACGGGTGCGGGACGGGCGCGGGTGACCGCTTGCACGTTGCATGGCAATCGATGTGTGATAGTGCAGCGTGACAAACATTCCGGGAGAAATGCAGTGTGACGAATGTTGTATGAGTGCATCAAACAGAGGCGACCGGCTATACCTCCTAAAAA
>Ga0307489_10002461_pt1 | contig 12393 bp, 17 predicted proteins | sample SB12metaG_FD_202247 | JGI IMG/M metagenome (GOLD analysis project Ga0307489, IMG submission 202247) | Sea-ice brine microbial communities from Beaufort Sea near Barrow, Alaska, United States - SB 1.2 | ecosystem: Environmental > Aquatic > Marine > Coastal | place: USA: Alaska | collected...
CAGCACCATGACGGCGATTTGCGGGCGGGGGATGAAAGCACGGGGGTGGATGACGGGGCTGCGATTATGCGAAGGCGAGCGAGGGAGTGCGACGAGATTGCCACGGCCTCCACGGCGGCGCGCAACGCGCACGCCGTGAAGCGCGACGCGGCGGCCGCGAAGGCGAGGGATCTTGACGAGGCCCTGACGAAGATCCGGGCGCGGCAGGAGGAGCGGGAGGCGTCCAAGGCAGGGCCGTGCCCACACACTCTCACTCGCTGCGTTTTATATGAGTGCGTAACTTAAGACGTTTTGCCCCTAAATCCACCTCCAAGTCACCTGGAAGTCACCTCGTACTAGTGACCACGGAGATGCTCAAGTTGAGCCACCACGGCAACAAGCGCAAGGCCCTGCGTTCCCTCGCCAGCTCAACTCCAGTCGTTTTAACCCTGAACCCACCTCGAAGCCACCTCGGAGTCACCTCGCAGATGCAGAAGATGAACCGCCACGGGACCGGGTGGGCGGACCCTGGCGCGAGGGCGTGAAGGACCCGCGCGCGGAGCTCGAGCGCGCCCTTGCTGGCATCAAGCAGTTGGTGGGATGGGGCGGTGCTGCTTGACCCCTGGTTTACAACCCCTGGTTGCCCGCGCTTGGTCTCAGCACTTAAACCCAGTCTCCGGTGTGACTAGAGCTACCCCCTGACCTCCCCGAATACAGCCTCTCGACTAATCAGGGACGCGGGGAAATGATGGACTATCCATTGACCAATCAGGGACCATGCATGTTTACGTTCAGAATTCGCGCGAAACGTTCAAGAAAATCCCACCAATCAAGTCTCAGTAAATATCTCTCTCGACCAATCATATGAGGATCTTCAGCGTCTCCGGAGACGCGGAGACTGGGAATGAAGCTAACATATGATGAACCGCGCTCATACATTGCTTTCGAGTTCCACTTGCGCTGCTACAAGCAGGACAAGCGACAGCTGGATGAGATGAAGAATCTGCGCAACCCGTCGGCGAGCATCAAAGCGGTGGGCACCTGCGTGCACCTCATCCTCAACGCCCGGGCGTACTCCACGCGGCACGCGGCGCGCAAGGCCACCTGGGAGGACTGCCGCGCCACACTGGTGGCCAACGACTTCGTGCAGCGCATGACCTCGTTCGAGGCAGGGGCTGCCACTCCTCCACTTCTCAGCTCAACTTGAACCGTTTCTGTCGCTGAAATCTCCCACGTATGCCCAAAAGCGCTCGCGTCACGCCAGAATGTGGACGAGCGTAAGCCCCTGGTTCGAGGCGGAGCATGAGCTCGGCCAGGACGCCGCGCACATCGCGGACTACATCAATGAGGAGCTGATAGACGTGGACGACGTGGACGGCGGCGGCGGCGCGGGGAGCAAGGTTGTGAGGGTGTCGTCGGCGGTACCCAGGACGCGCACCAAGCCGCGGCGGGGCCTGCCATGCCGTCCCCTTCTCAACTCAACCGCCCACTGTCACAGCTGTGGTACCTGTGGTACATGCTGTTGCTGTCTATGAAGCCGCTCAAGTGATCCCCAGTTGGTTCCTCGACGACTCTTTCTATGATCTAAGTCGGCACGGGAAGGAGTGCAAGGCCCGGCGCCGAGGACGATATCTGCGAAGCTGATGGCAGCGTCGCCGTTTGGGGACGGAGCGGCGCCAGCAAAGGCGGTGGCGGCACAGAGGTCGCCGCGCGACTCGGGTTCCGGCTCGTCGTGCAAATCGGGTGCTAGCTCGCCGCGGAAATTGGGTGCGGGATCCCCGCGCAAGTCAAGCCCGGCGGGCGTGACGCCCGTAGTGTCTCGACCCCACACTGCTACGATGCCTCAGCCTCGCAGCAGCCGCGCGGCCCCAGGCCTCCCTGGTGAATCTACCAACACTCCAGCCCCCAGCACCGGTGGGGCGGAGTAAATACTGCCCGCCCCGTCATCCACATCATTTCAGTGCCTCGTGTCTTTGAGTCAGACACCATCACATGACGTGGCGAGCACTATTTCGAGTCTTGCAACCCAAATTATGTTATTTCAGTTGGCCGCCATTACATGACGTGGGTCTACAATGAGTGACGCGGCCGTACGCCCCGGCATCAGCGGCAACACGTCGGGGCGGTCCTGGCGCGGCGCCATCTCCCAGGTAGTGGTCCACAACAATGAACTGGCCGGCAAGGCCGCGGGCGGCGCCGCTCTCTCCTCCACTATGCCGAGCATACCACACCTGGGCAGCAAGTGGCACGACGTCCTCAACGCTGTGCTGCCCGCCAAAGACGTCCGCCGGTTCTCCAAGTGGCAGGTGGCGTTCGCCAACAAGACGGCAGCGGCCCTGTTCCAGTGGGTGGAGGCAGGGGCTTACACTCGTTCACTTTTCAGCTCAACTTGAGCCGTGTCTGACACACAAAAGCACTCTACACACCCTAGACACCCCCTCACACCCCCTTAACACGGGCCACACAACCCCTACGCGCATCCCCTATCCCATGCAAAGCGCTCAAGTTGAGCTGAGAAGTGAACGACTGTAAGCCCCTGGGTGGAGGTACAGCTGGAGAAGCACCGGATCGCCGCAGCGGTAGAGGTGGACCTGGCGGTGGCGGCCGCGCGGGTCACGGCCGAGGTCAGGCGGGCGGTGGCGGCGGCGGAGGCAGCGGTGCAGGCCACGGCGGAGCACGCGGCGGCAACGGCGGCGGCGGCGGCGGAGGAGGAGGCTAAGGAGCTTCGCGCAATACTGGAGCGCCTGGCGGGTGAGGCGGCGCAGCGGCGCATCGATGCGGAGTACGCGGCGGCGGCGGAGGAGGAGCAGCGGCGAAACGTACAGGCAGGGCGGTGCAGGTTGACCCCGGGCTCACCGCGCCTAGTGTCAGCGCTTGAAGCGAAGATATTGTGAAGTGCTTTCAACCGTTGCGCTCAATCTCAAGTTGCGTCGGTACACAACGGCCGCAGCAACAGCGGCCGCAGCAGCAGCCATGGCAGCGGCCAGTGAAGCCCTGGAGGTGGACCGACGGAAGGTGGAGGAGGCCCTAGAGGTGGAGCAACGGAGGGCGGAGGAGGCGGCGCGGCGTCTAGAGGTGGAGCGACGGAAGGCGGAGGAGGCGGCGGGGCGCATGGAGGTAGAGCGGCGCCTGGGAAAGGAGCGGCGCCTGGAGGAGGAGCGGTGCCTAGAGGATGAGCGGCGGAAGGCAGAGGAGGCGGAGCGGCGGCGGCCGGAGGCGGGCGCTAATCCTTCCGCGAACCGAGTCACCATGGCGCCCGCGTTCGACCACCGGGACCTGGACCATCGGTAGGGCCGTAAACCCTAAACCTTGAACCCAAACCTTGGGAACCCTAAACACTAAACCCTAGACTCTAAACCCTAAACCCTAAGCACCGTTTGCTCATAGTGCACCCGTGCTCATTCACCGCCTCCTCCTCCTTTTCGTTTTTCCTTCTCCTGCTCCTCATTGTCCTCCTCATCGTCTTCCTCCCCCTTCTATCTTTCTCCTCCACCTGAGGCCCGCCATATTCCACGCCTGTGCTGGACTTCACTCATTGCGCAACGCCATGCAATATGGTATTTTCTGGTTTACTCGTATTGACAAAAGAGCTCTGACTGAACCGGGCCTGACCCAGGGGCGAGTGCGGTTCGCGGCAGGCTCGACGTGCATCACGGACGTGCTCAACAACATCGACAACGTCCCGGCGCTCGCCGCGGTGGCGGAGGTGATGCGCCTGTACCCCGCCGTGACGGTCAACGTGACGGGCACCCGCGGCGCCGGGGAACCCGCCGACTGCGAGCTGAACAACCTTCCGCGCGCACGCGCTGAGGCGTGCATGTCGTGGCTGGTCAGGCCTGGTATCCAACAGCCCTCAAGTTTCTATGTTGCTTGTATTCTATGTAACAGCCTAAGAGATGGTACGCTACACGGTAACACCTTTGAGTTGTGGGCGATTTCCCACACGCGACACTGTCTATCAAAACGAGCTCTTTATTGACGTTCCCATGCTGACTTCTATCCGCAGAATAACTAGTACGGCCTCTATCTAGACTCTGGAAGCTATAGGTATACCTCCAGTCTGCTCCCCACTGTTGTGTGAGGCGGAATGGCCAAGCTGACGAGGATATGGATGATATTTGCACCCTAAACCCTAAACCCTAATCCCTAAACCCTAAACCCTAAACCTGGCGGAATGGCCAAGCTGACGAGGATGTGGATGATACTGGGCCTTCAAGGCTGGTGGAAAAGGGCAACGTAGATTCCTACCGGCTGTGCGTCACCACGTGCGAGGTGGGTCGGGGCAAGGGTAGCGATAGTGACGGCGACGGGGACGAGGGTCAAGACCCAGACGAGGGGGAGAAAGCGCAGGGGGCTCTTACTGAAGGTGGTGCTGATGCGTCGGCAAAGGCTCGCCCGGTGGTCGCAGAGGTTCGGTAGAAACCAATCAAAACATGCTCGCCACGTCATCTTCCACGTTATGAACCATCCGCATCTTCCACGTTTTACATCCTCCGTTTGGAGGGTTTCAGCGTCATCCTCTGACTTGGCGAGCATCTTTTATTTGACCCTATTGTTCGCTTTAACGCGGTCCGGGAGGTGGGGCTGGATGGAGTACGCTCGCCACGCCCAGCAGAAGTTCAGCCAATCAAATCCCTGTGAACCGCTCTCTCGACCAATCACGCGAGTGCCTTCAGCCTGTATGATAGGGTCAGAAGCTGAGTTGAATCCCTGAACTCGAACTCATCTGAGCCCTGGCTAGAGGTAAGCATCGCAGGCGACCATTTTTACGACGAGTGTGTGATCGGGTTCGAGAGCGGCATCGCCACGCCGAGCGCGGCGGGCGGCCCCGCGCTCAAGGCAGGGGCGTACACTCGTTCACTATTCAGCTCAACTTGAGCCCTTTCTGAAATACACCCTAGAACACCCCCTGATATGCCTTGCCACCTGCTAAACACCCCAAAAACAACCCTTAAATGCAGCCCACATCCCACAGCAAGCGCTTACGTTGAGCTGAAAAGTGGACGAGTGTAAGCCCCTGGCTCAAGGCGCTGGCGCGGGCGCTGCTCAACGGCAACGCCGCCCTTGGGGCGGCGCTCCTCAACGGGGGGCTGCTCATGGTGGTGGTGGGGCCAACTCAATAACAATTACACTCACCACTCAACACTCGACACGTCACCCTCCACATTGGCCGAGAGAGATGCTGCCGGGTGTATACGGAGGCACCAGGCTTTCGCCCTGCCCCCGGTCCGTGTTGAGCGATTGAATAGCACTCGTCTGATCATCGGCCCCATTTAATGATGCTCGCCTCATTATCCGCCGCATTGTACTACCAAGGTGCCGGGGAAATGTCCTTCGCCACGGCATCCGCCACAATGTACGGTCAGAGGCAGTATTATTCCCCATGTCATTCACTACATGGTGCACAAGTACCGGTGCTGGCCACGTCATCCGCCCCGCTGTAGACCCTTGTGCATTTAGCTAGATGACGTGCGATGGTTTAGCGAGCGGCATGCTGAGACCCTGGGTGAAGGGACACACGTGCAGTGACGGGCGGGCGTCTGTGAACCAGCGCCTCAGCGAGGACCGCGCTAAGGCAGGGCCGTCGCCACTCGTTCCCTCTCCACCTCAACCTGATTGTCTACTCATAGTGTGCCGGTGTACCTGTACACGCTCGCCGCATTGTCCTTCCTGGCCGGGTCACTCGTTCCCTTGTCTACTCAACCTGTCAGCTTGCTCATGTTGTACCGATGTACCCGTACATGCTCGCCCGCCTTGTCCCTGAAACCACTGGCAGTTATCCCGCTCAATCCCTCAAACATGGTGGCAGTTGAGCCGATACGGGGGCGCCGAGCTGTGAGGCCCTGCAGTACGACGGTGGTGGAGATACTGGCGGGGATGGGGGTGCCGCGTAGGGCCCGGCATATATTGCTAGCCACGTCATCGTCGCATGATGCCACTCAACTCGGCAAACGAGGGTTCAAATGCGTAGGTTGACGTGGCGAGCAATATTTGGCTGGCCCTAGTGCTGGGCGAGTGTGTGCGGGCGGCGGGGCACGCGGATCAGCAGGCGCGGCGGGGTGTTGAGAACCAGCGCTCGACCCACGTTGAATCTCCTCCTCCTCCTCCATGCGTCTGTGTGACCATTCATCCTGGATGTACGTCTTGCTCCGATCTCGGGTCGAGTGCTTGCTAAACCCTAACCCCTAACCCCTAAACCCTAAACCCTAAACCCTAAAACCCTAATTCTCAACGAACCTCCTGCCAGGCGCGGAAGGGCAACGCCAGCGCCGCGGGGCGCCGCGGGAACCGTCGGGTCCACTTCCTGCTCCTCCGAGGCTGGTCACCTTCGTATCTAAGATTGTGACCTTTGTGTTTGAGATTAGAATGACGCTCGTGGAGCCCCAATGCACTCGAGATATGGACAACGAGAGAGAAGAGAGAAAGATGAGGAGAGACGTAATATTGGAAAACTAGAGAGCCGTAATATTGGAAACTAGAGAGACGTGATATTGGAAAACTAGACAGTAGACTAGTTCATTGATTTCGTGCCGCGCTGCCAGCGCCGCGCCCCTTCCTTGTTCATCGGACCGTGGTGTGGACGTTGATCGTAGCGTGGATTCTTCACTTTCTTCAGACTCGAGTGTCGTTTGTGTTTGGCTGCTCGTGTTTTCTGTTCCCTGATAGGTGGTCTGGTACCCTGGTTCCAGGGTTATCGAGGATCCGAGGTCCTACGCCACCGAGGTATTGGGTGACACAAGCGCCGCGGAGTTGTCCACGGCCTCCAGGAGCGTCAGGTTCTCGATCGTCACCGCCACCAGCTCACCGCCGCCGTAGCCGCCGCCGCCGCCGCTGTCGCACGCGCTGTTGTCGCCGTGGGCTGCACCGTTGCCGGCGCCGGCGCCGTTGGCCACGCCGTTGGCCGCACCATTAGCCGCGCCGCCCCGCCCCTTGGTGTGCGCCTTGATGCCGCCACCGGCCGCGGCGGCGGGTGGCAGCAGCTTGACGCGGATCCTCTGGCGCGTTTCCGCGCTGGGGTCGCGCACGATGGCCCCCACCCGCCCGATCTTCAGGGCCTCACACGATCACACCCAGTAGGTCCCTTCAGCTCAACTTGAGTCGTTTTGTCCCTGAGAGCCTGAAGACCAACGAAGACCACTCCGCAGTTTATTCCTGGAAGTTGCCAATAAGCTCATCTTGAGCTACGCTGGGAAGTGGGATAGGATAGAGAGACGCTTCCGCGTGTATGAGGAGGACCAGGCTTTCGCCCTGGCCCTCGTGCGAGAGACGCTTCCGCGTGTGTAAGGAGGCACCAGCCTTTCGCGCCTGCCCTTATGTGAGAGACGCTTACGCTTCCGCGTGTATATAAAGGAGGCACCAGGTTTTCGCCCTGGACCCCGTGGGAGAGACACGCTTGCGCGTATATGAGGAGGCACCAGGCTTTCGCCCGCCCCCCCGTGAGGGAGACGCTTCCGTGTGTATGAGGAGGCACCAGAGAGAGAGATGCGTCAGCGTGTATGAGGAGGCACCAGGCTTCCGCCCTGGCCCCCGTGGAGGCACTAGGCTTTCGCCCTGACCTCGCTGAGCTACCCTGAAAATTGGTGGAGGAAGGCCCTGCCGTTGAGCGGCTGGCCGGCGGCGCTGGTGAGGCCGCTGAGCTGCACCTTGACGCCCACCTTGAGGCCGCGCCGCACGCGCTCGATGTGGAACTCCTCCGCGGGCGTCACCTCCTCCAGCTCCGTCAACTCCACCGGCGAGCGGGGCCGGTGGAGCCGGCTGCAAGAGGCGGGAAAATATTCGTTGCGCGAGACGTCGGGGTGTCAGCCGGCTGGAGGAGCAAACCACCGCAGTGTTCGTCGTCGCGCCTCTTTTAGACGGCGGCAGTGAGTATGCGGTGCGGCGAGGGTAGGCGAGGGGAGGCGAAGGGAGGTGAGAGAGGGAAAGGGGAGGGGAAGGGAGGAGAGGGGAGGCGAGATAAGGAGGGGAGGGCGGGGAGGAGAGGATCGTTGTGGCGGGGCAACAAGTGGCGAAGGCAACCTGAACACACCTGAAAAGTCCGGTCATGTCCGCCAGTATCTCGCGCGCGGTGAACTCTTCGCCGCACCCGCCGTCGCCGTCGCTGCTGTCGCCGTCGCGGCTGTCGTCGTACACCATGGTGGGCGGGTTGGCGGGGGGGTGGGCGGTGATCGAAGGGGTGGGACACGTCGCGCTTGGCGGGGTGGCGTGCGGGGAAGTCTGGGGGGTCGGGGGGGGGGAGGTTGTGTGCAGTTTAGTAGTGTTTCAGAGGAAAGAAAATATCGGCGGAAATAATGGGGAAAACTGTAACCGTACTAGCTCTAGAGCTACTGAGATTAGAGGTACCTCTAGTCCTCCTCAGTCTGCAGTACGAGTAGTCGCAGGCCTAATGGTATCAAAGGCTGATGAACCGATCGGCGACCTTTTCGGGTACTCGTAGTCGACACGAACCCATGGATGACATACCTGTCAGTTGGCATACGTAGTAGTGCAATACCTTCATCGCGGTACAATTTTGATTTAACCACGCTGCCATGCAGATTGCAGATTACACACAATTTTGTTCATTTTCGTGCCTGCGCACAACCAAGGATTCTTGGAGGGGACGATGTATGGCGAATCGACGGTCTACTGAATCACACACTTTACCGCAATGGGCGTATGATGTCGCTTTCAAGTCATGGGGGTTTATGAATATCGTCAATGCTCCGGAGTCTAGGTTCTCACTTTGATCCACTGGGCCGGCTTAATTAGTCACGTAAGTTGAAAGTAAATATGAGAGGCTAAAATAGGAGTTGTTGCGTGCTGCGTGCTGCGTTGCGTGCATGGTGAATGTTTGTCATCAATGCGTCAATCGGCAGTATCAATTCAATCTTTGTCGACATTACCCGCCTTCCCCCTCCCCCTCCCCGGGTCCGCCCCCGCCCCCCCGGGGTCACCCCTCCCCCTGCCCCTCCCCCTTGCGCTCGCCTCTCTCACCATGCCCCCGCCCCCACCCCCGCCCCAATCCCCGCCCCCACCCCCACCTGCGCCCCCGCCCCCACCCTGCATCCCATCAATGTGTTGCCAGTAGTCCGCGCCATAGTCGAAGCACAATTCATCCATGGGCGCGATGTCGCGCGCGGCGAAGAGCGCGATGCGGTACATCCGTTGGTTGTCCGTGCGGCACCCCGCCACGCCGGGCGTGAACACCGGCTGCACCACGGGGGGGCGGGGCGGGCAGGATGCTTTCGTTAGGCTTCGTCAGGGTGTACGACTAGTAGTGAGGGTTTCCGTGAGGGCTTCGTGAGGATGTACGTGAGGGTTCCATTAGAGTTCAGCGAGGCGATTGGGTAGATTCGCGAGGTGTAGGTGCTCCTCTTTTGTTTCGAAATCCGCCGTCACCGAGCTCAATGAGGTAGTTTGGGTAGATTCGCGAGGTTTGGTGGTGAAGATCGGGCGGTGACGCACTTGGACGACGAGGTTGGCCTCCTCCTCCGCCTCGTTCGAGTTGATGAAGCGCGCGACGGAGCCCAAATCGCAGGGCCGCGACCCAACCACTTGTCTCCAGCTGGCATTTCGATCCACTTGTCTTTGAAACCAGTCATCATGAGTTATCCCTCTCTGGAATACCTCAAGCGCCAAGCTGAACAGCATTGAGCCCGGCCCTGCCACCATACGCGCGTCGACGCACAGGGTGCGCTCGTTGGGCACCTCCGCCTCGCCCGCCACCTCATACAATCTTTCGAAGTGGTCTAGACCGTGCCGGTACGCGTCGTCTCCCTTGGCGTACCGGCGCAAGCTGAAATTGAACCCTAAACTTTGATAATTTGATCATGTTCTCACTTTCAAGCACTAGTTGGAAGTAAGCGCTTTCAGGGTTGAAGGTTGCACCTGCCCGCCTTGACGGCGCCGGGGGCGTAGGCCTCTGCGTCCGTCACCACCTGGCCTTCGTACGCGCACACGTGTGGTGGGGCCAGCCAGATATTGCTTGCCACGTCAGAGGATGCCGCTCAACTCACGTAACGAGGATCTAAAATGCGCGCCGATGAAGGGGCGTGCAATGTCCGCCAGGCCTTGACGGGTGGCAGGGACCATCGGCACGGAGGTACACTGCCGGTAATCAGGCTAAGGTGTGAGGCGAAGTACACACGGGAAACCTGTCAGCGGTCCCACCAAAGGCGCCGGCGTTGATGGCGACGGCGCAGCGCAGGCCCCAGCCCTTGCCCCCCCCGCAGCGGAACACCTCCAACGGTAGCCACAGCCCCTGCTGCACCACCGCGCCGATCCGGCCGCCCATAAACGACCGCCGCGAACCGTCCGCCGCCGCCACTGCTCCAGCACCCGCCGCCGATCCGCCGCCGCCGCCTCGTCCTCCTTCTCCTTCTCCTCCTCTTCCTATATCGTTATCCTGGTGTATGGCTAACTCCTTTCCCTTCCACGAGGCCCCTGCTGCCACACTTCCCTCCTCACCCCCCGCCGCACCACCCCCACCCCCTCCGTCGGGTAGGTTGGTGACTCCCTTACTCCCCCCCGCCCCCGCCCCTGTGGCTGCCACTGCCTCCTCCTCCGCCGCCGCTGCCGCCGCTGCCGTCGCCGCCGCCGCCGTAGCTGCCAGGTATTGCGTGTCGTCGCACTCGGTTAGTTTCCGCATCTTTGCAGGCCGCTTCATCTCCGCCGGGCACCTGGGCCGCCGGGGTCCGACGGCGTAGAGAGCCGCCCCCACTCCCGCCGCCGCTGCCACCTCCGCCCCTGCCGCCCTCGCCCGCGCCCTCGCCCGCGCCCCCGCCCCCCCCGCCCTGACCAACCCTGCCGCCACCCGCCACCGCTCCAGAGCGTCGTCCCCGTTGTACCCGTCATCTTCGTCCACCAGGCTGCCCCCCCGCCCCGGCGGCGGCTCCACAAACCCGTGCTCGTACGTGGTCAGCAGACACAAATCGTCGGTGTAAGCAGGAGCGTCGTCCCCCGCCCCATGTACCCCCGTGTGCGCCCGGGCATCGGGCCCCGGCGGGGATTGCTCCTGCGAGTAGATTCGTATGCTCAAATTGAATGCAAAACTTGCAAGCAATTGCCTCATATTTGAGTTTCAAGCGCTCAAATCACGCGGTTAAATAACGGGTTTGAGCTTGCAGCACCCCACCAGGGAGTCGAGCACGGCGCGGGCGGCGGCGCTGAGGCGCGAGCTAGCCACGTACCTGAAGGATTTAGGGTTTAGGGCTTAGGTGTTAGGGTTTAGAGTTTAGAGTTTAGAGGTTAGGGTTTAGGGTTCAGGGCTTAGGGTTGAGGGTTGCCACGCACCTGAAGCCCGGCGGCACGAACACCGTGACGCCGTCCGCCGTGTCATTTACCACGGTGTAGCGGCGCAAGTTAAATTTGAAAGCAGAAGCTGAAAGCAGTATATCACACTTTAGCTTCAAGCGCTTGGTTCCAGGCGGTTTCAACGTGAGTTTGATAGGGTCAACCTGTACCGCCCCACCACGGGGATCACCACCTTCTCCGCCCCGTCGGACAGCAGAGCCGACGCCACTCCTTCCCTCACGGTTTGCTCATAGTGTACCGGTGTACCCGTACGCAGTCGCCGCATCCTCCCTGCCGTACACGCGTGCCCACGGCAGGCAGTCCGGTTGAGGTGAGGCGGGACGGAGTGTGACAGGGGGGTTGTTGAGAATAAGCACTCGACCGACGCGACGGCCAGATCGCCACAAACCGCCAGATCGAGGTTCGCGAGCTGAGGGTGAATGCCCATACGATGGTCTGCGGTCGGTCGGCGATCACAAATCGAGACCGCGCGTCTGCATGAGCATTTACCCTCACCCTCGCGAACGTCGATCTGACCGTCGAGTGCTTATTCTCAAGAACCCCCGTGTGTGAGGCCCCGCCAGCGAGGTCCAGGCACAGCACCCCCGACCGATGCCTCTGCGCCGATATCCGCTCCTAAACCCAGGGCCTTCACTTTCCTATTCCACTGGTACACTATGAGCAAACAGTCAGGCCGTACCAGTAGCGTATACCGGTACACTATGAGTAAATAGTCAGTCCAGCATCTTCCACAAGTCTGGTTCCCCTTTTTCAGCGTAACTCGAGCATCTTCGAGTGTCTCGGAGGCCTCAAGTTGGACGCAGAATCGGCACAAGTTGAGCTGAAAATGGCAGGACAAGGTCAAGGCCCCGCCTGTTCCGCCACCCGAAAGGCAGGGCCTGACACTCACCGGTTCCTTATGAGCAAACAGTCAGGCTGAGGTGAAACGGGGACGAGTATAAGGCCCTGTCACCGGTCGTCTATTCAGCTCAGCTGCCAGCCATCATAGCCATAGCCGCGTCCCTGAAAACCCACCGAGTTGTCACACGCTAACGCCTGGAACGTGTGCAAGTAAAGATGGAAAGGTGACAGGTGTAAGGCCCTGGCAACCCCACTCGAAATGTTCCAGGTTAATACCCCGGC
>Ga0307489_10002462_pt1 | contig 12393 bp, 12 predicted proteins | sample SB12metaG_FD_202247 | JGI IMG/M metagenome (GOLD analysis project Ga0307489, IMG submission 202247) | Sea-ice brine microbial communities from Beaufort Sea near Barrow, Alaska, United States - SB 1.2 | ecosystem: Environmental > Aquatic > Marine > Coastal | place: USA: Alaska | collected...
TACTGAACCTCCGAAAGATTTTCCAGTTCCTCAAAATCTTCTTGAACTTATTCGCAAATCATTTGACTCTGAACATTGTGACAAACGAATATTACGTCATTTTGAAAGACTGATTTTAGAAATGATAAAGGCAAAGGAAGAAGAGGCTGCTAAAGCTTATGCACTAGAAGTTCATGAAAAAGCACAAGCAGTATCAATTCTTCTGCGAGCTAATACAGCTGGAAGGGATTACCTACCAGACCTACTGCAACTTAGAGAAGCACAAGATAAAGGATTTGATTTTATCGAAATTTACGATTCTTCACCAGAAGAAATTGAATTTCTTTTATGGGCTGTTTCAGAGAATAAAACATGTGATGAATCACGTTTACTTTTATCACAATTTAGAGAAGCTAAAGCTGCTAATTTTAGCTACAAACATATATACGAACATCTTGAACGATCAGGTGTGGTATATCCACCTGAGCAGTGTGGCTAAAAACTCTAAATAAAACCTCTTGCTGTAGCCTTTATAAATTATTGAATTGATTACCTTGAAATTTATAACAATTTCTTCTAAAAACTATTATAAAAATTAAAAATGTATTTAAGTATTACTCAAATATTAACAATAATATTTATAATCATTCTATTTTTTAGCGATATTTCATTAATATTAATTAAACTTAAATTATTAATGAAAAAATTAAAAAAGATATATAAAAACTAAATATAAAAGCTAAAAAATAATACCATTCAGTAGCAACAATCTTAATAAGATTCATTTTAGAACTCAAGACTAAATATAGTTTAATTTTATTCCTAAATGTTAGTTTTGTATAAAGTAATATATAATATATATATTGCAATAAATAATTGGTCAACACGTTGGCTTTTTTCAACTAATCATAAAGATATTGGAACTTTATATTTAATTTTAGGTGGATTTTCCGGAGTTGTAGGAACTACTTTATCAGTTCTGATTAGAATGGAATTAGCACAACCAGGAAGTCAAGTGCTTTCTGGTAATTCACAATTATATAATGTAATCGTAACTGCGCATGCGTTTATTATGATTTTTTTTATGGTGATGCCTATTTTAATAGGAGGTTTTGGTAATTGGTTTGTTCCTATTATTCTTGGAGCTCCGGATATGGCATTTCCACGAATGAATAATATTAGTTTTTGGTTACTACCTCCAGCTTTATTATTATTAGTATCTTCTTCATTAGTAGAAGCAGGTGCTGGAACCGGGTGGACGGTATACCCACCACTAAGTAGTGTTCAAGCGCATTCAGGTCCATCAGTAGATTTAGCTATTTTTAGTTTACATTTAGCTGGAGCTTCTTCTATATTAGGTGCGGTAAATTTTATTACCACTATATTAAATATGAGATCTCCCGGACAGACTATGCATAGAATACCTTTATTTGTATGGTCAGTTTTAATTACAGCCGTGTTATTACTAGTGTCATTACCGGTGCTAGCTGGAGCAATTACTATGCTCTTAACCGATAGAAACTTTAACACTACTTTCTTCGACCCTGCCGGTGGAGGTGATCCTATTCTTTACCAACATTTATTTTGGTTTTTTGGTCATCCAGAAGTATATATTTTAATACTTCCCGGATTTGGAATAGTTAGTCATGTTGTTTCTACTTTTTCAAAAAAACCTATATTTGGTAATTTAGGTATGATTTATGCTATGTTATCTATTGGAATATTAGGATTTATCGTTTGGGCACACCATATGTATACTGTAGGTTTAGATGTTGATACTAGAGCCTATTTTACTGCCGCAACTATGATTATTGCTGTTCCTACTGGTATTAAGATTTTTAGTTGGATAGCTACCATGTGGGGAGGTTCTATTGAATTCGAAACACCAATGTTATTTGCTATAGGATTTATTTTTTTATTTACTTTAGGTGGATTAACTGGTATTGTTTTATCTAATAGTGGTATAGATATCGCTCTACATGATACTTACTATGTTGTAGCACACTTTCACTATGTACTTTCTATGGGAGCAGTTTTCGCTATATTTTCAGCTTTTTATTATTGGATTCATAAAATGGTAGGATTGAATTATGTTGAAATTCTAGGTAGAATACATTTTTGGATTTTTTTCATTGGTGTAAATATTACCTTTTTCCCCATGCATTTCCTAGGTTTAGCAGGTATGCCAAGACGTATTCCAGATTATCCTGACGCTTTAAGTGGATGGAATGCTGTAGCTTCATTTGGTTCTTATATTTCGGCTATTGGAGGATTATTTTTTATATATATTATATATGTAACTTTAATTCACGGTGAAACATCTTCTAGAAATCACTGGAATTTTAAAATTAAGATATAAGTATGTTAGAGATTTTAATTTTTATGAATTTAATAACTTTCAGTAACTGTGAACCAAGCTTAATTATTCCTGAGCAACCCCAACATACTAATTACTATATCCTAGGCTCAATTTTTACTTTTGGACTAATTATATTAGTAATAGTACTCCGCAAGGGAGACGGTCCTCCTGGAGGCTTTGGACAGGATACTTTAAGTTCCTTAGATAGTGGTTCTGCATTTGATAGCGTAACAAGTAATACTGTAGGGCTGGAAAGCCTAGTTAGTAATTCAATAGCTATAGAAACCCTAGTTAAAGTTGCTCCAATTATAAGTTCAGCTTTAGTTACCTCAACCCCTAGAATAGCGAGTCCAACAGTTTATCCTTACATAGCTGACCATCCTCTAGTAGCTGCGTATTTAGCTAAGGAAGCATCCATACCTCGTTTTACAGAAAATGGAGATAGGGTGGTAAGGTACGTTGAGGTTTATCCAAAAAAACTATTTAACTCTTGGCATCCTGCTTTAGAAGAGTTAAAAGAGGAGTGCGCTCAAATTGGTGATGTTTCTGTTATAAGTAGGGTATTAGAGTTTGACCCTATAATGAATGAATATATACGTCCTAATATGAATCCATATGGTTGTAAGTGGGAAACTATTATACCAAATGAAATTGTTGATCTTATCGCAGGATCGTTTGAACCTGGGAGTAAGATACCACCTGAGATATATTATTTTTTAACGTATGACCAGCTTAGGTTTATATATACACACTGGGGCTGGTTTGGTACTACATTTGATCACCTCGTATGTGCAATATAAGTTTATATTTTGATACTAGTATTCACGTACATTGGGACATATTACTTTTAATTATTAAATTTTCTACTATTTAAAAATAATAGAAAACTTAATAATATAATAAATTTAATAAAAAAAATAAATTTATATTCTATAGAGATGCGGGTATATATTAATGGTAAATGATCTGCCTTCCAAGCAGAGGATATGAGTTCGAATCTCATTACCCGCATAAAAATAAACCCTTTAGCCAAAGTGGTGAAATTGGTAAACACGTTAGATTTAGGTTCTAATTCTTTATAGTATAGGGGTTCAAATCCCCTCTTTGGTAAATATAAGCTTGCTTGGTGAAATTGGTAAACACGTCAGACTTAAAATCTGTTTCCTTTAGGATTATCGGTTCAAGTCCGATAGCAAGTATTAAAAAATAAAAGTTAGAGACGGAATTGAACCATCATTTAAGGATTTGCAGTCCTCAACATTACCATTATGTTATCTAACCATTAAACTACTATTTAAATTTATGAAAAAAAATATTCACTCTAAAAATTATAAAAAAAAAATTATTATGTCAAATGGATCTACATTTAATTTAAGTATTACTTCTACATTAAATAAAAACATTATTCTAGAAGTAGATCCAATTAATAATAATGTTTGGAACCCAAACAATGAAAGTATAGTTGAGTCTAAGGGCCAATTATCAAAATTTTTTAAAAAGCTTGATAATAATTAAACTTTTTGATATTCTTGTATTAGCAGAATATAAAAAATACTAAATTCATATAAAATAATTACAGGAATCACTATTAATATTTGGCTTAATAAATCCGGAGGTGAAATAAGTGCGGCTATAATTAAGGCTAATATATAAGCAACCTTTCTTTTTTTATAGAACCAATCTATACTAATAATTTTAAAATCTACTAACATTAAAATATAAAGTGGAAATTGAAAATAAAAACTAGTAGTCAGTAATATCTTTAGTATCATAATTAAATATTCATTTATTTTAGCTTCTAATTGAATACTAAATAAATTTTGATCTGATTTAGTTTCAAAACTTATAAAAAATTCCCAAGCGGAAGGAATTATTAGATAATACGCAATAAATAACCCAACATATAACATTACAACAAGTAAACTAAAAAAATATTTTAAATATATTTTTTCGTATACATATAAACCAGGTATAAAGAACAGCCAAATTTGGTATAAAATAAAAGGAATAATTAAATATAAACTTATGGCAAAAATTATTTTTAAATACATAAAAAAAATTTCTAATAGGTTGGTAAAAATAAAATATTGTTTTATTTTTAACGTTGATAAATTTAGTAGGGGTTTTATTAATATATAAATAATTGATTCTTTATAAGTATAACAAGTATAAAAAGTTGCTATCAGCATAATAAATACATATAAGCTACGAACTTTTAATTCTTCACAGTGATTTAATTTCATTTTTAAGTTCCGCTTCAATTCTTTTTCGTTCTTCTAATTCACTCGTTTGCATCTGGCTTTTAGCTTTTAAAACATTTAAATCTTTGAGCTCCTTCGATCTTAATTTTCTTCGCTTAATAATAGAATTATTACTTGACGGATCTGGAGGTAGTAAATGCTTAGGACTAGTTTTATATTGAGAATTCTTTTTATATTGAGAATTCTTTTTATTTTTGGGGCCTCTTATAAATTCTGTACTTTCGTATTTTTGATATAGGTCTTTAACTTTATTAGAAACTATAAAATTTTTATTAGGTAATTCTAAAGTTAAAGGTCTAATTAACCTTAATTCATTTGTCACTATAGGAAATCTTCTATTTAGTTTACTTTGAGGCATGAAAGCAGTAACTCCACATAAACCTATAGTAAATCCTCCAGGAATGGCATTTAAAATTCTACCCTTAATTATGTCCTCTCTCATATAACAGTTTACATAATGTGTCCAAACATGATATAAAATATATGATTTGCTACCGATTACTACAGTTTCTTTTATTTTTGTATTATCAAATATGACGTAAAAAGATTTACCAATACTATCTTTAAATCTATCAATATTATTTAATTTATTTTTAGGAATCTTAATAGTAATTTTTAAACCTAAATCTAAATAAATATGTTTTTTTTTAACAGCGACTACTCTAGCTCTTAAAACTCTAAAATTTAATTTTGAGTATGGCGCCTCTTTAATAGAATATAAATCGGAAAAGTTAGTGTATTTGTAAATATTTGTCATATAGGCTTAGTAGGACTTGAACCTACAACTTTACCGTTATGAGCGGTATATTCTAACCAATTAAACTATAAGCCCTAAAGAATTTTATAATGTTATTATTTTTGTTAATATAGGTAATTTGGAAGCACCTGCACTGAAGGCACTTTTAGCGGCTTCTTTTGAAACCCCTTCAACTTCATAAAGAATTGAACCTGCGCTCACGGAGCATACCCAAAGTTCAACTGCACCTTTACCTTTACCCATTCTTATTTCAGTAGGTTTTTTCGTAATAGGCTTGTCTGGAAAAATATTAATCCAAACTTTTCCTACTCTCTTTAGTCTTCTAGTAATAGCTTGGCGAGTAGCTTCAATTTGTCTTGCTGTTACTCGTCCCGGTTCCATAGCTTTTAAACCGTAAGAACCGAACTTAAGTTGAGATGAAGCTGAAGTTATATTTTTAATTTTGCCTTTAAAGTTTTTTTTAAATTTTAATTGTTTTGGACGTAACATTTATACTTATTTATTAAAAACAAATCCATACTTTAACACCGCAAACACCAAAAGGAGTAAAAGCTTCGGATATTCCGAAATCAACATTAGCGCTTAAAGTGTGTAGAGATATTTGTCCTTGTTGAATATATTCTTTTTTAGATCTATCCACACCATTTATTCTACCTTTAAATTGTACTTTAATACCTTTTATTTGAGGGTGATAAAATAAAAATAATGGAATCGCTTTTCTGATAAGATCAATAAAGAAGGAGTGCCTATAGTTTAATTCAATTTGTCTCGCTAAAAATGCGGATAATAAAGGCGCGCTTTTTACCGCAAACGCTGTGTTTATAGCAATTAAAGATTCTTTGAAATATTTTTGATTTTTATGTTTATTATTTAATTGTTGAGTAACTGTAATAATTGTTTTAGGTATACTAAGGTATTTAATATTTATTACATGTATTCTTATTTTACCTTTGGTTATCCGTTCTAAAACATCGGTTACCTTTTTGACAAAATTTAAATCAGTAAGTATAATATTTTTTTTCTGAAACTGGTATAAATGTACAATGATATTAGTTTGATTACCAGAACGTTTAATGAAACATCTACTTATTAAAAAACTATAGGACTTGAAAATACCTTTTATATATCTCTTAATTTCAAAATTTTCATGTAAAATAGTAGAATAATTTAAAGGTCGCTCAGAAAACCATTTTGAATCCCAACCTTTGTTTACTTTTATTCTAAAACTAATTGGATTAACTTTTTGACCCATAATAATTATTTTTTATTTTTTTTCTTTTTGTGTATACATCTGACACGTGTAGGGGCAAACTCTCCAAATTTATGGCCAACCATATCTTCAGTAATACATAATGGAATAAAGGTTTTTCCGTTATGAATTTTAAAATTACTTTCTATAAATTGCGGCAAGATAGTAGATTTTCTTGACCAAACTTTTATTGGTTTTTTATTTTTCTTATTTTTTTCTTTAAGAGCTTTATTTAATAAATTCCGACTAATAAAAATTCCTTTCCAAATAGATCTACTCATAATTTAAATTAATTTTTTTTTACTTACAGATCTAGTTTTTTTACCTTTAGTTAAAAATCCCCAGGGTGTTACCGAGTGCCTTCCTCCCGAAGTTTTACCTTCACCACCACCGTGTGGATGGTCTATTGGGTTCATAGCTACTCCACGGACTGTAGGTCTTTTATTTAACCATCTTGACCTCCCTGCTTTTCCTAAATTTTTATTTTTATGATTTAAATTAGAAACAATCCCCACTGTGGCATGACAATTTAAAGATATTTCTTTTATTCCTCCAGAGGAAATTTTAATTCTTGCTAACTTAGTTTCAGGATCTTTTTGAATAAGTTGGGAAAAAGTACCAGCTGCTCTAGAAAGTTGACCTTCCTTTCCATCTTTAAGTGAAACGTTATGAATTAAAGTTCCCACAGGGATGTTCTTAATTAGAAAAGAATTACCGGGTTTAATTAAACTACCCTCAATACCAGATTCAATAATATCACCTACGTTTAAACTTTTTGGAGCGAGAGTGTAGAAGTATTTATTACTATTTTGACTTAAAGAGATAAATGCAGATCTATTAGGATCATATTCAATACTTAATACTTTCCCAGAAGATTCTTTTCGTTTAAAGTCAATAAGTCTATATTTTTGTTTATGACCCCCACCTTTATGAAATGAAGTAATTCTACCTAAATTATTTCGTCCTCCGGTTTTTGAAAATCCAAAAGTTAATGACTTACAAGGCTTTTTTTTACTTAAATGTTTACGATCGATATTAATTGCTTGCCTTTGTGAAGGAGTAGTTGGTTTTTTTTTAATTAAATTCATTTTTAATCTTTAAATTTTTATTATTGACTTTATTGCATCTTTATAAGATGTAATTTAATTAAAATTAAATATAAAAAAATAAATGCTAAATATTTTTGGAGTTAAACTTCCTGACCACAGACCTGTGCGTATAGGACTTACAGCTATTTACGGTATAGGCTTTAAAGAAGCTAGTAAAATTTGTAACCAGTTAGGAATCCCTTCATCAATAAGAATTTATCAATTAAAGGCTTTTGAGATTTCCAAAATTTCAAGAGTATTAAAAAATAACTATCTTATTGAGGGAGATTTAAGAAAAGAAATAACTTTAAATATTAAACGCTTAGTTAGTATAAATAACTATAGAGGTGTTAGACATCGTATGGGACTACCTGTTAGAGGACAAAGAACTCATACGAATGCTCAAACAACACGAAAATATTTAAAGAAAAAACAAAGTAAGATATTTAAAAGAAATTATGCAACTCAAGAAGAAGTAAAAGAAGAAGTAAAAGATAAAGTAAAAGATAAAGTAAAAGATAAAGTAAAAGATAAAGTAAAATATAAAGTAAAAAATAAACGTAAACCACGACTTTCTAAAATTAAAAAACCTTTTGGAATTGCTCATGTTCAGTGTACTTCTAATAATACAATAGTAACAATAAGTAGAAGTAATGGAAACTCTGTTTGTTGGAGCTCAGGAGGATATAGAAGTATTTTAAAGGGATCTAAACGTTCTACGGCTTATGCGGGTCAAAGAGCTGCGGCTGAGGCTGCTCAAAAGGCTAAAAAATTAGGTTGTAGAAACTTGCAGATACAGTTTAAAGGTTTTGGTAGGGGTAGAAATTCTATTATAAAAGGTTTAAGAACTGCAGGGTTACCTATAACAAAAATAAGTGAAGTAACACCTTTACCACATAATGGATGTAGACCTAAAAAAAGAAGACGTGTTTAATTAAAGGATAGGTGATCGAGTGGTTTAAGGTACCAGTCTTGAAAACTGGCGTGTTCAAAAGCACCGTGGGTTCGAATCCCACCCTATCCGAAAAGAAAATGACTTTTTTAATTTAAAAAATTTTATTTTATAAAAATTATATTCTTATAAGATAAGAACTTACTTTATAATTATATTAAAGTAATCTTAACTCTAATATAATTTTTCTATTATATACAGATATAATAAAATTTATGTAAGAGCAATGAGGGAATGTCTTGATTCGAAATGATAAGGACGTATTAAAACACGAAAAGTTATAGGGAATGTTATAGCATTGTGATCTATAAATCTCCATAGGGAAAACCCTTTTTTATTAAAAATAAGCGGAATTACATTCAATTAACTTTGAACAGCTTATTAAATATATAGTGAACTGAAACATCTAAGTAACTATAAAAAAATAAATCAACCGAGATTCCATAAGTAGTGGCGAGCGAACGTGGAATAAACTTAAATTATATTAAAAATTAACTAAAAAATTGATTAAATTTTACTAAAAAAGGTTATAGTCCTGTAAAATCTCTTAATATATTTGTATAATGTAAAGCAAGGCACGTGAAATCTTGCTTGAATATTGGGGGACCATCCTCAAAGTTTAAAAATAATTTCGAAATCGATAGTAAACAAGTACCGTAAGGGAAAGATGAAAAGTACCCGTGGGAGTGAAATAGAACCTGAAACTCATTGCTTACAATCTGTTGAAGCTAAAATTTTTAGTAACAGCGTACCTTTTGCATAATGGGTCAGCAACTTTTTTTTATAGCAAGCTTAAATTTAAAAATGTAGGCGCAGTGAAAACAAATTTAAAAATGTAATAGTTATGAAAAAAGACCCGAAACCGAGTGATCTAGCCATGAACAGGTTGAATAAATACTAAACTATTTTGGAGGACCGAACCCACGCATGTTGAAAAATGCGGGGATGATTTGTGGTTAGGGGTGAAAGGCCAATCAAACTCGGATATAGCTGGTTTTCCGCGAAATCTATTGAAGTAGAGCGTTCATTCAAATTTTTGGGGGTAGAGGACTCGATAAACTAGGGGGATTAATAATCTTACTGAATTTAAGGAAACTCCGAATACCAAAAATAAAAAATGAGCAGACAAACTATGAGCGCTAAGGTTCATAGTTAAGAGGGAAACAGCCCAGATTGTTCATTAAGGTCCTTAAATATATCTAAGTGATAAAGGTAGTTAAAAAGTAAATACAACCAAGAGGTAGGCTTGGAAGCAGCCATCCTTTAAAGAAAGCGTAATAGCTCATTGGTCTAGCTCTTTTGCACCGAAAATGTAATGGGACTTAAGATATATACCGAAATGACAAACTTTATAATTTGTTTTATAAAGTGGTAGCGGAACGTTTTGTAAGTCTGAGAAGAAAAGCGATAACGTTTTTTGAAGATATCAAAAGTGAGAATGCTGACATAAGTAACGATAAAAAATGTATAAAACATTTTCGCCGTAAATTCAAGGGTTTCTATGATAGGTTAATCCGCATAGAGTAAGGCAGCTTCTAAGAAAAAGACGAAAGTCGTATTCGATGGAAAATAAGTTAAATCTTATACTTTTTATAAACGACGTAATTTGTAAATTATAAAAATTTAAATGGATTGTTTTTATAGTGAAAAATTACCAGGAAATAGTTTATAAAATAATAAAACTGTACCCTAAACCGACACAGGTGAATGAGTCGAGTAGACTAAGGCGCTTAAGAGAACTATGTTGAAGGAATTCGGCAAATTGACTCCGTAACTTAGGGATAAGGAGGACCATTATTTATAATGGTGGCACAAAATAGGGAGTGGCGACTGTTTAATAAAAACACAGGATTCTGCTAAATCGTAAGATGATGTATAGGATCTGACACCTGCCCGGTGCTGGAAGGTTAATAGGAACTGTTTTTGCAGCTAATTGAAGCCCCAGTAAACGGCGGCCGTAACTCTGACGGTCCAAAGGTAGCGAAATTCCTTGTCGGGTAAGTTCCGACCCGCATGAATGGTGTAACGACTTCTCCACTGTCTCCAACATAGACTTAGTGAAATTGAATTATTCGTGAAGATGCGAATTACCTGCAGCTAGACGGAAAGACCCCGTGCACCTTTACTATATCTTTACAATGTATATAAGTATATCATGTGTAGAATAGGTGGGAGTTTTTAATATATTGATGCAAGTCAATTATGGAAATTTCAGTGAAATACCACCCTTAATATATTTTAATACTCACTATAATATAAAATCTATATTTAGGACATTGTATGGTTGATAGTTTGACTGGGGCGGTCACCTCCTAAAGAGTAACGGAGGCGCGCAATGGTGGGCTCAAATTGGTATATATCAATTGTAGAGTGTAATGGTATAAGCTCGCCTGACTGTAAAATAGACATATTAAGCAGGGACGAAAGTCGGCCATAGTGATCCAGTGGTTCCGAATGGAAGGGCCATTGCTCAACGGATAAAAGGTACGCCGGGGATAACAGGCTGATGTTTCCCAAGAGCTCTTATCGACGGAATCGTTTGGCACCTCGATGTCGGCTCATCACATCCTGGAGCTGAAAAAGGTTCCAAGGGTTCGGCTGTTCGCCGATGAAAGTGGTACGTGAGCTGGGTTTAGAACGTCGTGAGACAGTTTGGTCCCTATCTACTGTGGGCGTTAGAAAATTAAAAAGATCCGACCTTAGTACGAGAGGACCGGGAAGGGTAAACCTCTGGTGTACCAGTTGTTATTCCAATAGCACCGCTGGGTAGCTACGTTTATTATAGATAATCGCTGAAAGCATATAAGCGAGAAACTAACTTTAAGATAAGTTTTCTTTAAAAGTTGTAAAAGATTATTACGTTGATAGGCTTATTGTGAAAGAGTGGTAACATTTTGGTGTTTAAAGCTTATAAGTACTAATTACTTTTAAAATTTTATTAAAATAAAATAAAAGAAATATTATTAATGTTTCTAAAGACCCCCCCAAGTAAAATCAATAAGAATGCCTCAATTTGATAAATTATCTTTTTTCACACAAGTATTTTGGTTAATTCTAATCTTTTTTAGTTTTTATATTTTACTTTTAAAAGTTTTTATACCTAATTTGAGTCTAATTGTTAAAACTCGAATTAACAAATTAAAAATAGAAAAAAATTCAATTTATAATCTAAAAAATTTAGATTATGAAACCTTTATTGACCATAAAATGCAAGTTTTAAGAGATTTCGGAACCGTAAATAAGAAATCTACTATATATTGGTTTGATAATATTACTAAAAATTTAAATGAAAAAGAATTAGTTGGGAATAATAATTTTTATGTTAAAAATATGTTTAATATTTTTAGTAAAAAATTATTATTAAATAAATTATTTTAGTTAATCTTAAAAAGACGTATAGCTCAACTGGTTAGAGCCCCCGACTTTTAATCGGATGGTTTTGGGTTCAAGTCCCAATGTGTCTAAACCAGTGCTACAATAAATTATATTTAAAACCACTAAATTAATAAATTTAACTTTTATGATAAAATCAATACTTAATAATATTCAAGTAGGTCTAAAAGATTTATTAGGACTTACGGAAATCTTAGACATACTTGAAAGTAATTCCTTAACCCACTCAGAACTTTTATCGAAGGTTAATATTCTACAATCCGAAATCTTAGAAATAAAAAAAGAATTGTCAGATATTAAAGCGGAAGATATTAAGCCTAGTGAGAGCAGTTATTTCAATTATAAAAATATAATT
>Ga0307489_10002463_pt1 | contig 12385 bp, 18 predicted proteins | sample SB12metaG_FD_202247 | JGI IMG/M metagenome (GOLD analysis project Ga0307489, IMG submission 202247) | Sea-ice brine microbial communities from Beaufort Sea near Barrow, Alaska, United States - SB 1.2 | ecosystem: Environmental > Aquatic > Marine > Coastal | place: USA: Alaska | collected...
CCGCCGCCGCCGCCGCTGCCGCCGCCGCCGCCGGGGACAAGGTAGGGTGGTGCAGCTTGACCCCAGCTTGACCCCAGCTTGACACCAGCTTGACACCAGCTCGACACCAGCTTGACCCCAGCTTGACCCTGGCTTGACCGCGCTTTGCGTCAGCGCTTGAAGCTACATCATGATGAAGCGCATTCTAAATGTTGCTTTCACATTCAGCTTGCGCCCCTGTAACAAGTCCAAGAAGAAGGCTGCTGCCGCCGCCGCCGCCGCCGCGGGTGCTGCCGCCGCCGCCGCCGCCATCGCCGGCGGCGCGGGCGCGGGTGCCGCGGCCGCGGCCTCCGCGTCCGCGTCCGCTGCTGCCATGGCTGCGGCTGCTGGCGGCGCAGGCAGCACAAAGAAGCGTAAAGCGAAGGACACGATGGGCGTCAAGGTAGAGCGGTGCAGGCTGACAGTATCGAAACTCGTGTCGAGCAGTTATGTTTTCAGCGCTTGAAACTATAACATGACATGTAAAGACAAGCTCCCGTTCGAAAATAAATAGGTCTTGACTTGAATGGTCCTTGTTACTGAAGACCAGTTTCTAACGTAGTCTTGTATTTAAATGTCATATTATAAATTGCTTTCACGTTTGGTCACAATTTCAACTTACGATACTACATTGAGGGCCTGGGCGGCGCGGGCGGCGGCGGGGGGGGTGCGCCTGCGGCGGTGATGGGCGCAGCGGGTATGATGGACTCGATGGGCCTCGGCGGTATGCCTTCCGCCATGTTTGGCCCGGGCGGGCTGGACGCGGGGGCCCTGCTCGGCGCCGGCGGCGGCGGTGGCGGGGTTGGCGGGCCCGGCGGGCGCGGCTCCCCCGGTCTGCTGGGTGCAGGCGGCGGCGGGTTGATGGGGGGTGCGGGGGGGGTTGTTGGTGGGGGTTTCATGGGCCGTGGGGGTATGATAAGTGGTATGATGGGGGGTATGATGGGAGGGCCCGGTGGACCGGGCGGGCCGGGCGGGCCTGGCATGGGTGGGCCTGGCATTGGCGGGCCGGGTATGAACGGGGCGGGTATGGGTGGCATGGGCGGGCCTCAGGGCATGGGCGGAGGCGGCATGATGGCCGACAACGGCGCGGCCCCCAAGGTGGTTCACGGCGCGGTGAACCTGCAGGCGCTGGCGGAGCGCATGGCGGCGGAGACGGTAGGGCCAGACAGCATATTCCTTTGGAAATTTCCGATAATGCCAATTCCGATGTCCCGAGCATTCTGCCTTTATCGCGAAACCATTCCGACAGAACCCCGAAAATAAACAGGATAACGGCAGTAAAACGCCTGAAAACGCCTTAAAAGTGGCAGATATCCTAGAGAGTACCCAAATTCCCTGAGAATGTGCCAAAAATGATCCCACCTAAGACGCTAAACGCAATTCCGGATTATTGTCGGGCCCTAGGAGACGGCGGAGATGCGCCTGGACGTGGAGGTGTTCAAGGAGGACGGGGCGTTCGTCGCGCGCGCGCCGCTCAGTGTGCCGGCGGACGTGACGCTCGGAAAGCTCAAGGTAGGAACATGTGATTCACGCCATCCACGTCTGGATCATGCCACGCCTTCCACGTCATCCACCGCGCGTTGAGCCCTCGTTCACCGAAACAAATGGCACCAGACTTGGCGAGCAACCCGGCACTAGCTGAAACACATGGAACCAGATGTGGCGAGCATGAAACTCCTGGCACTAGCCGAAGGAGGCGATTGCCGCGAACACAAAGGGCGCTCTGCCGCCGTTCCGGCAGCAACTGCGGTTCATGGGTCAGGTTCTGAACGCGCCCGACGAGGTGATGCTGGTGGCCCTGGTGGGCACCACCGACCACATCACGCTCACGCTCACCATCGTCAACTCCGACATCGCCGCGCCATAATGCGTGACAGCTGGCGGGGTCAGCCAGTGGGGGGGTGGCAGGTGGCGGGGCAGCCAGTGGGGGCATGACAGGTGGCGGGTCAGCCAGTGGGGGCGGGACAGGTTGCGGGTTGGGGGCATGACAGGTGGCTGGTTAGGTCAGCCCGTTTGGGCGTGACAGGTGGCGGGCCAGCCAGTGGAGGCTTGACAGGTGGCGGGTCAGCCAGTGGGGGCGTGACAGGTGGCGGGTCAGCCAGTGGGGGCGTGACGTGCGGCGGGTCAGCCAGTGGGGGCGCGGCAGGCGGAGAGTCAGCCAGTTGGGACGTCACAGGTGGTGGGTCAGCCAGTGGGGGCGTGACAGGTGGCGGGTCAGCCAGTGGGGGCGTGACAGGTGGCGGGTCAGCCAGTGGGGGCGTGACACATGTCAGGTCCGCCAGCGGGGGGACACGTGGCAGGTCACCAGTGGGGGCGTGACGTTTAGTTCTATGAACGTTGTCAGTCGTGCGCCACTGATGACGCTGTCGCTTCGAGCCGCGAACCTCCATATCTTCGATAGCTGTTCAGGTGAAACCAGCTTATACAAAAACCTCGCAATAATAAACGAATGTCTTTGTGATCAAACAAAAGCAGATAGCTATTGCGCACGCGTTACCTCTCGAGCGGTCGAATGCACGCGCATCCTCGATGCGTTACCTAGACATGCAGGCCTGGCACTGACGCAGCGACCTCTCGGAAACAGGCGACGCGACTCCTGACTCGTCGACTCACGCGATGCCCATAGCTCAACATTGAGACCTACGCACTACCCCTTGCGACTTGACCTTTCTCTTGCAGCCCCGTTATTATACCCGGGTACACCTCTCAAATGATCGCCATCATCCCCCGAAGCTGTCACACCGCCGCGGAACATGCCCGTCCGTCCTCCGCCTCTTACTGCTTGTAAGTATGTTGCCACATGATACCCCCCTAGGCATTGCATCATGAACGCTACCGCACGCTGCCCCTCGCGTCTGCCGCCCGTGGGCTCGGCGACCCGCCCCCCCCGATATCGGCGGCGCATCGCCAGCGCCAGCGCCGCCCCCCTGCAGCCCCGTACATTGCATCTAGGTGATGGCCATCATGCCCCGCAGCACCATCTCGCGCAGCTGCCATGTCGGCGCCGAATATTCCCGCCCGTCCGCCGTCTTCAGATCCTTGTTCTGGAGCTGCATGGCCCACAGGTAGTGCACCGCCTGGCAGGAGGGTCATCGAGAACAAGCACTCGAACCGAGATCGGAGCGTGCCTTGCCTGCATGGTGTATGAACATTCAGATCCGCACAGGAGGCGTATTATATTCAACGCCGGTCGAGTGTTTGTTCTCAATTACCCCTCGCTCATACAAACGCGTGGAGGAGGAGGAGGAGGAGAAGGAGGTGAGGAGGAGGCGGAATAGGAGGAGATTCAACGTGGGTCCAGAGCTGAATATCAATGACCAACCCACCTGAATGTCGTCCTCAGATCCGTCCACGATCTCCCCCGCCTTGTTCCGCACGCAATTGATCTGCTGGCAGCTGAACCGCGGCCAGGGCCCAGATAACACAAATCAGGTTCGAGTCAATATTCACTCACCTGGTATAATCGGCAGTACGAATAGTACATCCTGTATGTAGACTAGGAGCTGGAGCTCCAGTCTGCTACTCACTCTTGGACTGGAGCAGAGCGTCGCCTCAATACGACGTATATTAATGCAAAATCGGGTGCTGAACAGCGGAGCACGGCCCACAGGCAGGCACAGAGTGGTGGCCCCACCGTGAGCACGACGAGCGGCTCCCCCTCCATCATGCGCACCTCCTCCAGCACCACGTCGGACAGGTGTATGATCCGCGGGTCCACGAACTGCCCCTCGTGCTGCCACAGCTTCATCTGCCCGCCCATGCGCTCCAACATCTCCTTGGTGGTGTTGGTAGCCTTCAGCGCCTCCATGTCGCCCTGCCGGCAGGGCCTTACACTCGTCCACTTCTCAGCTCCACTGAGCCGTTTGTGTCCCTGAAAGCACCCCTATATTGGGCGCCTGACCCCCCTATAATAGGTATTCACCCCCCTACAATGGGCAACTAGGCATTCACCCCCCTACGATGGGCAACTGGCCCCCCTATAATGGGCACGTGATGACTCTTTCCGACAGACGTACCTAGAAAATAAGGCTTTTGAGCTGAGAAGTGGACGAGTGTGAGACCCTGCCTTCAGGTAGGCGCCCAGCACCTTGGGCACGTCGCGCCGCACCTCCGCCAGGAAGTCGTTGGCGTTCCACAGCGGCTGCACCTCGCGTATCTTCGAGTGACAGGGCCTGGCGGATGTCGCTCGCCACGTCATCGGATGTTGCTCGACACGTCACAGGATGTTGATCGACACGTCATAGGATGCCATGTACTCAAGAAACGAGGGCTCGTGGGGCCTGGCACATGTTGCTCGCCACGTCATAGGATGCCATGTGACTCAAGACACGAGGGTTCAGAATGCGCGGGATAACGTAACGGACAAAGGGCCGTGCACATATTGCTCGCCACGTCATAGGAGGCCGTGAAACTCAAGTAATCAGGTTCAACATGCGTGTCGACGACTAGGCGGACAACATCGGGCAGGCTCTACCTTGTAGGCCTCGGCCTGCTCGGTCTCACCGAAGAAGTTTTCCTGCATGTCCTGGATGCGGTGCACCACGGGGTACCGGCGCAAGTTGAATTTGAAAGCAAAGATCGAAAGCGGTTCATCGTATTTCAGCTTCAAGCGCTGAAAGCATAGGCGCTTTCAACACGGGTTTTGATACTGTTAACCTGCACTGCCCTACCACGGGGTTGTCGCTGGTCTCCCACCGGTCGCGGATCCCTTCCAGCGCCGACTACCAGAGTCCAGAGCAAATCAATCATGATGTCAGATGGCGGAGGTAGAGGAGGAGGCAGCAAGTGTGTACGGCTGTACTACGAGAGGAGGGGGTCCAGTGGACGGCGAGTGTGTATGGGTGCACTACAAGAGGAGGAGCTAGAGGATGCGGCAAGAGTGTACGGATGCACTACGAAAGGAGGAGGTGGAGGAGGCGGCGAGTGCGAACAGGTAAACACCCTATCTATGTTTGGAAACGACGGAAACGTTCCAGTGCAAAGTCTGAAAGTAATAACCAAAGAACATGACAGCCCCACCTCCTCGCCCTTCTGGTACACCGGGGTCTGCTTGAGCCCCTGCAGCTTGGAGAATACCGACATCACCCCCGTCCTTTCCTTGATGTAGTGCCGCGAGTTAAAATTGCAAGCAATGTTTGAAAGCGGTTCATCATATTTCAGCTTCACGCGCTGAGACCAGGCGCGGTCAAGCTGGGGTCAAGCTGGGGTCAAGCTAGGGTCAAGTTGGGGTCACGCTGGGGTCAAGCTGGGGTCAAGCTGTGGTCAGGCTGGGGTTAAGCTGGGGTCAAGCTGGGGTCAACATGGGCCAAGCTGGGATCAAGCTGGGGTCAAGCTGGGGTTAAGCTCGGTTCAAGCTGGGATCAAGCTGGGTTCAAGCTGGGGTCAAGCTGGGGTCTACCTGGGGTCTACATGGGGTCAACCTGGGGTCAGCCTGCACGGCCCCACCTTGATGGTGTCCCACGTCTTGTTGAGGTAGGATTTCTTCTCCTCTGTCATGGCCACGGCGGTGGTGCCGGTGTACTCGTCTACCGGCCCCGGCTCGTAGTACGCCGGGTGTCAGGGTCGCGGCACGTGAATGCATCGCTGGGTCAGGGGACGAACTGTTTCAGGGTCGATGACGTGAATGCATCGCTGGGTCAGGGACCGAACAGTGTCAGGGTCGCTGACCAGAATACATCGCTGGGTCAGAGGACGAACTGTGTCAGGGCCGCTGACGTGAATGCATCGCTGGGTCAGGTGACGATCTGTGTCAGGGCCACTAACGTCGATGCCTCGCTGGGTCAAGGAACGAGCTGTGTCAGGGATGCTGACGTGAATGCCTCGCTGGGTCAGGGGACGAACTTGAGAACTGTAACTCCACCGCGTATCAGCGTGTTACAAACGGAGATGGATCGTTGGCACCCCAAATCCAGCGGTGCACAGTGGCGGCCCTACCGGGTTTTGCTTGCGGCGCTCCGCCGCCGCGTCGCCCGGGTCCATCATGGCCAGGCGGTACTCCTCCCTGAAGGCGGATGCCGCCCACCCCAGCAGCCCCCCCGCGGCTTTGCCCCGAGGGGTGCCCGCCGCGTCCGCGTACCTCTTCGACCCCGCCTCGCCCATCGCGGTGCCAAAGCCCTTGGAGGAGGGTCATTCAGAACATGCACTCAAACCGTGATCGGACAAGCCCGCATGACTTACATGCAGGGTGACTGCTCATACAGACGCGCGGCGGAGGAGGAGGAGGAGGAGGAGGAGGGAAGGAGATTCAGGAGGAGGAGGAGGAGGAGGAGGGGGAGGTAGAGGAGGAGGATCAACGTCGGTCGAGTGCGTGTTATAACTGACCCCCCTGCCTTGGCCCACGCGCCGCCGCTGGCCCAGGCGTCGGACGCCGCCCGCGCCGCGTCGTCGGCGGCGGCGCCCGCGGACCCCGGGGCCGCCGGCTCCGCCGCCGCCGCCGCCGCAGCCTTCCGAGCCGCCTCCACCTTCGCCTTGGCCTTAGCCTTCGCCTTTGCTTTCTTCTCCACCTCCGCCACCACCGCCGCAGCGTCATCCGACGGCGCTGCCTTCTCCCCGCCAGTCTCAGACGTGGTGGTCCCCTCCTCAGCGTCGGATGCAGTGGCGGAGGCAGCGGTTTTAGCCTTGGAGGTTTTAGCCTTGGAGGTTTTAGCCTTCAAGGTAGAGGTCGTGGACTCCCAAGTCTCGCCTGCCCGCTTGCTCGCCTCGCTGAACTTCCCCGCAGCGCCCGAGGTCCCCTCCCGCGCCGTATTGCCTGGCAAACATTGCTCGCCATGTCACAGGATGCTATTCAACTCAAGAGAAAAAACGAGGGTTCAATATGCGATGGATGGCGTGATACCTGTCATGCCCTACCGTGCCGCAGCATACCCGCTCCGCGCGCGCTCCGCCGCCCCCTTGCCTAGCGCTTCCGCGCCCGCCGCTGCCTCCCCCGGATAGGGCCCGGCAGACATCGCTTGCCACGTTGTCGACACCATTTTGTTGAGTTACGTCGTTCCTCGCGTCTCGAGTTACACGGCACACGGCATCCCGTGATGGACTACGAGGCAGGGTCGGCCAAGAACCGCCCGAGAGGTGGTTCGGCGGGCACGCGCTCGGAAAGTCGCGCCCGGGAAACCGGCGCGGTCTATGGCGCCCTTAAGGCGCCGTGCGAGAGTGTCGCTGGCGGCGGCGGCGGCGTGTTCGTATGACGTGGCGAGCAATATCTGCCAGCCCTTTGCCCTACCTCCAGCGATCGCTTCAGCTCGGGGTTGCTCTCCACGCCCTTTTTAACCTCACTCACGAACTCGGTGAACACATTCCCCTTCGACTCATTCCCTTCGCCGCCCTTGCCGCCGCCGCCACCGCCGCTACTTTTCCAGCGCCGCGCCGTCGCCCCGCCGCAGCGCGCCGCGGCCGCCGCCAGATCGGATGTGCTGCCGACTGGGTTGGGCCCGGGCCCGGAGCGCGCGGCGGCGGTCGCCACCGCCTTGGCCACTTGGCGGAGCGACGTCATGCTGGTGTACGCGTGGAGGGGGAGGCAGGCGCCGAACAGAATGCGATAAGGCCTTCGCTGCTTGTGAGCCGCCGCGCCGTGGGGATGCTTGGATGTGAGTAGGAGATTGCTCAACCGAACGGAACTTTTCCGAGATTGGGCAGCGCGAAGCGCAGGTCAGGGAATATCCAAAAACAGAATTCGCGTCAGCATCCCAACGCTTCGGTTCAACTCGCGCCAACCGTAACCGGCGGTGGACCCCACAACGCCCGCCGACGCGCGCAAGTCGACGCCACACTTATACACCACATCCAGCGACCCACCACCGCACAAGTGAGGCGAAACTCGACGGCTGCTGAGCCATAAGGTGCGCTTGCAACTGAAACTAAACTCGACTTTACGGTACTGTAGCAAGAGGAATTGCACTGCAATGGGCCGACCTTTCGGAAACCCCGAGGGCACCTGGCCTCTTACCTCACGTTCGCCACGAGGGGGCAGGACACCCCTCGGACGGCGGCAACGCAGTCCTCACTCACACTCGCACCCACCACACATGTTGCATCGCGCGGTTTTGGAGACCGAGCTAGACTTTTAGAGAGCGGGGAGGTCATAGGGATGCACCCCGACTGCCCGAGTTCCAGGACGAGTTGACAACCTATTTTTACATTTCTCTTGCTGCGTGCGACGTCGGCCTCGGGGACACTCGTTCCGAGCTGTTTGCATGTGTACAAGAGGTGCCGTACACACGCACCGCGCTCTCCTCTGTGGAATGGCTGCACCTCCGCTGACTGACAGTCATAGTGCACCGCAGGCGAGCGACACAGGCGAACAACATGGCTGCGGACGTGGCGCGGCTACTGCGCGGGTACCTGGGCATCCCCAAGGCGGGGGCTTACACTCGCCCACTTCTTAGCTCAACTTGAGCCATGTCAGACACAAGAAAACACCCTTCACACCCTCAACACCCCCTAACACCCGCTCAACACGGGCTCCACAACCCCTACGCGCAACCCCCATCCCATGTAAAACGCTCAAGTTGAGCTGAAAAGTGGACGAGTGTAAGCCCCTGCCCCAAGGTGAAGGGGTCCACCGCTGACCTCGCCAACCTCGCCGCCTCCGCCGACGACCCGCCCTGGCCGGATGTCCGCATCGTCGTCTGCGTCAACAAGCGCAGCGGCGGCCGCGCGGTGGGGAGGCCGGCAGTCGACCCTTAAAAACAAGTGTTCTTTTCCCAAGCATCTTTTGCCCTCCTTTTCTATTTTTACGCCACACCGAGATCCTCAGTTCGAGCACACGGCAGTCTAGCTCAAGCCCCTTACCTGACCTTTGTATCTGCTCGCGACCGTTGCGGACGGGGCAGCGGCTGGCGCGCAAGCTGGAGGAGGTGCGAGGCCGCCCAATAGACGCCCAAACTCCCGAGGCGGTGCCGATGGTGCCCTCCATTTTTCCAAAGAACAAACCTCGGGGGATTTTTTGCCTCCTCGTTTGGTAACAATTGGTTCTGAGCTCTGCTATGCTGAGTGGCCGCCGAGGGCGGGAGCAGACTGAGGGGTACACTGCCACACTAGTATCAATCTGTCAGGATGATGCCACGAGCAACGGAGCCCTGAGAGTGCCCTCAAAGACATTCCGCGGAGTCCACGCTTCGCCAATCAGAGGTCCTGAGTTTTCTGAACGCCCTCCAGTCAGCTAACCCTCGTGTTTCCCTTGACAGCTGACCCTGACTTCACGTCCCACCCAGTTCCCTCTCTATGGTCTTGGTAATTTATTTGATCGCTGATCCGCTATGGGATACTCGTAGTAGGTCTGCTTACGAATGCACACACACGCTCACAGATCCGTACCCTCTCCCCCCTCCATCCCCACCACAGGTGGAGTGCGTTGTGATATACCTGGACGAGTACGTGCGGCGGCGCGAGGCGCTGCACGCGCGGATCCTGGGCCTCGTGGAGGACCACCGCACGCGCGCCAACCTGCGCTTCGTGGCTGCAGGCGGCGACGGCACCGTGTCGTGGGTAAGGACCGGTGGCATTCCACATGCTGACTGTTGAACCGAGCAGGGTATTATTATGTTGCAACAAATGGAGCTCTGTGGTAGACTGAACACACCGCTTACGGAGACTGCCCATAATGTAGTGTGGTGTTAGGAAAAATGCCCATCTGTGGTGTGGCATTCGGAAGACATGCCATTGGGATCAGGAAGGCTGATGATGTGTATATGGATGTAGCCGGGCCCTCGCTGGCGGTGGCGGAGCTGGTGTCGCAGGCGTGTCAGGCCGCGGGCGTGGAGCGAGCGCCCATCGCAGTGCTCGGCTTGGGCACCGGCAACGAGCTGGCCAAGGTCACCGGATGGGGCGCCACATATCGCGGCGAGAGTCTGGGACCGTTCGTGCGTGACGTGGCGGAGGGGCGCGTGGTCGGGGTGGACTCATGGCTGTGGCAGGCAGTACCTTTAAAACTCGACGACTCGGGCTACCACCGCCGCCCAAGCAACGCCAGCATTTGCAAAAACGCAGAGGAGCTCTGGTTCGGGGGCAAGGGTGGGGGGGGGTCTTCTGGGGCCGGAGACGGAAATAGTGCCGGAGCCGGGGCCGGGGGCCGGGGCGAGGCGGATGGCAATGGTCTGTGCGATTCGTTGGCTTCGGGTTCAGTCACTGACAAGTGGGGCGACGTCAGCGACATCTCCAGCAGGGGTGGGGGAGGAGGCGCTGGGGGCGGGGGCGGGGGCGGGAGCGGGGGTGGGAGCGGGGGTGACATGTACACGGCGAGCAGCTGGGGGGGGCGACTCAACGACGCAGACGGCGTTGTTGACCACGAGGCGGGGGGCGGGTGGACGCGGCGGCTGTCATCGCTCATCGCGCCGCCGCCGCACCTGACGGCGCCGCTGTTGGACGACGACACCCGGGGGATGTCCACGGGCCCGTCTTCCACCGATTCAGTGTCCTTCCATCCAGTGCCTGGCGGCGGTGGGGGACGAGGTGGAGACGGTCTGGGTGGAGGAGGAGCAGGAGCTGGAGGGGGAGGAGGGGCTGGAGGGGGAGGAGGAGTAGGGGGCGGCTTGGGGGTTGAGATGCCGATGCCTACGACACCGCCTTCATCGGTCGAAGCGGGCGTACCCCGGTACAGCCTCAACATGGCGCGAGACATCGCGATGGAGAGCCCGGACCAGCCGCACTGGCCGGCGATGGTAGGGCCGTGAAGCCTGAAGCAATGAAACCCACGTTGAAAGCGCCTGGAACTCAGCCCTTGAAACTATGATGTGACAAACCAATTCCTGACTTTGGTTTGAATCTCAACTTGCGCCGCTACTGCACGGCATTTGCGCCGCCGCCTATGACCCCCCCCGGGGCGCAGAGCTGCAGTGGAGGGAGCGGCCCGAGGCAGTCTGTTGTCCGTCAGCGCAGTGGGGGCGCCAGTCCCCAGCGAGAAGACCGCTGGGAGGGCGTGGGTGACAGTATGGAGAGCAGCTTGGGGGGCATCGTAGGGGATTCTGAGGTTGGCGGGGGCGGGGTTGGGGGCGGGGGAGCGAAGAGCGGGGGCAAGAGCGGGGGTAACGGAAAGAGCTGGGGCCGTCGCTTTTGCTGCCGCCAAGGAAACAACGTGAGCGGCGGCAGCGTGGCCGAGCTGCTGGGAGCCGACGCGGCGGAAAGGCTCGAAGGGCTTGAAGGCAGGGGCTTACACTCGTCCTATTATCAGCTCAACCCAAGCCGTTTTGGTCACTGAGCCGTTTTAAGTCCAGTTGTGACGAGTTATGACTCATCGATCTTGTTGCCCGCTTACCTGAAACCCAACGTATCCCACAAAAAGTGCTTACGAGCTTAAAAGTGAATGAGAGCAAGCCCCTGCTCGAAGCTTTCGATGATCTGTGCGATGAGGACGGGCGCTTCGACTCGTCCGAGGTGGGCGTGGTGACGAAGACCTCGGTGTGCTTCTTCTCCGTTGGGTTCGACGCGTCCATCGCCCTCCAGTTCCACCAGCTGCGGGAGCAGACGCCGCAGTGCGCCGACTCCGTCCCCAAAGTGGTCGCAGGCAGGACCAGTATAAGCGTGCACATTCACCTCCTCCTCCTCCTCTTCTTCCTTCCCCCTCCTCCTCCTCCTCCTCCTCCTCCTCCTCCTCCTCCTTCTCCTCCCCCTCCTCCTCCTCCTCCTGTATCTCATCCATCTAAGGCCCGGTATCTAATTGCCTGCTCCATTGTATACTCGCAAACACTAACCCAAGATGGACCCCATTCGATGTGATCATCTTGCCAGGCCCGAGTTTGGCAATTTGCACGCGGTGTACCCGAACACTTTCACCAGACACGATGCAACTGGTCAGCTTACCACATCTTACTATATCGATGATCCGTTTGATACTGGGCCTCACCTATAGGCCACGTGTGGCTAGGCATGGCAGAGGGGCTGTCTTCGCGCAAGTATCTGCGCCCCGGGGTGATCGAACTATTCGTGGACGGTAAGGCGATCCCCGTCCCGCCCGAGGCCAGGACCATCCAGGTGTTCAACATCCATGGCTCTTCGAATGGCATCGACTTTTTCGGCACCCACGAGAAGAGCACGGCGGGGGAGCTGCAGGTAGGGCCTGACGGAAAGTTCCTTTGCACTTTCTCATAATTCCAATCACGAGTTCCTCAGCTTCTGCCTACAGATTCTCCAGAAAGTACTCAAATTCCCCGAATAGTATGTCAGGCCATAGCTGCCGGACTACCAGACGCCCAACATCGGCGACGGGCTGGTGGAGGTGGTGTGCACGTACGGCGTGGGTCACCTGGGGTACATCAAGCTGGGGCTGGGGCACAGCCACCGCCTGGCGCAGGGCAGCAACGTGGAGATGGTGCTACACGAGGCGCTGCCCGTGCAGGTACGTCACTTCAGGTTAAACGTATACGTATTTGTATTG
>Ga0307489_10002466_pt1 | contig 12366 bp, 24 predicted proteins | sample SB12metaG_FD_202247 | JGI IMG/M metagenome (GOLD analysis project Ga0307489, IMG submission 202247) | Sea-ice brine microbial communities from Beaufort Sea near Barrow, Alaska, United States - SB 1.2 | ecosystem: Environmental > Aquatic > Marine > Coastal | place: USA: Alaska | collected...
TATGCATTTATTGCCTGTGTATTATTCGACTACGAATACTCGCAAGCGCAAACAGAAAAAGAAGTCGGCCTCTGTCCTAGAGGCAGAGCGTCAACACGCCAAGTTTCTCAAGAAGATGGGTATAGGCACTCGTAGCTCAGTTGGATTAGAGCAACGGCCTTCTAAGCCGTGGGTCGCAGGTTCGAGTCCTGCCGAGTGCGCCAAATTAGAGTCCTGTAAACCTACTTACAATTCTTCTATGTCAAAGAAAGAAGAGAATGTTTATACTGGTACTGAGATTATAGGTATCGCACAGATGCACAAATCCAATGCAGTACCAGTTCGGGGTAAGAAACAGGCAGAAGAGATTGCCAAGATGAGGCGAGGATGATCACTGAAATCTTCGATGAGACTTTCAAGCTTGCACAGTCAGTAGAACCTGTTCGTGGTGCAAGGATTGCTGCAGCAGTGGTACGCAAGGGCAAGGTGGTTTCCTATGGATACAATCATAAAAAGACACACCCCTTTCAAGCTCAATTTTGCAAGAACAATCATGCAGTGTTTTTTCATGCAGAGGTCCATGCAATCAAGAATGCACTCAAGTCAATTGATGTAGAAGACTTGTCTAAGTGCGAACTATATATTGTAAGGGCAAAGAGAGATAAGGCAAACAGAAAATGGATTACTGGTATGTCAAAACCATGTAGTGGATGCAAAAAGTGCATTGACTTATTTGACCTAAAGAGTGTATACTATTCAAAAGAAGGAGAATTAGTGTGAGAATTGAAGTGCGTAATAATAATGTTGACAAGGCGATGAGGATTCTAAAGAAGAAGCTCACCGAAGATGGGTTCTTTAATGAACTACGAGAACGAGAACACTATACTAGTAAGGGTGAGAAACGCCGACATGAACGTGCTGCATCTAAACGTAGGCAGAAACGTAATCTTGAAAAACGAATGGAAGAACAAGGATATTAATCCAATGCCACGCAAGAAAAAGATCACTGCTACTACAGACAATAGTGAGTGGAAAGCACCTAAGAAACGCAAACCCCGCAAACCTATGACTGATGAGCAGAAAGCAGCTGCGTCAGAACGTCTTGCAAAAGCGAGAGAAGCCAAATTAGAAAAGAACCCTAATTATGGACAGACTAACATACATGCAAGCTTACGCAAGCTTGATGATGAACATCAGTTGAGTCCTGCTAAAGTTAAGCAGTGGATCAAGGTTCAACAGGATTATGCAAAGTCTGAACGTGCTGCTGTAAGACAAAAGGTAAAGGGTGCAGACGCAAAACTTGCAGATCATGAGGGGTACATTCGCAATATGCAAAAATACCTTCGTGATGGTGTTTGGGTGGACATGTTCTACGGAGAACAACAACAAGGTAAGATTCGCAATAAATGTGTTGTGATGGCTTACTATTGGTATGGACCACGCAAGGGTCAACCAAAACGCAACGTAGGAACATTCTATCCTGACATGGGATGTACTTATACACAAGAAATGCTTGAAGAGGAATATGGAAATGAGCGACCAAGAGACGACGCCACCGGAGAACGTGATAAAGGGACCGTGGCTCGCAAAAAGCGGAAGAGAAGTAAAGCTTCCTGATGAGGATGTTATTGCTATGCAACAGGACAGGCAATTCGCTGAGGAACTTACTCAGAGTTTGATGGTCCAGATGATTCACACTATGAGTGAGAATGGTATTGATGTTGGTGCGAAATCTTTTATTCGTGACATGGCAATGGTTATTTCGATGGTGAACGGTTCAATATATAGAGATATGGAAATGGAACATATAACACAAAAGTTCATGGAAGAATATGTTGATATCAATATTAATGAAGATAATATTTTTGAGACAGAAGTTGACTTTGAAACAATTACTGAACTGGCAAATTTAGTAGAGGAAGATGATGATGACCCAGAAATTTCATGAACCATTTAGTCCAGCAATTCTAGAGACTGAAGTGACAAAGCGATTTATAAAAATCGTTAATGATGTATCTGATGATGTTCTTTCCAGTGAAGAAAAAAGTAAGAAGTGGGATTGGTCAAACCAACTTGTTGGTAAGGTGAGTAAAGAAGTTCTAATTCCTCTTACTAGTGATGAAGACAAACAATATCTTCTCAAAACTGTAAAACAGGGGTGTCTTGATTATCTGAATCATATGCTTGATAAGCGCAGAAATAATCCTTGGACTCGAATGGACTCTGCAAACTGGAATAAAAAACCTACATTAGATAATATTCATCTAGATCACAGTTGGGTAGTTAGTCAGTATGCTGGTGAATTCAATCCTTTTCATCACCATAACGGAGATTTCTCTGGTGGTATCTATCTCAAGGTGCCAGAAGGTATGAACGATGAATGGGCAGAAGATTTGCAAGATCACTATCCTGCAAAGGGTTTGATTGAATTTGCATATGGTGAAACACAATCTTTTAGGTGTGACAATTTGAAATTCAAACCAGAGGTTGGTAAGTTTCTAGTATTTCCATCTTGGTTGAAACATCTTGTGTATCCCTTCTCTGTAGAAGGTGAACGACGCATGATGGCCTTCAATGCAACCGTTATAAATAATAAATAGAACGAAAGAATTATTATGGCTATTTTAGTTGATATGAACCAGATTTCAGTTGCGTCAGTTATGATGCATCTGCATATGACAAAGCAAACCAAACCCGATGAGGATATGGTCCGTCATATGATCCTCAATTCCCTACGCATGTATCGCATGAGGTTCTGTGATGAGTATGGCGAATTGGTTCTATGTTATGACTCCAAGCACTACTGGCGTCGGGACTATTACCCTGAGTACAAGCACAGTCGTAAGAAGGGCAGAGAAAAATCCACAAATGATTGGGATGCCATCTTCGAAGTGCTGAATGCAATCAAGGCAGAACTGAAAGAGTTCTTTCCCTACAAACATCTTGAGGTGTATGGTGCAGAGGCTGATGATATCATTGCTGCCCTATGTGGTGAGCTGGAGTTCGACAACGGTAAGACGTTGATCCTGTCAGGTGACAAGGACTTCATTCAGTTACAGAGTTTCCGTAACGTGACACAGTACAGTCCAATCACTAAGAAATTTATCAATGGTGTTGATCCAGATATCTATCTGAGTGAGCATGTTCTAAAGGGCGATAGCAGTGATGGTGTTCCTAACGTGCTGTCACCTGATAATACCTTTGTTGATGGGCTGCGACAGAAACCCCTAAGCAAAAAGAAAATCCAGACTATGGTTGGGGGAGAGTTTCCTAACGATGAGGTCAAACGAAACTTTCAGAGAAACAAAAGACTAATTGACCTCAAAGAATCACCACCTGAGTTATTTTTTGATATACTGAAAGAGTACAAAGATGCACCAGATGGTGATCGTAGCAAACTACTAAATTATTTTACACAAAAGAGGTTACGCAACCTCGTTGAATCGATAGGAGAATTCTAATGGCGATAGACACATATACACGCAGCTTTGCAGAGATTTTGACACAGGTTTCTAAAATTAAATCAAAGAAGGAAAAGGTAACCTTTTTGAAGCAGTACCAGACAGATGCACTTCGTATGATTTGCAAGGCATCCTTTGATCCCAAGATTGAATGGGTGCTACCAGAAGGTGATGTACCATACACGGTGAATGATGCTCCAGAGGGTACAGAACATACCCTGCTGCAGAAAGAGGTACGCCGACTGTATCACTTCATTAAGGGCGGTAATCCTGCTCTAAATCAGAACAAACGTGAAATGATGTTTGTCCAGATGCTTGAGGGTCTTCACAAGGATGAGGCAGAACTATTGATTGCTGCAAAGGATAAGACCCTGCATCGTAAGTACAAGGGTCTATCTGATAATGTGGTCAAGGAAGCATTTGATTGGGATGATGACTATAAACGAATCGAACAAGCTCAGTATCCACAGGCAAAAGGACTTGCCGCAGGCTAACTTTTTTTGAGAATCGTTTAGAATCAATGACTTAGCATGTACGATTTTTGTTGACAAAGCCTGATTTTTGGTCTATACTTAGGTATAAACTGAGAAAACAAAGGAAGAGACATGATGAACAACGAAATGACCACCCTGATTGAGAACATCAAAGAAGATTACCTTAACTGGACCACACGGTGTGCTGGTGCCAAGGGTCTAGACGCCCTGACGGAAATCAACGAGAGGATGATCGCTGAGTTCAACGAGAAAATCACCTACAAGGTGGGAACTAAGTACATCAAGGTATTCAGTGAAGGTGGTAGCGTTTGGGGTTTTGTTGTCAATACCGACAACGACAAGAAGTTTCGGAAGGGTGACATTCTGAAAGCCGCTGGTTATGCTGCTCCTACTCGGAACGCTGCACGGGGAAACATCGTTGACGGTGGTTACACCATCAACTGGACCGGACCCCTTTACTTAATATAGGAGATTGATTATGAAGAAGATTGCAACAATCGCTATTGAAACCATGTTCATGTTAACTCTATTTGCGGCAGGGTGGTTTGCCCTCGTCGCATTTTAGGGGTTGACAGATTCTATTTCGTGTGTTATAGTAAGATATAATCAAGAGAGATTGAGATATGAACTACGTCAATGTCATAGGTTCCACGAAGAAGAAACGGGCTCTCGCTGAGAACGCTGTTACCTTCTGCATTAGTGAGTTGATGCCTCGTATGCGTACCCTTGAGATTGAACTCAACCTCAAGAATCTCAAGAATGAAGGTGTTGCTGGTTGGTGTTATGAAGGTGACGGCAATCGTGACTTCTACATTGACATTGATAAAGCACTTGACGATGAAGAACTGGTTGAGACTGTGTGCCATGAGATGGTGCATGTGTGGCAGGGTGCCACTCGTAAGATGAAAGACCTTGATGGATTTCGTAAGATGTACATGGGTAAGGTCTATGATGATACTACTGCATACAGTGATGAGCCTTGGGAGATTGAGGCATATGCAATGCAGGGTGGACTATTGGAAAAATTTAAAGAGGAATATGTGATATGAGTAAGATGAATAACTGGATGATGGACATCGAAGATTTCTGTGATGGATATTTTTATGGTGGTATGAATGACTTCACCATCGATGAGGTTGTTGAGGATGTTGGGGTTTACTTTATGTCTAATGAGGCAGGAAAGTATGCAGAGAAGTATCTCACCACACAAATGGGTGAAATGTGAGTAGTATTGAAGCGTTTCACCAACTTGGTGAGGCAGCAATCCTTGGGTTGATGCTTTCTGTGTCACAACCAAACGTACCTGATAGGTCTACTGAGTGTCTTGCACTCAACATGTATCATGAGGCAAGGGGTCAGGGTATCGCAGGAGAGCTTGCAGTTACCGCTGTCGTATTGAACCGTGTTAATGATAAGAGATACCCTAACACCATCTGTGAGGTGGTAGAACAGGGGCCTACACGAGCATCATGGCAAAACCCCAAAGTGAGATACCCTATAAAAAATAGGTGTCAATTCAGCTGGTTCTGTGACGGTAAGAGCGACACACCCCGTAATAAGAAGATATATAATAGGATGTATGGTCTTGCAGGAGCAATTCTAAGTAATGAGATTTCCTTCCTAGATATCACTGGTGGTGCAACGCATTACCATGCAGACTATGTATTGCCTGCTTGGGCAAAGACTAAAACGAAGACTGTAGAGATACAGGATCATATCTTCTACAGATGGGAAAAATGAGTCACTAATGGCAGAGGTAATATCACTAACAGACCTGATCGAATCTCGGCTCAAGAAGCAACAAGAGATAGAGTATTATCAACAGACATTAAAGCGGTTGACACAGAAGATTGGTGAGTTGAATACGGAAGTTAGTATCACCTCAATAATTATTGACATGATTGAGTCCGAAAGGGTCTTGACTTTAGATGAGAAAAAGGGTAAGATGCTACTATTAGATGATACAAGGAAAGAAGAATGAGCGCTGTTATGGATACGATTGAGGAAATGAAATGAACATATTCTACCTAGACCGTGACCCCGTTGTTGCTGCACAGATGATGTGTGATAAGCATGTGGTCAAGATGATACTGGAGAGCGCACAGATGCTCTCCACTGCCCATCGTGTCCTTGACGGGGATGAGTATGCTGATCGTAGGGGTCTGTATAAACTGGCTCATAAGAATCATCCAAGCACTATCTGGGTTCGTTCCAGTTTGGAAAATTACACATGGTTGTACGACCACATGGTTGCTCTTATGGTAGAGTACACTTATCGGTATGGCAAAAACCATGCTACAGAACGGTTGCTTGCACCATTGTTTAAGTCTCCCAAGAATATGGATTTTGAAACATTCTTTAGTGACCCACCTCAGTGTATGCCCGAAGAGTGCAAGGGTGATGATGCAGTGCTTGCTTATCAAAAGTACTACATAGTAGAGAAATCAGGTTTTGCTACATGGAAGAGCAGAACCGTACCGGAGTGGTTTAATGCAGAGAGAGAGTCATTGGGATTACATGGGGCGGCGAATGCGTGAGGATAAAATAATTACTCCCAGACCGGGCACACATCCCGGCTTGACGAGCATCGAACGGAATTTGTATCAACGAATAGAAGAACTTGAACGTAAGGTGGCAGCTCTTGGCAGTCATCCTCAACAATTGGAAATGGACGTATAATGCCTACATATACATTTTATGATAGCAAGACGAAAAAACAGTGGGATGATATGATGCCTAATTCTGAACGTGAAGAGTATCTAAAGGATAATCCACATATCAGTCAAATCCCCGGTGGGTTTGCTTTTGTCGGTGATCATATCATGGGCATTGGCCCAAAACAAGATGGTGGTATGACGGAGAACCTTCAACGGATTGCTGAGGCACATCCCGGTACACCTCTTGCAGACCGTTATGGTGGTGAGACTACCAAACAACAAAAAACTCGTGCAGTTCTTAAAAAGCACGGTGTTGTTTAGTATAAATAGTATTGATGCGGGCGAGAAATCAAACTTCAGCACTGCTGCACAGCGGCAACGGAAGCTGGGAAGTCACTCCGCCTATGCATCAGAGGGGGGTCCAACTGGAACCCCCCTCTCACTACTTTCATAATAAGGATATATAATGGCCAGTGTTAAGAAGAACAAAGAGATCAATCACAATAATCTAGTAGCAGTCAAACCCATCACTGATAATCAGAAGGTGGTTTTTAAATCATTTAAGGATGGTAAGAACCAGTTCCTATTTGGTGCTGCGGGTACAGGTAAGACTTTTAGTGCATTGTTTCTCGCACTGCAAGCAGTGATGGACTTGAAGACCAAATATGAGAAGGTCATATTGGTTCGATCACTTATCCCTACGAGGGAGATTGGTTTCCTGCCGGGTGATGAGGAAGACAAGGCTGCGTTGTATCAGGTGCCATATCAGAACATGGTACAGTTTATGTTTGAACAACCAAATGAACAGGCGTTCAGCAATCTGTATGATCGTCTCAAGGGACAGGGTACACTCTACTTCCTATCAACTTCTTTCCTAAGAGGGTTGACATTTGATAACGCAATCATTATAGTAGATGAGTGTCAGAACATGAACTTCCATGAGCTGGATACTATTGTCACCCGTGTTGGTCAAGACTCAAAGATTATGTTCTGTGGTGACTTTGATCAGACTGATTTACAGAGGACAAATGAAAAAAATGGATTACATGACTTCCTCAGAATTCTTGAGGAGATGGAAGAGTTTAACTGTACTGAGTTTACTATCGGTGATATTGTCCGTAGTGGTTTCGTTCGTAGTTATCTCATTAATAAGATTAAGCTTGGGATAGGAATGGAATAATGGATTTACAAGTACTAAGAGAACAACTAGAAATTGACGAGGGTGTGAAATATGAGGTATATAATGACCATCTTGGTTATGCTACTTTTGGCGTGGGCCATTTGGTCCTTGAGTCTGACCCCGAATATGCTGATGAAATCGGAACTCCCGTCAGTGAGTCCAGAGTCATTGAGGCCTTCGAACAGGATTGCGAAAACGTCCTGTCAGACTGCAACATCCTTTACGAAGACTTTGACGATCTGCCAGAAGAAGCTCAACAAGTGATTGCGAATATGATGTTTAACATGGGCCGCCCTCGCTTGAGTAAGTTCAAGGGTATGAAACGTGGTGTGGATTCCCGTGATTGGAATGCTGCCGCAGCTGAGATGGTTGACTCGGCGTGGTATCGTCAAGTGCCTAATCGAGCAGATAGACTAGTTGAGAGGATTCGTGCGTTAGCATAATGAAAAATGGATAAAGACCTAAAACTTCCAAATTATTATACCCAAAGACAATGGGATCGTACTGTTGGTTTTGGTAAAATTCCTGATGAATATTCTATAGAATATTTAAAGAAAAAAGATATTGATAAAATTGATAAAGAGACAGATAAATAATGTTTAATCATGTAGGGGTGAAGTTGCAACCTATAACGGCAACTAACAAGGACGGTGTGCGTCTATACGCAACACCAGAGGGTAACAAGTACCCATCAATCACAACCGTGCTATCAGTACGGAACAAGAAGGGATTGATGGAATGGCGCAAACGTGTTGGTAATGATGTTGCCAACAATATAGCAAGGACTGCTGCTAATCGTGGTACTAAGGTTCACCAAATGTGTGAAGATTACCTCAATAATATGCAGAGGGATTTTCCAGACAAATGGGGTGAACACAAGAAGAAGAACTTTCTTCCTTGGTGCATGTTTAGTCAACTCAAAGATCAAGTACTTCTAAATGTGAATAACATATATGCACAAGAAGCGGGACTCTATAGTGATAAATATAAGGTAGCGGGAAGGGTTGATTGTATTGCAGAGTACAATGGTGTACCGTCGATTATCGACTTTAAGACATCAACCAAAGAGCGTAAAGACGAATGGAACGAAAGTTATTACATTCAAGGTTCTGCATATGCAGAGATGTTCGGGGAAAGAACAGGTATCAAAATCTCTCAAGTTGTGATTCTGGTAGTAACAGAGGATGGAACAGTCCAAGAATTCGTCAAGGAAAAGTATGATTACCTAGATGCTCTAGTTAAAACCGTTGCAGAATGGAGCAAACAGAATGAAACATCTAGTAGCAATACTGGCAGTGTTTCTGTTAATGGGTAGCCAAACCTTAGCGCAAGAAACAATTCCAGAACCAGAAGATTTAAAAGAATTTCCAAATTGGGTTGTAGCACAGAAACCTGTGATATGTGGCCCCATAAAAGAAGTTATGGATAAGGTCAAAGAGTTTGGTGAAGAACCAATTTCCGCTTCGGTAGATGCAGAACAGAAAAGTGTTGTCATGTCCTATATAAATGAAACCACGGGTACAGCCACAGTATTAGAAATACAGGGTAAGTGGGCGTGTATTTTAAGTCAGGGAGTGGGTGGAACTTTACTTTCATTACCAAAAAAAATTAAAGGAATGCCAATAAAGCACTTGACTTATTAGTCTCCGTGTGGTATAAATAAGATACAATTTGATGATACGAATTGAATACAGAACTGGACGTGGGGGCAGTACCCACCGCCTCCACCAAAAGGAGATTAGAATGGGAGAGATGATATCAGGGGACTCAGATGAAGAATCCTCTAGTAAAAAAAATATCGGTGGTAATGTTTAAAGCATATATTCTTTGGAGTATTTGTGCAGACATAACCTTACTTTCTGGTTTAATTTATCTAGTCTTCTTTTGATGGGGGCGAAATAGGATCGACAGGCTGGGATAGATGAGTGGAGAATTGTCGGATGACTGCGTTATTGGTCAAATTTCTAAATGCAAACGATAATGCAAACTATGGAGATTACGCTCTAGCAGCATAATCTTTCGGGGTTCGGGAGGCACCTTGCAACAGAAGCCTCCCACTTTATTCAAAAAGAGTATTGACAAATATATAATAACCTGTTATACTCTGTATATAATGTCACTGATGAGTTTGTGAAATTCAAACGAAACACTTTGTGTCTGACAAATATTGTCTAACTTATCATCTTGAAAGGATGAATTATAATATGACTACATCTATGACTAAGGCAACTAAGGTTATTGCCGCACTTGAGAACGGTACTGAACTTACTGCAAAACAGATTAGCGCTCGATATGACGTTAAGAATGTTCGAGCGCTCATGAGCTCACTTCGTATGCAGGGATATCCTGTATACCTCAACAAACGCACTAGTGTGTTTGAAGGTGAGACTAAGGTTTACAATAAGTATCGTATTGGTAAGCCGACCCGTGCTGTGATCGCAGCAGGGTATCGTGCTCTTGCACAGGGTGTTTAACTAAATACCACTACTAACGGGTGATGCCGTAATACATCCGTGAGGGGCCAACGGTTAGCCCCTCAACTTTTAAAGGGAGACTAAACAAATGAAGAAACTAATGATCGGAGTTGCACTAGCAACTTGTATTTCAAGTGTTGCTATGGCAGAAGAGAAGAAAGTTTCATCCATTCTACCTAAAATTGACATGTCCTTTGTGACTGATACTGAGCGTAATGTAACTCAGGAAACAACCTCTACAAAATTTGGTGTGGTTGCTGGAATTAAGGGATTTGATCTGTCAGTTAAACCATCGTTTAGCTGGGACGACAGTGAAATTTCTAATGTTGAGTTTCGGGGTGGATATACATTTGATGTGAATGAATCCTTTGGTATTACACCTTATGGTGAAGTCAATTTCAATAATGATTTTGAAACCGCCGATAAAATTGTCGGTGTTAAGACTGAATATAAGTTCTAAGACTAAAGGTTACGGGGGTTCCTTTCAAAAACCCCCATTTTTATTTTAATGGAGTACACATGGCACTGAATACTGCAAAGACCTTTTCAATGGAAATCGAAAGACTTGCAAATGAAAAGAATATCACTCATATGGAAGCAGTCCTTGACTATTGCCATCGACAAGAGATTGAACCCGATACAGTGGGCCGTCTTATTTCCAAGAGTCTCAAAGAGAAGATTGAAGCAAACGCACGGGAACTAAACTTTCTTCCAAGACAGGCACAGCTTCCAGTATGAAACATCTCAAGGAAAACAACACTAACTATTTTATGCACCTTGCTCATGCGTGGGTGATGGCTATTGTTCTAATTATTCACGGGGTAATCCCCTGCATTTTAACTGATTGGGTATCGAAGCGTATCTGTAATGGAACCGATTGACGTTTATCTAATGTACTGTGCTATGAAGGCACACTTTGGTAAGGGTGACTATGACTTTGTAACATACAAAGGCAAGACTCGTATCAAGAGAGACACCTTCTATAAACGTAAGGACAGATCGTTCTTCGTTAGATTGGCTCGTAAGTACAAGACAGAACAAGAAATCACAAACTACTTTGTATCAAATTTCATCAAAGACAAGAAGGGGTATATTGCCAACTTCAATGATGAGAACTATGAATCGTGGAAGTTGAAACGTCAGGGTTTTTTTGATCTGTTTGAGGTAGAGATGAAACCTCTTGTAGACGCATTTGAGGATTTGTTCACAGTAACGAATGGACAGCACCCAAAATTAATGAAAGAGTTTCTAGGTGGCCGGGTGTCATTAGAAACATTGATCATACTAGATGAGCTGGTCAACTTTGGACCAGATTGGAATAAACAATTAGAGGATGATATCATATGGATTGATTTAGATAATCTGATGAATAATTACAAAAGGTTCTTGACAATTGATCAAGAACAGTATAAGATAAGACTATTGAAACTCATAGAGGAGTCCAGTTGATGGATAGAGTAGAAGGGTTCTTTGAGGCACGGTGCCGGGAACTAGAAAACGAAGTGAAGGCAATGCAATTTGTCAACGCTGAGATGTCGGTTAAAAACGACGAACTGTCGGAACGAGTTAAGACACTTGCTAATCGCCAACCCACTTGGCCAAAGGGTTATAAACCACAACGTAGGTTTGCCCCAACCAAGTAGATGATGTGCCGCTGTAGCTCAGTTGGTAGAGCAATTGATTTGTAATCAATGGGTCAGGAGTTCGAATCTTCTCAGCGGCACCATTTTGGAGATATTATGAAAGTAAGAATGACATCACATTCTACACCAGATAACATTATTGGTGTAGATGACGCACAGGAACTCATCGCATATTGTGCGAGGGTATCCAATCCCGGTAACCAGAACAACAAAGATACCAGTGAGAAGCTTATCAAGTATCTCATCAAGCATAAGCACTGGTCACCCCTAGAGATGGTTAGTGCATGTTTGGAGATTGAGACAACGAGGGACATTGCTCGTCAGATTCTACGACACCGATCTTTTTCGTTTCAAGAGTTCAGCCAGCGGTATGCAGACCCTACCAAGGATTTGTCTTTTGAGACTAGGGATGCACGGCTACAGGACAAGGACAATCGACAGAATAGTGTTGAGCTTGATAATAATGATGAGAAGCAAC
>Ga0307489_10002467_pt1 | contig 12365 bp, 18 predicted proteins | sample SB12metaG_FD_202247 | JGI IMG/M metagenome (GOLD analysis project Ga0307489, IMG submission 202247) | Sea-ice brine microbial communities from Beaufort Sea near Barrow, Alaska, United States - SB 1.2 | ecosystem: Environmental > Aquatic > Marine > Coastal | place: USA: Alaska | collected...
CGAGGAACACGTCATCGAGAGGCCCTGGCGCGATCTGGTGTCTGGTGGTTGATACCCTATACCCTAAACCCTAAACTCCAACACCAAAACTCTGTCCCCTATAAACCCCAAAACCCTTAACACTGCCGCCAACATCTGCCAGGCCCTAGCGAGAGGTGAAGGAGGGCACGGTGTTGCGGACGGATGTGGTCAAGAGCGGCACCATCACGAGCCTGCGGGCGCTGACCCAGGAGGTGGATCTGATGGTGTCGGGGCTGAGCGCGGCGACCGCGTACGACGTGTGGTTTGTGGCGGAGGACAAGGCAGGGGCTCACACTCGTCCGCTTCTCAGCTCAACGTGGGCCTTTTCTGACACAATGTGCACCCTAAACACCCCCTAATACCTCCTGATGCCCCCTAATACCTCCTCAACACTCCCTAGACACCCCCTCAATGCAACCCCTATCCCACATAAAGTGCTTATGTTGAGCCGAAAGTGGGCGAGTGTAAGCCCCTGGAACAAGGCGATCGACCTCATGCTGCTGCCGTCGCCCAACCTGCAGAAGCTGCCCACAGGCTCCAACATCACCACCACTGCTTGACTCTAGACTTCAGCCTGGGTGCCAACCAAACACGAGGTGAATTGTTTGGTCAGGTGACTAAATCACCGCACCTATGTTTGGTCGGATGACCGTATCTCCGCTCCTCTGTTTGGTCGGGTGACCGTATCACCGCTCCTCTGTTTGGTCGGGTGACCGTATCACCGCACCTCTGCATGGGGAGGTGCGTGTGGGGGGGAGCCCAGGTATAGACCGGCGTGGGCAAGGATGGGATGAGACGAGGTGCGGGGAACGAACGTAACATGTGACATATGTCATCGCCACCCTGGCGCCGTAAACTTGTAGGACGGGGAGGATGGGATGAGATTGGATGAGAGGTGAGAGGAGAAACTAACTTCACGCATAACATGACCATCCTGACACCGTCAGCTTGAAGAACGGGGAGGGGAGAATGGGTTACGATGATGATGAGGATGAGAGGGGAACTAAACTAACATATGGGATAACTTATTGTTTAACTTAACTTAGCCAGGGGGGGTAGCACGCTATGAATATTGCCTTTGAGACAGATTGCGTTTTGACACATCGATATGGAGATTTGCCTCGTTCGTCCTCAAAAGCTATCGTCTATTACGCTGTTCGGAAGCAAGTTGCACCCGTCCCGTGGACGCTCCTTCAAGTTCGGTGTCTTCGAAGCTCCAGGCCGCTGCTGAATTGATTGTGCGCGCGCGCCGCCTCGCGCCGCCACGCCTCCGCCCATGGGCTTACACTCGTCCACTTCTCAGCTTAACCTGAGCCGTTTCTGACACAAAGTATACTCTGAATACCTCCTGATACTCCTTAACACCCCCTGACACCTCATAAACACCCCTTAAGCAACCCCTAAATGCACTCCTATCCCACAGAATGCGCTTTTAAGTTGAGCTGAAAAAAGGACGAGTGTAAGCCCCTGCCTCCGCCACCGCCTTCATCCCGAAGTGCTGCCGGATGTCCTCGCCGCCTCTCCTCAGGGGCTTACACTCGTTCACTCTTCAGCTCAACTTGAGCCGTGTCTGACACACAAACACACCCTGCACACCACAAACACCCCTTAACACGGGCTACACAACCCCTACACGCACCCCCTATCCCATAAAAAGCGCTCAAGTTGAGCTGAGAAGTGAACGAGTGTAAGCCCCTGCCTCTCCTCCCCATCGCCGCCGCCTCCTCCGCGTGCTCGTGCGCCCACCGCAATCGCCACGCCATAGGGCCAAGCCAACTGTCCTCCCGAAGTCGTAGGCTGATAAGTAAGTCAACAAACTAGGGTTTGCAACGTGGGGAATGAAAAATGGCGAGCATTTAATGACTCGTCCCCAGTCCCCACCACGCCAAGCCTTCCAAGTGTGAGGGCCACGCGAATAACGCTGGCCACCGTCACAGGATGCCGTTTAACTCAAGAAGCGGGGTATTCGATGTGATGCATGATGTGGCGAGCGGTGTGTCCTGGTCCCTGCCACGTCCGGCTCGCAGTGCCCCTCACCGCCGTCCAGGGGCTTACACTCGTCCACTTCTCAGCTCAACTTGAGCCGTTTCTGACAAAAAATACACCCTACACGCCCCTTGATGCTCCATAATACCCCCTGACACCTCCTAAACACCCCCTGAACAACCCCTACATGCACCCCTATCCCACATAATGCGCTTAAGTGAGCCGAAAAGTGGACGAGTGTCATCCCCTGCCGCCGTCCAACACGGGGCACCGCACGGGGAGCGAGTTGTGAATGTTCGCAAACTCCGTCACGCCGCTGAAGTCGCTAGCTATCAACAGCGTGTCCGACGCCATCGCCTCGGCGCATGGAAGGCACCACCCCTCGCCCCGACTCGGCAGCACAAACGCGTCCGCGTCCGAAAACAACGCAGTCATCTTTTCACGCGACACGCTGTCCCCCTCGATCGTCTCCACCGCGGCTAGCTGACGCGCCTCCTTACCGTGCTGTAGCGGCGCAAGTTGAATTTCAAAGCAACATTCGAAAGCGGTCCATCATATTGTAGCTTCAAGCGCTGAACCCACGGATAGGCCCTTTCAACACGGATTTTGAGACTGTCAAGCTGCACCGCCCTACCGTGCAGCTTTTGCGCGTAGTGCGCCACGCCGTCCTTCGCGTCCTTAAACGGAACGCCCGCCCATCCCAGGACCAGGGGCTTACACTCGTCCACTTTCGGCTCAACGTAAGCGCTTTCTGTGGGATAGGGGGTGCATTTCAGGATTTCTTAGAGGGCGATTAGGAGGTGTCAGGGGTTATTAGGGGTGTTCAGGGTTTCTTTTGTGTCAGAAACGGCTCACGTTGAGCTGAAAGGTGGACGAGTGTAAGCCCCTGCCCGGGACGTTGCTGCGGATCCGCAAAACCACTGGGTCGTCTTTGGTAAATGCCTGCCAGCAGGGGCTTACACTCCTCCACCTCTCAACTCAATGTAAGCGTTTTTGGTGGGACAAGGGGTATTTAGGGGGTGTTTAGGGAGTGTTTAAGGCGGGGGTGGAGGGTGTTAGGCGTTCAGGGGATGCGTTGAGTCTCAAAAACGGCTCAGGTTGAGCTGAGAAGTGGACGAGTGTAAGCCTCTGCCTGCCAGTACGCGGCGAGTAGCGCGTCGGGGCCTTTGCGCGGCTGCCACTGGAACACGCTGAGGAACGCGGTGCGTGGCCGGGCCGCCCAGCAGGGGCTTACACTCGTCCACTTTTCGGGTCAACGTAAGCTCATTTTGTGGGATACATTGGGTGCATGATTTCCCCCCAGTCTATTAGACAGGGGGACACGGGGAGGTGTGACCAAAACGGCTTAGGTTGAGCTGAGAATTGAACGGGTGTAACCCCCTGCCGCCGAGCGCGCGCCGCTGCGGTGCGACTTGGGGCGGAACACGGAGGAGTCCACCACCTTGGTGTAGCGGAACGATATGAAAATGATAGCAACACTTGAAAACAGTTCATCATATGGTGGTTTCAAACGCTTCGTTGCAGGCGCTTCCGCCACGGGTTTCAAGCTTTCACAGATTCAACTCATTGCATCGCCCTGACCTCGGGAAGCGCCCTCGCGTTGTTGCACCCGCTCTGGACGTACAGTTTGCGATGCCACTCCTGGGGGTAGGGCCTGGCGGATATTGCTCGCCACGTCATCCAAAGCACTTTGAACCCTCGTCTCTTGATTTGAATGGCACCCTAGAGCTACTACGCGGTCGGTGCCCCTGTACTTTAAGAAACTGGGGGATTCAGTGTGAAATTACTGGATTCTGGGATCCCGGCCGACACCCGGCCGACCGATTTCAGTGCCTTCTCGAGTTATTTAACCCCCAACTCCAGATCAGTGTGATTTAACCCCCACTTCTTAAAGTAGAGGGGATTGTACCGCATAGTATGACGTGGCGAGCAACATCCGCCCGGCCTGACCGTGGGGACCCAGGTCTCGTGCACGACGGCGCAGCAGTGCAGCAGCACGGGCGACAGGCGCACCTTCTCCGTCATGCTGCGCAGCACCGCCACCGTCCCCGCCCCCTCCGCCGCCGCCACCTCCGACGCCGCCCACGGGCTAACGCCTGACATATATTGCTCGCCACGTCATCCCATGCACTTTAATGGGCCGATTTCGGTATATCGCCTGATTGAAATGCCCAAACAGAGTTGCGCGCAAGGCGTCAGCGCTCCGCGCGGGAAAGCGGGCGTCAGGTTGAATGCCCATAGAGAGTTGCGGGCAATGCGTCAGCGCTCAGCGCGGGAAGCGATATACCGAAATCGGCCTATTAAATGGCATCCTCGTTTCTCCACTTAAATGGCATGGCACCCTATACCAATGACGTGGCGAGCGATAGTCGTGAGTCCCTACCACGGGCAAGCCCACGACTCGCCCAGGTGCCACCAAACAGGGCCTTACAAGCGTTCCCTTTTCAGCTCAACTGGTGAGCAGCTGCTTTGACCGTGAAAGCACTGGCACTTATCCCTCGAAGGTGGCCACCAGGGGCTTACACTCGTCCACTGTTTCAGCTCAACCTTAGCCTTTTCTGACACAAAACACATCTTAGACACCCCGTCATACCCCCTTCCACCCCTTAGACACCCCCGAAACCACCCATAAATGCACCCCCTATCCCACACACAGTGCTTAAGTTGAGCTGAAAAGTGAACGAGTGTAAGCCCGTGGTGGCCACCTGAAAAGGAATGAGTGGAGGCCCCTGCCACCGAACCTCAACATCCGGACCCTTCGCGCCGTTCGTGAAGGGGGCGCCCGCGCTGCTGGCGATGGCGCGCTCGCCAGCTGTCAGCTGGCCACGCATCGCGGGCTCGCAGCGGCTCAACAGAGGCGTGAGCACGCACACCCCGGCAAGAGGGGCACTGAGAATGTGTGGTAGATGATGTGGCGAGCACGTGACCCTCCCACCGGAACACCATGTGGTACATGACGTATCGAGCACCGGTACACTATGAGGTGAAAGACGTGGCGAACACCCGTACACTAAGTGGTGAGACACGTGGCGAGCACCGGTACAGTGTGTGAGAACAAGCACTCGAACCGAGATCGGAGCACGACTTATGCAACTTACCTTCAGGGCGAGCGCTCATACAGACGCGCGGAGGGAGGAGTAGGGATAGGAGATGCAACGTCGTTCGAATGCTTGTTCGCAATATCCTCCCTGCCCGGCGGCGTGGAGCGCGCTGTGTAAGCCCAAGCAGGAGGGCCAGTGAGAACAACGACTCGACCGACATCCAACAATGGACCAAAAACCACAGTCGGAGTGGAGCCCCCGCCAGGGATACAATGCTTGTGCGACGGTCTGGCCGCCGCGAACCGAGTCTGCGCATCTACAAGCATCCGTCCTTCATGTAGGCCGTACGCCGTACTGCGCTCGAATCGTTGTGCTGGATAACCCCCCTGCCAATGCTTCGGTAAAGAAGCCGCTGAAATCACATCCCACGCCTACGGTGAGTTGGATAGAGGGCGACATGCACGAGTCGGTGTCGGTGAGCTCGAACCGCGCGCGGGCGCCCCCGCCGGTGACGAGCAGCAGTGCGAACGCGAGCCGCACGCTGCTCCACGGTGGTGACATGTTGCCGCGCCTCTCTCTGTCGCCGCGCGTCTGTCTGCGAGATGCGCCTCTCTTCAAATCAGCGGGAGGGTGCCTACGCCAGCAGACGCCAGCCACGCTCCGACCGTCCGACCGATACGTCCGCGGTCGGTTGGATTATTGTGCTGTACTCGTACGTTGACCTTGCGCGTCGTTTCGCGGGACGCTTGCGCCCACTTCACAGCGCCGCCTTTCTACAAGCACGAGCGCGTAAGAGAACAGCACAAATGGTGCGCCTCTCAGACGCGACGACGCCCCTCCCCTCGTGCTTTTCCGAAGCGCCGCCGCCCCATCCACTCCACCTTCCACCCATACTTCCCGGGATGCCTACCCTGGGACCCCCCCCGAGCGTCGCAGCGCTCGGCTTCGCTACGCACAAGATCTCGCCGCCGCCGCGTCTCTGAAAACGAACCAACCCCCCACCACCATCCCTCGCCCGCGCCTCTCATCGCCCTGCGTCTTGATCCCCCCCCGCCCTCGCCCTCGCGCTCGCTCTCACTCTTACTCTGACGCGATGCTCGCTTTCACCCACGGCACCCGCACCCTGCGTTCTGCCCCGCGTTCCCCTCGCTAACTCCGACTCTGAGTCTGACGCGTTGTCCGCTTCCATCCACAACCGTCCCCTCTTACCAGGATCCGGAGTTGGAAGCCATCAGGGCCAAGGCCATGGCGGGGCAGGGCGGCCAGGCAGGGCCTTACACTTCGCGTTCCTAAGTGTTTTACCCAGCTGAACTTTGGAGCTGCTGTGGTGGTCCTGAAGTTGAGGATCCCCTGAAAAACTGAGAAACTACTTGAGTCACTTGAGTTTTCCCACCTTATAATGCAGTACTCGTACCTCGAAGATGCTTAAGAGTGTAAATTTGAGCTGGGAAAAGGATTTAGGCTCGGCCCTGCGGGTTGGGCGGCGGCGGCGGGCAGGGCGGGCAGCAGCAGCCGCAGTCGGCGGAGGAGCAACAGAAGCAGAATGAGCAGGCGTCCGAGCAGGAGGACCAACGCTCCTCCGCGCTCGCCAGCCTCTTGGACCCCAAAGCCCGCGAGCGACGTGCGTGCTGCCTCGACCCCTCACCTGAATCAAACCTTATGGGTCCATATAAGACCAGCCGCACAGCAATCACATGTGGTACCCCCCTATGATACAGTATGCTGACCGTGACCCCACCCACCCTTCGATCCACAGTCTCTCGCATCAAAATCGTGAAGCCCGAGAAGGCGCGGGCCGTGGAGAACATGCTTATCCAGGTGAGTGCACTGAAATGGCCGCCCCCCTTCCATCGAGCGACTGTGCACTTTTACATGACGAAGTGCGTCAAAGTGTCACGAGCAAAAGCAAAAGTAAAAATCATGGACCAATCACAGGCTCGGAGGGTCGGAATGGTTTGATCCGAGCTTGTGATTGGTCCATGCTTTTTGCTTTTGCTTTTGCTCGTAACACTTTGACACACTTTCTCATACTGCCTGAGATGTGAGAGCCAGCTTCCAACTCCCCCCGCGTGAGCGAACAACTAACTGTTTTTGCTTCCCCTATCTCGCAGGCGGCGGGGCGGGGCCAGCTGGGCGGCGTAGTGACCGAGGACGCGCTGATCAAGATGCTCGAAAATGCCGGCGGCGGCGGCGGCGGCGGCGGCGGTGGCGAGGGACGCGGCGGACCCAAAATCACCCGGGTCCGCAAGAACATCATGGACGATGACGACTGGTAAAGCCCGCGGTGGGTGTTGAGATGCTGGTAGAACTACCGAAAATTCTGCGGCGCCGGTAAAAAAGATAAGTTACCAAAAGTAATGAAACAGAAATGCTAAAAAGACGACGGGACGAAACTGGATGGGACGGCGGGGATGGGCTGAATGCGAACGGAAACGACATCGTGTGGTAAAATCCGCGGACCCTCGACGGTGAAGACACTTGCATAGCGCACCTAGTAGCCTCGTAGCAAAGGTCAGCAAGTGTGGGTTTTTTTCACTAGGTCTCTAAATCGAAATACTCTGCCCTGTCTGCGCGCTGGAGCCTTACGGTTTGTCACGAGTTCTGCGCTGGAGTATACGCGGGGCGGTGATGAGGCTGCGTGTCGGACTGTAGCACCGTCAGCGGTGGTTTGCGTGGCGATTTGATGGCGAGCATACCAGTGAAACTTCCTGTCGTGATGTGCACGTGCCATAATATAATAATCTGCGCAGATCCGGTGGATTTTTACCGTTTCCCCCCACCGTATCTGCGCAGAAATCGCAACTGCTCTTCCCCCCGGCACAACCGCGCTGTCGCCCAAAGCCCCGCGACACGCGACACGCACCCGAGTGCTTCGAGCCTCCGGACGCGCGCCGCCGATATCGCTCTCAGCTCCTCAACGCATTCTGTCAGACCGTCCTTTTCGCACCAACTGTACATAAACACCGCGCTGTGCGCTCTTGAGCGTGCATCAGGGCCACCCTCAATTCGCTGGCAGAGCACGGGACGAGATATTATAAAAAGCTTCCGACAGCTCCGGTACAATGAGCGTGGCCAACGCGCTGCAGCAGCAGCAGGAGGCGTTCAACGCGTCCGGGCAGGCATACGCCTCGCTGTTCCTCGTGTCACCCGCGCGCGTGCTCGGCCTCAAGCGCGCCGCCGAGGTCAGCCGCAGCAAGAACTCCCCCTCTGCCCTCCCGTGACACGTGTTGGCCGATTCGCTCTCTTTCGCCTCAAATGTTTGCATTTTCGCGACGGAATATGCATAATCGCGGTGTACCCGTGTACTGACGCCAACTCCCGCTCCCCCCCCGTCCTCCCCCCCGTGCCGTGATGCTGTACCAGCCCTCGCAGCCGGAAGAGGAGCAGCGCTTTGCGAAGACGCCCAAGACGGCGCATAAGACGGTGCGTTCCGGGGAAATCACCTGCAAGTGCAACCTCGAACCGACCTCGAACCTCTGCTGGGCACCCCTCCTCCCTCTCCTTCCCACCCTCACCTCCCCTCCCTTCGCTTCACCTCCCCTCACTTCACCTCCACGCTCCTCTCCTTCCCCAACCTCACCTGCCCTCACCTCACATCATATCACATCACCACACCTCCTCTCACCTCGATACGAGCCACCCTCACGAGTCTCGACAGCCGACATCGTATTTCAACCACCTTCAATCGCCGCTCGCCATCAATACCAACAACTAACGCGCCGATATTGCTTTCCGTTGTAACAGGCTTCGGAGGCCGGCGACGATGAAGACGAAGTACGCGTCGCCCGAATATCTCACCTATAAACTCCCGCCGCCGCCGCAACCGCCAAACCCATCCTTGCTGCGCCATCCCCTCTCGTCTGCCTTACTTTCTAACTTATCGGCAGTACTAGTACAGCCTGTATCTAGATAGGAGCTACGCTCCCGTCTGCTACTCACTCTTCGCACGTAGCAGACGGAAGCAGAGCGACGCCTAGATACCTTGCAGCACCAAACTGGAAACTTACTCAACATCTTCTTTCCTTTGGCACAACAGATGAGGTACCCCCTCCGGAACAGGACCCCCCTCAGCGCGATGAACGCTATGAAGAACCTCGGTGTCCTGGGTGTATCGCCGGGGCGCTACATCCCCCCGTCGGCGGTGCGTGCCCCCCCTCCCCTCTCCGAACCCTGTTTCGTTCCCTGGTGACCCTTTCCTTTCATATTGCCCCCGGTGCCTTCATTTGTTTTTTTGCAGTGCCCCCTCCACCCACCTATTTTCCCTCTCCTCTTTATGCCAACACCACAGCACGTCTCTCTATTCCACATCACGTCTGCATACATCAGTACTCGAATACGCAGCCCGACTGACATGGGTGGAAGCGTCGATCATGGTATCGCAGAGGATGACGAGGGCGGGCGGCAGCGGCGTCGGCGGCGGCGGCGGCATCCCGACGCCGCGCGTGACGTTCCCGCGGCACTCCGAGAACGACGCCCCCACCACCGCCCTCGCCGCCTCCATCCCCGCGCCCATCACCACCTTGGCTAAGCCTGTCGGTGCGGCCCACGTAAGCAAACCAGCCATCAACCGACCAACCAAACCAACCAACCACATTAGAGCTACGAAGCACCAAATGTCCCAATTGCGCATTGACTCTGGGTGTTTCGGCTGCTAGTCATGACCATGTGATCACCGCATTACGCATTTATTTCAATGTGACCTGATTTTCGGCGGGAACCTAAACCCCACCAACCAACCAACCAACCAATTTATAAACGAACTTCCATTAATCTCGAAGAGGACTTCGGGGTTTTCGGCTGCTATTACCGACCGCCACATCATGACACACACACAATGTGACCTGGTTTTGGGCAGGGCGGTGGTACCCTGGCAGCGGCGGCGGCGGCGGCGGTGGTTCCTCTCGCCGCCATCTGCCGCACCGCCTCGCTGTGGAAGCGCAAGGACGGCAGGGCCGGGGCCCTCACCTCAGGCACTTGAGTAACTTGGCGCTTTGTGTCCACAACCTAAGAGCAGTATGCTACATGATAACATTCTCGCCACATCACCACTCAAAGAAACGTTTTTTCGGAGTCGGGCGACCGAAGTCATTGGCGCTGGTGCGTGAGTGATTTAGCGGAATGTGTTTATTGATAGGATTCTTCACACACTACGCAGACAAACAGTCTTATGCCAGTATGATTAGCGCGCTGCCCTCGAGTGTTTTGAAGATATTATAAAGTGGGATAACACCAGTAGTTTCAAGGACAAACGGCTCATTGAGTGCCGGCTGAAAAGAAAACGTATGTACGAGTAAGGCCTTGAAGGACGGGAGCGAGGGCGATGCCGAGTCTGCGCCCTCCGCGGCCGGGGTCGTGGCCGCGGCCGGGGCTGGGGCGGGGGCCGGGGCCTCGCGGCGGGGCTCCCGGAGCCGTGGCGGGCGCGGGCGGTCGACCACGGTGTGGCAGTGCAGGTTGACCCTACGAATCTCGATTTGAAACCGCCTGGCACTGGGCGCTTGAAACTAAACTGTGACGATCCGCTTTAAAGTTGTGCTTTCGCTTTCAACTTGCGCTGCTACACCACGGCGACCAAGATCATCGCCATGCCCATCGGAGTGAATGGTCCCAGGTGAAGTCATTGGGGGGGGTATTTATTGACGGGTGGAGTCATTGGGGGGGGTATTTCAAGGTGAAGTCGTGATGAGGCGCAACGCGTGATGAGGGCAAGGTTCAAGGTTCCAAGGTGACGGCGAAGTCGTGACGAGGCGCAAGGCGAGATGTGTGAACGGAGACAAGTTGCAAGTCAAGGTCAAGGAGGACGTGGACGTGGAGGAAGTGGCGCGGCGGGGGATTGATTAAGGGGGGGGAGGATTGATTAAGGGGGGAAGGGGGGGGGTGATTAAGGGGGGGGGGGAGAGCGCACGGCAGCCAGTGCGCCAGCGACTTAGTTTAGAAACGTGTTGTTGTGTACGAGTAGTTTGAAGTTCAACTCTAGGGTCTGCTCACTTATCTCATGAGTCATGGCACTCACTTGCTCACTGACGGGGAAGAAAAGAGGGGATCGATAATCCGTTCGACACCCGCCGCCGCTGCCGCCGCCGCTGCCACCGCCGCCGGTGGGGCGCGTCCCCACGCCTCGTCAATCACGCGGTGGATGACGCCGCTATACTCCCCCTCAACCGCCTCCATCGACGGATGCGCGTTCAGCTCCACGAACCACGGCACACTCCGCTCGTCCACGATGAACACCAGCTCCAGCACCTTCGGAACCCGCAACCAGGGGCTTACACTCGTCCACTTTTCGGCTCAACGTAAGCGCCTCCCGTGGGTGGGATAGGGGGTGCGTTTAAGGGTTGTTCAGGGGATGTTAGGGGGTATCAGGGGGTGTTTATGTGTCAGGCATGGCTCAGATTGAGCTGAGAAGTGGACGAGTGTGAGCCCTTGCCCGCAACCTGGAGTGTGAAGCCGCACTGAACTCCCCCACTGGGGCGCTCAGAAACGGTCCCACAGGTAGGGCACAGATAAGTGATGCTCGCCACGTCATAGGATGTCGTTTCGCTCAATCAACGAGGGCCTAACATGTATTGGATGAGGTGGCAAGAATTACGTATATGGTGTGATTCTTCAGAGTTGGGACTCATGACACGTATGACAGAGAAAGCGAAGCTATGACTGAACTCAACTGAGCTGCATTGAGTTTCATTGAGTTTCTATTGAGTTTACTGATTTGTGATTGGTCGAGGTCTCATTGAGTTTCAATTGAGTTTACCATCACGACCAATCACAAATCAGTACACTTGATTGAAACTCTTCAGTCATAGCTTCACTCTCTTTGTCATAGACGTTTACCTCCATCTAGCCTTTTGAATTCAATGACGGAGTATCTGGCCCTACCCACGGCGGTGAGCAGCGCCTCCGACGCGCGCCGCACGCCGGGCCACACGCCCCCCGCCCAGTCCGCTCCCACCTCCGCCGCCCAACCCAACGCCGCCTCGGACCAGGGGCTTACACTCGCCCACTTTTCGGCTCAACATAAGCGCTTTCTGTGGACCAAGGGGTGTCTTTACGGGTTGTTTAGGGGGTGTGTAGGAGGTGACAGGGGGTATTAAGGATTGTACAGGGTGTATTTTGGTGTCAGAAACGGCTCAGGTTGAGCTGAAAGGTGGACGAGTGTAAGCCCCTGCCTCGGACGTGGCAACTTCGCGGCGGCGGCTGCGCGTCAGGTCGCCGCCATCGCCCCGCGTCGTCAGGTGCGCCCCGTTTCTCCGAACGCCACTGCCCGGATCTTCCGCTTCCGAGTCCTCGACGATTCCAAAGTAGTAAGGCTGTGGGCAGGTG
>Ga0307489_10002468_pt1 | contig 12364 bp, 11 predicted proteins | sample SB12metaG_FD_202247 | JGI IMG/M metagenome (GOLD analysis project Ga0307489, IMG submission 202247) | Sea-ice brine microbial communities from Beaufort Sea near Barrow, Alaska, United States - SB 1.2 | ecosystem: Environmental > Aquatic > Marine > Coastal | place: USA: Alaska | collected...
CGAGGCAAGTCCATCCATATTTTGATATGGAACCGTAGAGATTGTATCTGATAGGTAGATCGGATGGTATGTTTTAAGGTAATTAAGCGCTTCCGTTGTTTTTTCTAAGTAATAAAAGGAAGCAATCCTCGTAGAAATAGGATCATTTTGATCTCGTTTTATCTGGTATTTTACTAGGTATTTATTTTGAGTTTTGGCAAAGTTGACGACCTCATTTTGATGCAAATAATTGTCTGCCTTCAATAAATAATTTAGTTGGTTCTCTGGATATAATAAGGTCATTTTTTCTATTAAATCATCTGATAAATCAAAGAAATAGAAATCCTTTGCAGTATGTGCTAATACAGCAATGATATCGAAATCCTCCGGAAATTGTTGATAGTCTTTATACGCAGTTATAAAAGCTTCATCTAATTTCCCATAAGGTGCAAACCTTAATGACCACGATACATTTCCATGAGCTCGAACGTAATTAGGGTTAATAGCGACATTCTTTTCTACAAATTCTCTAGCTTTTAAATAGTTTTCGTTTTTAAAATAAGCGTTGCCTAAATTCTCTATAACAAAAGGAGACAAGGGATCGATGCGATAGGCTTTTTCTGCTAATTCTATCTGCAACGCGAGGTTGTCTTCCCCAGCAACATCAGCGTAATAGACTAGTATCTCAGGATTATTTGGTTCTAGGGCATAGGCTTTTTTTAACGCCTCTTTCCCCTTGTCAAATTTTCTTTGAGCGCCAAAAGAAAAGGAAACGGCAAGATGTGCCATACCGCTTTGGTTATCTAGCAATAGGGCTTTCTCTGCATTGCTCCTAATGGCACTGATTGCTTTTTGATGATCAAGACTTCCAAATCTTTTTAACTCCATATACGCCAATGCCAGATGACTATAGGCCAAGGAAAATTTGGGATCTAGGGTAATGGCATTTTTAAAATAGATGATGGCTTTTTCTAGATCTTTCGATTGTTTGTTTCTACTTAATTGCAGGCCTTTAAGATAGGCTTCATAAGCTTCTGTATTTTTGGTAAGCACTTTTTTTGTCTTAGATACTGCCGCCTCACCTAGTAATTTTACTTTTAATTCCTTGAGAACTTCGTTGGAAATTTCGTCTTGAATATTAAATAAATTTTCGGCAGAATAGGCTCTGTCGTAGGTTTTAGACCACATATGGAAACCATCTTCCACTTTAATAAGCTGGGCGGTAATACGCATACTATTTCCAAATTTACGAACACTTCCTTCTAAAATATGATCTACACGTAACGCACTTCCTATTTTAACAAGATCATCGTTTTGGCCTTTGTACTTAAAAGAAGAGGTACGTCCGGCAACTTTGAGGTCTTTTACGTTGGCTAGCACATTGAGTAGCTCTTCAGACAAACCATCTGAAAAATACGATTGATCTTGTTGCGGAGACATGTCTACAAAAGGCAATACCGCAATGGAAGCAGTACCCGTATCAACTTCATCGGCCACTTTTACATAAAACACTCTATTAATGACTAAAAAAACAACCGCCAATGATAAGACGGTCATCATAAGTCTATTGAGTTTTTTACCTGTAGATTTATGGGTAGATGGGTTGTTTTCTACACCTTCCGATTTTTTAACCCCTTCTGGCGTTAACTCCAAGGCCCATGCAATAATAAGAGCAATAGGAAAGCCTATAAAGACTAATACAATAATGGTAGTAGCAAACCATCCAGGCAATGATAATGGTTCATCAATGGCAGTCACAATTTGAATAATTAACCAACCTGCAATGGCATAGGTGGTGGCTACCTTAAAAATATTACGTCGTTTTAATTCTGAAAGAAACTTATTAAAATCCATAGACTAATTCTTTGATACTTCATTAGATATTGAAGTAATTGATAACCTATTAACTACAAGGTTTTAGATTCGATTTGCATACTATTTTAGCAAAATAGATTCTCTATCTGCCAATCATTGAGATTTATAAATAGCTCAACCACCACTTGTTTTTATTATTGGCTTTGTAAATCATATATTTTTTACTAAAAGGATAGAGAAGTAGCACAACTCCTATCCAAACGAGATAAACTGCAGGAAGAGAGTAGCCATAACTCCTTAAACCTTCAATGTCACCCGTTATAATCATATCGTGCCAATCACCACCAATAATCAATAGAACTAGAATTGCTAATAGGTGTATTACCAATACGTGGATGAAATAATAAAACAACGGCACACGACCAAAGACCAAAAAGAAATTAGTCACTTTATTTTTAGTGTTTTCAAAAAGATATAAAAATAACATTGCTGGCCCCATCGTAATGCAGATATATAATAAGGATGGTGGATATTTGGTAACATTAAAAAAGGACAAAATTGTTTTTGTTGTAGTATTTTGGCTGCTCCACATATGTAAATCACCATAAAAATTCATGTATCTTAGGATAAAAAAGAGGGCTAGTAAACCAATACCTAAGCGCAAGAGCCATTTTCTTCTCAGACTTACGGCATACCCTTTTTGATAGAAGGTGCCAAACAAGTAACCCAAAGCCATCAAACCAATCCAGGGAATCAATGGATAGTTGAATAAAATTAAATGATCTGGAATCGTTATAGCCCCTTTTTGCTTGAGAAAGTACCAAATAATACTCTGAAAACTTTCACCTTTCATTACGATAGTATCTAAATAATTGTGACCAACAATTAATAGGATTCCAATTGCTAAAAGTACTTTTTTGGGCAAATAGATTAAAAAAGATAGGCATATCATACTAAAACCAATAGCCCAAATAACTTGAAAGTTTATAACGCTATAGCTAAAATCGAAAAACGAGATAAAATTATTGACTGCGATTTCTAGAAAAACCAACCATATTCCTCGTGTAAAAAGAAATTTAAATAATTCGGGTTTTGATTTTTTACTGCCATATAAAAATGCGGAAGTTCCGGCTAAGAACACAAATACTGGCGCACAATAATGCGTGATAAATCGTGTAAAAAACAGCAAGGGTGTTGTGGTTTCCAAATTGGTTGGATCACCAAGAAATGAGTCAACATAAAAATAACCTCGCGCATGGTCTAATGCCATCAGTACCATGACAACCCCTCTTAAAATGTCTATAGATTCTATTCGGTTGGTTTTAATTTGCAATAGAGCTTTGTTCAGGTTTGTAAGTGTTCCTCTTTAGCTCTTTTTCTAGGGGATCTAAAGTGTTAATTTTAGGCGAATATAGTACTTATAAATCGGGAATAGAAGATCAAAGCAACTTTATCTCACTTGCAGCAAAGCTCTTGTTGGGGGAATGGAAAGTCAGTTAAAATAAATGGATATACTCGGTGGCTTATTATTCTTTTTCTAATGAGATATTTTTAAATTATTTTAAGAGCAACCCTAGTTTTTCTGAAGAGCTTCGCATTTTTTTGAGCTGATTCTATGACGCTTTAGCTCTTTTATTAAAGAACAAATAAGTTGCTCATTTTTTATTTTTGGTACTAGAATATTGATGATCTTTGTAAGATGCTTTCATCCATCACTAGTCATTTAAAACAGTACGTAATTCCTACGGAACAGGATGTGCAATTGTTTCACTCCTGCTTAAAAACCATTTCTGTTGATAATGGTAAATTCTTATTACTTCCGGGCACACAAGTTAAACATGAATATTTCGTGGTAAAGGGTTGTTTAAAAGCGTATTACCTTGATGAAAAGGGAGGAAAGCATATTATACAGTTTGGTATCGAAAACTGGTGGATTGGTGATTTTGATGCCTTTCAGAATGGGGTTACCTCTCAATTACATATAGAAACCATTGAAGACTCAGTCTTACTAGCGATTCATTATGACGATCTTCAGCAACTTTTTAAAAAGGCCCCGATTTTTGAACGTTATTTTAGACTACTCACTACCAATGCTTTTATCACTCAGCGCAAACGTATTTTATCTTCATTAGAAAAAGAGGCAAAAGAACGCTATGTAGAATTTTGTGATTCATATCCTTCTATTGAACATCGAATACCCAATTATGATATCGCAAATTACTTAGGTGTTTCTGCTGAAAGCTTGAGCAGGGTTCGCTCTAAATTAAAACGTTAATACTTTCCTAATTGACCTATGTCAATAGAATTGACCTATATACATTGTATCTTTGGTTTAAATCATTGGATCCTAGCATATCAAGGTGTTGTCAGCTAAAGTAGATAACTTTTTTGTCTCATGTTTTGAGGGATTCATTAAAAAAAAAAACAATGAAAAATATTTTATTTGTATTAACAAGCAATGACTCTTTAGGAAGTACAACCCATAAAACCGGTTTTTGGGTAGAAGAATTTGCAGCACCCTATTATGTCTTAACCGATGCAGGACACCGTGTAACCTTAGCTTCTCCAAAAGGAGGACAGCCACCTATAGATCCAAACAGCGCTTCTAAGGATGCCGCTACGCCAGCAACAGAAAGGTTTGATAAAGATATGGCCACACAAGACAAATTGGCAAATACCCATAAATTAGAAATGATTAACCAAGAAGACTACGATGCTGTATTCTATCCGGGGGGTCATGGTGTACTTTGGGATTTAGTAGAGGATAAAACATCTATTAAACTTATAGAATCGTTTTACAACAATCAAAAACCTGTGGCATTTGTATGTCATGCACCAGCAGTATTGAAACATGTTAAAAATAGCGATAATGAACCTTTGGTAAAAGGTAAAAAAGTAACTGGATTTACCAATGAAGAAGAGGCTGCTGTCCAATTAACAACGATCGTTCCTTTTTTATTAGAAGAAATGTTAAAAGAGATTGGAGGCGATTATTCTAAAATTGAAGACTGGCAGCCCTATGCCATTGAAGATGGATTTTTAATTACTGGGCAAAATCCAGCATCTTCAGAAAAAGTAGCTAATTTATTAAACAAAAAATTACAATCATAATGAGCAAGCAACCTTTATTAACGCCCTTTCAAAAAAATATTAGTTTAAAAAATCGAGTGGTTATGGCACCTATGACACGCAGTCGTGCAGACAACCAAGGCAAAGTTCCCACGAATGATTTACACGGACTGTATTATGAACAGCGGGCTTCGGCAGGATTAATTATTACTGAAGGCTCCCAAGTTTCTGAACGAGCTGTTGGATATATTAATACCCCAGGGATTTATTCTGAAGAACAAGTAGAAGGGTGGAAACAAGTAACCAAACGGGTTCATGATAAAGGTGGAAAGATTTTTATTCAATTATGGCACGTTGGACGCATGTCGCATCCCGATTTTCATCAGGGCGAATTACCTTTATCGGCTTCAGCAATTAATCCCGACGCACAATCATATACCCCAAGCGGTTTTAAAGATACAGTGACCCCAAAGGAAATGACTATTGAAGAAATTAAAACTACGGTGAACGATTTTAAACACGCTGCAGCCAATGCCGTAAAAGCTGGTTTTGATGGTGTGGAAATACATTCATCGAATGGGTATTTATTTCATCAGTTTTTTAATGGAACTTCTAACAAAAGAACAGATGCCTATGGAGGAAGTATCGAAAACAGAACCCGTTTCTTTTTTGAAGTTTTAGACGCGATAAAAGAAGTGATTCCACAAGAAAAAATAGGGGCACGTTTCAATCCTTCTCTAAACGGACTCTTTGGAATGACTATGGATGAAAACACCATTCCAACGTTTGAATATCTCATTAAAAAATTGAATGATTATAATTTAGCCTACGTGCATCTTTCAGAGCCCTTTATAGATGTTTCAGAAATTCCATTTGCAGTAACAGAAATTGCGAAGCACTTTAGACCTTTGTATACCGGAACATTAATGATTAACTCGGCATTTGACCGTGATAAAGGAAATAAAGTCATCGAAGAGGGCTATGCAGATTTGGTAGCGTTTGGCAAACCCTTTGTTTCTAATCCAGACCTAGTAGAACGCTTTGAACACAATCTAGAGTTAGCAGATTGGGATAGTGACAGTTTTTATATTCCAGGCGCAAAGGGCTATACCAATTATGCAAAGGCGTCTAAATAACCTATTATTTAACTAAAATGAAATAGCATGAAATTTACAAGAAAAGCAAGCGCTGTATGGAAAGGCAGTGGTAAAGAAGGAAAAGGAACCCTAACAACAGGGAGTAAAGTTTTAGAGAATACATCATATTCCTTTCACACGCGTTTTGAGAATGGTGAAAAAGGAACCAATCCGGAAGAATTAATTGGCGCCGCACTTGCTTCCTGTTTTGCGATGCAATTAAGTTTCTTGTTACATGAAGAGAACTTTACAGCAAACACTTTAGACGCAGACGCAACCGTCTTATTTGAAGACGGAGCCATCTCTAAAATTAACCTAAATTTAGAAGGAGATGTTCCAGAAATCGATGCCGAAAAATTTCAGCAAATAGCACATAAAGCCAAAGAAGTGTGTCCAATCTCTAAATTATTGGATACAAACATCGAATTAAAAATAACTTTAAAAAACGCATAAAAAGATGTCAACAAATACGATAAAAGCATACGGTGCAACAGCTGCAACCGAAGATTTAAGACCTTTAGATATAGAACGCAGACAGGTATTACAAAATGATATAGAAATAGATATTTCTTATTGTGGTGTTTGCCATAGCGATATACATACCGTGAGAAATGATTGGAAAGGTTCTACTTATCCAGTAGTACCGGGTCATGAAATTATTGGTCGTATAGTAAATGTGGGCAATGATGTAAGCAACTATAAAGTAGGAGATTTAGTAGGCGTAGGGTGCATGGTAGACTCTTGCCACACCTGTTCTTCTTGTGAGCAAGATTTGGAACAGTTTTGTGAAAATGGTGCTACTTTTACCTATAATAGCCCCAATAAACATCTTTCAGGAACTCAAACCTATGGAGGTTATTCTACTTCAGTAGTTGTAGATGAGCAATTTGTATTAAGGGTTCCAGAAAATTTAGATGAAGCAGCGACTGCTCCTTTATTGTGTGCAGGCATCACCTCATGGTCTCCTTTACGTCATTGGAACGTAAAAAAGGGAGATAAAGTAGGCGTTATTGGTCTGGGAGGATTGGGCCATATGGGTGTTAAATTTGCGAATGCTTTAGGTGCCCATGTAGTGATGATTACTACCTCACCCGAAAAAGGGAACGATGCCAAAGACCTTGGCGCACACGAGGTGCTGGTTTCTAAAGATTCAGAAGCTATGAAAGCCCACAAAGGCAGTTTTGATTTTATACTTAATACCATTCCTGTGGGGCACGAAATGGATCCCTATTTAGCACTATTAAAAATTGATGCTACGATGGTTTTAGTAGGTGCTGTAGAACCTCTAAAACCCTTTCATGGAGGAAGTGTTATTATGGGACGTAAACGTATTGCAGGTTCTTTGATTGGTGGTGTAAAGGAAACCCAAGAAATGCTCGATTTTTGTGGAAAACATAATATTACGAGTGATATAGAATTGATTCAGATGCAAGAAATTAACACTGCTTATAAGCGAGTTACCAATAATGATGTAAAATATCGTTTTGTGATTGATATGAAATCGCTCAAAAACTAGTAAGTAGTATTATTGATAAATTACGTAAAAACAGCATGTAAACAAAGGTTGCATGCTGTTTTTACGATAACAAGAATGAGCGATGCTTTTTTAAGACAGCGTATCTTTTTTCCAATTCTGAGGATTGGATGCAATGTATTGGGAAATTTTATGGTATGATTTTTCATTTCGTATAATGTGTTCCCAATAATTACGTTGCCATAATTTACCATTAAAACGTTTCCAATCGTTAGATTTTACATTGCGAATATATTCGTTGGTGGTCATTGTTTTAAACCATTGTATAACAACATGTAGGGGCGAACCTATGTGTTCGCCCCTGCATGTTGATGATTGTTCGTCCAATATTGATGATTGTTCGTCCAATATTGATGATTGTTCGTCCAATATTGATGATTGTTCGTCCAATATTGATGATTGTTCGTCCAATATTGATGATTGTTCGTTCGTCCCAACGTTTTGGATAATGCAATGGAAATGGTTCGGCATTATAATCATTGCACCACATTTAATATCATTAAATTTGTTTTCCAATTCATAATACCAATTAGAAATCATTTTTCCGGCTGGATTTAACATCATTTCATTGTTAATGATTTCACCGTAAAAATGGGTTCTATGTTGCGTGCAAATCGTTACAAAATACAATCCTTTTTGGGCATAATTGTACCCTTTTAATCGGATAGATCTTCGTTTATGTCCTGTGGGGTCGTACTTCATTTTTTGAAAGCTTTATAGATCTTTACTTAACGATGCCCTTTTTATGGGCTTGTCTTATATTAGAGCGAATAAAATTTTATTCAAAGCGCATCTGCCTTTTATTTGGCGGTATAATAGTGATAGTCTTTCACAACCGTTGTTATAAGATCCATTGGTTTTAGGTCGGTTTTAATTCCCGTAATTTCCAAAATCTTTATGTGAAGTTTTAAAATAACCGAGTGTTTTCTCTTTTTTAGTGCTTCGCTATAGACCTTTTTGATGCGTTGCATATCGGCATCAGAAAGCAGGGTTACTTGCGGGAACGTAGGACTATAATTTTCTGGAAAATCAGCAATCAAAGCATCTTTTAGTGAGATGCCTTTCTTTTCACTAATTACCGTAGTTCCTGCCGCAATATCACCAAGCCGTTGTCCTTTTCCGCTTAATAAAATGGTTAAAACAGCCACAGATCCACTGGCTAAACTCAAATCGATAATGCGCAGCATCCAACGCAAGAGGTAACTTCCTAAAGTTGGCTTAGACCCATCTAGTTTTACCACCCGAAGATCATTGGCATATTTTCCAGGAGTTTGACCGTTTAATAAAATTTCAAAAACAAGGCTGTAAAATAAGATTGGCAAGCTTAAGAGCAAATAAACGGACCATTCTTGCATCCCAGGTTTGTAGTTTAACCAAGACATAATAAACATTAATAAGATGACATAGCTAACTATAATGAGCAAGTCTATAAGATAGGATCCAATTCGAGTGGTAATATGCGCAACATTTTGTTGAATTGTAATATTTTGCGCAGTTTCTATTTGAAAATTATCCATTTTTATCGTTATTTGTGATAGCAATCATTTATACGATTGCTAAGATAATAAGTTTCTATGATTTTGGATTTTACATTGTTGTTTTTTAATACTAAAAGTTTCTTTATAAGATGAGAGAAGCCGCTTTTGTGCATAAAAACAAAGAAAAATGGCAACTTTTCGAAGACATCTTGTCTAAAAAGAAACAGCTCTCTTCAGATAAATTATCTGATTTGTACATAGAGCTTACAGACGATTTAAGCTATGCTAAAACCTTTTATCCTAATAGCACTACAGTTTCTTATTTAAACGCGGTGGCATCTTCAGCGCATTTAAAAATTTATAAAACGAAGAAGGAGGGTAAGAATCGGATTTTATCTTTTTTTATTAGCGAATTTCCGTTGGAATTTTTCCAATATCAAAAACAATTGGGAATTGCTTTTTTGTTTTTTGCTTTTTTCTCTTTGGTGGGCGCTTTTTCTGCCGCGAACGATGTAGATTTTGTGCGATTAATTTTAGGAGATGGTTATGTAAATATGACCTTAGAAAACATAGAAAATGGAGATCCTATGGCGGTCTATAAGAAAGCCAACGAAACAGAAATGTTTATTGGAATTACCATTAGCAATATTCGAGTTGCCGGCACTGCTTTTATCTACGGAATATTATTTTCTTTGGGTACCTTGTACATTTTAATGAATAATGGTATTATGATGGGGTCTTTTTTGTATTTTTTCTATGACCAAGGTTTATTATGGGAATCGTCAAGAACGATTTGGATTCATGGAACCATAGAGATCTCGGTCATTATTATTGCTGGATGCGCGGGATTAGTTTTGGGAAATGGCCTTCTTTTTCCTAAAACCTATACACGATTAGCCTCTTTTAAGCAAAGCATAAAAGCGGGGTTAAAAATAATGATTAGCACCGTGCCCTTTTTCATCGTGGCTGGTTTTTTAGAAGGTTTTGTAACAAGACATACAGAGATGCCAGATTGGGCAGCAATCTTTATTATTGCTATGTCATTGGCTGTTATTATATTTTATTATATTATTTATCCAAGAATATTAACTAAAAAAACACTTAAAAATGAACAATGATCACTACATAGAATTTAAAAAGGAAAGAGATTTAGGGGCTATTATTACCGATACGTTTACGTTTTTAAGAACAGAAGGAAAACCTTTTTTAATCACTGTTTTTAAGATTTCCATTGTTCCTATCTTATTAGCTGTGGCAGCAATTTTATACTATCTATTTACCGTTTCTGATGTGTTACCTAAAGTTAATTTATCTAGCACAGCGTCAAATAACAATGAATTTAGCTCTATTGGTCCTATGTTTTTGGCTATGTTTTTATTGGGTGTTTTTTATATTTTAGCCTATGTTTCTATTAATATAGCTTCGATGTATTATTTGAAATCATATATAGATAATAAGGGAGTGGTAGATTTTGATTATGTAAATGAGAAAGTAAAAAATAAATTTTGGTCGTTTTTAGGTCTAGGTATTTTAATAGGACTGGTAGTCATTGTGGGGGCTTTTCTTTGTTTTTTTCCAGCAGTTTACTTGTATATCACTGTCTCTTTAGCAATTCCTATTTTTGTTTTTCAAGACAAACCCGTAATGGATGCCTTTGGTGATAGCTTTTCGTTTATAAAAGGACATTGGTGGGAAACCTTTGGAGTCATGTTTGTCGTGGGCTTATTACTAGCCGTTTTAGGCTATGTTTTTTCTGTTCCGGCAATTATTTATCAATTAATAAATGGATTTACCTCGTTTACAACAGACGATCCAACAGAAGTTCTTGGCTTGCTCTCAGACCCCGTTTATTTAATTTTAAACCTGCTTTCCTATGTGGGGAGGTTTTTATTCTATGCCGTTTCCCTAGTTTCTAGTGTGTTTATTTATTTTGATATCAACGAACAAAAAAACGCTTCTGGAACTTTAGAAGAAATTAATAATTTAGGCCAATAATCTTTTGAAAACACTGCTGCTTTCTCTTCTGTTTTTCATGTTTTCTTCGATCGTTTTTTCTCAAGAAAAAATTGTTGACGTTCAAATTGATACGTTAAAAATAGTGCAAAAGAACTTTGACAAAGAGGTATTAGATGCCTATAAGAAAGAGGCAGTTTTTAATTATGAGATTCAAAAAAGAGAGAAAAATATTTTTGAGAGAGCTTGGAGTTGGTTGGGACGAGTTTTTATAAAAGCACTGTCTTGGATCTTTGAAGATATAGGCCCTGCGGTTGGTTTATTTAAAGCTGTTTTACAAGTAGTGCCTTATCTCATATTGGGTTTACTGCTCTTTTTTATTCTCAAATTTTTCTTAAAAATAAATTCAAAAACAAGTTTTGAGGGGAATGAAATCAACCCATCTATTTTTGCCGCCGATGAAGAAGACTTGCTTAGACATAGCAATATTGAGGAATTAATTACAGAGGCCATTGAAAAAAATGAGTTAAGATTGGCCATTCGGTTTTACTATTTGCTTGTTTTGCAAAAACTAACAGAAAAAGAGTTGATTGTTTGGCAACAAGAAAAAACCAACGAAGAGTATGTAAAAGAAGTGAAAAAAGCGTCTATAAAAGAGGATTTTAAGGAAACCACGCATTTATACGATTTTGTCTGGTACGGAAATTTCAGCATGAATAATACCGAGTTTTTAAAGGCAGAACAGTTATTTAAATCGCTTACAAAGAAAATAATTGGATAGAAAAATTAAAATATATAGCGCACTGTTTCTGATCATTGTCGGATTTATTCTCTATGCAGATGCCACAAAACCAAAAGAGATTAGTTGGTTTCCAAGTTATGCAGCAAAACATAAAATTCCTTATGGAACCTATCTTTTAAAAACCGAGTTGGCAACGCTTTTTCCAGAGACGAAAATCACAGAAATCAATAAGTCACCTTATATGGTCTTAAAAGACTCCACCTTGCAGGGCACTTATTTTTTTGTAGACGAATCGATTAACTTTGGGAAAGAGGAATTTGATGAGATTTTAACCTTTGTAGCCAAAGGGAATGATGTTTTTCTGGCTTCGAACGGAGCAAATATTGATACACTTCAGCTTAAAACCGAATCTTTTTCTACCTCCAATTTTGATGAGAAGTTTGAAATATCTTTGTTTAATAAACATTTAACTGAAAAAAAATATGCCTTTGATAAACCAACGGCAACTATTTATTTTAAAGAATTAGACACTTTAAATACGGTTGTCTTAGGTAAAGTTTCAGGGCTCAATGCAGCGGGAGAAATAGTAGCAGAAGGAGTTAACTTTATTAAACATCCATTTGGAAAAGGAAATTTTTATATTCATACTTTTCCTTTG
>Ga0307489_10002469_pt1 | contig 12361 bp, 21 predicted proteins | sample SB12metaG_FD_202247 | JGI IMG/M metagenome (GOLD analysis project Ga0307489, IMG submission 202247) | Sea-ice brine microbial communities from Beaufort Sea near Barrow, Alaska, United States - SB 1.2 | ecosystem: Environmental > Aquatic > Marine > Coastal | place: USA: Alaska | collected...
GCGGGGTGGCCAGGCGGTCGTACGAGCGTGTACCCTCGGAGTCCGGGAGGGACCCAGGTCGTGTTTTCAGGCATTTCGTCCATTTGGCTTTTTTCTCAACGTGTCGATGGTTGTTTTGGATGGACCCTACTCATGGTACTCGCAGCGTGACCCCGCTCTCCGCAAGAGCGGCGTCGGCAACATCTTCATCAAGAACCTGGACAAGGACATCGATAACAAGGCGCTGTACGACACGTTCGCGCAGTTCGGCAACATCGTGAGCGCCAAGGTCGCGGCGTCCATCGACGGGCAGAGCAAGGGGTACGGGTTCGTCCAGTTTGACAGCCAGGAGGCGGCGCAAACGGCGATCGACAAGGTAGGGTCTCGCCAGAAATAGCCAAAAACCAAAAACCAAATGCAAAAAAAACATCCCTCCCCAATCCCAAACCCCCGTTTCTTGAGTCACCAACCACCCCAATCGCGGTCCAGGTTGACCCTGAGTTGACCCTGAATTCCCCGTGCTTGGATTCAGCGCTTGAAGCCAAATTACGGTGAACTGCTTTCAAGGTCGGCTACAATATCGGGCTGCTCGAAAAAACCAAAAAAACATGCTTTGATTTAGTGGGTCAATTCTGCCAGACCCTGCTCGTTGGTGAACGGCATGCTGATGAACGACAAGCAGGTGTACGTGGGGCCGTTCCAGCGGCGCGGCGAGCGCGGCGGCGGGCCGAGCACCTTCAACAACGTGTACGTGAAGAACCTGCACGAGAGCGTGCTGGAGGACAAGCTGCGCGAGGTGTTCGAGGCGTACGGCGCGCTCACTTCCGTCGTCGTCATGAAGGACGCGGAGGGCAAAAGCAAGGGCTTCGGTAGGGTGACGCGGGGTTTTTTTTTCCACCTTCAAATTTGTAAGCTGAAGGAGCTAGGGCTTTGCACTCGGAGAGGGCAAGGCGATCCAGTAGGCCGCCGCCAGCGGGCAGCGTGGAGGCGGGGGGAGGCGGCGGAGATCGGGGAGGCGGCGGGGAGCGGGTGGCCCGCAGGCCGCTCAGAACACCAGATGGTTGTGGGAAGGGTCGTTGGTGTAAGCGGGCGCTGGTGTGAGGGGGGGCGCTGCGTGGGGTCAGGGCGGGGGCTGCAGGGAGAGCGGTGGGACGGGGCTTTGGTATTGCCCTGCGCGGTGGGCGGTGCGGGAAAACCCTGGTCGGTTGAAGCGCTAGACCAGGTGTACTGCTCTCAAGCTTGTCTCTCAGTCAACGTGCGCTGCTAAAGACGCTATGCAAAGGTTTCGTCTGCTTCGAGGATTCTGACAGCGCCGGCAAGGCTGTTGATGAGCTTGACGGGTACGCCGCCATCGAGGACAAGGCAGGGCGGTGCAGGTTGACCCCCGGCTGACCCCGGGTTGACCCTGGGTTGTCCGCGCTTGGTCTCAGCGCTCGAAGCCAAAATATGAACCGCTGTCAAACCCTAAATATGAACCGCTTTCAAACTTTGCTTCCAAATTCAACTTGCGGCGCTACTCGAAGGCATGGATCGTGTGCCGCGCGCAGAAGAAGGCGGAGCGCGAGGCCGAGCTCAAGGTGGGGCAGTGCAGGTTGAACCCAGGTTGAACCCAGGTTGACCCCGGGTTAGGGTTATGGCGGTGCAGGTTGAACCCAGCTTGACCCCAGCTTGACCCCGGGTTAGGGTTATGGCGGTGCAGGTTGACCCCAGGTTGGCCCCAGGTTAGGGTTATGGCGGTGCAGCTCGACCCCAGGTTGACCTCGGGTTAGGGTGTTGGCGGTGCAGGTTGACCCCAGGTTGACCCCCGATTGGGGTTATGTTGTGCGTGTTGACCGCAGGTTAGGGTTACGGCGGTGCCGGTTGAACCCGGGTTGACCGCCCCCTGGTGTCACCGCTTGACGCCTAAATGTGATGAACCTCTTTCAAACTTTGCTTTCCAACTCAATTGCGGCACTACACCAAGGCGAAGTTCGACGCGGAGCGCCGCGAGCGCATGGAGAAGATGGCGGGCGCCAACCTCTACATCAAGAACCTCGAGGTATGGCAGTGCAGGATGAACCGCTGATACCCTCCTCCTCCCCCCCTCCTTCCCCTCCTTCCCCTCCTCCCCTTCACCTTCCCCCTCCTCCCCCTCCTCCTCCTCTTCCTGATGCTACATTATGACGAGCCGCTTTCGAACATTGAAAGCGCCTGGTCTAAGCGCTTGAAACTGAGATATGAGGAACCGCTTTCTAACTCTGCTTTCACATTCAACTTGCGGCGCTACGTGACGGACACGGTGGACGACGCCAAGCTGCGCGAGCTGTTCCTGGAGTTCGGCACCATCACCTCCTGCCGCGTCATGCGCGACACCTCCGGCGCCAGGTCCGTCACCCTCACATGACCAGGGGCTCCCGCGGTTTTTGGTTCTAGGATTTGGTTTCACTGCGCCTCCCTTCGCTGTCCTCGCGCTGAAGCGAAGGACACGGTGGCGCCTATGTTGTTGTTTACAACGTGCGCTGACGGCACCGCGGTGGGCGTGTGCTTCAAACGCCCCGTGTCTCCCGGCTGACGCCTCCGCTCCTGTTCCACTCCCGCAGCCGCGGCTCCGCGTTCGTCGCCTTCTCTTCCGCGGACGAGGCCACCCGCGCGGTGACGGAGATGAACGGCAAGATGGCGGGCACCAAGCCGCTGTACGTGGCGCTGGCGCAGCGCAAGGAGGACCGCCGCATGCGCCTCCAGGCAGGGCCTGGCCGATGTTGCTCGCCACGTCAACAAACGCACTTTGAACCCTCGTCTCTTGAGTTTCAGACCACCTTATGACGCGTCGAGCAACTCCCGCCAGCTCCTCCCATCCATCGCCCTCGTCTTTTCCCCCCACCCTCGTCTCTTCAGCTAAGGAGCATCTTGTGACGTGAGTAACATCCGCAAGGCCCTGTGAGCAGGCGCAGTTCGCCCAGCGCGCGGCCATCGCCGGCGGCATCCCCAACCAGATGGGCGGCGGCCCCTACATGCCCGGCCCCGGCGGCGGCGTCCCTGGCGCGCCCATGTACTACGGGCAGCCGCCCCCCGGCATGGTTGGCCCGCCGCAGCCGCAGCCCGGCTTCGGGTTCCAGCCCGTGATGCCCCCCGGGCCCGGCCGCCCCATGGGCCCCAACCCCAACATGCAGTACGTCATGCCGGCGCCGCAGCGGCAGGCAGGGGGGTTATACAGAACAAGCACTCGACCGATGTGGAATCGACGTACCTTTCCGCGCGTCTTTACGAGCATGCACCCTCACAGTAAGTCATTCTCTGATCTCGTCCGAATGCATTTCTCAATGACCCTTTTACCAGGGCGTGCCCGGGCAGCGGGGCCGCGGCGGGCGCGGTGCGCAGCAGGGCGGCGGCCGGGGCCAGGGCCGTCAGAACATGCGCTTCCAGCAGGACATGGCGCAGAACCAGCGTATGCCCCCGCCCCCCATGGGCGGTGCGCCCCCCGGCGAGCCCATGCCGCCGTCCGACGGTAGGGCGCTGCAGCTTGACCCCAGGTTGATCGCGCTTGGTCTCATCGCTTGCCCCCCTCCTCCGACTCCGCTTCTGTATGCACCTCCGCCACCTCCTCCTGTTTCCTCCTGCGCTTGAAACTACCATATCAAGGACTGCATTCAAACTTTGCCTTCAAATCCAACTCGCTTCTCTACACGATGGCCCCGCCAACCCCGTGGCCGTGCTGGCCTCCCAGCTGCCCACCGCCTCCCCCGACCAGCAGCGCATGCTCCTCGGCGAGGCGCTGTACCCGCTGGTCGACTCTGTCGAGCCGGCGTCCTCTGCCAAGATCACCGGCATGCTCCTCGAGATGGACCAGTCCGAGGTAGGGTTCATTGGGAACAAGCACTCGATCGACGTTGACTGTCGTCCTCTGTTGTCTTCTCCTCCTCCTCCTCCTCATCCTCATCCGCCTCCACAAGCACTTGACTGACGCTGAATCCCCTCCTCCACACCGCGCGTCTGTATGAGTACTCACCCTGAATGTAAGTCTCACTCCGATCTCGGTTCTCAAACTTCGAGTGCTTGTTCTCAATGACCCTCGTGCGAGGTGCTGCACCTCATCGAGTCCCCCGACGCGCTCCGCGCCAAGGTGCAGGAGGCGCTCACCGTGCTCAAGGCCGCCGCCTCCGAGGAGCAGTAAGCGGCGTGCTCGGCCTGCGGCGCGCTCGAGCAGGCTTGTATCGCACCGACTGCTGTCGGTGTGTGCGGGCTTGTGCGGGAGCGCTGCGGTGGTGAGAGGGTGCAGTGAGGAGGCGGGTTCGGGACGGGACTGGGGAAGGGATTGTTTGCGTGTATATATTCTTTCAACCTGGGCTGAGGTTGGAATCTCTCTGGTGACATACTTTCAGCCAGATGAGATTCAGGGGTGGGGTGGGATAGGATGGGATTCATGGGGGTGGGATGGAATCATGTGGGTGGAATAGGACGGGATTCAGAATGGAATCGGGATGAAATGGGATTCAGTATGGAATCATGGGGGTGGGAAGGGTTGGGAAACTTAGCAAACATTCTTGGGCCTCGGCGGGGCGACTTAACGCCGGGGGCGGTTGGCGAGCCTTGGGTCGCTGAGTAGTGGGTGCCGTGACTTTGTCCGATCTGAGATCTGACAAGTCGCGGGCCGCTGCTCGGCGCCTGGGCACTGTGCCGCCGCCCGGCGACTCGCGCCGGGGCCAACACCGCGCGCGCAATCTTCTGCAAGATTGCACATTTTTAGACGCTGCGGGCTGCGGAGGAGATAGACTTAAACCTGGTCGCTGCCTTTTGGACTCACATATTACGTTCAACTGGCGGCGGCCGGCGGCGGTGCGATACGCAGGCAGGGCCTTATCTTACTAGTACCTCTTATCAGTTCAGCTTGAGCTGCCTTGTCCCTGAAACTGCCATACACTTGTCCCCTCATCAGCTCAACTTGAGCGGTATTGTACCTGAAACTACATACTTGACTACCACCTGTGCAGCTATGACGCTCGAGTGTGCGTGTGTGGTAACACCCAACACCGATGCAGCTTCAACGAACAGTCCAGCTCATCTGGAAACGGAATTGCGTGATTGGCCCTGCTCTCTGGCGTGCACCATCCGCTGCCTACTCCTTCCGCGGCCCGCAGCTCGCCTACTGGGCTCAGCCCCTTCGGCATCTTAGAACTTCTAGCACAACTTTCCTGGCGCCTTGCACCGATACCAGCGCAGCCAGACACCTCCCGCACCGATACCAGCGCAGCTTTGTGTTACTGTGGTGGATGGCGCAGGTTTCTGGCTGCCTGCGTGTCAGAGTGTGCAGAGCGGCCAGAGCAGATCGCCGGTCCGTGGATGGAGCGGCGATATATATGTCGGCATGCTGGATGCCGAGCACAGAGCGTTTTTTTGGAGTCTACTGTGTGTCCAGCCGATACCACTACGAGGAGAGGGCGCGACCTCGGCCGTCATTACCCCGAGGTTCCATCGCGGATCAATCCCTCTCCGACCCCCTTTATCGGCTGGGCCAGCATGCTCAGGGCATCGTCGGCGGTGGCAAGGTGGCAAGGTGGGACGACAGCCAGCTTGGAAGCTGAACCGTCACCACCTGAGTGAGATCTTATCGTTTGGAAGATGAAAACGTACAACAACAACAACAACAACACTACAGCTGTTGCGATGCCGGACTGTGTCCTCATCTATCCCCAAGGGGGGATGGGGTCGGTATTGCAATGGCGAAACATTCCACGCGACGTCGCGGGTAGCGGGCATAGGCAGTGCGCCGCTCGCTTGAGACATCCCGGACCGTCGGGCCCCTTACGCCCCGTGGTAGCCGTAGTATCGTGCACTTGAGATGTATATTCACATTCTGAGACGGTTTAGCGGCAAGTGGGGACTCATCTGATGGGAGTCTCTGCTTCTTTATAAAGTCGAAAATGACTCGCTTTCATTTTAACCTGAAATTTGTCTATAAAAAACCGAAAAACTTTTGAAACCAATTCGCACCCATCGTTCGCTGTCGCCACGGCGCGCTCACTTACTGTACTCGTACGACGTGACTCTCGACTCTCGACTTTCGTCTCGGCTTGAATGTATTACAACTCCACTCCAGCCCATTCCACCTCTACCTCAGTCCGTCTCATCCAAAAACTTAATAACATATGGCCTGTGAACTGTCCACCCGAGCTCAACACCTCTGCTTCAGTACGCATCATCCAAAACTTTCATGACATATCACCCATGTGCTGTCCTGTCCACCGTGCTCCATTTCACTCCAACTCCCCCCCACTAATGATATCCACCGCGCTGTCGATACCCCCACCCGCCGCCTCCAGCCCGCCGCGCGTCTCCACCACTTAATTACTCCAACTCGCCCCCGCTGAGGATGGCCACCGCGGCGTTGATGTCACCACCCGCCGCCTCCAGCGCGCCGCGCGCCTCGCAGCAGGGTCATTGAGAACAAGCGATCGACCGAGATCGGAGCATGACTTACCTTTTTCGGGGTGACTGCTCATACAGACGCGCGGCGAGAGCGAGAGTGATACACTTCCGCATGTATGAGGAGGCACCAGGCTTTCGCACTGAGAACACGGAGGAGGAGGAGGAGATTCAAAGTCGGTGGAGTGCCTGTCAATAAACCCCCCTGCCTCGTCTGGCGCGAACCCCATCTCCAGAATCACCGTCAACGCGTCCGAGTCCACCCCCCCGCCGCCACCGCCGCGGCCCACGGTGCTGCCGCTGTGTAGTGCCGCAAATTGAATTTGAAACCACAACTTGAAGGCAGCTCATCATATCACAGTTTACAGAGCTGACACCAGGCGCTTTCAACACGGTTATTAGTTTTAATCGCTGAAACCAGGCGCGTTGAACACGGGTTTCAATCGGTTTCAACTTACAAGGCCCTACCGCTGCCGCCGGAGCCGGAGGAGGCCGCTGTCCACTCCGCGGTCACCGCGCCGGGCGGACCCACCTGCTGGATCGAATGATTGTGTATGGATTTGCTATGAGTCAGCAGTCAGATACCGGGCCATTACTGGAGGAGGTGAAAGTGTAATGGCCATATACTCTAGCGTACGGCATCACACAGGGCGGCAGCAAGTGGTGTACAGGTGCACTGTGCGCAAACAGTTGGGAGACGCCTTGTCAGGCGGCAGCAGCAGTGTACAGGTGCACTATGAGGAAACTGTCAGAGGACTGACAGCAGCAGTGGTGTACAGGTGCAGTATGAGCCAACAGTGCGGGGACAGACCTCCATGGACTCGAGCCGCATGTCATCAGCGTCCTCCGCCACGTGTGCAGGGCGGGCCTCAGCCTTGCCCTTCCCCTTGCCGGCGCGCGCCGCCGCCGCTGCAGCCGCCGCTGCCGCCGCCGCCGCACGCTCGACGGATGACCCGCCGCCGCCGCCCAGGGTCTGACAATCGTCCACTTCTCGGCTTGAGGTGAGCACCTTTTGAGGAAAGCGCGAGGTGGTACACAGCAGTACTTCGGTGACCAGAGAAGGCTGAGGTTGAGCTGACAAGTGAACGAGCGAAAGCCCTGCCGCCGCCGCCGCCGCTGGTACTGCCCCCGCCGGATCCTCCCCTGGCGTGTGTTGGAGGCTTCGCGGCGGTTTTACCCGCCCCACCGCGCCCGCTGCTAGCACCCATCCCCCCGCCGCCGCCCCCGCCGCCGCCGCCGCTTCCCAAGGTGCGTCCCCTCCCCGACGCGAACGTGCCGTCTGCCGCCCCCGCCGCCGGCGCTCGCGCGAACGTCGGCATTTGCCACCACCGCGCGCCGCCGCCGCCGCCGCCGCTGAGCCACAGCGGCAGAACAGCGCCCCCCGCTCCCGGTACCGCGCTGGCGTCCGCGCCCCCTGAGATGAAGGCACCCGATCGCACGAGCGGCGCCATGAGTGGGTTGCTCTCCAGCGCCGCCGTCATCGCCGGGCGCAGCAGCAGCGGGTTGAGGTACCCGCGCACGTACGTCAGGCCCGCCAGCAGCCCGCTGAGATGGCCCAGAAAGGACACGCTCGGCATGATCACCTGTAGGAACAGCAGCAGCGCCGCGCAGGAGGGTCATCTAGAACAAGCACTCAAGCGAGATCGGAGCACGACCTGCCTTGACTGTGAAAGCTCATACGACGCGCGGAGGAGGAGGATACTCAATGTCAGTCGAGTGCTTGTTCTCAATACCCCCCCATGACTTACCTTCATGGTGAGTGCTCGTACAGACATGCGGAGAATGACGAGGAGATTCAGCGTCGGTCGCATGGTTGGTCTTAATGACACCCCTGCCAGGGGGTACCACTGCGAGGGCACTGTGAAGAGGCCGAAGATGCTGCGGTTGGCCACGGAGGCCAGGTGCGTGTCCACCACGCAGCAGGGTCGTTGAGATCATTCACTCGAACCGAGATCGGACGTGCCCGCGTAACTTACCTTCTGGACGAATGCTTGTACAGATGAGCGGAGGGGGACGAGGATATTCAACGTGGGTCGAGTGCCTGTTCTTACTAAACCCCCTACCACGATGAGGCCGAAGATGACGCCGCTGAACCCGATGGCAGGGCGGAGTGGAAAGTGCTTGCCACGTCATCCAACGCGCTTCGAACCCTCGTATCTTGAATTAAACAGCATCCTATGACGTGGCGAGCAATATACGCCAGGACCGTTGCCCGCCGTGCCATCGACACGCACTTTGAACCCTCGTTTCTTGAGTTAAGTGGCACCCTATGACGTGGCGAGCAATATCCGCCAGGCCCTACCCGATGGCGCACTCGTACATGGCGTTATACCCCAAAAAGTTAGCGGCGAGCCACGCCAGCGTGATGTGGTAGGTGGAGGCCAGGACGGTGAACACGATGATGATGTGAGTGAACTGCACGGTGCCCAGCGGCAGGGTCTGGCCATTCGTCCCCGTTTCAGCTCAACGAGAGTCAGGACAAGGAGGATAACGCGGCGAGTCATACGGGTACACCAGTACACGAGGAACAAACAGTCAGGGAACTCGCGGCCTGGCCAGGGATACGGTTGCGGCGAGAGTGTACCGGTACACCGGTGCACTTTATGGAAATAGTCAGGTTGAGCCAGGCCCTGCCGAGCAGGCGCTCGAGGGATCCAGCCATGGGCACGAAGGCCATCATGTTGAAGGCCAGGTGCAGGATGCTGCCGTGAAACAACACGCTGGTGAACATGCGGTGGATCTGCCCGGGCCGCAGGGCCGTACCGGACTCCCGCGCTACCATCAGTATACTGTAGTACCGTCTCAAGCTTCTTCGAGGGCGCAAGACCTGTCCTGGTTCCGTGGTCTCAGTTTCATGTGCCGTCTCAAGCATCTTCGAGGTTTGAGTAGCGACAATCCGCCAGCGCTACTAAATACCGGTACGCTGTGTGCAACCAATCCAGGGAACGAGCGCTACTCAAGGGTACACTGGTACACGTCAGGGAACGAGTGTCAGATAAGGGCGCGCTGGTAGACTGTGGACAGTTGGCATCTTCGAGGTTTCTTCGAGGTTTGAGATTAATCGAAGTAGTTGTGACATGTGAGCGACCCAGTACCAGCGCCACCGCCACCAGTGGGTTCAGGGTAAAACGCACGGCTGTTGCGAGTGACGGCTGACTTGAGGTGTGAAGGGAAGTGGCGTCGGCATTAGACCCTGCCGTGGTACAGTACCCACTTGGGCGCCAGGCACACCTGCGAGTAAGCATCGTACCCGAGAAGGATGCACGTGACATAGACGCCGCAGCACGTGAGGAGCACGGCGCGGGTCCCGAAGGGCAGCGCGGCGAACCAGCTTTGGCCGCGGGTCTGAAGGGACGCCTGTTGTATGGGCAGCATGGCTGGCGCGCGATCTGTGCCGACGCCGGCGCGACTGAAGTAACCGCGCCTGTACCTGCGGCGAGTAGCGACGAGAGATGGAAATGGAAAGTGCAACGGATTTGCGCAGGCTAGGCTGGGTACAACGGATCTGCGCTGGTCAGGGAGGAGTCACGTTCGCCGTAGGCAGCAGCTTGTTTTCTTGGACAATCGCCGCGCACCTCGCGGGACCTGAGTGCCTGTTACCGTCATCTTCCTGTGCTGCGTAACCGACATCGCAGCTGCGGGTCATAGCCGTCAGGGGTGACACGTCAGAGGTGACACTGCTGGGACGAATGACCTCCCGAGCGCACGTCGGAAATGACAACGATTCTTTTGACGAGGTGAGGGAGGTGATGGGGGAGGCGCAGGAGGCGGAGGAGGAGGAAGAGGGGCAGGCGAGGGAGGGAGATATGATGGAGGAGGAGGAGGAGGACGAGGCGGTGAACGACGAGGAGGAGGAGGACAAGGAGACAGCGGAGGAGGAGGAGGGAGAGGTGGAGGACGACGAGGAGGAGGAGAGGGAGGGAGGCGGGGGCGGCATCGTTCCTGGACCTAGGAGCCGCGCTGGCTCCTCCTCTCGGTTCAGGGGCGTCTGCTGGAGTAAGGCTGAACACAAATGGACGGCGAAGCGCAAGAGTAAATGGCTCGGCTACCACGCGACGGAGGAAGCGGCGGCGCGGGCATACAACGTAGAAGCCGCGCGCGTCGGTCTCGGAGAGTCATACTCCTCTCAGTTCACAGTACGAGTCGTAGGGCGGTGCAGGCTAACAGTTTCAAAACCCGTGTTGAAAGTGCCTATGGGTTCAGCGCTCGAAACTATACGAGTAACCTGATACAGCGCTTGCAACATGTGCTTTCAAATCAAACTTGCGCCACCACATTAAGGGCGTCTGCTGGAACAAGGCGAGCAACAAATGGAACGTCAGATGCAAAGGAAAAGCCCTTGGGCGTTACGTGTCTGAGACAGACGCGGCGCGGGCATACAACGTCGCAGCTAAGCGTCTGGGGTTCACCCTCAACGTCATCCCGCCCGCCGGAGCCGCGGGCGCGGGCCCCAAACACGCTGCGCCGAAGACAGCGGCGAGTCGGAAGAACAAGAAGGTGAAGCTAACTGACACCTCATCGGGCGCCGCGCGAGCGGCGGGAGCGGATGGCGCGGCGGGCGCTGCTGTGTCGGCCGGCGCGGCTGGCGCGGCTGGCGTGATGAGGGTCACGCCCGCGCAGTAGGCGAAATTGGAAGCCCGAGTCTATGCGTTCCAAAACCGGGGTAAGGGCTACTCGTAGCGAGCTGCGCTCGCCGCATGACACCAGGCGCACAGTTTATACTGCCCTGCTCCTCCCTAATGTGTACCCGGTACACTGCTCATGAGCACGGCTAGCTAGAGGGGTATTGTGTAAGACTATTTGTGTGTGTGGGGGGGGGGGAGGGAGAGGGTGTATTCAAAAGAGACCAGCCAGGCTGACCTGTTCACCTAGACTATAGTACAGCATTGGCACGTCTAGCTAGAGGGGCGGGTGTTCTGAACCTGTTGACCGTAGTTATTCAGGGCTTGTCGCCGACTTGATGGGGCGTTTGGTTTAATGAATGATTTTTAGTACAGAAATCAGGGGTTGTTTATTACAGATATCAATCTAACGAGGACTGCCAGTATACCAGTCTACCAGTCTTCCAAGCTAACGAGTACAACCAGTATTTGTCCACAGTCCACAGTGTATGCACAGTACCTCCCATCCACGATCACACAGGTGCTATACGTACATCTACCCAGTCTATGCCCACAGTGGCCACACACTGTCTCCATCCCATCCACCCTCGCCCCGTCACAGTCACCGTCTGACCCCCGCATGCACCCTCATGTGATCCGAACCGTCTCCAATGTGATCCGAACCGTCCCTTGTCATCTGACGCGTCCTTGAGTTCCAAGACACCCCGCCTGCACATGCAGCTCCTCGCTATGCGGGTGGGCGAGCGTGGCGCGTGGGCGGTGGCGTCGCAGCTTCCTCCATCGCCTCATCCGACGAGTCTTCCACCTCGATGCAGGGGCTTACACTCGTCCAGTTTCCGGCTCAACGTAAGCACTTTCTGTGGAATAGGGGGTGCATTCAGAAGTTGTGTAGGGGGTGCTTAGGGGGTGCAAGGGGGTATAAGGGGGTGTCTAGGCTGTGTTGTGTGTCAGCAACGGCTCAGGTTGAGCTGAAAAGTGGACCAGTGTAAGCCCCTGCCTCGATGGCGATGCGCTGCATTCCCGAGGCAGCCGGCGTTGGCGGCGGCGGTGCCGACACAGCTTCCTCCGCTGCCAGCGCAGCCTCCACGGCGCCGGCGTTGCCCGCGCGCGGCGCCGACACAGCCTCCTCCACCGCCACCTCAGCATCCACTGCCCCTGCGTTCCGCGCGCGGGTCAAGTTCGCCGCGTTGCCGGTGGTCATAGCGCCCAGCGCTACACACGCTGCCTTCTGCACCCCGACACTCTGAGGGTGGGAGAGTATGGCCACCACAACCTCCACACATGGGCTTACACTCGTTCACGTTAGAGCTCAATTTGAGCAACTGCAGGACACATTCATGAGTTAAGTTGGGTTGTATGGT
>Ga0307489_10002471_pt1 | contig 12356 bp, 21 predicted proteins | sample SB12metaG_FD_202247 | JGI IMG/M metagenome (GOLD analysis project Ga0307489, IMG submission 202247) | Sea-ice brine microbial communities from Beaufort Sea near Barrow, Alaska, United States - SB 1.2 | ecosystem: Environmental > Aquatic > Marine > Coastal | place: USA: Alaska | collected...
TTGTGACGCGGCGTTCAACCGAGGCATCCAACGCGGCCATCAGTCCATCCACCGCCGCCGTCACCGCAACTGAAGACACGTCATCGTTCTCCTCCACGCCGACATCGGTTCCCGATACCACCTCCCCCGCCGCCTCCGCCTCCGCCTCCGCCCAGGGGCTTACACTCGTCCACTTTTCGGCTCAACTTAAGCGCTTTCTGCGGGATGGGGGGTACATTTAGGGGTTGTCAAGGGGGTGCGTAGGGTGTGTCAGGGAGTATCAGAGAGTGTCTAGGATGTAGTTTGTGCCAGAAGCGGCTCAGGTTGAGATGATAAGTGGATCAGGGTAAGCCCCTGCCTCCGCCCTCGCCGCCTCCACCGAATCAATCTCCTCCGCCTTCGCCGCCCCATGCTGTAGCGGCGCAAGTTGGTATCGAAAGCAAAACTTGAAAGTGGATCATCACATTTCAGTTTGAAGCGCTCAGTTCCAGGCGGTTTTTACTTGGATTTGATAGGGTCAACATGCACCGCCCTACCATGCACGTTTGATGCCTGCTGCTGCTGCTGCTGCGTTCCTGGGAGGGATTCCGAAACACGCTCAAAGTCGCGCAACGCTGTAGGCACCAGGTCCGTCCAATCGTGCCTCTGCAACGGCCAACACGGCATCGTGAGCGGCGCTGCCTCTCTCAATCCATCCCAGGGTGTAGCGGCGCAAGCTGAATTTGAAAGCAAGACTTCAAAGCACTTCATCGTATTTCAGATTCAAGCGTTTAGTTCCAGGCGCTTTCAATGTTGGTTTGATAGGGTCGACCTGCACCGCCTCACCCCAATCCATCCCCAACTCCGACACCAGTTCCCTCACCCTCTCCTGCATCCAGGCTGTAAATTCCTGCCTCTACCTCCTCCCAAAAGCCGTGAGACTGATCGTGAAGGATGGCCGGGACGTGGCCGGCCGCCAGGGGCTTACACTCGTCCACTTTCAAGCTCAACTTGAGCGCTTTGTACGGGATAGGGGGTGTGTGTAGGGGTCATGGAGCCCATGTTCAGGGGGTGTTAAGGGGTGTTTAGGGTGGGTAGGATGTTTTCTTAAGGGAAACACGGCTCAAGTTGAGCTGAGAAGTGGACGAGTGTAAGCCCCTGCCGGCCGCTGTTGGTAGCGGCGAGAGCGAGGAGAGTATAAACCTCGCGTCGACGGTATCAGGGCGGTGCATGAGGAGGCTGCGCCTGCCTACCCCGGCGGAGGGTCATTGAAAACAAGCACTCGAACTGATTGGAGCATGACACGACATATAGGGTGAATGCTTTCACATACTCGCGGAGTGCGGAGGAGGGGTAGAGATTGAACGTCGGTCGGGTGCTAGTTCTCAATCCTACCACGTCACGACCGTACCAAAGCCTGCGTTCTGCTTCTTGCCAGTAAACGAGAGCCCACGGACCCCTGAGGCGGGAGAGAACGTCGGCGACGCCGGTGCTAGTCTCCGCTGCTAGCGCACTGAGCAACGCTTGGGCATCGTTGCCGTGAAGCAGGGGCTTACGCTCGTTCACTTTTCAGCTCAACTTGAGCCGTGTCTGACACATGAAAACACCCTACACACCGTAAACACCCCCAAACACCCCCTTAACACGGGCTACACAACCCTAACCTGCACCCCCTTTCTCATGCAAAGCGCTCAACTTGAGCTGATAAGGGGACGGGTCTAAGCCCCTGCCGTGAAGGCTCAGTCCCTGGAGCCCGCTGAATATTTCACCGTTGAAGCAGAGCACGTTGCCGCGAGCATCGACAAGCGGTGTCGCACTCGGTTCACTGCCGCGAAGCTGGAGCAGCGAGCCCGCCATCCGTACCTCAGCCGCAGTGCCGGTACCTCCACCGTTGACCGCGCGTACCCACTCCCCGCAGCAGGGGCTTACACTCGTCCACTTCTCAGCTTAACCTGAGCCGTTTCCGACACAAAATACACCCTGAACACCCCTTGATACTGCAGAACACCCCAAGACACCTCCTAAACACCCCCTGAACAACCCCTATTTGCACCCATATCCCACAGAATGCGCTTAAGTTGAGCCGAAAAGTGGACGAGTGTATGTCCCTGCCCCACTGCCGTCGGGTCCTCGCCGAGAGAGCCCGAGCCGAAAGTCCCCCAGCTCCGTCGGCCATGACGGGGTTCTCAGCAAGTCGGGCACGGCGCCAACGCCGCCGGCGCCATCGCCGCCGTCGCCGCCTTCGCCTCCTCCTGCCTCGCTGCCGCCTCCCCCATCGCCACCTCCACCGAGCCCAACTCCTCCTCCCTCACATCCTCCTCCTCCCTCACCTCCTCCCCGTCCTCCTCGTCCTCCTCCTCCTCCTCCTCCTCCTCCTCCTCCTCCTCCGCCTCCGTCATCGCCTCCTCCCTCACCTCCTCCGCCCTCGCCGCCTCCACCCCCCTCACCTCCACCTCCAGTCGGCACTTTCTGTCTCGCGCTCTTCTCGGCGGTTTGAGAACGCGCGTCCAACGCCACACGCACCCCGCTCACGACGAGCAGAATGCCGCACATGTGCTCGAACGTTCACACGGCGACGCCACTTAGGCGGGTGCTCCAACGCGTTGCTCAGCCGCGCGGGGGCGCTGCGGTGAGGTGCGGTGCTCCAACATGTTGCCGACCAGCGCGTAGCGCGCACGCGTCGCAGCGTCCAAGGTCCAACGACCGCGACCACCGTCGGCTGGTCGGACGCCACGTCATCTCCACGTTTTTTCATTGGCCCAATGACGCACGCGCACGCGCACATCGAATCATCGATCCCACATCTCTTGCTCGCGCGAAGGCACCCCACCCTCCATCACCCGTACACGCGTGACGCAGTGCCCTAAGCACGTGACGGGTGACGCGGCATGGCGGCGGCCATCGACGCGCTGTCGGTAGCGGAACTGCGCGCCTACCTCCGGCAGGCGGGCGCCGACACCAGTGGCTGCTTCGAAAAGGTAACCACAGCCAACTATCGTGCCCTTTCGCCAAATGACCATTGGCGCGACCGTTGGTTCGTCCGGTGTCGTCCGCCCCCCGTTGTGCCGGTGTGCTTGCAGGCTCGTGATAGAGTCTCCGAGGGGATGATATCGTTTCCGCCGTTTCCCGCCTCCCCTCCCCCCGCTTCCCGGTTTCTCCACCTCCGTCCATTCAACGGCACTCTTGTACTTTATCGTATCGTTATGCACGCGCCCCTTTTCGGTACTCGTACGCTGCCGCTACCGCTGCGCTACCGCTGTGCTGGCGCTGCGCTGCGCAGATTTTAAGCATCGGTTCGGTTACAATACGTTGGTGCCGGTGTGGAACGCGATGCCGAGGTTGACGGCGTGACGGCGTGCCGTGTTGTCCCGTATGGAACCGACGCGACTCGGACTACAAACTCCTACTGACAAGCTGTGCCCGGTCCGGTCCGGACACGCAGGCGGATCTGGTGCGATTAGCGAAGAAGGCAGGAGCTCACACTCGCTCACTTCTCAGCTCATCTTGAGCGTTTTTTATGGGATAGAGCGTGCGCGTAAGGCTTGTGTAGCCCGTGTTAAGGGGGTGTGTAGGGGGTGTGTAGGGGTGTGTAGGGGTGTGTAGGGTGTTTTCTTGTGTCAGACACGGCTCAAGTTGTGCTGCGCGGTGAACGAGTGTAAGCCCCTGGAAGACGGTACAGTTCCGCGCGTCGAGCGGCGCCAACGCCGGTTATAGCGGCAGCAATACGAGCGGCGGCGGTGGCGGTGGGGCGCGCGCCGCGGGGGGGTCGGGGGCGTCGGGCAGCGGGCGGACCGGGGGCAGAAGCTTACACTCGTCCACTCTTCAGCTCAACTTGAGCGCCTTCTGTGTGACAGGGGGTGCAGTTAGGTGCAGTAAGGGGTTGTTTCGGGGGTGTGTAGGGGGGTGTGATGGGGTATCACGGGTGTTTCTTGTGTGCTTTTGGGTCAGAAACGGCTCATGATGAGCTGAATAGTGGACGAGTGTAAGCCCCTGACCGGGGGCGGCGCGGGCGGCGGCGGCGCGGGGTTCCGGTCCTCACCCGCGCCCAACGCAGCGCCCAACCCAAACGAGGCAGGGCATTCACAATCAATCAGGGGCTTACACTCGTCCACTGTTCAGCGCAACTTGAGAGCTTTGCATTGGACAGGGGGTGCGCGCAGGGGTTGTGTAAGCCGTGTTAAGGGGGTGGTATGGGGTGTTAGGGGTGTGTATGGTGTTTCTATGTGTCAGACACGGCTCAAGTTGAGCTGAAAAGTGAACGAGTGTAAGCCCCTGGCCCTCATGTGAAACGTGCGTCTGGACGCTGAAACGTGGTAAACCAAGTGGCTTGCACTGGCTACTCGTAACCAACTCAGCTCTGCCGCGGGGGGGCCCAGTTAGCCCAGAGCGCCCTTTAGGTGTCCGGCGGCTCCTTACTGCTTGCTGATTCTCGCACTCTAACACGTTCTCACATCGGTCGTCCCAGAGCACTCCCTCTGACTCCCGCGGCACGTGACTGTTTGCTCATCGTTACCTGGCAACGAGGTGTCTTCGCAATTTTTCCAGGGTACCTCAAATGGCGGTCAACGGTGCGCAAATTTGCGACCTTGAGTAAATAGACCGTCAGATTTGCCATATGATTGTACAATATGGCAATTCGACCGTGTTCACAATTATTGGCGACCGCCATTTGAGGTAACCTGGAAAACTGCCAAGTTGTCCTTGCAACGAGGGGCGCGGAGATGCGACCCCCAAGATGAAGGAGGTGGTGGCAAAGATCCTGAAGACCAAGGTAGGCCGGTGCAGGTTGACAGTATCAAACCTGTGTTGAAATTGCCTGAAACTATCCTCTTGAAACTAAAATGAGATGGACCACTTTCAAACGTTGCTTTCAAATTCAACTTGCGCCGCCACACCAAGGACTACTATGCGCTGTTCGGCGTCGCCAGGTCCGCGCACGAGGATGAGATTAAAAAGGCGTACCGCAAACTAGCGCTGCAGTTGCACCCGGATAAGAACACGGCGCCGGGGTTGGGCCTCGCAGATATTGACGTCCGTGTCGTCGATACGCATTTCGAACCCTCCTTTCTTTAGTAAATGGCGTCCTATGACGTGGCGAGCAATATCTGCCAGGATACGTATCCCCCGACTCAATAATGCCCAGATCAACATCATCCAACTCATTCTGACCCATGTTCTCAGGACGCTTCTATTTCGTCTCATGACGTGGCGAGGAACGACTGCCAGGATTCACGTGGTCCAACGCATTTGAACCCTCACTTCTTCAGTTTGACGGCTTCCTATGACGTGGCTTGTGCGGCATCCTATGACGAGGCATATGACGGCATCATATGACGTGGCAAGCACCACTACCGGGCACTACTCTCGGGGCGGAAGACGCGTTCAAGCAAGTCAACAAAGCGTGGGACGTGCTGAGCGATAAAAACAATCGCGCGACGTACGACAAGTTCGGCGAAGCGGCAGCGAGTGGGCAGCAGGGCGGCGGCGGCGGGAATCCGTTTGCGGGGTTCGGGGGGGGCGGCTTCCCGGGCGGCGCCGCAGGGTTTCAGGGGGTCAACATCGAGGAAATATTGAGGCAGTTTGCGGCGCAGCAGGGGGGGCAAGGGGGGTTCGGGGGGTCGCCGCGGCGGCCACGGGGGGGCGGGGCGCCGGGGGCGGGGGCGAGAGGGGGGGCGGGGACAGGTGGCGAGGGTGCAGGTGGTAAGGCTCAGAAAACACGTTTTCAGTCCCTCGTATCTTAACAGACATTAAACCTCATGTCGTGGTGAGTATTATCAATATCACCTGAATCAAGTCTAAGACCCTCGTTTCGATCCTCGTCTCTTCAGTTGAATCACACCTCATGACGTGATGAGCGTATACCCGGCCTTAGCGAGTGGCGGGGGCATGCTCGGGCTGGGGTCGATACTGAAAGGGCTGAACCCGCAAATGCTCATCTTCGCGATCCCATTCTTGTTCATGGCGCTTCAGGCAGGGTTATACTTGTCGAGCTAAGCTAGTGCTGGCGAGGGGGGGGGTTAAATTAAGCTAGTATAAGCTAGTTTAAGGGCTAGTGGGTATTGCGTTAGTGGGTTAATATTGATGTGGACTACAATGGGTTAGTAAAATAGGGGGATTTAAACTAAGCTAGTTTAAGCTAGTTTAGGGGCTAGTGCTTAGTAGGCTAGTTTAGGGGCGACAAGTATAGGCAGAGTTCCGTATTCCGAACAAGCACTCGACCGACGCTGTTTTTTTACAACCTGAGTCTGCGCGTTTGTTTGAGCACTCGCCCTGAAGGTAAGTCAAGCTCCGATCACTGTGCGCGTATATGAGTATTCACACTGAATTTGGGTCGCGTGCTCCGATCTCGGTTGGGTGCTTGTCCTCACTGACCCTTCAGTCAGGCCATGAGCGCGTTTCTGTCGCTCGTCTTCCAGTACTGGTACCTGTTGCTGATCCTGCCGCTGGCAGGGGCTTACACTCGTTCAACCTGAGCCGTTTTGGTCACACCTCCCCGTGTCCCCCTGGCTAATAGACTGAGGGAAAATCATGCACCCAACGTATCCGACAAACGTCGCTACCGTTAAGCCGAAAAGTGAGCGAGTGTAAGCCCCAGGCCGCTGGTTCCGGCGCAACAGCGGAAGTTAGCGATGATGATGCTAGCCATGTGGTGCTTTATGGGCGGGTTGTTCTGAGAACATAAAACGGTAGCGTCATTGAATTGAAGATAGAGCTCTCGCTCTAGTAGCGTGGCAGAGTGGGCTGGAAACGTTAGCAGCTGATAACTTTTCAAGTAGAGCTGTTTGTCGTAATACATTCATTTCACGAAACTTCTATCACAAACAGTTATTTCGTTCCCAGACGTTGGCGGGTCGATGCGGGGTGTTTGATTGTTTGTCAATGTTGCAATGTTACACCTCACCCACTCACCCAACCGCCCAGGAGAGGCCGCTCTGATCCTCTGCCCCCCCTGGTGGCAGCATATTCATTGTTGCCACGTGTTTTAAAAAAGAATTGCACCCTATCTATGTCCCTATCTTCGTCGTTTACAGGACCATTAATAATCTTGTCCAGTTGGGTAGCGGGTATATCTGGTTCTGTCTGCTAACAGCTTCTCCTCCCTTACATCTCTCGGCCCCTCGCCACCCTCTTCACCCTCTTTACAACGCCATTTCTTCGAGCAGCGCGGAATCGAACGGGTCGAGCGGCGAAGCCACGCTGGAAGGCGAGCCGGGCTGCGATAGATCCGACTCATCCAACGCCGCCGCAGCCATCGCGTTGGACCCCCACTCCTCTGCCTGCGCCTCCGCCGCTGCCGCGGCCCCGGCCCCGGAGCCCGATGCACCTCAGCTGCCGCCGGCGGCGCCGCCATCCATCGCCGCCGCAGCTGCCGCCGCAGTGCAGGGGCTTACACTCGTCCACTGTTCAGCTCAACTTGAGCCGTTTCTGACACAAAAACACACCCTATACACCCCTAATACCCCCTGCCACCCCCTAAACAACCCCGAAAAAACCCCTGACTACAGCCCCTGTTACATAGAAGGCGCTTGAGTTGAGCCGAAAAGCGGACGAGTGTCATCCCCTGCCGCAGTGCCGCCCACCGCGTTGTCCGCGCCACCGTCCACGGTCCCCGTGCTCTCGGCGTCACTTTCCACCCAACCGTACAGCTCTAGCAGCGGCAGGCACGCGAACTTGTGCTGCAGCCGCCAGTCCATGCTCTGACACGACCCAGAGCTAGGGTCCACAGAATTATGCTCGCCGCGTCATAAGCTGCCATATAAACCCAGTCTCCGCAACTTATACAAGGCTGAAGGCCCTGATGTGACTGACCGAAAGGTGGTGGATGACGCAGTGAGCATCATGTACGAGTGCACTCTGTAAAACGATGTTCTGAGCCAGGTACGCACCCTAGTCATGCTGGAGATCCCGGCTTTGGTACGAGACGAATTTCGGCGATGTTCGGCGGTTTCGTTCAATTTTGGACGATTTTAGCGTGGGTACGCTCCCCAAGCACACCCAGTTTGCGGGTTCCTGGGTTGGAACAGAACATGATTCGAAGAGCGCAATTGTATGATGCCCTACCGGGAGCAGTAGCGCACGCGGCCGCAGCAGGAACAGCGGCGGAACTCGTGGCGGCGCGTCTCGACCCGCCCGCACAGCGGGTGGCTGCACGCGTGCGTCCCCGGCGCCGGCGAGCAGGGGCTTACACTCGTTCACGTTAGAGCTCAACTTGAGCAACTTCAGGACACATTCATGAGTTGATGTGGGTTATACGGTGGACAGGAGCACAAGTTGAGCTGGATTGGGAACGAGGGTAAGCCCCTGCCAGAGAGTGGCCCGCCGCGCCGTACCAGTCGAGGAGAAAGCGGTCGATGGGCGTCGCCGTGAGGTGCGCCTCGGCCGCCGCCGCCGCCGCTGTCGACACCTCTGCCGCCGCCTCCACCCAGGGGCTCACATTCGTTCACGTCTCAGCTCGACTTGAGCATTTTTATGGGATACGGGGTGCGCGTAGGGGATGTGTAGCCCGTGTTAAGGGGGCTTTAGGGGGTGTTTAGGGTGTGTAGGTTGTGTAGGGTGTTCTTGTGTGTCAAGACGCGGCTCAAGTTGAGCTGAAAAGTTAACGAGTGTAAGCCCCTGCCGCCACCGCGGCGTTGAGCGTGTCGATGTCGTTGCGCTTGCGCAGGCGCTCCTCCACCCAGGGACTTACACTCGTCCACTTCTCAGCTCAACTTGAGCCATGTTTCACACAAGAAAGCACCCTACACACCCCTTGACACCCCCTTCACATGGGCCAAACAACCCATACGCGCACCCCCTATCCCATACAAAGCGCTCAAGTTGAGCCGAAAAGTGGACGAGTGTCAGCCCATGCCTCCACCAGCGCCGCTGCCGCCGTCGCCGCCGACACCGCCGCGTCCACCGCCGGCGTCTGCTTGTCCTCCAGTGCCGCCTCCGCCAGAAGTCGCCGACCCAGCGGCGCATCCTGCTCCACCCCAAAGCCATCCTGAACGCAGGGGCTTACACTCGTTCCAATTTCAGCTCAACTTGAGCTTATCTGTCCCACGTATAATCCAGCTTAACTCATGAATGTGTCCTGGAGTTGCTCAAGTTGAGCTCTAACGTGAACGAGTGTAAGCCCCTGCCTGAAGGCAATGACCAAGCTCCCTCTTGGCGGGCACGGAACCGAACAGGATGTTTCCTCGCGCGCACAAGGCGGCGCCACCCTCTGGGTCCTTATCCTTGCGGCGCCCTCCGCTTCCGTTGAAGTGCATGATGGCCAGCGTGTGGTGCGCCTCGGGCGACCCGTTCACGGCGGCCTTGGCCAGCAACGCGGCGCCATTCTGCCGCTGGTCGCCAGCTGTGCAGTAGAAGTTCACGCTGCCCACGAACAGGGGCTTACACTCGTTCCCATTTCCGCTCAACTTGAGCTTACTCTGCCCCTTGCCGCTCAACTTAAGCATACTTTGTCCCCCACATGACCCAAATTAACCCGTGGACGTGTCCCGCAGGTCCTCAAGTGTAGCTCGAACGTGAGCGATGTGTTCCGAAGGTCCTCATGTTGAGCTTTGAAGTGGGCGAGTGTAAGCCCCTGCCCACGAAGAATGTAGCAAACACGCTGCCGGCGGCGACGCACTCCTCCGCGAAGTCCGCCGCGCCCGGCGAGTACTTCTGCGCGCTCACCGCCAGAACTGCAGAGGCGCGGAGGCAGCGGGGAGTTCATGGTACACGTGAGTTCATGAAGAACACGCCCGAACTGCTGTGGAATATTTGAAGGCAAAACTCATAACACAACTCCATAGGCATTCATAGTGGCGGGTGCATTGTGGGCGAGCGCGCTGAACGCCCGTGGTGCGCACCCCGCGCCGATCGTAAACGTCGTGCCGGGCACGGCGGGGGGCGAGGGCGGCGCGGCGCTCGTGCGCAAAAGTTTCTAAACGTCAACTCGGTTATTTCGGTTACTTGTACGCAGTAGTAACCGTGCTGAATATGAAATCAAAATATTATTTATCGCGCGAGCAAATACTCGTCACGGTTGCCGAGTGGGGGGAATGCCGAGGGTCCGGGAATGGGAGAGGGAGAGGGGGGGTGTTTGATCGGGTGGCGAACCCGTTTCGCCCGCGTTGGACAGCGCCTGCTTGCTCATGCCCGCCGCGTGGAACCGCTTGCAGCTGCGGGGGAGGGCGCCCGAACGGAAAGTTTGGAAAGAGGGTCAGCAATAATAATAAAATAACGCGTCCCTGAGTGAAAAGAACGGAAGCACATATTGTGTTGTACATTGTTGACGGGGTCGGGCTGGGGTGACTCACGTGAGCAACGCGTTGAAATACTCCGACGGCTTCGCCGCTCCGCACAGACGCCCGAACACCACCTCCAGCACGTCATCCTGTAACATGGGAAGACACCTTATAACGTTAGCGGCAGCGGTGTTGTTGCGCGCAGTAATCGCAAAAAAGTTGAAAGTTATGGAGGGTTGCCGAGCAGGGTTATTGAGGACAACGACTCGACCGACGTTTCAACGACGGACTGCGTCCGCGTGTCGTGTGAGCAATCAACATGAAAGAACATAATCCCCGGCGGTACGGGAGACGCCGCGGAGCGTCAGCGGCGGCGGCGGCGCACGCATCGAACCCGTCACGAACAAGCAAGAGAGAGGGTCGCGTCAAATGCAGCTTGGCTCACACTTCGTTGTCGTCGGTCAATTTGGTAAGAGGTGGTCTTGGTTGGGTTCGTGCGCTCACCGGTATGGAATGCACATCCGTCGCGGGAGCAGCCGCGCGCCGGCAGGCCGTCTTCCCGGTGCCGCGGAGGGCGGGCGTCTCCACCGCTTTCCGCTTCGCGGCAGTAACGCTGCCGCGCATCCCGTAACCAGCTGTGTTTTTCACTCGCGGTCCCCCCACCACCCCCCCTCTTTTCGCCTCCTCGGTATTATAAGAAGCCCCATCACCCTCTACACCCCCAACGCCTGCGCCAGCCGACGCCGACGCGCGCGCCCCCGACGTCGCCCACACCCTCTCCCCCACCCTCTCCATTCCCCCCCGTGTTGTCACCCCCATGCTATCTAATGGCTATCGTTGCGAGAAGTTTTTGTTTATCACGCGTTTCTCGCGAAAACGAGGTGTCGAAAAAGTAGCCGCCACACAATAAACGATTCAGGGTATGGTATCTCCATGGGATAAAACCAGCAACGGCTGACAGGCAAACAGTCGCAATGATTAGTTCTTCCACCGGAAATATTCTGTCAACTTTCAAACAAAGGAAACCAGTCGTTTCCAGATCTGGAGAACTATAATATCTGAAACGGCTGCCAGGTGTCTGTTTTCTGCCAGGTGTGAACTTTCGTCCTCCTCCCGCGCTTTCTCACAACGACAGACGTCTCGATCATCGGTGGAATGCCCTTCGTGTGCCTGAACCTCCACGTTTCGGCCCGTGACTTGACGCGAGGGGTGGGTGGGTGCAACCCGGCCGCGACAGGGCCCTACACTACATCCCGTTCCAGCTCACCTCGAGCCATTTTGTCCCTGTAACACTGAACGTATCGCAAGCACCTACTCTGTGCCTCAAAGTTGCTTCAATTAAGCTGGAAAGGGAAGGAGTGTAAGGAACGTTGTGTGACGGCAACACATGTCAACCCTGGGCGGAGGAGGGCAAGGCGCTTCTGGAAAAGTCGGCAGAGCATGGGCACGTGTACGCCGCGCTATATTTGGGACAGCTTTACTTCGAGAGGGAGGAATACAAGCAAGCCGTGCAGGGCCATCCAACACACGCACATTGTCATAGATGCTCAACTGCCCAGTGATGGCGGAGGTCGGTACCAGAGGCTTACACTTGTCCATTTTTAGGCTCGACGTAAGCTCTTTCTGTGGATACGATTGGTGCAATCAGTGACGAAGATGGCTGAGGTTGAGCTGATAAGTGGACGAGTGTAAAGACCCGAGTCAAGACCTGGAGTCGACGATCGTGCGCGTTGGCGGCCGCAGAGGCGACGAATGCGCAAGTGACATTACATTCCACATATCAATCTAGCTAAGACGTACTGCTCTCAGAAACAAATGCAGCTGCACCATACCTGCAGCCCGGCTCCCCATCTACGTCTGCACTGTCGGTGTGTCCTCGTTCGCCTCCGGTGCCGCACAGCTGTGCGCGATGGCGTCGGGCAAGCGATCTCCGCACCACGTGCAGGTGCATCAGCCGTCGCAGAACGTGAAGGCAGCGCCACCTCCCTGCTGCTCAGGTTATCGCGAAGCGTTTAGAATCAGCCGGCATTGTTGGCTGGTAGCTTCCGATCAGAGCCTACTACGCAGTTCAGGCCCCGTACCAAATGGTCACATTTGCTCCTCGCTAAAATGGTTCAGATTGAACCATGTTTGTACGCGCGACTTGTTTTTCATATATTGATTTTCTCGATATCGACGGTCTAA
>Ga0307489_10002472_pt1 | contig 12355 bp, 19 predicted proteins | sample SB12metaG_FD_202247 | JGI IMG/M metagenome (GOLD analysis project Ga0307489, IMG submission 202247) | Sea-ice brine microbial communities from Beaufort Sea near Barrow, Alaska, United States - SB 1.2 | ecosystem: Environmental > Aquatic > Marine > Coastal | place: USA: Alaska | collected...
GACACCGCCTCGGATACTTTGCCTGACATTTTTTGGAGCTCAAGCGCCAGGCGAGCGGCGGCAGCCGCCGGCTCCTCCCCTTCTATTAAGGACTGATGGATATTGCCCGCCACGTCATTGGGTGACATTTAACTCAAGAGACGGGGGGTCATAGTGCGTTGGATAAATTGGTGGGCATAGGACCTGGCGGACATTGCTTGCCACGTCACAGGGTGCCTGCCATTCAACTCAAGAGAGGAGGGTTCAAAGTGCGCTGGACGTGACGAGCAATAGCTGCCAAGTCCTGCCTTCGATGGCTGCGAAAATGTCGATAACGTCTTGGTCGAAAGCTTTGCCCGCGTCGTTGGCACTGCCGATGTCAGCGGAGGCTGCAGCGGGGCCGGATCCGGGTGAATCCTTCTCCCCCTCCGCCCCCTCCGCCCCCTCCGCCCCCGTCGCCCCCTCCTAGGGACTGATGGACAGTGCCCGCCACGTCATCAAACGCATTTTGCACCCCTGGTTCTTGAATTGAATGAATTCGTATGACGTGGTGAGCACTATCCATCAGTCCCTACCCCCTCCGCAGCCTCCGCCCCTGCCACCCCCGCAGCCCCCGCCGTCCCCCCTGCGGCGACGGCGGCTTTGGTCTCCGCCTGCGCGGTTCTCATTTTCTGCTCCGCGACCTTGACCTTCTCCGTCGCCTCTTTCATCGCCACCTGGCATTCGAGGCTTACACTCGTCCACTTCTCAACTCAACTTGAGCCAATTTTGTCAATGAAATGAGCAGATGACCCAACGATCACCCAACGTATTCCGCAGAAAGTGCTCATGCTAAGCCGAAAAGGGACGAGTGTAAGCTCTGAGCACCGGGACACTGGCAGTGCCCCGCCTGGCACTCGTCTGCCGCTTTCTCAGCCTTGGCCTTGTACTTGGCCTTTTGCTCCCTGGATCTTTCCTTGGTGTCCTTAACGTCATATTCCGCATCGAACACGCGATTCTCGGCGACTTCCGCGCGTTTCAAAGCGGCGGCGAGTGCGGCTTGCACGTCACCGGCCTCGCCGGCGGATGGGGCTGGCTGACTGGTGCTGGCTGATGCCTCCGCCGCAGCCGTCCCGGGCATCACCAACGCTGCCTCCGCCTCTGCTGCTCGCTTTTCGGCGGCGACAGCGCGGGCTCGGAGCTCCTTGGACCTTTCCTTGGTCTCCTTGACGTCATATTCCGCGTCGAACACGCGATTTTCGGCGACTTCCGCGCGTTTCAAAGCGGCGGCGAGTGCGGCTTGCACGTCGCCGCCGTCGCCGGCGGCGGCTGCTGGCTGACTGCTGCTGACGGCTGCCTGTGACCAGGGGCTTACACTCGTCCACGTTTGAGCTCAACCTGAGCCGTTTCTGACACAAAATACACCCTAAAGACCCTCCGGTACTGCCGGACACCTCCTAGACACCCCCTAAACAACCCCTAATTGCACCCCCTATCCCACGGAAAGCGCTTACGTTGAGCTGAACAGTGAACGAGTGTAAGCCCCTGCCTGTGCCTCCGCCACCGCCGCCTTGGACCGTTCCTTGGCGTCCTTCACGTGATGGCGCAAGTTGAAAATGTAAGCAAAGCTTGAAAGCGTTTCATCCATATTGTAATTTCAAGCGCTGAAACCACAGGCGATTTCAACGTGGGTTTCATAGGTTCAACCTGCACCGGCCTACCTTGACGTCATATTCTGCGTCGAACACGCGGTTTTCGGCGGTTTCCGCGCGTTTCAAAGCGGCGGCGAGTGCGGCGTGCACGTCGTCGGCGTCAGCGGCGGGTGGGGCTGGCTGACTGGTGCTGGCTGATGCCTGTGCCTGTGCTGCTGCCTCCTCCGCATCTGCCCGCGCCCCTATTGCCTCCGCCGCCGCCGCCTCTGCCTCTGCTGCGCGTTTTTCGGCGGCGGCGACGCGCGCTCTGAGCGCCTCGGTATCGGCATCGCCACTACCAGCAACGCCCGCGCCTCTTGCCTCCCCTCGAGCCTCCGCATCTGCCCTTGCTCCTATTGCCTCCGCCGCCGCCGCCTCCGCCGCTGCGTCCGCCGCCGACCCTCGTGCCTCCGCCGCCGCCACCGCTGCTGTCGCCGCCGCCGCCGCCGCCTCCGCCTCCGCCGCACGTTTTTCAGCGGCCGAGACGCGCGTTCTCAAAGCGTCATCGCCTGCTTCAGCCTCCACCGCCGCCGAGTACGCCTCTGCGGCGACCGCGCGCTTTTCGGCGACGGCGAGTTGCTCTCTGAGCCCATCAACAACAGCATCGTCGACCGCTGCCTCCGCGCAGGGGCATACACTCATCCACTTCTCAGCTCATTCTGAGCCGTTTTTGATTCAAAACACACCCTGTACACCCCCTAATACCCCGTAACACCCCCAAAGCCCCCCCTGGATAACCCCTAAATGCACCCCCTGTCCCACACAAAGCGCTTACCTTGAGCCGAAAAGTGGACGAGTGTAAGCCCCTGCCTCCGCGTCAACCGCGCGCTTTTCAGCAACAGCGACGCGCTCTCTCAAGGCTTCGTCGCCTCCCAACAGGGGCTTACACTCGTCCACTCTTCAGCTCAACTTTAGCGCAATTCCATGTGATAGGGGGTGCGTCAAGGGGGTATTTAGGGGGTGTTGACGAGGTGTCAGGGTGTGTTGGGGGTGTCTAGGGTGTGCTTTTGTGTCAGAAACGGCTTAAGGTTTAGCTGAATAGCGGACGAGTGTAAGCCCCTACCTCGCTCAGCACCCACCGACGCCCTCGCCGTCGCCGCCGCCACCGCGATGTAGCGTCGCAAATTGAAATTGAAAGCAAACGTTGAAAGCAGTTTATGTTTTTATAGTTTCAAGCCCTGAAACCATAGTCACTTCTACAGGATAGCACGGGTAAGGATACTGTTAACCCGCACTGCCCAACCTCGACTGCGCGTTTTTCGGCAGCGGCTACGTGCTCTTGCAAAACTGCGTCGCCTCCCTCGGCCGCCACCGCCGCCGCCGCCGTTGCCGCCGCCGCCGCCGCCGCCGGATAGAGTCACATTCGAATAATTTGTTGGTTGTCGGTCACGTGACCGAATTGGGGTGGACCTGTTTGTACAAGACTGCTTAACACATAATAAATGGGGGTGTGTGACAATCGAGCCCCACCGCAGCCGCAGCTGCCGCCTCCGCTTCTGCCGCACGCTGCTCGGCGGCGGCTACTCGCCCTCTCAGAGCTTCACCTCCCGTGGTCACCGCGGCCAACGCCGCCGCTCGAGCCGCCTCCGTCCCTTCCTCCGCATCGGCTGCTCGTTTTTCAGCGACGGCCACTCGCTCTCTGAGTGCCTCAGCAACATCCAGTGCCTCCACGAGAGCCTTCGAGGTACGAGGCGCATTTGCCTGGCCCCCGTTCGCCTCACCGTTGTGACTACTAGTGGCTTCACCGCTGTCTACTACGCGGTCTCGCAACGCTGCCGCCACCTCCAGCGCCTCCGATAGCTTCGCGGAAACATCCCGGCTCCGCTCGCGCTCCACCGTCACCTCGGCCTCCAGCTCCGCTGTGTAGAGCCTAGCGGATATTGCTCGTCACGTCATGGAATGCAAATTTAGCCCTCATCTCTTGAGGTGAGTGATACAGTACCATACGGCCTGGCGGATATCGCGCAAAACAGCATCGAACGTACGTCGGACCCTCCTCTCTTGATGAAATGATATCAATGACGTGCCAAGCAGTATCGGTTAGGCCCCACCGCCGAGCGAAACTCGGAGGCATCCCGTGCCGCCACTGTCCCTGAAAGATTCACACCTGCCGCATCCGCTGCCTCCATTCCGGCCGCCACCTGCTTCACAAGCTCACCCACCTGTAAATGAGGTATTTAGAGCAAGGTTAGGGGGTGTTAGGAGGGTGCTAAGGGGGTGTAGATGGGGTGCTAAGGGGGTGTTCAGGGGGTTTTATAGGGTAATCAGCGGGTATATAGCAACGATTCAGGGGTGTTAAGGGGTTGATAAGGGGGTGTGTAGGGGTTATACAAGGAGCATTTTAGGGGTATTCAGGAGGTGTACAGACCTGGCTGTTAAGCCGCTTGGTCTCGGCCTCGAAAGCGCCCATTGATGTCTCCGCTGTCGCCGCCGCCGCCTCCGCCGCCTTGCGCCGCGACCGTTCATCTTCCAGCGCCGTCTGCAGCTCAGCGATCTCAACCGCCACAGCGTACGACGCTGGGGGGCTGCCATTGTACCCCAAGGAGTACGGTCTGGCAAGTATTGCTCGCCGCGTCAGAGTATACCATTTATCTGAAGAGTTGATGGTCATCTGCCTGGAACAGGGCACACCATGGATCTTCTGATAGGACGAGAGCACGCAGTGTATCATGTGATTGGATGAGGGCACACAGTGTTTCAACTGATTGGACGAGGGCACTTTTCGGATCATGTGTTTGGACGAGTGCGCGGTCTACAACATCTGATTGGACGATGGAGTGATCTGCCCGGTCCTACCGGGTAGGGTGAGGTCGATTGCGAAGAATCGCCGTGCACAACCATCCGCTCGACGACATCAATGCTGGGAGTTTTCAAGGCCGCGGCCTCCACCTGCTCTGACGCCTCTGCCGCCGCCTCCTCCGCTGCCTCTGCCGCTGCGGCCTCCGCCTCTGCCTTTGCCTTTGCCGCCGCTGCCGCCGCGGCAGCGGCGGCGGGACATGTGGCGGCAAGCGAGAGCTTCAATGGCTCCAACGGTGCCCCCCACAACTCAAGATTGATTGCCCCGCGTGCTAATCTGTCGAGCACCGGCTCTGTCAATTCACCGATTTTGTGAAGCCTCTCATAGTCGCCAAAAGCCGGACTGGTGCTAAGATCCCCCCCCGACGCAAACACCTCACACTAGAGCCAGACAGATCATGCTCGCCACATCACATGGTGCTAATTCACTCAAAAAACGATGGTCTAGGGCCCAGTCGGGCATGCTCGCCACAGGATGGCACAGGATGCCGTTTAATGATCATGGGTCATCCTTCGGATTCCTAGGCCGTTTAATGAGCAGCTGAGTAGTCTAACGAGTACCGAGCCGACAGCGTGATCGCGAATTCGACCCTGTTTGGATCGCATATACAACGAGGGTTTGACGTGTAAAGCATAACGGAAAACGTGGCAGGTATGCGAATAATCTGGCAAGCCATACCTGCTGCTCCCTCGCCCCGCGCCCGTCGCCGTCGTCATGAGCGTACTTGACGCTCACCCCCCGGCACAGCGCGCGAAGCAAGCCGCGCGCAGATGTCACCTTCACCCGGAAGTGGAGCGGCTGCCCCAGCAGCTCCTCCATCGTGTAGGGGCGAAAGTTGAAATTGAACAGCAAATTTTTAAGGCGGTTCACCGTATTTCTTTTAGCTTGCTACAAACAAGCACGATCAACCTGGCTGCGCGACCCCCAGCCCCCTGGTTTGACAATCTGGCCACATAAAAGTCGCGTTTAGGGTCACTGAACCCTATTTAGTCGGTAAGTTGCTGGCTGTGACTATCGCTCAGCAATAGCATTACAGGGCACCAATTTACTGGTCATTCTCTTAGACCACAGGAATGGGGGTTGCGTAGGGGTTCAACCTGCACCGCCCTACCATGGGGTCGTCGACCTCTTCTGTACCATCCTCCTCGCCAGACGATGTGCACGGCACTAACGACGCCATGATGTGTCCCGCTGCGCTCCCATCCGCAGCAGTGATGGCGAACCCCCCTGTGGTGGGTAGGCCGTACAACAGGGGACGCGTCGCGAGCTGTGCTGAGCCAATGAACCGAGCAATACCGTTGCTACCGCCATGCAACCGACCCTCCTGCTCCTCTTCGCCGTCGCTGTTAGCCTGATCCCCACCCTCTCCACCCTCTGAGTCATCCTCAGTGTAGTGCAGTGGATCATCTCCAGTGTCACCCCCTGCCGCAGCCGCCACCACAGCCGCCAAGACCCCCACATCCCGCCCCCCGCGGTGCCACGCACCGTACAGGTCACGAAGCATATAGCACCGGTCCGCGAAGTCATCTTCACCCCATGTTAGGACCACGGTGGTGTCAGCCGCCGGGGTGCAGGGGCGTGAGTATAAATTGAAAGGAAATATTGAAAGCAGTACATCGCAATTCAGCTTCAAGCGCTGGCCCAAAGCGCGGTCAACCCGGGGTCAACCTGCACCGCCCTGCCGTGGTATCAGCGGCGGCCGCGGGGGTGGGGGTGGAGGCGGGTGCGTCGTAGCCGGAGACATCACCTGGGATGTTCAGCGGCACGGAGGAATGCAGAGAGGCGCCGCTGTCCGCGAGTGAAGTGACGACCACCTGAAGGAGCGGGGGTGCGCTCGGGTCAGAGCCGCCGCTGCCGCCGCTGAGACTGTCACCCCCAGCGGCAGCGGCAGCAGTGAGGCGCGAGGCGAAACACACCTAGCAGGAGGGTCATTCAGAACAAGCACTAGAATCGATATCGAGTATGACTTACCGTCAATGTGATGGCTGATACAGACGCGCAATGGAGGAGGTGGAGATTCTAAGTCGGTCTAGTGCATCTTCTCAATACCCCCCCTGCCTTGATACCCATCTCGGCGCACATCCCATTGGCCTCGTCCACCAGGGGCAACAGCTGGAGGACGCGCCTTGCTACAGGGGCCTACACTCGTCCACTTTTCGGCTTGACGTAAGCGCTCCTGGCCATTTTTCGGCTCGACGTAAGTCCTCTCTGTGGGATACGCGGTGGTTACAGTGACTAAAACGGCCCAGGTTGCGCCGAGAAGTGGACGAGTGGCAGCCCCCTGCCTTGCGAGCGCTGCGCGCCAACGCCGTCGCCGCTCCGCTCGCACTTCCTCGCTTTCATCCACTACATCCCCCGCCGCGTCGCGCCGTGTCGGGGGCCCGGCGGAGCCCATCACATCCCGCACCGCAGACCGCCAGAACTCAGGGCCATGATCGGCACTGCCTAAATTTGGTCAGCTGACCACATCGGTACCGTCACTGTTTGGTAAGCAGGACCCGAGTGTTCATTGCAGCCCGACATCAGTAGAGCTCTAGAGCTATCATTGAGAAGCCAAGTGGAATACTAATAAATCAAGCGGTTTCAGGGACAAACAGCTTAAAAGTGTCAGCAGAGTCAAATAGCAAGAAATCATGTATAGCCCTACCGCAGCTCCTCCTGCACGAGATGCCAGTCGGCGGCAGCCGGAGGTGGCCGACCGACCGCGATGGCGGCGGCGGCGAACGCCGGGCATGAGGGTCATTGAGAACAGGCACTCCACTGACATCAGAGCACGGCTGACCCTCGGTGTGAATGCTCATACAGACGCGCGGAGGAGGTAGAGGACGAGGAGGAGGAGGAGAAGGAGGAGGAGGAGGAGGAGGAGGAGTAAAGGGGGGAGATTCAACGTCGGTCGAGTGCTAGTTCTCAACAACCCCCATGCCGGGTCGTGATACCTGAACACGTGATTCGAGCCCATGATGAGCCGGTCGCCGTGTATCAGCGTCCTCTCCACCTCCATCCCCGCCGACCACTCAGCTCCCGCCCCCTCGCCCGTCGGACCGGGCTCCAGCCTGCGACCGTTGACGAAGACGTCGGCGTCGGAAGTGAACGGCCGGATCTTGACCGCACTCACGCCCGGCACGTCAGCGCCTCGGCCAGCTTCGCCAAGCTTCATCGTCATGACGCAGTGCGCGCGCCTCATCCCGAGCCCGGCTAGCACAACGTCAGACGTCGCCGCGGCCCCCACGCGTGTCCGCCCCTCCCTGAGTACAGTGCCCGGCAGAGTAGGGGGTGCTTAGGGGGTATGTCACGGGTATTCAGGGATGTGCAGTTTGTGTGTATGAGTAGGGAAATACAAGTGGTGTATTGTGGGTGTTTAGGGGGTACTTAGGAACGACCTAGGGGGTGTTCAGGGGGTTCAGGGGGTGTTTAGGTGGTGTGACGACGTCACGAGGTGGCACATAACTCGGCATATAGCACGCATTGCTCGCCATGTCATCGACACGCATTTTGAATTATTATTTCTTGAATTGAATAGTCCTATGATGTGGCGAGCAAATATGCCAAGGCTTGTCGTCGTGAGAGAATGACGTGGCAGGTGTGGTATGTCAGGCCCGACCTCAGCACGTACTGGATCTTTTCTGTCATCAGAGGGTCCTCGTGTAAGTTGATCAGTCGGGGAAACCACGCAAGTTGACCGCCGCCGCCGCCGCCGCCACATGGTAGGGCCATGACACCCCAGCGAACATATCTGTATTATGCGTTGTTCACGTGATTATATCGGTGTTGATCCAGTCGGTACAAGACCAGCGCAACGAGAGGGAGATGGGTGCCAATGTAAACATGTGCGTATTTTATCGTCACACCCTACCGCCGCCGCCGGCGCCGTTCAGAGGCGATTCGGAAGAGGTGGACGGCGAGGCTTGCAGCGCCCTCCAAGGCTCCCCGAGCGCCGCGCTCTCCACCCGCGCCGCTTCCAGGTTGCGGAGCTTCCCATTCCACTCCGCCTTGGCCGCCGCTCGCCGCTTCTCACTCGCCTCCAACTTGGCCTGCGCGTCTTGGAGCTTCGCCTGGAGCCAGGGGCTTACACCAGTCCACTTCTCATCTCAACGTAAGCACTTTTTGGAGAATACTGTTCCAGCTCTACTTGAGCATTTATCACACTTGAGACCGTATTCTTTTCCAGCTCATCTTGGGATGATTGGGAAAACGGGGTCTAATTGAGGATTCAGTGTACAAAACGGCTGAAGTTCGGCTGTAAAGCTGAACAGCTGAATAGGGAATAAGTGTAAGTTACTAACATGGGCTTAAGCATGTTTTGTGCGATACGTTGGTGGTTTCAGTGACAAAGATGGTTCAGGCTGAGATGAGAAGTGGACGAGTCAGAGCCCCTGCCTGGAGCAGCACATCCGCCGCCGGGTCCTGACCCGCAAGCTTGGCTTTCAACGCGCTCTTCCCCGGTTTCAAATCCGGACTCCTGCCCGTTGAAGCCGGTTTCATAGGGCTCCGGCTGTGTCTCATAGGCGGCGGGCTTTGGCTCGGTTTCATACGGCTGGGAGTGGAGGGGCTAGGGCTGGGGTCGAATCCCGGTTTCATAGGGCTTTGGCCCGGTTTGTAGCGGCGCAAGTTGACGTTGAAAGCAAAAATTGAAAGCAGTCCATCATATCATAGTTTCAAGCGCTGAAACCATTGACACTTTCAACAAGGGTTTTGATACTGTAAACCTGCATGCGCTGAAACCACAGGCGCTTGCAATACGGGTTTTAACACTGTCAACCAACACCGCCCCACCGGCTTCAGACGGCTGGATGTAGTGGGGCTGGGGCTGGGGCTGGGGTCGGGCGTCGACGCCGGTAATCAGGGTCGTAGAGTCCTTTCCTTTTCAGCTTAACTGTAGCACATTTGATGCTTTGAGGGATACCTGCCAGTGGTTTCACGGACAAAAGAGCTTACGTTGAGCTGAAAAGTGGACGTTTGTGAGGCTCTGCCCGGGCTGCAGTGAGCTGCCTTCGGAGTCCCTCCATTTCCCTCGAGAGACAGGGGCTTACACTCGTCGTCCACTTTTCACATCAACCTGAAACATTTATTTGTCACTGAACCACTGATAGGACCGGGCAAGGGCCGGTAAAGTGACCCCAGAATTTACCAGTTAAGAGGGGGTCTATTCAAATATCATATTAGGGGGGTTGGCACCCAGAAACAAAAATGTACACGCATAATTACCCCCTCGTTAACCCCCAAATGATCATTTACAACCCTCTTAACTGGCAAATTATGGGGTCACTTTACAGGCCCTTGCTCAGACCTAACTGAAACTTCTTATTGTACCCCACGAAAGTTGCTTACGTGGAGCGGAAAAGTGGACGAGTGGAAGCCCCTGCCGTAAGAGTTTTTACCTCGGCTGCTCTCTCCGGAGACGAAAGCGCCGTAGCATCCACGTTCACCGTCGCACGCTCCCGCACTGATTTGGCTGCCGCTGCGAACTGCAAAGTCCTCAGCGTCTCCGTGGTGTACGACCCGACCATTTTGCTCGCCACGTCACAGGTTTGCACTCACTCAAAACCTGAAGGTTAAAATGGGCTGTGCGATGTCGTAACGCGTGGACAAATTATGCTCGGCACGTCACAGGTTTGCACAAACTCAAGACACGGGTGTTTGACATGCGCCGTGTGACGTGGCAGGCATCATTCGCCAAGCCCTCGTCACGTCACAGGTTGACAAAAAATGCTTGCCACGTCACAGGTTGGCATTAACTCAAGACACGCGGGGTTATGATGGGATGTATGATGTGGCAGGGATAATCCGCCAGGCCCGACCGCATAGTTGTCTTCAGCCGGCGACAGCGTTGCCAGCACAAACGTCCGGCTGTTACCACCCAGGTTTTCATTCAGCAGCCACGTCAGCGTGCTATCCCGGTATCCCACTGCTCCTGTGTTGTCCGTTCCACCTGCGCCGGGACTCTGGCCGCTGTAGCCCATGTCCCCGCTCTTGCCCTCGCCCACCAGTTCTGACCCCCGTCCGCCACGCTTGCCTTGTGCCGGCGTCCACTTGTCGCCACCGCCGCCGCCGCCCGCCCCGCCCCGCTTCCGCTGTACTGGTGTCAAGCTGTCACTGCCGCCGCCACCACCGCCGCCGCTGTCACCGCTGCCGCTGCTGCCGAGCTGGTTGATGATGCACCCGAGCGTCAACGTGGAACGATTAAGTTTGGTGGCCCCTGCAGACGTAGCCGCCCCTGCCACCCGCTCCGACCCAGCCAAGTCCACCAGGTTTATCCGGCTCGTCACGGGCGATGTAGTGTGGAACCGCGTGACCTTGAGCAATGGCCTTACACACGTTCCCACTTCGGCTGAAGCTTACTGCGTGGCTCATAGTATACCAGTGTACTCGTATACATTCGTACACTGTCACCGCATCTTGAAGGCAGGTCCATCGCCGACCACGTTACCGACATGCATTCTGGACTCTCGGTTCTTGACTTTAATAGCATCGGACTCGTGCGCGGGCCTGCCTTGAGTTGGACCACCGTGTGCGCGCGGCTGGGCTGGGTATCCATGGCGGCGGCGGCCACAGCGCGGCACCGTGCACCATCGGCCAGCAACCGCGCCAGCTGTGCGGCGCTCGTCACCTAGGGCCTGACACGCATTTGCTCGCCACGTCATATGATGCCGTTTGACAAAGGAAACGAGGGTCGACAATGTGTCAAAGTGTGTGGGCTGACGTGTCGAGCGATATCTGCCAGGCTCTACCGTCACCGCGCAGACACGCAGCCCCTCCACGATAGCCTCGTCGCGCGCGTGTTCGCTCACGCGCAGGTCCGCGCCCCCGGCACCCGCATGCCCGGGCGTCAGCAGGTCCCTTACAAAAGGGCCGGGCGGACTTTGCTCGCCACATCACGTGGTGCCATTTCACTCAAGACTTTGCTCGCCACATCACATGGTGCCATTTCACTCAAGAGACGAGGGCTAGAAAGTGCGTTGGGTGATATGGCGAGCAATATCCGCCAGGCCCTGTGGTGTCACCTTATTGAAGAGACGAGGGTTCAAAGTGCAGTAGATGACGTGGCAGGCAATGTCCGCCAGGCCCTACCTTACACGCTCGCAGTAAATCTCCAGCATGGAAACCTCCACACGCACCTCCCCAGATGACTTCTCGTGCTCAATGCGCGCGAAAAGCTCCGCGCTGAACCGCGGTATGATCCCGCGCTCATCCTCACCCCCGCCCCCGGCCCCGGACCCACCCCCCCCGCCGCCGCTGCTGCCGCCGCCTCCGACCATTGAGTAACTCTTGCCGCTCCCCGTCTGGCCATACGCGAAGATTCCGACATTGTATCCCTGCCACGCATTATCTAGCGCCCGCTCCCCGATGTCGGCGTATACGTCCTCCTGCCCCTGTCCCATTCCGTTCCCGTCCCCGGTCTCGTTGACGGCCCAATGGCATGTATCGAATCTGAAGTCGTGGCGCCGCCTGCTAGCGGCGTCAGTGACGCTGAGGGCGCCGATGGCGTCGCCATTTGAATGGAGGCAACTTTTCGCCCCGACGTCTCGTTCCCGCGCGGTGAAGGGACGGACACGGACAGTGACGTGCACGTTCGCCTCATCCCCTGCTGCCGCCGCCGCCGCCGCGCCCGGCATGCTCGGCGATACGCCCCGAGCGAACCGCGCCCCCTACGCTGCGCGCGCCGAAAATGGAGCCGTGGAAAAAGTTCAAAAGCGTGCCCACTCATTTCGCCACATTGTGAGGTTTAGGTTTTCTCAATGTAGGGCTTAGGGTTTGGGTTTAGTTTGTCGTAAACCACAGCCACACTATGCAGTTCTGGGAGGTGTTGAAATCGGTACTGGAACCTTGAGTCAGGTGACTCAGCCTGAACGCGCGAGATGTGTCGTGTATCCACCGAGTCACAGACAGTCATGAAATCACGTCCGAAGAA
>Ga0307489_10002473_pt1 | contig 12349 bp, 14 predicted proteins | sample SB12metaG_FD_202247 | JGI IMG/M metagenome (GOLD analysis project Ga0307489, IMG submission 202247) | Sea-ice brine microbial communities from Beaufort Sea near Barrow, Alaska, United States - SB 1.2 | ecosystem: Environmental > Aquatic > Marine > Coastal | place: USA: Alaska | collected...
GGTGTTCGAGACGGAGGTGTTGCCGCGGTTGGAGCCCGCGGGCCGCGCCCTGGTCGCGCGGGTGGGGCGGGCGAGCCGCACGGTCGTGGTGGCCTCCGGCCTGCCGCGCGCGGGGACGACCGGGGGGTTGCCACTCAAGATCAAGGATTTCGTCGGAATCGTCGAGCTTCTGGCGTGGGCCAAGGAGAACGGCTGCCCGTGGGTCACGAATACGTGCGCGGCGATCGCGCGGCACGGGCACTTGCAAGTGCTGCGGCGGGCGCGGGAGCTCGACTGCCCGTGGGACGAGGGCACGTGCGCCGCAGCCGCTGAGGGCGGGCACTTGGAGGTGTTGGCGTGGGCGCGGGAGCAAGGGTGCCCGTGGAGCGAGTCCCTGCATCGCCACTTCGAGCACCTGCAGTGCTGCACACTCGCCGCGCGGGGCGGACACTTGGATGTGCTGAGGTGGCTGCGAGATCATGGTTGCCCGTGGGACGATTGCACGTGCGCTGCAGCCGCTGCGGGCGGGCACCTGGAGGTGTTGGCGTGGGCGCGGGAGCAGGGGTGCCCATGGCATGAGGAGCTCTTTTACCGGGAATTCAACTGTTGCTCACTCGCTGCAAAGGGCGGGCACCTGGATGTGCTGAAGTGGTTGCGGAATCACGGTTGCCCGTGGGACGACGTCACGTGCGCCGCAGCTGCTGAGGGTGGGCACCTGGAGGTGCTGCGGTGGGCATGGGAGCACGGCTGCCCGTGGGATGAAGACCTCGAGGACCCGGAGTTGGACTGTTGCTCACTCGCTGCAAAGGGCGGGCACCTGGATCTGCTGAGGTGGTTGCGGGATCACGGCTGCCCGTGGGACGAGGGCTTCACGCGCCGACAAGCCGCAGACGGTGGTCACCTGGAGGTGCTGCGGTGGTTGGATGATCACGGTGCACCTTGAGCCGCAAAGACGCACTCAGCGCAACGTCGGAGGTACCATGCTTTCGCACCATCGACAGACTACCACGCACTGTGCGTCGGAGCACAACTCTCGCTGATGCTTATTTCTCGCTTTACTCGTTGTAGCTAAACATCTACCATCTACGATGTACACTCACTCACTCACTCACGCGCTTGCTCAACTGCTAGCATTGCTCACTCGATCACTCACGGGACGGTCAACGATCACCCATTTACTCATTCACTTGCAATACAAAGATACATAACGCGAACCAACACGAACCACCGCCGAGCCGAGTTACAGGCCCACACACACACTCGCGCTACACTATGCCTCCTGTCCCGCCACGGCCCACGCGACTGCCGCACGCCTATACCAGTCCGCCGCCGCCAGGTAGTCCGGCGCCGCTACACCCTCCCCAAGGTCACAGGTGGGCGATATTGTGATTCACGCAGCTTCACCGCACGTTGTGCTCCGCGCGGGGGAGTGGCTGACACGGGGGGGCAGGGCGGGACGGTAGCGGTAGTGTGTATAGATTCGATGTTTCACACACACGCGCCGACGTTCTCTTCATCGTTTGCAATCGAGATTGTACGGGTATTGAACACCCTTCGAAGAGACGCCCGTCGGCCGAATAACGGGCCCAAGATAAGAGGAGTAGGGGTACTCGGTACGGATAAATTGGATCAAAAGACGAGCTCAGTGTACTGTACAGTGTGAGTAAACCGGTCGTTTTTTTACGGACGCGCGGATAGAGACATCATATTTCTTTCAGTGAGGCAAGTTGTTTTATCGTGTTGACTTCCCAGCCGCAGCAGCAGCAGCTCAGGTCATTGATGTGTGTTTGACTACATCTTACAATTTCGGGCGGGCAGGACCCGAGGAGTCATTACCAACACTAGAACTGAAGCCAAATTCCTAAGTAAGTGATACAAAGCTGTGGACGGCCAGAGCGCCATAAACCAAAGACTTGAAACATAAGACAGAAACATACATCAACCAATGTTCAAGAGTCCAATAGTCCAATAGTCAAATAGCCCAATAGCCAAATAGTCCAATAGTCCAAGCTTAAATGTGTTCAAATGTGCAGTACAGGGTCATCCAACCGTGCAAAAAAATGCGGCCAAATGTGGCCGTCAGTACAGTACACGAGTCTGCCCTCAGAGTACGTCATTCCAATCTGGAATCCCCCCCCACCCCCACCCCCCACCCACCACCACCCACTACCACCCACCACTTCCCACCCAGCCCATCATCCCCCACCACCGCAAGCGCTGCCGCCGCTGCCGCTGCCGCCCCCGCCGCCGCTACCGCTATCGTCGCCGCCGCCGCCGCCGCTGACGCTGCCCACCACGCTGCCGCCGCCGCCGCCGCCGCCGCTGCCGCAACCCCAAAGCAAACCCCTGCCAGCTTAACGCCACGAGGCACACTCACAGTTGACCGCACACATGCCAGCTGTGCACAGCTGTGCACCCACTCCTCCCCACTCACCCAACCACCCCATGGCCGCGAGGAAGACCCGCCTGACTGTTTGCCCATACACACTGCAAGTGCACACACTCCTCCCCAATCCCCCCACCACCTCCGCGAGGTTCACTTCACCCCACCTGAATGTTTGCCCATACATGCCACACGTGCTTCCACCCCCATCCTACCGCCGCTACTGCCGCCCAGAGCACCCCCTCGTCAGCTTAGCGCCAAGGGGCTGACACATGCCAGCTGTGCATGCCAGCTGTGCCACCATTCCTCCCCACGACCCCAACCGCCCCACCGTCGCGAGGTTCAGCCCCCCTGACTATTTGCCCATGCAGACCACCCTTGCCCGCACTCCCGCCCTACCACTGTGTCCACCCAACCGATTTACCACCCCACCGTCACGACGCTTCACTCACTATGACTGTTTGCCCACACACGCCAGCCGTGCATACTGGGTTACTCCCATCCTACCATCCCAGTGCCACGAGGCTCACCCTGCCTAACTGTTTGCCCATACACGCCACCCGTGCCTCCTGGGCCGCTCCCATCCTACCAGCCTAGCGCCACAAGGCTGACCTCACTCTGCGAGTACGACATCCCCATCCCCATCCCCGCCCGCCGCCCAGCACCGCCCCGCAGCTGCCCGGCCCCCATGCCGCCGCCGCCGCCGCCGCCGCCGCCCAGGGACAACCAAACCGCCTCGTCTGCCCGTGATGGATCGTTATCACCGCGGCATCTGCCCGGTGATGGATCGTGCTCACCGGGGGCTAAAACTGGTCCACTCATCAGTGCAAGCCGAGCCGCTTTCCCCAATGAATCACCCAATATATCCCACAATAAGTGCTTCCGCTGAGCTGAAAAGTGGACGAATGTAACCCCCAAATGCTGCCCGCCACGTCGTCCAAGATCCGACGCATTCTGTACCCTCGTGTCTTGAGTTGAGCGGCATCCTACGAGCGATGTCAGGCAGGCCTTACCAGCGCCATCACCGCTGTTCCATTCGTCGTCGAGCAGCGAGCTGTCAGCCATCTCCTCCTCGTTGATCCCTGCGTGCAAGTACTGGTTGGAATCTGACAGCTGTGAGAGCAGCGACGACTTGCTGCCGCCGAATGTGCCGCCGCTCTTGCTGATGCCGCACACCAGGGCCTCAAACACATCCATGCGTAAGCTCAATGTGGGCCGTTGTCGTCACTGCAGCTGCATGGAATCACCCAACCCAACGAATCCTAACAAAAGTGCTTGCGTTGAGGTGAGAAGTGGAGGAGTGTTTCGGCCCCGCCAGCGCCGGCGCTGGAGACAGACAGCAGCTTGGCCATGCTGTACCGGCGCAAGTTGGATTCGAAAGCAGAAGTTGAAGGCAATATATCTCACATTAGTTTCAAGCGCTTGGTTCCACACGATTACAATTTGGGTTTCATATGGTCAACATGCACCGCCCTACCATGCTGGAGGAAGCAGAGTTGACCACGGCGCTGTTGAGCCGGCTCCGCTTCGTCACCTCCTCACCCTCTCCGCCAATCAGGGCCAGGTTTAGGGTTTAGGGTTTAGGGTTTAGAGTTTAGGTCTCAACTCAAATCCAGTCTCTGGTACAAACCCAGCCAGCGTGTATGAGGAGGCACGAGGCTTCCGCCTTGGCTCCCGTGAAAAAAAACAAGACGTGCCAGGGCCCCGCCTCCGATAGAGCTGGTGGTCATCCGGGACAGGGAGGGCGCGGAGTGGACGCCGGTGATGTCCGTGGTGGCATCGCTCGCCTCCGTGTAGCGGCGCAAGACGAATTTGAACGCAAAACTTGAAAGCAGCTCATCAGGTGATAGTATCAAGCACTCGCTTCCAGGCGCTTTCAAGACGGGTTTTATAGGATCAATCTGCATCGCTCGCCTCCGGTCCGTCGGGATGCACTTTGGCGAAGCGGCCCTTGATGCGCGGGCGGCTGTCCGCCAGCGTCTTGCGGCACTCGTAGCGGATCTTCTTGTGCCGCACCGCAGGGCCGTGCACCGCAGGTTCTACAGGGATTGGTTTAGGGTTTAGGGTTTAGGGCTTAGGGCTGAGGGGCGCGCACCGCCCGCCGCCCGCCATCGCACCTGACCGTCCATGAACTTCGCGGGGGGTACACTTCACGGAGGCCAGGGTGAAAGCCTGGTGCCTCCGTATACACGCGGAACGATTCGGTGGGCCCCTGCCCGAGGTGGCGCGCCAGGCGCTTGGCGCGGTACCGCTCCAGCTGTGCCTGCCGCACCGCGCACGCCCAGTACCAGGGCCGCACACTCCTCCACTTCTCGGCTTGATTCGGGCACGTTTACAGGGGTAGTTGGGTGACTTAAACTCAGTGTCGGGTCTGGCATCGACCCTAAGCTGTTCGACCAATGATAACGTAGCAATCGAAAGCAAAAATCCGTATTGGACCGGTACACGACAGGAGTAGTCAGCCTCTCAACCAATCACATCGCGAGCTATAAGCGTGACCGGTCACACTTACATTGAGCTTAGGGTGACAAAAGCGGCTCAGGTTGAGCTTACACATGGACGAGTGTGAGGCCCTGCGGCAAACGGCGTGGTGAGCGTCATGACGTCGGCGCGGTCCACGCTGAGCTCGCCGCTCATGGCTCCCAGCCCCAGAGCCAGGGGCTTACACTCGTCCACTTCTCGGCTCAACGTCAGCGCATTCAGTGGGATAGAGGGTGCATTTCGGGGTTGTTTAGGGGGTGTTTAAAAGGCGTTACAGGGTATTAGAGGGTATTAGGGGTATTTCGGGTGTCAGACATGGCTCACGTTGAGCTGAGAAGTGGACGAGTGTAAACACCTGCCCAGCGTCGTCCGCAGGCGCCCCGCCGCAGGGCCGCGCACGCGTTGTGTTCGTGTGTGCCTGGTCTAACGTGAAATAGACACTCATTGACGAGTCCGAGGCAATTAGCTTATTCTCAGACCTATGTCTATCCACATCCACTTTCCACAGCCGTGCCACACATTGCTACCACAGGAACACACCAACACGTCGCCCGCCGCGTCATCTCAAAACGCGGAAACAGTCAGGGAAACATCTGTGAGGCTAGGGAGATGCAGGGAGCGGGTTTAGCGTTTGGGGTTTAGGTTTAGGGTTTAGGGTTCAGGAAGGGTGAGGGCACATTGGTGCGCTAACACGGATTCCGAACCCTCGTGTCTCGCGTTTGATGACATCCAATGATACTATCTGCCAGGCCCTACCCCTCCGCCTCCGCCGCCACCCCCACCGCCGCCCCCGCCGCCACCGCCGCCGCCGCCGCCGCTCCCGTCGCCGCCCTCACCGCCGCCACCGCCGCCGCCGCAGACGTTGACGCCGCGCTGTAGCGGCGCAACTTGAATTTGGAAGCAACATTCGAAAGCGGAACATCCCATTTGAGTTTCAAGAGCTTACAAACAGGCGGTTTCAACTTGGGTTTGATAGGGTCAACCTGCACTGGCCTACCGTGCAATGGATCGCCTGCGTCATCTCATTCTTAATCTGGAAGTCACCCCCTCGCCGCGGCACGGCCTCCATCTCTATCTTCACCCGTGCCTGTGGGGGCATTTGGTTGATAGATGATCAGGCGTGTATGCGTTCGAGTGCACGCACACACACACACAGTCACACAGTCACACACATACACACACACAGTCACACAGTCACACCGTCACTCACACTCACACGCACACACACCTGAGGGGGGAACGGCATGCCGCCGCCCGCATCGTGCGCCATGGCGGGCCCGCTCCGCCCGCTCTTGAGCTCGGGCATGGGCGCTGGCCGCACGTGCATGCCGCTCGGCCGCGCGCCGTTGAGCACGGCCCTACCACTGCTTCCCTCACTACGTCACTGGTTGCTCACGGTGCACTGGTTCTTGTGTGAGTGGGCCGCACCACTCCTTCCTTCGGTGCTTGCTCATGATATACTGGGTCTTGAGTAACTGTAACTTGCGTTTGAGTATAACTTGAGTGGATACAACCACAGCTGCGGTGGCTGGCAGTTGCGCGGGAGAACGCCGTGTGAGGCCAGGGACGAGGGAAGAAAGAGCGGTGGGCATGTACGCGTACACCGGTGCGTAGCGGTACAGTATGAGCAAACAGTCGGGCCGTCCAGCCCCGCCTGGCGAGGCGAGCGTCACTCCGAACATGTCCTCGCCAGACCACAGAGCCTCACGAGTCACGACGCCTCCCTTTTCAGCTCAACTTTGAGCATGTATATGTCTGAGGTATCTGGCATTACACCAGCCCCCTAGAGCTATTCAGCCCAGCTTGAGCACTTTGAGTTGAGTTGGAAACGTCAATTGTGTGGGGGCAATGCGACTTGCGTTGAGGTGAACAGGGAACTGGTGTACTGACGATTAGGCACCTAGTGCCTAGTCTGTGGGTAAAGTAGCTTCCAGCAAGCTGGAGTTTGGAGATTTGTCCAAAAGTCAAATGACTTTTGGTGAATATCACCAAACGTCAAACGCCTACTCACTACAGGTAGTACGAGATACTACAGGTAGTACGCTTTACAGACAAGGCACAAGGCCCTGCCAAGCGAGTAGCCGTTGCCGCTGCCTTGCACCGCGGAGCCGGTCTCGAAGTTCTGCGACGAAATAATGACGGACGAACATTGTGTCAACCAAGAATGATAGACGGGGACGCGCTCAGGCTTCAAGGGCAGTCACCATCACCAGTAAGTCAGTCGCGTGGGAACCGAAACGAAGCGAAGCACGCACGACGCCACACCCCGCACCAACAAAAGTTGCTAAGAAGGGTGTTGGGAAACGGTGCGGGTGTGAAATGCGCACGATGGGGTGGCGGTGGCGTTGAGCAGTGTGAAGCAACCAAAGGGACACCATTCGTCAAAACGAACAAATGTGCTCCGAAGCGACACGGAACACTGGACGAGGAGAAATTGTAGTTGTGGGCAGACGAGGGACTACGCGCCGAGTGCTTACTGGCGCAGGACGGTGGGCCGGCGCTCATCGTCGACACGCACGCCGCAGGGGGGTACACTCGGGCGGGTCAGCGTGGGGGATCTTCGTGAGCACGTGAGGGGTGGCGCACCAGGAGGGACCCCAGCGGGTCGTCCAAGGTTTCTAGGCCCCCGCCTCCCGCTAGCTCCAGCCATTCCATGTTCGCGGTGCTCGGCGCGTTGTGCCCCACCGGCTCCGCCCCCGTCCGAGCCGCATCGTCGAACGAGTTCTCGATGGGTGGGCACAGCTTCGCCGCCGCATCCCGGGCCCGCTGCTCCACGATGGGGACCCGCTCGTGCCGCGCGAAAAGCTGCGTTTTGCTCGGACAGAAAGTGAGAGACCGGATTTTTAACTGAAGAAACGGGGGTTTAAAAATAAACAGGAATTCGGTTGTTATATTCGGTTATTTATTGGATAAAATGGAGTCCTCAGTCAACCCGACGCTCCGGGAACGGCGCGAAGGTACGGGTGTTCCGCGCGGAAAAGATGGCGGGTGGACGCACCTTGTTCGCGGAGTGCACGGAGATGTCGCAGGTCGCGCACAAGTACGCGCCTGTGCGTGGACGGCATGGGGGAGCGCGCGTCAGAGCGATACCGGCGAAAGGGATAAATGTTCGCACGGGATGGGGAGGACGGGGGCGGACCGCGGCGCTGCGGTGGTGGTCGCAAGGGGAACGGGGGCGGGGAGGGAGATGCATAGGACGGGAAGCAGGGACGGGCACGGGCACGGGGAGCACTGCGGGGGAAGGGGCCGGGGACGGGGACGCGTGGGGAGCACGGACTGGGGCTCTGTCTCGGAGCTGACGCACGAAAATATGCTTCTCTCAAATCGCAACGGAAAGCATGTTTGAGTGAACGGTTGGGTGGGACAGGCGGCGGCGCACCGTCCGCGAGGCAGAAGAACTCCGCGGGCGCGGCGTCGCAGTTCTCGCAGCTGCTCTTTGACATCGTGACGTGCGGAGTGGTCGCCGCTGGAGCGCACAGGAGTGGTTGATGGGCAAAGAAACTGCTGTTTCTTTCCTCGTTGCTGACGAGGCACACGTGGCAGGAGCCTGACTAGACACGGATTGTTGCTGACCTTTTGCTGCTGACTCCCCCTACGCCCAGCAGATTTTGGAGAGTTTGATGGTTTAAGTCTCATGAAGTAGAGGGAGTCAACGAAAGCCAGACGACTTCATGGGCTACGACAATTCATTCCAGATCTGAATCGTATCCTCGTCCCGCGAAACGTCGGTAAATCCGGTGATCGCGCGGCAATCCGACCGACTGTGTGGTGACGTGGCATCGACAGCCCGACCGACCGGCTTTGCAATGACCCGCCACGCGCTGACAGGCCTCAGGCTGACGTGTCAGAGAAATCGAGTGGCGTGGCGAACTAGCAGACGATCTGACAGCGCGCTACACACAACCTCCGCGCTTCAGCACCACGCGCACACGGCATACGCGCACACAGCGCACGACCCGAACCACCCCACTCGCCCTCCTTCAGGCCACGGACCGGCTAGGTAACCGGCTCGTGTGCAAAATCATCAGACGATGATGTCGTCGATCGGAGCGGCTGGTGCCCAGGGAGTGCGGGTGCCTAGTCAGGCAGGAGGGTTATTTGAGAACCAATCTCAGCGTAGTGCCTCTTCCCGCTGTCGACGCGGTCGGCGGCTGCGTGTAGGTCTATGGGTCAGGGCGCGGGTTGAGCCATCACCCACTGCGCCACCCCTACATGCCTTCCATCGTCTGCGGCGTGTGCACACGTCACGGTCAGAAAGTGGCAGCCGTGCTCCGAAGTCCATTTCAACACCTCCAGGTGCCCGACGTCTCGAACGCACAACGCAGCACGAGTTACCTTCTGGGTGGATACACTTACCGACGCAGGTGGTGGAGTGTTCCTGACCATCGTTTGAGCGTGTACAGAACCCCCAGGTGTGGACCCCGGTTGTGGTTATTCGGCCATTCATAATCTGGTCGAGTCGTCGTTCTGATGGGTGACCCTTCTGCAAGCTTCGCAAAGGCGCGGGGCGCGCGCGGCGGGCGGTGGCGCCGCGGCGCGCGGCAGTGCCGGCGCGTGCTGCCGCGGCGGAGGGTGCGGGCACGGGGTTCGATGAGATGTGCGAGGGGCGCGAGCGCAAGTATTTCCTGCTGGGCGGCAAGGTAGGCGGGTCGTTGACACCAAACTCAACTCTTTTTTGTCGTATCCATCTCCGTGACCAGGGCGTCAAACGGGGTGAACAAGGGGTCTATGTCGTATGGAATGACCGTCTGAGTAACCTCCAACCCTGCCTCCAACGTACCACGGAGCACGGCTTAAGTTCAGCCGCACGGACTAAGTTCGTGGTGGCCGGACGTCGTATGAGCGTGTACCCTCGGCTTTTTCGGTTATCCGCCCATCCAACGTCGGTCGGGTGGTTGTTCTGAATGGCCCTGGTGCACGGGGGGCGTGGGCAAGACCTCATGCTCGGCCTCGCTGGCGGTGAAGTTCGCCTCGAGCGGGCACCCCACGCTGCTGGTGTCGACCGACCCCGCGCACTCGCTCAGCGACTCGCTGGCGCAGGACGTCACGGGCGGCGTGCCCGTCGCCGTCGACGGCGGGGCCCTGACTGTTTGCTCGTAGTGCACCGGTACACAGGGACCCTGACTGTTTGCTCGTAGTGCACCGGTACACAGGGGCCCTGACCGTTTGCTCGTAGAGTACCTGTACATGCCTGAGTATGCGGCGGAGTGGTGGGGCCCTGAATGTATGCTCGTAGTGTACCGGTACACATGTGCCCGTCGCCGTCGACGGCGGGGCCCGGGGCCCTGCACTCAACCCCGTGCGGCTGATCAGTTGGCTCTTTGAATTATGTTGAGGCGCGGCGCGTGTCGGGCTCTTGGGTTCCCACATCATAGATGGGGTGACACGTCATAGGGTCGCATGGTGCCATAGGTGGGAGGGTGCCATACATAGGGTGTCATGCATAGGGTCACACACACACACATGTGGAAACCCTGAACCCTAACCCTAACCCCTTGACCCTCAAGTGGCACGTCATCATGTGCACGGCCCTGGCGGACGGCACTGACAACATGCTGTACGCCATGGAGATCGACCCCGTGCAGGCCCAGGCGGGGCGGTGCAGGTTGACCCTATGAAACCCACAATGAAATCAGGTTGACCCTGTGAAACCCACGATGAAAGCAGGGTGACCCTGTGAAACCCACGATTAAAGCAGGGTGACCCTATGAAACCCACGTTGAAAGCGCCAGGATATAAGCGCTTGAAACTGTAACGTGATGCTCTGCTTTCAAGTTTTGCTTTGAAATTCAACTTGCGCCCCTACACCAAGGCGGAGTTCAGCCAGTTCGCGCAGGACAATGACGTGTCCAAGGCAGGGCGCTGCAGGTTGACCCCTGCTAACACCCGTGATGAACGCGCCTGGATATGTGCTCTTGAGAGTCAAAGAGAGAGAGAGAGAGACGCTTCCGCATGTATGAGGAGGCACCAGGCTTTCGCCCTGGCCCCCGTATATATGCTCTTGAAACTAAGATATGATGGACCGCGTTCATATTTTGCTTTCAAATTCAACTTGCGCCGCTAGACCAAGGGCGCGCGCGACCTGATGGGCAGCTTTGGGCTGGGCGGCGTGGCCGACCAGCTGGGGGACCTCAAGCTGGGCGAGCTGCTGGACACGCCGCCGCCCGGCCTGGACGAGGCCATCGCCATCTCCAAGGCAGGGGCTTACACTCCTCCACTTCTCAGCTCAACTTGAGCCGTTTCTGACACAACATACACCCTGCATACCCCCTATTACCCCCCAATACCTCCTACACAATCGGTAAATGTACCCCTTATGCCGCAGAAAGCGCTAACGTTGAGCCTAAAAGTGGACGAGTGTAGCCCCTGCTCCAAGGTGGTGCAGTTCATCAAGAACGAGAAGTACGCCAAGTTCACGCGCATCGTGTTCGACACGGTAGGGCGGTGCAGTTTGAAGCGATGAACACCGTGTTGACAGTGCCTAGCATTATGCTCTTGAAACCAAGATATGATGAACCGGTTTCAAAATTTACTTTCAATTTCGACTTGTGTTGAAAGCGCCTGGGATTATGCTTTTGAAACTGGGATATGATGAACCCGTTTCAAGTTTGGCTTTCAATTTCAACTTGCGCCACTACATTTCGGCGCCCACGGGGCACACACTGCGCCTGCTGAGCCTGCCGGACTTCCTGGACGCCTCTATCGGCAAGATCGTGCGGCTGCGGCAGAAGCTGACGGGGATGGGCGACGCCGTCAAGGTGAGGCGGTGCCGGTTGAAAGACCCTTAAACCCTGAATCCTAAACCCCAAACCCTAAACACTAAACCCTAAACCCCAGGTGAGTCGTTGCCGGTTGAAACCAGCTGACCCCCCCCGAGTTGAAAGCGTGTTGGCTCGTAAACGGGGGAGAGGCCCCCCGGAGGACCATTGTTTCCTCACTCTGGTAATTATGGGAGCCCCCCTACGTACCGTTCAGCGCTTGAAGGCAAAATGTGAGGAAGCGCTTTGAAATTTTGCTTTCAGTTTCATCTGACGACGCTTCATCAAGGGCCTCTTCGGCGCCAACAACGACAAACAGGACGAGGCAGGGTTTAGGGTTCGGGGTTTAGGATAAACCCTACACGCCTGCCAGTATTGCTCGCCACGTCATCCTGCACATCATGATCCCTCGTTTCTCGATTTAAATGCCATCGTATCACGTGAAAAACAGGACCACGCACCGCCTGCCGGACATTGCTCGCCACGTCATCCAATGCATCGTGAACCCTCGTCTCATGAGATAAACGCCGTCGTATGATGTGGCGAGCAACATATGCTAGGTCATAAGACGAGGCGATTGGCAAGCTGGAGGAACTCAAGGCGCAGCTTCAGGAGGTAGGGCCTGAAAGGCATTGCTCGCCACGTCGTTGATCGTCGACACGCTATTCGAGCAATCAGTTTCAGTCCGATGACGAGGCTAGCGATAAATGCCAGGCTCTATGAGGAGGTGAAGGATCTTTTCCGCAAT
>Ga0307489_10002475_pt1 | contig 12346 bp, 24 predicted proteins | sample SB12metaG_FD_202247 | JGI IMG/M metagenome (GOLD analysis project Ga0307489, IMG submission 202247) | Sea-ice brine microbial communities from Beaufort Sea near Barrow, Alaska, United States - SB 1.2 | ecosystem: Environmental > Aquatic > Marine > Coastal | place: USA: Alaska | collected...
TCCTCCTCCTCCTCCTCCTCCTCCTCCTCCTCCTCCTCCTCCTCCTCCTCCTCCTCCTCCTCCTGCTCCTCCTCCTCCTCCTCCTGCTCCTGCTCCTCCTCCTCCCCCTACTCCTGTATGAGCATTCACCTCAAAGGTACCCAATAAGCCACGCTCCGACATCGGTTGGAGTGGTTGTTCTAGTGGACCCTCCCACGCGGTGTACCACACACTGGACCCGGACATGTGCGTGGTGGAGTGCCTGATGGCCGACCAGTGCGTGGGCCCGGGCATGGTCTTCGCCATCGCCGGCAAGGTATGGCGGTGCAGGTTGACCCTATGAAACCCAAGTTGAAACCTCCTGGAAGTAAGCGCTTGAAACTAAGATAGGATGTACGGGTCTCAACTTTTGCTTTCAAATTCAACTTGCGCCACCACAGGAAGGCGGCGGCCGCGGAGCTGGAGGCAGGGGCTTACACTCGTCCATCTTTCGGCTCAACGTAAGCGCTTGCTGTTAGATAGGGGTGCATTCAGGGGTTGCGTAGGGGTTGTTTAGGGGGTATTAGGGGGTGTATTAGGGGGTTTAGAGCGTATTTTGTGTCAGAAGCGGCTCAGGTTGAGCTGAAAAGTTGACGAATGTAAGTCCCTGGCTGGAGGCCAACGCGTCGGACGTGAAGCGCCTCACACAGGTGTACACCGGCCCCAAGGCAGGGCGCTGCAGGTTGACCCAATGAGACCCCGGTTGAAAGCGCCTGAATCTAAGCTCTTGAAACTAGAACATGAGAAAACGCTTTCAAATTTTGCTTTCAAATTCAAGTTGCGGCGCTACAACAAGGACGTGCTGGGCAAGCGGGCCATGTCCAGCAACATGGTGGTGCGCGCCGAGTCCGCGGCGGGGCCCGGGGCCCGCTATCACTGCCATTGACAATGACGGGGCCCGCTATCATTGGCATTGACAATGACCCCCCCTCGCGGTACGATCACTTGACCCAACGCGACACAACTCAACATGGCGGAGTCCCTTCACCAACGAGCTCCTAAACCCTGGACCCTAAACCATAAACTCTAAACCCTCTGTGTTTGGTGGTGGGCCGTTGTCCCAGGAGCTGGCGACCGACGTGGTGACGGAGGCGGCGTGCGCGGCGGTGCTGGGGGACAAGGTGGGGAGCGACGGAAAATTCTGGAATGTCTTTTCGGCATTTTGGGCAATTTCAGAATTCCCGAATTTCCCGGGAATTATAGGCACTTTCTAAGGACTTTTGGGCGTTTTATCGGGAATTCGGTAGGTTTCGACCGATTTGGGTACATCCTTGGGCGGCTCTGGACGGTTTTGCGTGGTTTTGGCTGGCATGAAAGCTTGTAGGCAATGCCATCGGATGTTTCCGTCGCTCCCTGGGACCAGGCGGCCAACTCCCCCGCCGCGCAGCACCTGATGTCCATCCACTGCACGGACCAGGCCAAGGTGGGGCGGTGCAGGTTGACCCTGTCAAACATAAGTTGAAACCGCCTGGAACTAAGTGTGTTGACGCAAAAGTGTGATATACTTCTTTCAACTTATGCTTTCAAATTCAACTTGCGCCGCTACACCAAGGCGGACCCGGCCAAGGGCACCACCCACGAGAAGGTGCTCAAGCTCACCTTCCGGATGCCCACGCTGGGCGTCGGCGGCGTCGGCGGCGTCGGCGGCGTCGGCGGCGCCACCGCCACGGAGGAGGCGCTGGGCGGTAGCGCCTGACGTATAATGTTCACCACGTCATCCAACGCACTTTGAATCCTTGTCTCTTGATTACAATGGCACCCTATGACGTGGCGAGCAATATCCGCTCGCCACGTCATCCAACGCACTTTGAATTCTTGTCTCTTGAGCTGAATGGCACCCCATGACGAGGCGAGCGGTATCCGGCAGGCCGTAGCGCGCGGGCTGATGGCGATGGTGCCGCACTACATCGATGTCGTGGGTCGCGTGGCGCTGACCCCGGAGCAGAAGGCCAGGGCGGCGGCGGCGCGCCAGAAGGTCAAGGAGGAGGTTGGGCCTGCCGCATATCGCACTCCACGGGGTGGCAGATACCGCTCTCCTGGCAGATGTTGCTCTCCTCGGGCCCGACCAATATAAATCTCCATCTTTGCACCTGCATTTCTTGAGTTGAAGGCAGTGTCCGGAGGACCGGTCCTTCTGATCTCCTCGAAATCGAGGATCTAGCAACTCAACGATCGCGAAGCGGTCGGACTGTCGGCGAGCCGGTCGGTGGGAGTTTCGAAATGGACAGTTCTGATTGGTCGAACGGGATTCGATACCACAACTTCGATACCAGACTATGACGTGGCGTGCAATGTCTGTGAGGCCGTTGTCGGAGGACTTCATGGCGGGGGTGAAGGCGAACCAGACGAAGGAGACCGCGCAGGCCAAGCAGGACGACAAGGTGGCCAAGATGAGCCCGAGGTAGGGCGCTGCAGGTTGACCCTGTCAAATCCACGTTGAAAGCGCCTGGAACCGAGCGCTTGAAACTAGAATATGATGAACTGCTTTCGAACTTTGCTTCAAATTTCAATTGCGCCGCTACATCGAGGGAGAAGGCGGCGTTCCTGGAGAAGCGCGCCAAGAAGGCGGCCAAGAAGAGCCAGGGCAAGGTGGTCATGACCAGATAGGGGCGAGCACGTGGTGACGAGATGCGGTCCAGGCCGCTTCCATCTGAATGAGCGATAGGGTCCACGGTCTGAGTAGCTCTATTAGTGATAGGAGAGATAGAGATTGAAAAGAATACTCCCCACAGTGACCTCACAGACCAGGCACCAGGAACGCTAATCTCCTTGAAACTCAGGGTTTATTTACTTAAGGATCACCACCAAGTCCGACTGTCGGCGAGTCGGTCAGCGGGATTATCATAATGGACAGCTCTGATTGAGCGAATGGGATTCGGTACCATATCTTCGATGCCAGACCCGATAGGAGAGAGTCGCAAAGACCGCTTGTTATAATATTGACAACCAACTGTCGGGGCGATTTTTTTGTCTGCGTGCCGTCAAATCGGAAGCGGTTTGTGCTGTGCATGTACATTTGATTTAATGCGGGTCGATGTGCTGCACCGCCGTGTTTAATCGATGTTGCCAGTGACGTGCTACTGATGCCGTGTAAATGATGATTGCACGTCGTTGCGCGCTCAAAGCAGGCGAGGGCGGAAATGATGAACACAAAATATTGACGATAAATTAAAACATCCAAAGCAGCAGCAAAGGAAACGTTGATATTCCTGATCGGTTTCCTGATCGGATTGAACCAGCAGCGAAGGGTGGGTCGCGGACACAGTTCTCATACACGCGGAAGCGCCTCTTTCTCTCTAAATCATTTGCATGGGAATGCCGCTGCGCGGGCCTCGACTCGTCGGGGGTCGGGTTCAGGTTGTGAGGTTCTACAGCTTATTGGCCTCGCGAGAGGCGCTGCGACATGGCGCTCCCGCCTTTGGAGATGCGGGGCCCCAGGCTGGGGCGCGCCTCGCGGCCCGCGGCGTCGCCGGCGGGCACTCCCACCTCGGTTCCGGGGGGAGCCCCGATGGAGTTGCGGGGAGCCATGGACGACTGGCGGGGCAGGCGCCAGGGGCGTACACTCGTCCACTTTTTGGCTCAGCGTAAGCACATTTTGTTGGATACGTTGGGTGCATGATTTCCCCCCCAGTCTATTAGACAGGGGGACACGGGGAGCTGTGACTAAAACGGCTTAGGTTGAGCTGAGAAGTGAACGAGTGTAAGCCCCTGCCAGGCGCCCGGGGCGGTCCAGCAGCTCGATGACGTTCTGGTGCATCTGCGCCGCGCTGCAGGGCCCTTGACATCAACCACTCGAACCGAGGTCGGAGCATGACTTACCCTCCAGATGAATGCTCGCACCAACGCGCGGTGGAGGAGGAGATTCAAAGTCGGTCGAATGCTTGCTGTCAAGAGCCCCCCTGTCGGAGCATGACTGACCTTCAGGGTGAATGCTCACACAGACGCGCGGAGGAGGAAAAGGAGATTCAACGTGGGTCGAGTGCGTGTTGTCAGGAGGAGGAGCAGGAGTTCAACCTCGGTCGAGTGCGCGTTGTGAAGAGCCCCCCTGCCAGGCGGTTCTGGCCGGCCGCCACGTCGTTGAGCGCCTTGGACAGCTCCTGCTTGGTGACCTCGTCGTCGTACAGGGGGTCCACCGCCACCTCCCCGCACGCGTCCATCACCACCGCGTAGCGCCGCAACTTGACTTTGAAAACAAATGTTTGAAGGCGGCGGTTCATCATACTTTAGCTTCAAGCGCAGACACCAAGTGCGGTCAACCCGGGGTTTAGGGTTTCGGGTGTAGGTTGTAGGGTTTCGGGTTTCGGGTTTCGGGTTTCGGGTGTAGGGTGTAGGGTGTAGGGTTTGGGGTTTATATTTAGGGTTTAGGGATTAGGGTTTAGGGTTGGGTGAAGGTGCAGCGGCCCACCAGGGTGGCGGCGTCCTGGATGTCTGCGGCGGTGGGCAGCGGGCGCCGCTGCCGCCCCAGCGCCGCCTTCATCTCCCCCAGGTCCGGGTTCACCGGCGCGTCCGCCTCCTCCCACCACCAGGGTCATTAGGATTTGGGTTTAGGGTTTAGCGTTTAGGGTTATGGGTTTAGGTTATAGGGTATAGGGTATAGGGTCGTTCTCAACAACCACTCCACCGAGATCGGACAAGTCCATGCGACCCACTTTCGGGGTGAATGCTCATACTTACGGACGACGGGTGGAGGAGGAGGAGGAGGAGGAGGAGGAGGAGGAGGAGGAGGAGGAGGAGGAGGAGGAGGAGGAGGAGGAGGAGAAGATTCAACATCCGTCGAGTGCTGCGTTCTTCATCCCCCCCCCTGCCTGGTCCTGCACGCCGCTCACGTTCCACAGGTTGAACTTGCCCTGCGAGCAGGGGCTTACACTCGTTCACGTCAGAGCTCAACTCGAGCAACTCCAGGACACATTCATGAGTTCAATTGGGTTATACGGTGGACGAAAGAGCTCAAGTTGAGCTGAAATGGGAACGAGTGTAAGCCCCTGCCTGCGAGTAGTTCACGGCGCGCGCGATGATCTCCTCCCAACAGGGTCATTCAGAACAAGCAGGGTCTAGTAACTCAAGAAACAGGTTCGAGTCACCATATACTTATCACGTGCTAACACTCTGACAGGAGGGTCATTCAGAATAACCACTCGACCCGATATCGGAGCACGGCTTACCTACAGACTAAATACTCAAGCAGACGCACTGGACTCGGTTGACCGATTCAACATCGCTTGAGCGCCGGTAAAGTGACCCTAGAATTTACGAGTCAAGACGGGTATGTTTTGTTGAGGGGGGTATTAGCAGGGTATTAGGGGAGTCGTCTCGTGAAAGTAAAACCCTAAGACCTAAACTATAAACCCTAAAGTACTTTCACAATCGATGACCCCCTTGCCTCGAGCTCCTCCGTGGAGACCTCCTCGTCGCCGACCTTGAACACCTTCTCGGACTTGTCCTCCACCGGCGCCGCCTCCTCCTCCTCCTCCTCCACCGCCTTGGAGTAGCGGCGCAAGTTGATTGTGACAGCAGGAGTTGAAACCACCATACCACACTTCAAATTCAAGCGCTTAGTTCGAGGCCGTTTCAATTGAGTTTGATAGGGTCAACCCGCACCGCCCCGCCTTGGACGCCTTGGCCCACTTCTTCAGCTGGCTCTCCACGCGCTCCTCCGTCACGAAGCTCTTGTGCCCGCGCGCCTGGAACCAGGGGCTTACACTCCTCCACTTGTCGGCTCAACGTAAGCGCTTTCTGTGGCACAGGGGGTGCATTTGGGAGTCGTTTGGGGGGCGTCCAGGGGGTGTTTAGGGGGTGTTGAGGGAGTGTTTAGGGGGTGCTCAGGAGGTGTTGGGGGATAGTTGGATATGTTTAGAGTGTACTTGGTGTCAGAAACGGCTCAGGTTGAGCTGAGAAGTGGACGAGTGTAAGCCCCTGCCAGGAACGCGTTGCCGAAGGACAGGTACTTCTCGTGCGCGATGTGCGCGATCTCCTCGTACATGCTCTTCTCGTTCGACAGCGTGGCCTTCACCTCCCCGAAGGCGTCCACGATGATGGCCAGCAGGAAGTTGAGCAGGATCATAAACACCAGGATCTGGTAGGTCCAGAAGTACATGACGGAGGCGAACTCGATGGACGGGCCCGTCAGCGCCAGCAATCAGGGGCTTACACTCGTCCACTTTTCAGCTCAACCTAAGAAGTGTTGGTCACACCTCTGCTTGTCCCCTTGTCTAATAGACAGGGGGAAAATCATGCACCCAACGTATCCCACAAAATGTGCTTACGTTGAGCCGAATAGTGGACGAGTGTAAGCCCCTGCCAGCATCTCGTTAGACACCGTCACCTCGCCCAGCAGCATCTCGAAGTTGGTCTGCATCGCGTCGCTCATGGTGGCGAACGACTCGATCTGCGACCCGAACAGCAGGTGGCCCATCACGGCGTATCCCACGAACACCACGCCGGCGAGCAGGGGCTTACACTCGTCCACTTTTCAGCTCAACCTAAGCCGTTTTGGGCACACCTCGCCGTGTCCCCCTGTTTAATAGACTGGGGAAAACCATGCACCCGACGTATCCCACGAAGTATGCTTACGAAGAGCCGAATACTGGACCAGTGTCAGCCCCTGCCGGCGAGGAGGAAGAAATGCAGGAGATCCGCGGCGGCGACGTAGAGGGTGCGGGTGACGAGCCCGATGCGCGGCTGGAAGTTCATAAACTTGAGGATGCGCGCCACGCTATAGCGGCGCAAGTTGAATTCGAAAGCAAAGTTTGAAGCTGGTTCATCCATGTGTTAGTTTCAAGCGCTTAGTTCCTGGCGCTTTCAACGTGGGTTTGATAGGGTCAACCTGCACCGCCTTACCACGTACAGCACGATGTTGATGGACATGAGGGTCATGTAGAAGGATAGGTCGCGCGCCGCGGCGGCCACCTTGTAGCGGCGCAAGTTGAATTTGAGAGCAAAGTTTGAAAGCAGTATATCAAATTGTAGTTTCAAGCGCTTAGTTTCATGCGCTTTCGACGTGGGTTTCGTAGGGTCGACCTGCGCCGCCTTACCACGTCGCCGATCTCGTCCGCCGCCTGGACCAGACCCGCGCCGCCGGCGGAGAGCTCCAGTAGCCGCGCCGGCGCCTCCAGGTCCTGGTACACGTTGGGCAGGGGCTTACACTCGTCCACTTTTTGGCTTAACTTGAGCGCTTTCTATGGGATAGGGGGCGCATGTAGGGGTAGTTTAGGGGGTGTTTATGGGGTGTCAGGGGATGTCAGGGGGTGTTTAGGGTATATTTTGTGGCAGAAACGGCTCAGGTTGAGCTGAGAAGTGGATGAGTGTAAGCCCCTGCCGTCATAGCGCGGCTCCACGTTGAGGTCACCGACGATGACGTTGACGAAGGTCCACCAGTAGCAGATGGCGCTGAACGTGATGCCGATGGAGGCCAGGTTGTAGCGGCGCAAGTTGAAATTGGACGCAAAATTTGAAAGCGATTCATCACATTTAAGTCTCTAACGCTTGGTTCCAGGCGCTTTCAACGTGGGTTTGATAGGGTCAACCTGCACCGCCCTACCAGGTCCACGTAGTTCCACGCGCTGGCGAAGTAGGCCATGTACTTGCCGTGCGTGCGCTTGGCGCGGCGCAGGTCCGTCATCTCGAACATGAACGATATCACCACCGCCCAGGGGCTTACACTCGTCCACTTTCCAGCTCAACCTGAGCCTTTTCTGTCTCAAAGTACTAAACACCCCCTAATACCCCCTGACACCCCCTACACTCACGCTAAACAACCCCTAAATGCACCCCTGTCCCACAGAAAGCGCTTACGTTGAGCCGAATAGTGGACGAGTGTAAGCCCCTGCCACCGCCATGGTCAGCACGCCCTCGAAGAAGCCGCGAACCAGGTCGGCGCTGCTCTGGTAGAGCTCCACGCGCACTGCGGCCACGTCCTTGCAGGAGGGTCATTGATGACAAGCACTCACACCGATAACGGACCCAACTCCCTTCAGGGTGAATGTTCATACAGACCAGCGGAGGAGGAGGAGGAGATTCAACGTCGGTCGAGTGCTTGTTCTCAATAGGCCGATTTCGATATATCGCTTCCTGCGCCGAGCGCTGACGCCTTGTCCGCAACTCTGTATGGGCATTCAACCTGGCGCCCGCTTTCCCGCGCGGAGCGCTAACGCTTTGCCCGCAACTCTGTATGGGCATTTCACCCGGGCGACATACCGAAATCGGCCTATACCCCCCCGCCTTGGTGATCTGGATGGAGCCGGCCTCCAGAAAGTCGAAGGTGACCGTCATGCTGCCGAAGTACCGGATCTCCGCGTTGTACGTCACCGGACCGTACTGCCGCAACTTCAACTTCAAAGCAAAGTTTGAGAGCGCTTTAACATGAATAGCTTCTTCAATCGCGGGAACCAAGCGCAGTCAACCCGGGGTCAACCCGAGCGCAATCTGAGGTCAACCCGGGGTCAATCTGGGGTCAATCTGGGGTCAATCTGGGGTCAACCCGGGGTCAATCTGGGGTCAATCTGGGGTCAATATGGGGTCAATCTGGGGTCAATCTGGGGTCAATCTGGGGTCAATCTGGGGTCAATCTGGGGTCAATGCGGTCAATCTGGGAAGAACATGCAGCTCCCTACCATCTGCACGGTGACCGACTTGACGCGGTCGTCCAGCACAAACGCCTCGCGCAGGTAGGTCATCCACCGCGCCGCGTTGTCCTTGGACCAGGGGCTTACACTCGTTCACGTTTCAGCTCAACTTGAGCGCTGTTTGTGGCATAGGGAGTGCATGTAGGGGTTGTTTAGGGGGTGTTTAGGGATTGTTTAGGAGGTGTTAGGGGGTTTTAGGGGTTGTGTGGGGAGTATTTGGTGACAGCAACGGCTCAAGTTGAGCTGAAAAGTGGACGAGTGTAAGCCCTTGCCTTGGACAGGTTGATGTCGAAGAAGACGGGGTACCCGCTCTCGAAGCGCTTGGTGTCCGCGGGGAAAAACCCGTACGCAGGGGCTTACACTCGTCCAATTTTCGGCTCAACATAGGCGCTCTCTGTTGGATATGGGGTGCATCTGGGGGTTGTAGGGGTTGTTTAGGGGTTGTTTAGGGGTTGTAAGGGGGTATTAGGGGTTGATTAGGGTGTGTTCTGTGTCAGAAACGGCTCAAGTTGAGCTGAATTGGAAACGAGTGAAAGCCCCTGCCCGTAGGGCACGCGGGTGTCGGCGAAGAGCTCCTTGCAGAAGGGGCGGGCGTTGCCCGCGTCGTCGTAGGTGGCGGCGGCGCCCACCTCCTCGGAGCAGTTGTATAGCCTGGCGGCAGGGGCTTACACTCGTCCGCTTTTCAGCTCAAGTTGAGCTGATTCCGACACAAAACATACCCTAATGATCCCCTAGTACTCCTAAACACCCGCTAAATACCCCCTAAACACCCCCTAAATGCACCCCCTATCTAACAGAAAGCGCTTACGTTGAGCTGAAATGGGAAACAGAGTAAGCCCCTGCCTGGCGGCGGCGCGCTCGTCGTAGTCCGGGGAGTAGAAGGATGAGCCGCGCTTGAAGGCGGGGTCCACGCCGTAGGGCGAGGTGTCATCCGCCGTGATGTAGCGGCGCAAGTTGAATTTCAAAGCAAAATTTGAAAGCGGTGCGTCATATTTCAGTTTTAAGAGCTTATTTTCTGCCGCTTTCAACGTGGGTTTGACAGGGTCAACCTGCACCGCCCTACCGTGATGTCCAGGCAGGACTGCTGCAGCGACTTAAAGCGCGTGTCGCACGTCTCGGTCCCGGCGCGCTTCACGTACATGAACAGGCCGCCCACGACCAGGGGCTTACACTCGTTCCCGTTTCCGCTCAACTTGAGCTTACTTTGTGCCTTTCCGCTCAACTTAAGCTGACTGTGTCCCCCACATAAGCCAAATCAACCCGTGGATGTGGCCCGAAGGTGCCCAAGTTGAGCTCTAACGTGAGCGATGTGTTCCCGAACGTCCTCAAGTTGAGCTGAGAAATGAGCGAGTGTAAGCCCCTGCCCACGACGCGGTTGGTGAGCCCCACGGTGCGCAGGCGCTCGGCGCCGCCGGCGGAGGCGCGGCCGCCGCTGGTGAGCTGGAAGGGCAGGCGCCGCGACACCACCGCGCACGGCTTGGAGCTCAGGTAGGTCTCCATCTCATCGGCCTGCGCCTTGATGCAGCGGCGCAATTGAAATTGAAATCAAATTATGGAAGCGATTCATCATATTACAGTATCAAGCGCTGACCCCATAGGCGCTCTCAACACCGATTTTGATACTGTCAACCTGCACCGCCCCACCTTGAGGTTGGTCTTGCGCACCATGGCGTCGCGCGCATCCGCCGATGCGTAGCCCGCCGTGTTGTAGCGGCGCAAGTTGAATCTGGAGGCAAAGTTTGAAATTGGTTCGTCATGTTTCAGTTTGAAGCGCTTAGTTCTAGGCGTGGGTTTGATACTGTCATCCTGCACCGCCCTACCGTGTAGCTGGCGGCGATGGCGGCCAGGTTGGTGGACAGGCTGTCGGCCAGCAGCGCCAGACGGTCGGCGCCCAGGGGTAGCGGCGCAAGTTGAATGTGAAAGCAAAAGTTGAAAGCAATACATCATATTTTAGTTCCAAGTGCTTAATTCCAGGCGGTTTCAACACGGGTTTCACAGGGTCAACCTGCACCGCCCTACCCAGGCTGGCGAGGCGCGCGGCGCGGGCCTCCACCTCCGCGGCGCGCGCCGTGGCCGTGGCGGCGGCGGGCGCCACGCCTTGGATGATGGTCTGCAGCGACGCCACGGAGGCGGCCACGGACGTGAACCCCGCGTTGATGCCGTCGCCCAGCGCCGTGGACTCGTGGTGCGCGTGCTCCGCGGCGATGGACGCCGCCTGCACCACCTTGACAGCGGCCAGGGAGGCCTCCAGGGACGCCGAGGACGCCTGCAGGTCAGTCAGCTTCGCCAGTTGCAGCTCGTCCGCGGTGTAGCGCCGCGAGTTGAATGTGAAAGCACAATTATAAGCAGTTGTGTTAGTTCCTAGCGCTGCAACCAGGCGCTTTCAACTCGGATTTCGACCGGAATCGACTTACACCGCCCTACCGCGGTGGGGTCCACGAGGAGGCGGCGGCGGCCGGCGGCGGCGGCGCCCGCAGTGCCGCCCATGGTCATGGTGCCCTTGCACTTGTCGCACGCGCACAGCTCGCCCGCCGTGGCGTTGGTGCACGTGGGCGCCGCGCCCAGGGCGCCGCACTGGCAGACCGCGCGGCACCGCTCGGCGTCGAGCGCGGCGGCGGCGGTGCCGCTCTCGCACGTGCCCTCGTACCAGGGGCTGACACTCGTCCACTTTTCGGCTCAACTGAAGCGCATTCTGTGTGACAGGGGGTGCAGTTAGGGGTTGTTTCGGGGGTGTTTAGGGGGTGGTAAGGGGTATTAGAGGTGTTTAGGGTGTACTTTTGTGTCAGAAACAGCTCAGGTTGAGCTGAAAAGTGGACGAGTGTAAGCCACTGCCTGGTAGCCGGCGGCGGCGCGGCCCGCCAGGTCGCACTGCTTGTACGCGCCCGGCCCGCCGCCGAAGCGCCCCAGCGCCGACAGCTCCGTGAAGGCGTCGATACCCTTGTACCAGGGGCTCACACTCGTCCACTTTTCCGCTCAACTTGAGCCGCTTCTGACACTAAATACATCCTGCACACCCCCTAGTATCCTCAAACATCCCCAGCACTCCATGGGCACCCGCCAAACAACCCTTGAATACACCCCCTATGCCACGGAAAGCGCTTACGTTGAGCCGAAAAGTGGACGAGTGTAAGCCCCTGCCTTGGACGGGGTGGCCAGCAGCACCTCGTCGATCTCGTCGCGGCGCTTGGCGATGACGGTGGGCAGCCGGGCGTCGGTGTAGGATTCCACCACCTCGGGGGTGAGCTTGGTGCTCACGCCGGCCTGGATGCGTGTCACCGCCAGCTCCATCAGCGTCTCGATGGACGACCGCACCTGCCGCTGGTCCGCCTCCGTGCAGGGGCTTGCACTCATCCACTTTTCGGCAACTTAAGCTCATTCTGTGGGATAGGGGTGCAGTTAGGGGTTGTTTAAGGGGGTGTTTAGGAGGTGTCAGGGGGTATTAAGGAGTGTCAGGGGGTATTCAGGGTGTATTTTGTGACTGAAACGGCTCAGATTGAGCCGACAAGTGGACGAGTGTAAGCCCCTGCCTCCGTGCCGCCGGGCAGGATGTACTTGGACGGCTGCTCCACCATATGGTCCAGCTCGTCGGACAGCTCCGGCACTCTGGCGTGCAGGGCCTGCTGGAAGCCCCCCAGTGCGGTGAGGGCGTCGAGCTGCGCCTGCCCCGCGATCTTCCGCACCGCCGCGCGCTGCAGCGTGTAGTGCTC
>Ga0307489_10002476_pt1 | contig 12346 bp, 5 predicted proteins | sample SB12metaG_FD_202247 | JGI IMG/M metagenome (GOLD analysis project Ga0307489, IMG submission 202247) | Sea-ice brine microbial communities from Beaufort Sea near Barrow, Alaska, United States - SB 1.2 | ecosystem: Environmental > Aquatic > Marine > Coastal | place: USA: Alaska | collected 2017-05-06
TTTCTCCGCTATCAAGGGAAGGTTCTTGTACATCCACTTCTTCTGTGCTTGGCTCTTGAATGGCATTTTGTTCTGTTTCTGTTTGTGAAGGTGCTGCCTCTTGTACTGCCGACAACTCCTGCTTTAGTTTGGTAAGGTTCTCCTCTCTCGCGGTTCTATCCTCTTGAGTAAGGTCTTGAGTATCTAAAATATCTTCTTCAGATTTAATGTCTTCAACGAGTTCCTCTTCTTCTTGAGTGATGACACGAGATGTCCCTATATTTTTTAGTTTAGAAGTAACATCGTTAAGTTGAGCCTCTATAAGTTCATAGTTATTTCCTACATTAGGATCAGTCTTACTTAACAAATGCTCAAGCTGATTCTTAAGATATGTTAACCCTAAAGCCTCCTTTGTTTGCTGCTTAGTTAAACCCTGTATTCCACTTACAGTCTCCGCTGAAGAAGATAAAACCTCGAAGTCTAACAAAGCCTTTTGAGCTTCTTCTTTGGTCATCTCTTTAGCAATCACCTTTAAATCTAACCTTGCTTTATAAGCCTCTACAGTAACCTTGTCATTTCTTATTTCATCAAACAAATCAACCATATCATCTGATATGTCATCAAATTGATTCTTATTGAATGCAGTTGCTATAGCTCCTGGCGTACCCATAACAAACCCACCTACCGCCTCAGCTAATGCAGCTCTATTAACTTGTTGCAAATATTCTGAACCCCACTCTAAGTATTCTCCATCTGGTGTGGTAAACATTTCTTTTTCATACATGTCGTTCCACACATCCTTCATCCCTATCTCAGCCACCTGCTGTAATCCTCCTGTTTCATACTCCATTACAGTAGCACCAGCAACTCTATAAACCCCTTTAGATATATTATGCTGAACTACTTTATTCATCATTGTTCTAAACGCTGAAGGAGATGCTCCTACAGCAAGACGAGAAGTAACCGTCTTCATTAAGTTAGCAACTAATGTTTTGTTAGTAACTATAGACCTCAATCCCCACCTTTCTAATACTGCTGTTGTTATTGCTAAAGGTAGTGTAAGAGCTTTCTTTTCTGTTTCAGTTATGTACTTAAAGTCAGGATCATTCTCCATCTCGACCATTAACGCATCGGTTTGCAATAGCGTAAACCCAAGTGTCTGAGCAACCGCACCTCTGTTAGTTATATAATTTTTAAAGGACCTACCTAATCTTTTTAACACGCCTTTAACAGGTTCCGCTGCAGCTTTATTCTTCCCTCTTGCTAAGGCATAAAGAGCTATAGATGGTAATGACTCAGCCAAACCATATAGCCCCTCTTGAATTATTGATTCACCTTTATTTCGAGCAACCCTTTCGTCAGACACGCCTTCAGCAGCCATGAAGTCAAGCATATGTCTAACGTATTCTTTAGTTGGGTTTTTACTTTCCTTTACCTCTGCGTCCAGCACCAACCTCTTTAACCTCTCCCCTTTAGTTTTATCAAAAGCGTAATCAGGCTGCTCTTCATAGTCACCATTGCCTAACAATCCACCGTCTTTTTTCCACATCATTCTACCACCACCACTACCTGTTGCAACCAAAGTCCTTGTAGGGTCGTAACCGTCAGCTATAAGCAGGTCATTTATTTCTCTTGAGTAGCCAGACCCTTCCTCCATTTCAGGATTATTCAACCCCTCTATCCATGAATTATATACCGCATCATCTTCTATGTTATCTGGAACATCATACCCTAAGTCCTTGGCAATAGTAACATACCTTTCTTTCTTTTCATCCTCGGTCATACCAAAGTCCTCATCTATTGATTGTGCAACCCCATAGAAAACATCCATAACCCCACCAACTAAAGAAGCAACAGGGGCAGTAATTCCCTTTGTTATTAATCCATTCATAAATCCTTTAGCAAGAGTGCTTACTGCATTCCCGTCATCTAACTTCATTGATAAATACTCACCTACATTTCTTTCAATTTGAGCGTTTGATTTTATAAGGTTTTCGTACTTATCTGTAATGCTATTTTTTTCGTTTGACAGTTCCTTTTTTTGAGATAACAAAGAATTATATAAAGCCAGTTGCTCTGGATTTAGTGAGCCTTGTTGTGAGAGGTCATCAATCTGAAACTGAACATTGCTTAAGGTTTTCTTATAGTTTGAAAACCTTTGGGTTAGAGCATTAGATTCACTTTTAACAGTAGCTACATCTAAATCTACAGCTTTACGAGAGAAGTATTTTATATTTTCAAGGTCCTCCTTGTAAGACACCTCATCCCCCTCAAAAGGTTTTCTATTATTTCTTAAAAATTCTTGAAACTTTATTATGTTAGGTCGTTCTGATTCGAGTAGACTATTGATATACTCCCCGTCTTCATTTAATATTTGACCAAACTTGTCTAAATTTACATAATGCGTTTCTCCGTTAGAGGCTGTTACTATCATAGCGTCACCAGCATCTGTCTCTTCAAATTCAAACCCACCGTCAACATCATCTCCAAAAAGATAATCCATTCTGTTAACTACCTCTTCCTCTTCTCTTCTTATTAATTGTGGGGTAATGTAAGATAATGATCTTTCAAATGTTGTTGAGCTTTCAGGGTAAGTGATAGTTGTATCGAATTGCATACCCTCTTCTTTTGGGTCGTACATCACCCCCTCAGTTACAGTAGGCTCTACGCTTTCTTCTGTGTAATCGTCAAAGTTAAACTGTGCAGTAGCAGGATTAATCTCTTCAGCTACAACTTCCTCAACAACAGCAGGAGTTTCAGCTACAACTTCCTCAACGGGAGTAGCAGCTTCAGCCTCATCCTCTTGAACGGAAGGCTCCAATGAGCCATCTTCTCCCATGACCTGTATATTCCCACCCATAACTTCCTCTGGAGAAATAGAATCGGATTCGTCTTTTTTTTTTACTTCACCAAAAACATCTTTTATAAAATCTTCAAATGAAGCTTCTGTATCAAATTTACTATATACAAGTTTTTGTAAATTCAAGTCGCTTTCAAAATCCTTTTTAAAATCTTCGTAAGAAGACTCTGTTTCCATTTTGCTATACGCTAATTCTAATAAATCCTCGTTCATTTTTTTTACTTGTATGTTCGTCCTGATTCTGTTTCAACTTCTTTGTCTCCTGTTTCTCCTGTTCCTCCTTCTGCTGCTGCTTTTGCCTTTATCTTTTTAATAGCGTCATTAACAGCATCTTGAACTCCGTTTAGTAAAGTATTCTGTCCAGTTTTATAATTGAATTCTATAGTCTTAGCCTCCCCATTAATTGTTACAATTATAGCGTTATTGTAAGCAGACCAATCATAGTCATAAATATCTACCTTTATATCTGTGGCTATACCCTTTAATCCTTTAATTAATACTTTTCGTACTTCAGTAGCTGCATCCCCTATGACTTTCTCATCAGCACCCCCAGCCTTAAAAATTGTAGTAAGTTTATCTGAAAGAGTTATCTTTTTACCATCCTCATATCCAAGAGCGAGGTCTGATATGTTCATAGATTCCACAGGCTTTTGTTTCGTAACAGCTGTGCTACTCTTTACTTGGTCATCAGAATTTAAACTTTTAACGGCTCCCTTTTGTTTGACATATTCTGACATAACTTGATTACTGTTCTTTGTCCCCGTTCCAGCCATAGATAATAATGAACTTATATTCCTTTTTAAATCTGCAGGAATTGCACCGTTAGGTCCCATTATAACATTACCCCCTTCATCGGTTTGATAACGAGAAATCCTCTCGGATGGTGAACCGTCTGCAAAATTAATAATTAAAAAGTTAGGGTCACTCCTATCAAAAGGAGTAACTGGATCTAACTTTCTTGTTATAGTTTCATCTCTATTTATCTTGGAAGCAAAATATTGTGACGCATTTTGAAAAGCGTCATTACCTCCAGTAAGAAGCATGTTCGCTTGGTCTATATCACTAAAACTTTCAATTACTTCGTTCTCGCTATCAATTTCATATTTAGGTTTGTAGGTCGGAGCAGGAGCGTTTTCACCCGACTTTTCAAATCCAACTGTGTAAGATGAATCTACAGCCCTTAGTATTAATTGTTTAGCTAAACGTTTACTCGCCTTGTCCTGCTCATCTGTAATTTCAACCTTAGCAAGGCCATCTTTTCCCATAGATTGAACCATATAAGGGTTAATGCCTTTTGTTGTAGTTGGTTCTATATCTAAAACATCTTTAGCATACTCTTCACCATACTTAGCGTAAGCTTCTTGTATCAAGTCATTACTTCCTTCTTGGTCTATCAGATTCTCAGTTGCATATTCACTGTACGTTTCTATAATCCATTTTCTAAAATCAGTACCTTCAGTAGTCATATCACCAGGAGGTAACTCTGGAACTATAGTCTGCACATCCGCTGGATGCTCTTTCTCCCACGCATCAAAATCATCTTGACTTCCATTTTTATAGTAACCAACCTTACCGTCTGGTCCTGGTACAAGTGTAGCCAACATGTCAGCCTGCTGTTGAGGGCTTCCAATTAACAAAGACTCTGAAGATTTTATGAAATCTTGAAATTCTTCGTTATCCTTATTATCTTCTATAAATCTTTCACCAAAAGCAGTCTGCTCTTCTTTAGTAATTTCTGTATAGTTTCTGCCTGGATTTTTGCTATTCCATTCAGACTCTACCATAACACCTAAGTCAGAAGTAGCTAAAGCTACTTGAGCTTTTTTATCGAAGGCGTCAATCTGCTGATTCATTAATAAAGTAAGCTGTTGAAGAGTTGTATTCTTGGTTTTATCAGTTTTATGTATAAGAGAAATCTTACCTGTAAGTGAATCGGTTACACCAGTATAATTATCAAGAGAGGCAAAACCCGTTAACTGTCCAGCCCACCATCCTTCAGCCCTTGCACTTATTTGCAGTTGTTCTCTTTCTGCAAATTTTTTAAATGCTGTATCGAAGCCCAGTGCATTTTTTTTAAGCAGCGTAAAGTCTGTTGATAAGTTGTGCATAAACATGTTTTGTTCTGATGGTTTCGCTCTACCAGCTTTAACTTCATTGTAAAAGTTTGTAGCCATCTCACCAGCACCATTAGCTATATTCATAACAAGAGTTTGAACGGTAGTGTTGTCGTACTGACCTAAGTCATTTACAATATCTTGAGTGTCTAAGTACTCTTGGTTTAAAGCGTCCTTCCTTGTAATCCTGTCATCACGAATGCCAGTTAGGGTTGTTGTAAGATCTGCCGCAGCCTTAGTCCAATTTACCTGTGCGGATTCATCTTGTCTTTCGTAAACTTCAAAATCTATATTTTTTTTAGCCATAGTATCTTTTTAATTATGGTTTCTATCCATTTTCATCATCATCATCATCATCATCATCATCATCATCATCATCATCATCATCTCCTTCTTCTTTCTTATCCTTTTTTGAGTACAAAGCAACAAGATCATTAGCCCCCTCCATCACTCCTGAAATCCCTTCTATACCTTGGGTTATAGAAAGAGCACGCTCCTTTTCTTTGTCACGTCTTAATTTATTTAAATCTTTTGCTGACGCCACATCCATCTCCATTAGCTGCTGGTTTATATCCTCTTTAGAGGTTGCCTTCATTTTATTAAGATCAGATATTTCTTTACCCATAGCAATACGAGTACTTTCTCCTGCTGCAGTTTGGGTGGCTCCAACTTTTCCTACACCAGCTGCTAAACTTCTGGAATCTCCTTCCTGTAAAGCTTCTATCGATTGTTGTTGTCCAGCTAATTGATTCTCAAATTCATATTCGTATGCGTCCATAGGCATTGCTAATCCAGCAAAAAAGTCTACCTCAGCCTTAGCCCTTGCCTCGTCCATAAATTTTTTAGCTGCCACCGTTGCATCACTTGCTTCATCCCTCGCTTTTTTTGCGTTTATAAAACTCTGAACCGCTGTGGCCCCCGATGTAGCTATACCTAATACTGCTGCTGTTACTGCTGCCATGTTATATTTTTTTAATCATTTCTTGAGTGTAAGACCCCCCTTCAACGAACCCTACCTTCTTGTATGTGTTAATCAAAGGTTGGTTTTTAATTAGCGCATACACATACTTCTTACCTAAACCTTTAGCAACTTCACTGATGGTGTTTACTAATAACTCCAACGCCTCTTTTCTTTTCTCTCTGTCTGTGTACTTTATGTTTGAAATTATCCAGTCGCACCACACCGCTTTTGAGTTAGTTAGATACATGAAGCCAGCACATATAGGAGTGTCATCCTCGTACACAATAAACCCCCCCTTGCCGTCTTCAGGTAAAAAGTCTTTAGACGGAGGTGTCCACCTCCAATCCTTCCACCACTTGCAAAGAATTTCCTCGTAGTCATTTTCTTTTAAGGGCTTCACACTAAATTTCATTGAGACAAAGATAACAAAATCTATGGATAACTTTTCATTACACTCCCCCCAACAGAAAATAATTCTACAGCATTTACATTTACATTCTTAAGTGTGAAGTTTAAGAAGTATCCTCTTGCCCCATGAGACTCCGCAACTGAGTTCTTTATAGCGGTTATGAAGTTTCCAATAGAAGGTACTGTACCACCACTACAGTCTACTGTAATAGATGACGGGGTTACGACCCCCCCAACACTTGTACTGCTCTGCCTTACAATAGAAAGAACAGGTCCACCAAGTGTTGGTGCGCCTGATGGTGGGTTAGGGTTTCCAGGTGTAGGAGCAACTGGAACTACCCAGTACATTAAATCACCTACGCTTAGTATACTCCCTATGTTTACACCAAACTCAATCACAGTCGCAGTCGGAGGACCGCTAATGTTTACGCATACTCCAATACCATTTGCTGACCTGGCCCTCCATTCAACCGTTCCTTCATTCTCTCTGAGGTAAGTAAACCACTCACCCTCCTTTTGTTCAAAGTAAGTGGAGAGCATAGACCCTGTATTTAAATCAGAAAATAAAGACGTACACTCCCACTTATCGTCACTCTCGTAAGACATAGTCTTGAAGAGTTTTATCATCGTAGGTTCTGCATTAAAAACAGAGGTGATGGTAGAACTATACTGAACACCGTAATAGTTATTACGAGTCTGGTTAGTGTTGTGTCTGTATAAGTTACCCCCATTCCACGAATAGAAAAACCCATTCATGCCAGCCATGTAGTCTGGTAAAAATGAATAGAATGAAGGCCACCCTTTTACGTCTTGACTGTAAGATACTGTGTGCGGTTGATTTGTTTCTGCCATTTCCTATATGTTTTTTAACAAGGTGCTATATTAGTAACTACACCGTCTGCAGACACCGTCATTAAGTTGTTTACCCCAAGCACATCAACAGGGTATATCCCTGCAGGAGTTTGAGTGACCCCATTCTCATCGTTAAAAACCCAATCGTTTACAGAGATAGTGGTTGAAACACCTGTGTCATTTCCTACATGAGCAGTGTATATAGGTGAGGAGAAGTTAAACCCACACGTACCACCATTTGTACCTGCATTAAACTTATTAAGCTTGATAGGGCAGTTTACCTGCAAATCCCAAACGGTATAAAGACAAGGTCCGTCTATCGTAAGAACTAAGTCAGAAGGAGATGGGGTTGGTTTTGGTACAACCATGGTCACATAGTCTACCGTCCCATTAACTAATGTCGTTTCTGCAGCAGAGTAAGGCCCTGCCGTAGCAGGAATAGGAGAACCAAACTCGTCCTCATCTACTACAAAATTATTTCCAGAAAAATTATAACTATGCTGAAACCCTGGGAAGGGTATACCATTACTTCCGTTAGCATTAGTTATAGTGACACTTCCACATACATGTGTTCCACTTGCTCCACCGTTTCCAATAAGCCCCTCCATGTAACCAAAAACAGGGCTACTATACTCAGACGCACTAACACCGTCAAAAGTCCACGTACACCTGTCTGGAGCACCATGAGGTCTGAATCTAATTATAACCGCACCAGTAGTCCCTCCTAAACCTACACTCACGTTATACTTACCTACACTCCCATTTCCAGTTATAATACCTGTGTCACAGTTAAACTTACATGAAGGACAAGCCTGAGCTGCGCCTAACACGCCTCCCGTCATTTCTCTATATACATTCCCTATAGAGTACCACCCGTCAATAGCAACGGCAGTAAGCTCAGGGTCGGTATATATTTGAGGGGCGGTAGAAAAACTAACACCTCCCCAATATATTGTTGTTGAATTATTACAAGCCATATTTTACTTTATTATTTAACATGTTCCTCCCGAAATTACAGTTCCTGTGTCATCTATTTGAACCCACTTCTTAGGTAAAACTGAAGGTGTTACAGGACTGACTATGTAAAAACCACGTTGCATAGTCGGCAGCCCGCAGTTGTTGGTGTTATAAACTATATCCCCTATTGTAGGTAGACCTCCGTTTCCATTATACGATCTTGTCCCTAAGTTACCTGGACTATCTACGTCAGTTGTGCAAACCATTCCTACGGAGTTTGACCGAGGGCCGAAGTAAGCGTTTCTACAAGCTACCTCACACTCGCAACACACATCGTTAGCCTCATCAGTGGTCTGACAGTAACAAACTATTTGAGAGCTGATTAACCTTAAGTCCCATATCAAGTATAGGTATTGGTTAAAGTCAGGAAGAGAAAATCCTGTCTCCACCCCTTGGTATTCATTAGGTGCTGGACTTGTTATTACACCCCCGCCTACTAATGACGAAGCGGTTAACAAGGCACTCAAGTCTGCATCTGTGTCCTCATACAGGGTGTTGGAAGAGAGTATTCTGAACTTATGTATGTCAGGGTTAAAGTCAAATGTGTCTATGCCGTACTTTTGCGTTTTTAATTTTATGTCTACACCGTTATAAGGGAACACTCCAAGAGACCTGCTACCTACATTGGATTGATACTCTGAAGCCTGTGGTACTGTTAACTCTGCAGAAGAAAATCCTGCTGAAGGGCTAACAGTAAAGCCGTCAGTCCAGTTGTATGAGGTGTGAATAAACTCACCGCCATAGTTGTTTGTGTTAGTCACAACCTGTATTACCGTTATAGGATTTTTAGGTAAACAGTCTACAGTTATAGAGTAGCTTGCTGCTACAGGTGTTATTGTTACAAAGCAAGTTTGCTGTGAGTTTAAGCTTTTTGCAAATGTAAGAAAACTACTTACTGTAGCATTACTAACCGATGCAACTACAGACCCATTCCACGTTACGCTTATGCTTAGTGATCCGCCAGGTGTTATTGTGTAAGGTATGTTAACCTGACCTACAATAGCCCCTAAAACTACTTCATACTCAATAATTGTATTGCTGTCTACCTGAGTAAGGGTTTGATTGCAAGGAATTTTATTTTCCAAAACAGGGACGGTACGCAAGTTGGTTCCTAAAACATACTCGTTCATGTACGGGTCATACCCACCTAACTTCTGAGTAGTAAGTTGAGCGTTAAAGGTGTCCCTAAACCAAGAGTTCATACCTAACTTGGACACAACTTGCACCTCATCAGACTTCATATTTGAACCACGCAGGTTAATTACAGCACCTCTCTTGGTGTCAGTAAAAAACATATCGTAACCCCAAGAAACAAAACTCTCAGGATTAAAGCTAATCCCAAACTCCTCTATCCTCGCTATTTGTTGATTTAACACAGTAGGCACAGATATGATAGCACCACCTCCAGCAGAGTCACTGATAATATCTTTCCCTGCCAACACATAAGATATCCTGTCCTCTTGTAGGGTAAGTATATCTGTCTGCCTTGCGTGTAATATTTGAATAGGTCCAAAACTTGTTTCGCAATCCTTGAAGTTTACTAAGCCTAAGTTAAATTCATTTAGGTTATTAGAGTTAGAGGAGCTACTATAAACCCCACTATATGTAATGCCTGCAAACCTATCAGCTTCTTGAAAGTCTTGGTTAGATACGGCTACTGTTCTCTCCCCTAAATTAAAAGTCTTTCCTGCAGGGTTGTCATGAATCCTAAAACTTTCAACACCGTTACCAAAGGTGTAGCAGTTGTAATCATCTAACACAGTTATAAGAGATAACCCGCCAGAGGTTTGGTCTTGTGAAGCTGCAGATAAAACATAATTATTAGGCTGTAAGTTTGTTGGTATAAAGTCCCTTTTAGCCATATGATACTTTTGTCCACCAGGTGTTTCAGACTCAATATCTAACAACTCTGACGCATCATAAAACAAGTTAGGGTCCACCTCCTGTGGCTCTGTTTCAAAGGTAAACGTACCAATAGCTCTTGTCACTTCAATTCTTAAATGTGATTTAGGGTCATGCTTACCCCTACGCCTACACTCCTCTAAATTATTTTCTAACCCAAAAAACAATGACCCCGATGGAAGTCTATAAATTGCAGCAACAGCATCCCCAGAATCGTTGCTATTTAGACAGATTTGAGGAAACCAAGCTGAACCTCCTGCTGATAGGGTTCCTAATGCAATGGGACTAAGGGGTTCTTGAAAATTTAAGGTCATTCCCCCAATAATGTTTGTGGAGTTACTTGTTCTCATTTGACCAGCTAAATCATCCCCCAAAGCCCACTGATAAAAGTCTAAGTAGTCAGATGAAGATATAAATGTTCTATCAAACTCTATCCTTTTACTGCAGTCCCCACCTCCGTTTCTTCTAATCCATAATTTTATTCTAATAGTTGAACCCGCTGGTATTGTATAAGGAACACCTTCACTATCATTTAAAGAATAGCCTAAACATGCTGATCCGCCTGCAGCGCTTGCTGTCCCATAAAAATAATACGCATTGTCAGGAGTTTCTATAGACCAACCTGAAGGCTTAAGTAGCATGTACAGTCCAGGTAAAGATATAGATGTTATACCGCCACCTGAGAATGCTTGAATAGCCAAGACCACTGATTTTTGCTCTGTTAGAACAGCACCCTGACTGTCCTGCTTTACAGTAAGCTCGTCTCCTACCTGAAGTATGTTTTGATTCTGACCCTCTAACCTAAACCATACTTGAGAGGGGTCATTCTCTGTTGCGACAGGAAGTCCTGTTGAACCACTTCCATCTCCGTCTGGTTGGTAAAAAGTAGTTGAAAAAATAGTTTGGTAAGTCCCCTGACTTGGCTTAACCACAAACTTGTACTTACTCGCCCAGTAAGGTGGTAAACTATCAAGTGTTACCCTTATCTTGTTTCTTAAAATAGATGTAGATGGCTGAAAGTATAAGGTGGAGTCATTACTTGTAATTACAGTAGAAGACCTACCCTCTGCATCCATATACATTACACCCACCTCGTAGTCCCTGTTAGAGTGTAAACTGCCTGATTCTGAAGACAACTTAAAACCTCCCGAAGAATTAAATGCCACAAAATTATAGTACCTGTAGGCTACAGCGTAGTTTCCACTCGATGTTCCGTCTGCAGAAAACCATTGAGTTGCTGGAACTTGCAAGGTAAATGTTGTTCCAGAGTTTGTGTAACGAAAACCATGATGAGAGCATGGGGGTACAGAAGATGCACCCGTAACAATCTGAAATAACGTACCCGACACTTGCAAGGTAGCAAGCCCACCGTTTATGTCTATTATTGTTAAAGTGTTAGCCCCACCACCACCTGGAACGGCAGTGACCTCAGCACTTAACCCTGTCAATGAGTCAATTACTATATCACCCACAACAACACCTGCAGCAGCAAAATCAATAGAGGTGTCCTCCATCTGCCCCGCTGTAACCGTAGTGTTATCTGTAGTCCCTTCCGTTATGAAATCTGTAGCGCAGGGGGTTGGAAAAGGGTTAGTGTCTAAAGCGGATACAGAACATGCGGTGCTATTTATACCACCAGCTACTAATTGTAGTGTGGACCCTATCATAGGGTCTTCAGCTGCTGCATAAAATTGGTCACTTAGTGTTGCGCCATTAGCACTATTGTTACAAGGGTAAATCTCTTGAACTACTGAAACCCCAGAAAACCCTTGGTCTGCACTACCTCCTATTCTATCTCTAAACTCTTGAGAGGAAAGCATTGCGTTCACGTCTGCATAATCTACAGCCGCTACAAATGACATGCTCACATAAAAAGGTGAGGACTGTAAGGAGGTGTTGACGCACTGAGCACTTGTACCTGAGTCGGTACACACTGTAGGTGTAGTTTGCTGTAGCTGAAAGGTAAAATCTATTATAGTACCAGCCTCTATAACCGTACTTCCCCCCGACTGCATAACCGCTAAATCCCATGTTATCTTTGAGTTTACTTCACTTACTGCACCGCCTATAGTATAAGACCCTGAAGAAACTGTTGGGATAGGAAATTCATCTCCATTTATAAGGCTGCTAAATGGTTCTGCTCTATACTCAACAGGTATAACCTGCCCCTCTTCAGTTCTCGTTATGTTGTAACCGTCTACATAGTTGCCGTACATCAATCTATTGCCTTGAATAGTTTGAGCCTTTGCTCTT
>Ga0307489_10002477_pt1 | contig 12345 bp, 22 predicted proteins | sample SB12metaG_FD_202247 | JGI IMG/M metagenome (GOLD analysis project Ga0307489, IMG submission 202247) | Sea-ice brine microbial communities from Beaufort Sea near Barrow, Alaska, United States - SB 1.2 | ecosystem: Environmental > Aquatic > Marine > Coastal | place: USA: Alaska | collected...
CGCGGTCCATGGCGTTGATGGCGGACTCCAGCTCTGCATCAAGGGTTTTCGGCAGGAGGGTGGTTGCTGACTGAGTCCGCGGGGGGCGTGGTGTGACACCAGAGTGACAAGATACCCCATATCGATAACCCACATCCTATATCGGGATATCCCATTGACGTCCGATATCCCATATCGATCTCCCATATCGATCTCCCATATCGATATCGGATCGTATCTTGTCACTCTGTGTGACACGGCAATAATAACAAGTGCGGCGGTAACGGCGGGCTGTGGATGCCGGGGGCACAGCGGATGCTGCGGCTGGGCGGCGGTAGCGCGAGGCGGGGGGAGGGGGGAGGGGGGAGGGGAGGGGCCAGCGGGCGGTGGACGGGTGCCCGCACGCACCGGCGTCGTCCTCCTCCTTCTCCAGCTCCAGCATCTGCACTGCCGCCTCCGCCCAGGGCCTTACACTCGTTCACGTCGAGGCTCAACTTGAGCAACTCCAGGACACATTCATGAGATAAGTTGGGTTATACGGTGGATAGAAGAGCTGAAGTTCAGCTAAAATGGGAGCGAGTGTAAGCCCCCGCCTCCGCCGCCACCCGCAGCCGCGCCTCCACCCGCAGCGCACACCCCTGCTGCTCGTACGCCTCCTGCGGTTTAGGGTTTAGGGTTCATGGTTTAGGGTTTGGGTTAAGCAGCTGGCGCGAGCGCAAGCACACAGCGCAGCGCTGCGGTGACAAGGTTGAGGAGCTGGAGAAACCCGCAAACTGCGCGCCCAACTTCTGCCTTATGATCCAACACATTTTGAACCTTCGTTTCTTTAGTTAGACGGCATCCTATGACGTGGCGATAATCCTATGACGTCAGCTCTGCCGAAAGCGAGGAGCGCATCGGGTGAGTATCGGTCGCGGGAATATCGTGTCGGACGGGCGGCTGACGACCCGTGTCAGTGTCGTGTGTAATACCGTTTGCGCTTTCCGAAGAAACTGACGTTAGCGATCAGTCCCCCCCCCGCCGGCGGCACGGGCAAAAAAATGTCGGAGATCATCAGAATATTCTGCTGAAGACTGAAGGGGTGTGAGAAGCGAGGCATTCAAACACGGCGTTTCTTGCCTGCAGCTCCTGGAACTTGGCGCTCAGCGCCTGGAGGAGGTCCTCCTCGTCGGATACCATGGCCGGAGACGTGACGCCGCCGCGGTAGAAGTCTTCCGCGCTGTCGAAGAGCTCCGTGCGGTGCATTCAACGTGGAAGTGCGTTTCTGGTGACGGTTCCGATATTTGGCGCGACTGTTTGAGATCTTCAAAACACGGGTGGTGGAAGACGCGCGGGTGTCCTGGCGTGACTCGACGGCCTTGAAGGGGAGCACTGCGCGGAGTTCGTGCGCAGTGCTGGGCGGCGCGGCGAGGGACTGAACCGATGTTGGCGAACAACAGAGCGTCCGCAGGGGTGCCGTCGGAAGGTCTCGGACCTCGGAAACAATGCGACAACAAAACGATTCAGATGACAGATACACAGATTTTGAGGTTGACCGCGCCTCGCGCCATCGCCAACTTGAGGGGTGCTCACAGCTGAGTGTCAAAAACATTCGAACCGGAGGGCGCGGCCGGCGCGGGTGCGGCAGTGCGAAGGCGGCGTCATGGCCAGGGCCACCGTCCCCGTCATCGCGGCAGGCTCCGCCCCGTCCGTCAGCCCTACCGCCTCCGCGGTACCGCTGCCCGGGGCTGACGAGGCAGCGCTGCGGTCACTGTTGCCGCACGCCTCAACCTCGAGCGACGATGCAGCGGAAGAGGACCACCCCGCGGCAGGGGCTCACTCGTTCACTTCTCAGCTCAACTTGAGCATTTACCATGGGATAGGGGGTGCACGAGGGTGCGCGTAGGGATTGTGTAGTCCTTTTTAAGGGGGTGCTAGGGTGTGTTTAAGGGTGTGTGGGGTGTTTTCGTATGTCAGACACGGCTCAAGTTGAGCTGAAAAGCTATAAACGAGTGTAAGCCCCTGCCCCGCGGCAGTGGTGGCGTTGATGGACGCGCCCGCGGGGGCGGCCATGGAGGGTGACGCGTATCTGAGCGGAGACCCTGGCGCGATGGGCGCGGGCTTTGATGCCGGCGTGCCGTTCGACGACCGTGAGGTACGAAACTTTGTCCTCATTTTTACGCGGGGATGGCGAGCAACGTGTGCTCCTGGTCCGGCCCCGCCACAGGCGGCGCTCCCGGCGCGCGCGCCGCCGGAACTCCTCACGACGTATTCGCGCGCACGGTTATCGTCGTTGCGCGACATCATGCACTTCACCCACCTGAAGCCCGCCATGAGCAGCGTCAGCGAGGTGGCGACGAACGGGCTGAGCACACAGGGCATGCCCGCACGATGTGAGAATGTGAGAGGGACACGGACACGAGCCGCTAGCGCTACCTGCTAGCGGCGCACTCTCACTCCCCTGCCGCTCATGTCCCACCCCTCACGCCTGCGCGGGGCGCAAGTGATTGTTTGGTGCATCCTTGTACATGCGCGGAAGTGTCTCGCTCTCCTGCGGTCAACTATCGCCGAGCGGAAGCAGCTCGTCAAACCTGACGCCCGTTGTTGCCCGTCTCAGCCCAGGGGCGCACACTGGCTCACTTCAGAGCTCAACTTGAGGACCTTCGGGACACATCGCTCACGTTAGAGTTCAATTCGAGCACCTTCGGGACACATCCACGGGTTAATTTGGGTCATATGGGGGAAACAGTGAGCTTAATTTGAGCGGAAAGGTGCAAAGTAAGCTCAAGTTGAGCGGAAATGGGAACGAGTGTAAGCCCCTGCCTCCGCCCCGCCGCTCCCTCCCTCCCCCGTAGGTGTTCTCCGCCGCCATGGGGTTCGAGCGCGCACTCGGCACCGTCAAGGTAGGGCGGTGCAAGTTGACACTATGAAACCCACGTTGAAACCGACTGGAATTAAGCGCTTGAAACTCAAGTGTGATATTCTGCTTTCAACTTCTGCTTTCAAATTCAACTTGCGCCGCTACATCAAGGAGGCAATAACGGATGACGCCAGCGCGCTGGTCGCGTGTCTGGGCGAGTCACCCCTGGCGGAGCGGCACACGACACCTTCCGACACGTGGATAGGGCGGATGGGCGGCGACCGCGCCGCGCTGCTGCGCTTCGTCGAGCCCAAGGTGCGGGCCGCCGCCGCCGGTCGAACTGCCGGGGTGGTGGAGTGCATGCGGCTCAACCTGGTGCTGGGCTCCTTTGTGACCGTGTGGCAGTGCCTGGCCGACCTCGTGCACGATGAGCTCAAGCACGCCGTGGGGGGTACCGCCGCACAGCTGGCGTGGCAGCGCTTGAGCCGTGACTTCTTCCCTGGGTCGGGCGGCGCCGGCGGCGGCGGCGGCAGCACCCGCGGCGCCGCCGCCGTGCACCGCAGCAAGCCCGCCCTGCTCTCCGAGTTCCGCCTGCGCGTCGCCACCCACGCCATGGGCCTCGTCGCCAGCGTGGCGGGCAGGGGCTTACAATCGTCCACTTCTCAGCTCAGCGTTAGAACGTTTTGTGGGATACGTTGGGTACTTTCAGTAGATAGATGGGTCATAACTCGTCACAAACTGGACACAAAACGGCTCACTGACTAAACTGGCATACGTTGACCTGAGAATTGGATGAGTGTAAGCTCCTGGTGGCGGGCGCAGCGGACGGCGAGCGGCGGCGGCTGCGCGCGGCCAACGAGCGCATCCACCAGCACGGGCTCGAGCTTGCGGCTGAGCGCGGGGCGCATGCGGCGGAGGGCGCGGCGGAGCGCGCCGCGCACGACAAAACGCGCGAGTACGTGGCGATGTTCCTGGGCGACGGCAGCACGCACCCCACCGTAGGGCGGTGCAGGCTGACAGTATCAAAACTCTTGTTGAAAGCGCCTGTGGCTTCAGCGCTTGAACCGACAACATGATGATTTCATTTCAGAATTTGCTTTCAAATTCAACTTGCTCCGCTACACCTCGGACCGCATCCGGGCGCTGGAACTCGACAAGGCGGAGCTGAGCGGCGGTTGGGCGGCGGCAGACCGGGAGAAGAATACGCTGCAGGACTCCGTGTCGCGCCTCACCACAGAGCTGGACGCGCTCATGGTAGGGCGGTGCAGGTTGAAACCAGGTGAAACCCGAGTCGAAACCGAGCTGGTTTCGAAACTGGGAGAGGCTCCCTATGCACCATTATTGCCTCACCATGATAAATGGGGGAGACCCCCTACGCACCATTCAGCGCTGGAAAGTATATGCGACAAACTGCTTTTAAGCTTTGCTTTCACTTTTAAGTTTCGCCGCTACATCATGGCGATGCGTGCCGCTGGCGTGCTGGGCGGGGCTGGACCCGCCGACGGCGCCGGCGGCGACGGCGGCAGCCGCGGCACCGGCGGGTTCGTCGGCGGCGCGGCGTTCCGAGACGGCGAGCGCCGGGAATACGAGCTGATAATCGCAACGCTCAAGGACGAGATGTCGGCCGGCGCGGCGGCGCACGAGGTGGAAGCCGCGACGCTCAAGGAGGAGGTGTCGGCGGTCAAGACGGAGCGCGACGCGATGGCGCGGGCCAACTATGAGGTGGACTGCGACAACGCCAGGATGCGTGCGGAGGCGTGTGCGACGCGGGACGCCTCGGAGGCGACGACGGCTGCTGCGGCGGGGGGCGCGGCGGCGGCGGCGGGGGTGCGGGGCGAGCTAGAGCGGCAGCTGGGCGCGTGCGAGCTGGACCTGCGCTCTTACAAGGCAGGGGCTTACACTCGTCCACTTTTCAGCTCAACCTGAGCCGTTTCCGCCACACAACTAAAAACACCCTCTGATACCCCTGACACCCAGTAGGTTACCCCCTGACACCCCATAAGCAGCCCCTAAATGCACCCCCTATCCCACAGAAAGCGCCTACGTTGAGCCGAAAAGTGGATGAGTGTAAGCCCCTGGTACAAGGCGGAGTGCGAGCGGCGTGCGGCGGAGGGAGCAGTCGGCGCGCAGCGGGAGGAAGCGCTCGAGGAGGAGCTGGCGCGGGAGGTGCAGGAGGCGGCGCGGCAGCGGGCTCTGACGGCATGGGCTTACACTCGTCCACTTCTCACAACTTGAGCCGTGTCTGACGCAAGAAAATACCCTACACACCCTACACACCCCCTACACCCCCCTTAATACGGGCTACCCAACCCCTCTGCGCACCCCCTATCCCATACAAAGCGCTCAAGTTGAGCTGAAAAGTGGACGAGTGTACGCCCATGGCTGACGGCGGCGGCGCGGCGCGAGGCGGAGGGGTGGCGCGCCGAGGTGGACTACTACCGGCAGCACCGGTCGGCGGCGCAGGTGGAGGACGTGCGGCAGTGGCTTACACTCGTCCACTTTTCAGCTCAACCTAAGCCGTGTTGGTCACACCTCTCCTTGTCCCCCTGTCTAATAGACTGGGGGAAATCATGCACCCAACGCATCCCACAAAACGTGCTTAAATTGAGCCGAAATAGTGGACGAGCGTAAGCCCCTGACGTGCGGCAGTGGGCCGCGGCGCGCGCGGCGACGGCGGCGGAGGTGGACGGGCGGCGGGGCGAGGCGGCACCGCTCACGCCGGGCCAGCGCGATGCCGACTACCTACAGCGCGTCGCAGAGGCAGGGCCGTACACCGGTTCCCCGACGGCTTGCTCATGCGTATGCTTGTCGAACTAAGTTAGTGCTGGCCATGGGGGGTTTAAACTAAGCTAGTATAAGCTAGTGTAGGGGCTAGTGGTTAGTAGGCTAGTTTAGGGGCGACAAGTATACTCATGTGTATCTGTGTTCCCGTGCACACTCTCCACATCTCCTCCCTGGCCTGGCCACAAGTTCCCATTTCAGCTCAATTACCAGCAGTTCTATCCCTGAAACCACTGGCAGATAACTCGCATAATAGCTCGAGGATGCTGAAGTTGAGTTGCACAGGGAACTGGAGTGAGGCCCTGCACAGAGGCGGAGCAGAAAGCTGCTAAGAACCTCGACTTCGGCCAGCACCTGTCGAAGCGCCTGCAGGTGGGCCGACTCTACCGCCCACTCGGCACCTCCTCAACATTTCTGTCATGTTTATATTTGTCCGTCTTATATCTCAAGTCTACGACCATTGATCAAAACCCGACAGTAAACCCCCCATTCCTGTCATGTTTTTCTGTTATGTTTGCCGTGGCGATATGCTGCACCTGACCCACTGATTTCGTGTGTGTCTTGGTTTTGCGCCCCTGGGTGCGGGAGCGGTCAGCGGAGCTTCAGGCGATGGAGGCGAAGTTCGCGCAGGCCGACGCCGCGCACGCCAAGGTAGTGCGGTGCGGGTTGACCCTATCAAATCCACGCTGTAAGCGCTAGAAAAAAAAGTCTTCAAACTGAAATACGTTGAACTGCTTTTGATTCTGCTTCCATTTTGCTTTCAATTTCAACTTGCGCTGCTACACCAAGGCGGCGGAGTGGGCGGTCAACATCGAGCGCGACGCCACGCGCCAGCTGTCGCTCATGCTGCAGGCGCTCAAGGCAGGCGCTTACACTCGTTCACTTTTCGGCGCAACGTAAGCACTTTCTGTGGTATAGGGGGTTTACTTAGGGGGTCGTTTAGGGTGTGTGAATGGGGTGTTTGACGGTGTTCAGGCGTGTTTAAGGTGTATTTTGTGTCAGAAACGGCTCAAGTTGAGCTGAAAAATGGACGAGTGCAAGCCCCTGGCTCAAGGCGGAGAAGGCGCGAGGCGCAGCGCTGGAGGTGGCGGCGCGGGAGGCTGGGGAGGAGGCGCTCCGGGCGCAGGCGGTGGTGGCGGCGTTCAGAGAGGCGGCGGTGTGACGGGCGGTGGCGGCGGCGGCGGTAGCGAGGGAGGCGGCGGCGCGACGGGACAGGATGCGGCGGCGGCGTTGAGAGAGGGCGGCGGTGTGAGAACTGTGTCGGGCATTGGGTGTTGGCGGTCGGAGGACGGGTTGATTTCGGGATGCACGGCACGAGGGACAGCTCATACATTCTGTCACCCATCCACCCATGACCCATCCATCCCATGACTCATTCATCCAGACTTTCATTGAAACCAACGCCCTCGTGTGAGAGCTCTAGCTGCCGAGAGCAAAACATAGGCAGTTTTCATTTTTTACTCATAGAGCTAGCTTAGCTTTAAAGAATTACATTTACAAGCCCTTGGTCCGGCTGTGATGGCAGCGCGACGCCTGCACCACGCGTATGCGCGGGTACAACCAGAACGCCTTCCCAGTTCTTGTCGTCGACCTCCTCGTCATCTTGTCATGTCACCCCATACTCAATGGCGACCCTCCGCAGCCCAGCTGAGCTGTAAGCCCTCCTCAACTGTTGTGCTAGTCTTGTTGCTGCGTGTCGGCGATCGCCTGCTGGGTCATCTCTCGCGCCGTCCTCCGCACCTCCTCCGCCAGGCCCGCCCACCCTGACGGCGACACCGCCGCCGTCGTCTCTAGCTAGCTTGCACAACACAATGCGCGCGCGTCGCCTTTTGCCTACATAACTAAAGATCCGACTAATTGTTTCCACTACGCCAGCTTGACGACGTGGTACATGAGGTAGGCGATGGCGAGGCCGCCCGCCACAGCGCCGAGGGCCCGGCAGGAAAACAGTTCACAACATCAGGCGGCTGCAAGGTAACTTAAGACACGAGGGTTGGCGAACGTGTTGAAGGAAGTCTTGAGCAACAGCAGGAGAAAACTGGAGCTTTAGCTCCTAGTCTATATACAGGCTATCATACATGGTCTTACAGGCTGTACTAATCGTACTGCCGATGTGCTGGGCCCTACTAACGAACGCTGCTTGCAACGCCACCGGGATGCCCCCCCGCCGCTTGCCATTGATGAGCCCTGCGACACCGCCGCAGGCACCACTCAGCTCGAAATGGCAACTTCTGGAAAGTCCAGGAGTCGAAAGGATCCCAAGAGAAAAGTGAGGGGTTAGAAGGAGAGCGATGATGGGGCGGGGCAGTGGTGCGTCGGCGTGTTCCCCTCCGCACCTGATGTCTCGTCGGGAGTGGCGCTATACATCGCGGCGGGCGTTGTGGCGCACGCCGCTCCCGCAGAAGGGTGTTACCTCGTACGACCGGTCGGGTGGCAGATTGGCGCTGACGCGTGCAAGCTGCAAATAAGCTTTCGCTTCGATACCATCGCATCTAAGCGTCGGGACACTCCAAATTTTAAATTGCGCTCACCCACGCCACAAGAGCCGGCAACGCGCCGCTGTCTGCAGCTCGGACACTCGAGCGGACGAGCGCAAGCTCTCGCCGCCGCGCGCTTCGCGTTGCCGCCAGTCGGAGGAGTGCGCGTTAAACAGCGGCACCCGGGCAACCCTCCGAGGACGAGCCACCAAGGGAGTTGCGGAGAGCGCGCGCTGCAGATTCGCGCGGGCACGCATGGCGCCCTTGCGGCCCGCGGGCGCCGGCGCGGTGGCCGTGCGACGGGGCATGATATCGCGCCTCGAGTGCGAAAACTTCAAGTGCGTCACCTTACCCCTCACGCCCACTGCTCTCGTCGCCCCGCCCGGCACCCCGCCAATGCCCCCGAGTCATTTATAATCTTTCACCGCGCTCTTTCTTGTCCAGCTGTGTGTGCCCACCTCTGGCCATCTCGCGCCCGCGCGCCGTGGCGTGCCGCGGAGCCAGCGCTGTCCTCCAGCTCCACACACTCACTGGTAGCGTGCGCGAATTGATTGCTTCTCCCGCCTGCTTCCCCCGCCGCGGGGCCGCGGGCCGCCAAAACTCACCGGCCCATCCTATGCACCTCCCTCTCGCGCAGGTCTTACAAGGGCCACCAAGTCATCGGGCCGTTCAAACAGTTCACCTCCATCATCGGACCCAACGGTGCGTCCCACGCGCGCCTCGCATCGACACCGCGGCCGCTCCTCACTCACCTCGCGCCGCGCGCCACGAATGCTTCGGCGGAGCGTATCGCGTCCGCTCCGCGTGCCTCCCTCTCCGCATCCTCCCCACCCAAGGACGCCGAGTGCGTGTGAAGCCGAGTGGAGGGGGTGCCCAGCTTTCCAAGTGCCCTCTCACGCGCAATTTCATTTTCTCTTCTCCTCCACGGCTGTCCAGCAGCTGCATGTTAAGCCCATTGATGCAGTAATGGCCGTGACTGTTGCGGCAGTGGAGCCAGGAGACTTCGTAGCGTGCGTCGCGGACCCTGGCTCCCCGGTACACTATGAGCAAATGGTCAGGCGAGGGAGGAGGATGCGGCGAGTGTGTGCGGGTACACTGGTACACTACGAGCAAACAGTCAGGGACGGAGATTCGGCGAGTGTGTGCAGATACACCGGTACACTATGAGCAAACAGTCAGGGAGGAGGAGGCGGCGAGTGTGTGCTGGTACACCGGTACGCTGTGAGCAAACAGTCAGGGAGGAGGATGCCGTCCTCTCACTTCGCTCCCGTCCCCGACCCGCCCGGCGCGTGCAGGCAGCGGCAAGAGCAACCTAATGGACGCCATCAGCTTCGTGCTGGGTACGGCGGTGCAGGTTGTCCCTATCACACCCACGTTGATAGCGCCGGGAACGAAGCGCTTGAAACTATAATATGATGAACCGCCTTCAAACTTTGCTTTCAAATTTAACTTGCGCCGCTTCAGCTGGGCGTGCAGTCCGCGCAGCTCCGCGGTAGGGCAGTGCAGGTTGCCGGTATCAAACCACGTGTTGACAGCGCATATGGTGTCTGCAATCAGCGCTTGAAGCTCGAATATGATGAGCCGCTTTCAAACGTTGATTTCGAATTCAACTTGCACCGCTACACCGCGGCACCGCGCTGCGGGACCTCGTGTATAGCTTCGACCTCGCAGACAAGCAGGTGGGGGCCGGCGAGTGCTGACTGTTTGCTCATAGTGTACCGGCGTAACCGTGGATGCGGCGAGTGCTGACCCTTATCATATCCACATCACTTTCCCCAGGCGTGCGATACACCGCTACCACAAGGTATCGAATTGACGCTTATACACCGAAATGCCCCACGCGCCCTACGCGTGGGAGCGGCGCACGGCGTTTGTTCGGCTCATCTACGAGACGGACGAGGGCGACGAGGTGTTCTTCTCGCGCCACATCACGGCGGCGGGTGCCAGTGAGTACCGCATCGACGGCCGCGTGGTGTCCGCCGACGGGTACAACGAGCGGCTGAAGGTGTTCGGTATCCTGGTCAAGGCGCGCAACTTCCTGGTGTTCCAGGCGCGGCCGCCACACCACCTCCCGCCTCACCTCAACCTGGCTGTGTGCTCATGGTGTACGAGTGCACTCTTTGACTAATGTTCCGTACCGACCCAGGAACCTGGAAACTGGGTGTGTTTTGGGGGCGTACCTGCGCTAAAATTGCCCAAAATTGAACAAAACCGCCCGAAGTCGCCGAAAATCGCCTTGCACAGCCCAGTAGAATATCGTAACCACTGCGCGGCCCTGCGCTTTGGGCGACATCGAGAGCGTGGCGTCCAAGTCGCCCAAGGACCTGACCGCGCTGGTGGAGCAGATCAGCGGGTCCGATGAGCTGAAGAAGGACTACGAGGACACGGAGGAGGTGAAGAGCCGCGCCGAGGAGGAGGTGCACGCCGCCTTCACCAAGCGCAAGGCGGGGTCTTCACTTCTACCCTTAAACCCTAGACCCTAGACCCTAAACCCTAAATCCATATCCTAAACCCTAAACCCTAAAATCCTTTTCAGCTCTACTTGAGCCGTTCTGTCCCTCGAACCCCTCGATTTATCCCACATCATACCTCGGAGATGCTCAAGTTGAGCTGAAGAGGGACTTTGTGCGCGGCACTGGCGGGCGGGGGTGATGACGCAGTGCAAGCAGATGAAGGAGCAGAAGGAGGAGGCCGAGAAGCATCTGCGCATGCAGGAGGACTTGCGGACGCTGCGGACCGAGCACGTGGTGTTCAAGCTCTTCCACCTGGTAGGGCGGTGCATGTTGACGCTATCAAATCCACGTTGAAACCGCCTGGAACTAAGCGCTTGAAACTAATGTGTGGATATAATGCTTTCAACTGCTTCTTTCAATTTCAACTTGCGCCGCTACAACCTGGACTTCGACGCGGAGCGGCAGGGGCTTACCCTCGTCCACATCTCTGCTCAACTTGAGCCGTGTTTGTCACTGAAACCAGCCAAGCACCCCAACACATGGGACAAGAAGTGCTCACGTTGAGCTGGAAAGTGGACGAGTATAAGCCCCTGTAGAGCGGCACGCGGAGGAGATCGCCGAAGCCGCGGAGCTGCTGCGCCAGCACGAGGTAGGACGGTGCAGGTTGACCCTATCAAACCCACGTTGAAACCGCCTGGAACCCAGCGCTTGAAACTAAAATACGATGAAGTGCTTTCAAACTTTGCTTTCAAATTCAACTTGCGCCGCTACAACGAGGAACGCGCCGAGGCATGCACGCGCGAGGCAGACGAGAAGCGGCAGCTCAAGGTAAGGTGGCGCAGGTTGACCCTATCAAGCCCACGTTGAAAGCGCCTGTAATTAAGCTCTTGAAACTAAAATGTGATGATCTGCGTTCAAACTTTGCTTTCAAATTCAACTTGAGCCGCTGCATCAAGGCGGCGCACAGCAAGCAGTCCATGGTGCTGGAGCGCAAGATCGGCAAGCACCGCGAGGCCGCCACTGGTCGCGCGCCCGGCGCCGTCAAGACCAAGGCTGGGCTACATGCGTCCGTGGGCACCCGCCACGACATCTGGTCAGATGTCATTCAACTCAATCAACGGTGAAAGTTGTGAACTTGTGGTTTAACTCAGTGTCAGCGTTCCAAGGAACGCTTATCTCCTCTCAATCGAGGGTGTATTTACTCAAGGATCGCGACGAGGTTGGACAGTCGGTCGGTGGTTGAGGGCCTATTAACTCAAGGAATACGACCAGGTCAGACTGTCGTCAAGTCGGTCGGTGGGTGCGATTTTCTAAATGGACAGTTCTGATAGGTCGACCGGGATTCGATATCATATCTTTGTTACCAGACCCGACGCTGAGTTTTGGCGAGATGAATGACGAGGTCTGACATGACGAGTGTGGCCCTGCAGGCAGGAGGAGAATCTGCGCGCGCGGAAGAAGCTGGAGCTGGCGACCAAGATGCTGGAGAAGCACGCGGCGGGCGCGACGGCGTCCGCGGCAGGGGCTTACACTCGTCCACTTCTCAGCTCAACCTAAGCCGTTTACGACACAAGACACACCCTAAAAACCCGCTGATACCCCCTGACAACCCCTAAACACCCCCTTAAGCAACCCCTAAGCGCACCCCCTATCCCACAGGAAGCACTTAGTTGAATTGTACATAGGGGTTGTTTAGGGGTTGTCAGGGAGTATTAGGGAGTGTGTAGGGTGTGTTTTGTGTCATAAACGGCTCAAGTTGAGCCGAATAGTGAACGAGTGTAAGCCCCTGGTCGGCGGCGAACATCGCGCGCCTGAC
>Ga0307489_10002478_pt1 | contig 12342 bp, 21 predicted proteins | sample SB12metaG_FD_202247 | JGI IMG/M metagenome (GOLD analysis project Ga0307489, IMG submission 202247) | Sea-ice brine microbial communities from Beaufort Sea near Barrow, Alaska, United States - SB 1.2 | ecosystem: Environmental > Aquatic > Marine > Coastal | place: USA: Alaska | collected...
CCTCCACCTCCTCCTCCTCCTCCTCCTCCCCCTCCTCCTCCTCCCCCTCCTCCTCCTCCTCCTCCTCCTCTTCCTCCTCCTCCTCCCCCTCCTCCTCCTCCTCCTCCTCCTCCACGTATCTGTACGGGCGTTCACCCTGAAGGTGAGCCGTGCTACAACATCGGTAGAGTGCTAGTTCCCAACGACCCTGCTGCGAGGGGGTAGCGCTGCACGCGTGGTGGGGGGCGTGCAGCTGGGCGGCGGAGATCGTGTTCGTGTGGATGGCAGGGGCTTACACTCGTCCACGCCTCAGCTCAACCTGAGCCGTTTTGGTCACCTACTCGTGTCCCCCTGTGTACTAGACTGGGGAAAACCCATGCATCAAACGTATCCCACAAAATGTGCTTACGTTGAGCCGAAAAGTGAATGCGTGTAAGCCCCTGGTGGATGGCGCTGCGGAGCCTGTCCACGGCAGGGCCTTACACTCGTACCCATTTCCGCTCAACTTCAGCTTACCTTGCCCCGTTCCGCTGAACTGAAGCTCACTTTGTGCTCTACACAACCCAAATTGATTCGTGGGTGTGGCCCGAAGGTGCTCAAGTTGAGCTCTGACGTGAGCGATGTGTCCCGAGGGTCCTCAAGTTGAGCTTTGAAGTGAGCGAGTGTAAGCCCCTGGTGGGCGGCGCAGATGCACGTGTCGGCGCCGCTGCTGGACATCGTGGCGTACACGGGGTACATGTTCGTGGTGGTGGGCAGGAGCTTACACTCGTTCCCATTTCAGCTCAACTTCAGCGCTTCTGTCTACCGTATAACCCGAATTAACTCATGACTGTGTCCTGGAGTTGCTCAAGTTGAGCTCTACCGTGAACGAGTGTAAGCCCCTGGTGGTGGGTGCGGGGGTGGTGGCCAAGGTGGTGGCGCCCGCGTGGGTGCACTACCTCGCCGTGCTGTGGGGTGCCACCTGCAGTGCCGTCTTCATGGCAGGGTAACCCTAAACCCCAAACCCTAAACCCCAAACCCTAAACCCTACCTGGCCGTGCTGTGGGGCGCCACCTGTGGTGCAGTGTTCATGGCAGGGTCACTCACTGTCAGGGATGTATGAGGGGTGTTGTAGGGCACATACGGATCAAACTCAGTGTCGGGTCTGGTACCAAAGATATGGTATCGAATGCCGTTCGACGAATCAGAACTGTCCAATTCGGAAATTCCACCGACCGACTCGGCAACAGTCGGACCCTGTCGCTATCCTTGAGTTAATAGACACTCGATTTAGAGGAGATAAGGGCGACTAGTCGCCCCCGCACTGAGTTTAAGACGTGGTTGGCAGCATGGTGTCCCCCCTTGCTACCATGAAATGTGTTCCGGTACATGATGCGTTGTGCCCCTCCTGGGCCCCCGGCCCCCTGACCCTGCCCCCCTGCGCCCCCCCTGACCCCCCTTGACCCCCCCTGTGCCCCTTCCTGACCCACCCTGACCTCCCCTGCGTTCCCCCCTGACCCCTGACCCCCCTGACGACCCCTGCGACCCCCCCTGCGCCCCCCCCTGACCCCCCCTGCGCCCCCCCCTGACCTCCCCTCCGCCCCCTGACCCCCCCCTGACCCCCCCTGACCCCCCCGGCGCCCCCCCCGGACCCCCCCTGACCTCCCCTCTGCCCCCTGACCCCCCTGACCCCCCTCCGCGCCCCCACGACCCTGCGCCGCGGTGAAGACGGTGAAGCGCATCATCTTCAGCGAGGCGCGCCACCACGGCTTCGACACCAACCGCCACAACTACCTTCTGCTCATGCTCGTCGGCCTCCAGTTCCCCTTGCACATCTGGCTCGGCTCCGTGTGAGGGGCGTGAGGGGGTTTGTGGGGGTGTAGGTGTGAGGGGTTGTGTGGGTATAGGTGTGAGGGGGTTTCTGGGGGTATAGGTGTGAGAGAAGGCGGGAATCGGGTCAGGGGGGGTGCGGGGGTGTGCTGGCGCGAGTGTGCAGTTAGTGTGTCAGGGGGGGTCGTCAGGGTTCAGGGGTGAGAGAAAGGGGGCCGGGGAGGGGGTGCGGCGGCGTCGTGGCGCAAGTGTCCAGTTGCCTGCGGAGGGTGAGAGGAATATAGGGGTCGTAAATAACACAAATTAGTTGTGGCTCCACGCATCATATTCGATTTAGCCCAAGGCATCGCTTGGCGTCGGCGCGTGGCGCGTGTCTGCGTTAGCTAGTAGGGGTTGTGGTGACGAGTCGATGCTGGTCCATGTTGCTACGGGGGGCTTGCAATCGTCCACATTTCGGCTTAAACTGAGCTCTATTTGTGACATACGCTCGGTGCTTTCAGTGACCAAACGTCTGAGGCTGTAAGGTTGAGCGAGGTGAGCAGTGAACGAGTGTAAGCCCGTGATTGCCGCGTGGCGCAGGGCGGGAGCCAACGCCGCGCCGTCCGCCACGAGCCACACAAATAAACAAATGAACAAACCAAAGTAGGGTCTCCAGGCCGCCGGCATTTAAAAATTCAGCCCGTGTGAGCTACTCGTAAATGGACGGTCGTTTCGCCATTATTAACACACGAACGCGAGCTCGAACTGAAAAGCACACGATTTCAGAGATGGCGATTTTCCGCGCAGGACATCGAAAGCCCTCGCTGACGGTCTCAGTCAGTGGCCCCGAAACGCCATCGTTGCTGACAGCGACGCCATCGCGCGCCGTTATTGGAGACGCCATTGCGCGCCGCCATCCGTCTATGCCGGCGCCATGCGACCTTATGCGTCACTTTAATGACGGCACTTCCGCGAATCGTGACTTCTGAAGTGCACTATCATATCATGTCAGTCTGAAGTCTTATCACCGCGCCGGTTTAATCCAGCGCAGAGCTCGTATATAACCATAACTGCTGTAGCTTGGCGCTATGTCCACATATATATGATTAAGAGCTAATTAATAAATATTAATGTTCGTGCGGCCTTTGCACGCTCCGCCTAGGAGTCTTACAATTCCCAATCAATCCCATAAATTCCCCATAAATCCCCAATAAATCCGAATAAATTCCCGTCAGAACGACTCAAACGCGTTGAACCGATGCCTAGTCCCCCGCCTGACCGGTGCGGGAGCGTCGGTCAGATGCTGCTCGACCGCCGGCCAAAATTCACTGACTCACTCACTGAGCCGTCCAATCCGCCGCCCCGAGGCGGAAAGCGGCGATGACAGCGCTACCAAACTTCGGCGCGGCGCACGCGGCCAAACCTTGTTATCCTTCTTGCCGCCGTCCGCCGCACCGCCGCCGCCGTCCTCCGCACCGGCAGGGGCGGGGCCCAGCGCGGCGCCGGATTGGGCCAAACGAGCGGCGTTCACGACGCTGCTAAACTTCATGACGTTGCTGCTGTGACGAGCGTGACGAGGGTCGGCTCGCGACACGCGTGGCGGGCTGTCGACACCCTCCGGCGGCTCCTCGAGGTCAATGGTGTCCTCGCCACTTCCCACACCGTCTCCCTCCTCCTCCAGGTCAGACGGCCGCCTACTGCTAAACCTACCCGCACTGAAACGCCGTGCTCCTTGTTGCTGCAACGTCCTCATGGCGCCCAGGGCTAGGGACTAGCGGATAATGCTCGCCACGTCATGCGATGCCAGTCTTCCACTCATCCTGAGAATCAAACAAGGATGTGAAATGTGGAGGAGAATGACGTGGGAGGCGAGCACCCCGTTATCTGTTGGGCCCTACGGGCACTCCTACCCCCGAGGGCGGGGATCACGGCCTTGCACAATTTCGCCACGCCCTCCGCCCGGGCTATGGTGTACAGATGGTGCGACTCTTTGGCGAAAGCGTGGATGTCCTCCTGCCAGGGCCCGGCAGAATGTTGTCAAACCATCGGGCGGATGGAATTGGACTCAAATCACGAGGGTTTGAAATGTGTTGAAGGTCATTTGGAATATCTTTTGCCGGGCCTGCCTCGTGCATGAACTGGATCTCGACCGTGACGGGGGTGGTGTTCGGGGGCTGGAACACGAGGTTGAGGTGGAGGTTCAGCGGCTTCTTGAGCTCGGCGAGCTTGTTCTTGATGCGAAGGACTCTGGTGAGGGACGGTATGGCGGTGGTGACCGCCTGCAGCGCCTTCACCATGACGTGCGAGGTGGTGCACACGACAGTAGGGCGCAGCGGGTCGCTGACGAGGGATGTGCATAGTGCAGCAGAGGTGTACTCGGCCTCGTCGCGGTATTCAAGCACTTTGACCTCCATTCGGTTCACACTTTTGACGGAGCCCTCCGCCAGGAGGTAGCACTCGCCCTCGAGGCCGCCATCCGCGAACAGTCTGCTGAGGCAATCCGTGAGATGCTCCTTGAACACGGGGTCGGCCACGCATGACATCTGGTGCAGGAGCTGCGGCAGCACATTTTGGTCGAACCGGTCATGAGGGACAAGCGAACATTGCCCAGCACGTCATCCCTCGTTTCTCTAGTTTAACAGCATCCTATGACGTGCCGAGCAATATGAACCCGGCCCTTTGACCTTGTCTATGATACGGCCTTAATAAGCCCTGACCGACCTTACAGGGTCTGTCCGCTTGTAATGGCGAAGGGGGTTGGTCGAAGCTCACCATGTAAAGCGCCTTGGGGCTCGAAGAACGTTTGTAAAACACAATAAATAAGTCTACCAAGCCCCTACCGATCTTGAAGCACCGCGGGCTGCAGCGACCCGCACAGATCTCGATACTCCTCGGCGTAGCGCCGCAACTTGAAGTCGAAACTAAAAGTTAATCATATGTCAGCTTCAAGGGCTAACACCAAGCGCGGTCAACCGGGGTTCAATCCGGGGTCGACCAGGGACCAGCACCGCCCTACCTTCCGAAGGAACTCGAGCTGGTTGACCTCAGTGTAAATCGGTTGCAGCGCCGCCAGCCAGGGGCTTCCACTCATCCAGTTTCCAACTTATCGTGGGCACTTTTCGTGGGATACGTTGAGTCAGTTGGGTGGTTTCAGTGATAAAATGGGTCAGGTTGAGGTGAGAAGTGGAGGAGTGGAGGAGTGGAGGAGTGGAGGAGTGGAAGAGTGGAGGAGTGGAGGAGTGGAGGAGTGTGGCGACCGACCCTGCTGACAGCTGCGCGCCCCACTCGTCGTCCCGCAGGTGCTCCTCCGCTTCGGGCCTCATGGACACTTCTCGCCACGTCCTACGATGTCGTTTTAACTCAAGAAGCGAGGGTTCAAACTGCGCTTGATGACATGTCGTGCACCATCCGTCAGTCAGTCCCTGGGGCCTGCCTTGGCCGCGCTCTGCATGCGCGCCACGACCTGCTCGTTCAGAAGGTGCGCCAGCAGCGCCAGGCTGTTGAACTGCGTACACGTGGCGTCAACCTCGCCGCCGCCGCCGCCGCCGGAAGCCGAGGCCCGCGACAGAAGCAGCGCCACCGCACCGGGCCCGCCACAAAATGCTTCGAAACATTACAAGGTGCCGTTCAATGCAAGAAACGGGGGCTAGCAAATGTGTTGAGGGTCCGGACATCTCGAGCGATTCATGCTAGCCAGGCTCCTACCACCGCAGCCGGGAACTGGTCCCGAGTCACCTGCTCCTGAGTCAGCTCGCCTCTCTGGAGGCCTCTCATGGACGGCATGTCGGCGAACGCGCTGAAGGCGGCGCGCTTCTCCGCCTCGGGGACGAAGCTGAAGAACGGGCCAAACAGCGATAGCAGCGCCTCGTCGAACTTCGTAAAGGACAGCGCGGGCGGCGTGTCGTCGCGGGTGGCGATGGTGGTCGCACAGGCAGCCAGCTCGGCGCCGTACCGACGAAACGCCGTGCGATACGTCATGCGCGCTTGCCAGACGACGTGTATCGGAAGCAGCTTGTTGTAGCGGCGCAAGTTGAATTTGAAAGCAAAATTTGGAAGCGCACCATCATAGATCAGTTCTAAGCGCTTAGTTCTAGGCGCTTTCAACGCGGGTTTGATAGGATCAACCTGCACCGCCCTACCTTGTCGTGCGTGTACATCCACGCAGCTTCCTGCTCGTCCGGATCGCCGCCGAAGCCGCACACCAGGGGCTTACACTCGTTCACGTTCAAGCTCAACTTGAGCAACTCGAGGACACATGCATGAGTTACCTTGGGGTTCTACGGTGGACAGAGGAGCTCAAGTTGAGCTGAAATTGGAACGAGCGTAAGCCCCTGCCGCACACCAGCCTGTATCCGCTGCGGTGGATGGACTCGGCCGAGTCGTAGCGGCGCAAGTTGAGTTTGAAAGGAGACATTGAAAGCAGTATGTCACAATTTAGTTTCAAGCGCTCAGTTCCAGGCGCTTTCAACGTGGGTTTCATAGGGTCAACCTGCACCGCCCAACCGAGCTGAGGATCGCCTCGTTCAGCGGGTCCACGTTCATGCCCTCGTACCAGGGGCTGACACGCGTCCGCTTTTCAGCTCAACATGGGCCGGCTCTGACACAAAACACACCCTGAATACCCCCCTAAGCCCCCTTAACGCCTTCTAAATACCCCATAGACAACCCCTACATGCACCCCCTATCCCACAGAAAGCGCTTACGTTGAGCCGGAAAGAGGACGAGTGTAAGCCCCTGCCTTGTACAGCCTCTCAAACTCGTGCGTCTGGAACGGCGTGCGCTCGGCGATGGCCTGGATCAGACCGCTGATGGCCTCGTTGAAGCGGCGCGAGTTGAATTTGAAAGCAAAGTTTGAAAGCAGCTCTCATAACTCTAGTTTCAAGCGCTTAGATCCAGGCGCTTTCAATTTGGGTCTGATAGGGTCAACCCGCACCGCCATACCTCGTGGCGGTACGTGTAGTACGCAAATGCAAACACCAGGAGCGCCACCATGTAGCGGCGCAAGTTGAAATTGGAAGCATAATTTGGAAGCGGTTGATAACACATTCTATCTTCAAGCGCTGATTGCAGACAACATAGGCTCTTTCAACACGGAGTTTGATAGTGTGAAGCTGCAGCGCCCTACCACGACCAGGGTGACCACGCTCATGCTCATCTCACCTGACGGGCTCAGGAACTCACCTTTGATGATCAGGCCGAACACCACGGTGGTCAGCTCGGCGAACAGGATCATGTTCAGAAGTTTCTGGTGCCCCTTGTTGCAGCGCCACACTTCCAAATTCAAGGCAAAAGTTGAAGGCAAAAGTTGGCAGCAGTTTATCGTATTTCAGTTCCAACAAAGCGTTGAACCAGGCGCTTTCAATACGGGTTTCAATCAGGTTCAACTTGCACCACCCCACCTTGTTGAGGTACGGGTTGATGTCGCGGGTCGCGTAAGACAAGCCCATCATGATCATGAGCACGACGGTCATGTGCATGCCGGTGTGGTGGATCACAGGGGTCAGTGCGCCGCCGAGAAGCAAGCGGACGTCCAGCGCCACGATCTCGTACCACCAGCTCCGAGCCCGGAGGTGCCCGGTCAGGAAATTGAGCGGCCCGACACCCGCCGCCGTCGCGTGCCGCCTGCGGACGTAGTAGGCCAGGAGGCACGGGAACACGACGGCGTAGAGAAACAGCATGAAGCTGGCGTAGGGTGCATATGACCGGTACTTGGCGGATTCGCACGATATGCTGTAATCGGAGGACAGGAAGCTGTTCCGCACGCCCCCCGGCGCCACCTCGTAGCCGCTCTGCCCCGCCGGGAAGTCGCAATTGAAGAAGGAGATGATGGCCGCGCACACCGAGCTGTGGAAGATGCAGACGACGAGCATGGCGCCGGCCATGGCGCTCTGAACGCCGCGCCGGAAAGTTTGCCGGTCCGCCTGGTCCGCCTTGTCATCGTCCTCCTGCCGCGCCTTGTCGGCGCTCGGTTTCCGCCGCAGCGTCGTGGAAGTGAGCCGGAGCTTGAGGAAGGCGACGCGGAGTACGCCGATGCCGACGGCGACGAGTGGAAGCAGCGACCACATCATCATGATGTCGTAAAAGTCGAATTTGACGACGCAGGCGGTGGACGGTATGATGCCCAGATCGAGGTTGATCATATGGATCAGACTGATGAAGGATGCGAATGGATCCGGGAAGGTGATGTTCTGCGAGTCAACATAGCGCGACATCGACTGCAGCATGTACCAAATTTGAATCAGCACCAGGCGCCACCAGACGTAGCTGACCTGTGAGGATCCACCGCGACCGCCGGTGAGCCTCGAGATGGCGGCATCGATCCCAAGACAGCGAGACACGGGGCGCAGCACGTCCAGGGTGCGCTGCCCAAAAGCGAAGGCGGTGAGCATGATCACGAGGGTTAACACGACGAAAGTCATGGTGGCCGCCACCTTGTCCTCGTCATCGTCGCAACTCTCGCAGCCGGTGCCGCCGGAGCCGATCGAGCTCACCTTGCGGTAATAACCATCCTCGCACAGCATGCAGAACGGTCCCGAGCTGTGCGCCGCGCACAGGGCATCACCCGCAGTGACGGCGCTCATTGTCGCAGATGTGGAGATGCCTCCGCCTGCGGCGCCGGAGGCTCCAGCGCACGCGCACGTCTTGCCCGTCTTGCACAGGTCCACGCCGGGGCACTCGTGTATCTCGGCGGTGTGCGCGGAGAAGCGGAATGGCCGCGGCTGATTGGCAGGTTGTCCAGGGTGATGCCGACCTCGGAGCATGTCGAATCGGAGGGGCACCTGTGGCAGGTCAGGTCGTACCCGGTGCCAGGGCCTTACAATCGTTCCCTTTTCTGCTCAACTGCAGCACCTTGGAGGAATTCTTTGAGCGGAGTCCGGGACAAAGCGGCTCAAGTTGAGTTGATAAAGGGAACGAGTGTAGGTAAGGCCCAACCCTGAGCCGATGCTGTAGGTACCCGGCAGGCACTCCGGCATGTTGGCGCCGCCGATGCACTGCGCCTTCTCGGGGCACTCCCGGCACACGCTGCTGTAGTTCTGGGCGTGGCCGGTGCCCGGAACGAGATTGAAGGTGCCGAACGGACACACGAAGGCGTTGCGAGTGAGGCCGCTCGGAAGCTGCGCAAGATCCCATCCCGCGGGAACCTCCACGCAGGGGCTTACACTCCTTCACTTTTCAGCTCAACTTGAGCCGTGTCTGACGCATGAAAACACCCAACACACCCCACCCCCTAACACCCCCTTAACACGGGCTACACAACCCCTACGCGCAACCCCTCTCCCACAAACATCGCTCAAGTTGAGCTGAGAAGTGAACGTGTGTAAGCCCCTGCCTCCACGCACTCGGGAGGATCGCTGAACACCACGTAGCCGTCGCGGCACCCGAGCTGTAGCGGCGCAAGTCGAATTTGAAGGCAGAAGTTGAAAGCAGTATAACACACTTTAGTTTCAAGCGCTCTGTTCCAGGCGGTTTCAACTTGGGTTTCATAGGGTCAACCTGCACCGCCCTACCGAGCAGAGTGAAGCTGCCCGTGGACGCGTCGCCGCACGTCGGAGCAGAATTCCGGTCACCGAACTCCAGGGGCTTACACTCGTCCACTTTTCAGCTCAACCTGAGCCGTTTCTGACACTCAAAACATCCCCTGAAGCCCTAAACGCCTAAAGGCCCCCTTTACCGCCGCCATCATTACCCGATAAACAGCCCCTAAACATCCCTTGTCCCACAAAAAGCGCTTACGTTGAGCTGGAAGGTGAACGAGTGTAAGCCCATGCCCATTTCGTCTGCAAAGAAGTCGGCACCGCACGTGAACTCGGGACAAATAGTGCCGTCCTCGCAGACGTCGGCCCACGTGCCCACGGTTCCCCGCGTGGAAATGTCGGCGTCGTTGCCGGCGAAGTTGGTGGTGACGTGTCCGGCCTGGTCGGCGGTGTCCAGCCTGGCCCTCTCGCCCAGTAGGTACACCCCCCCGCCGAGGAGCGCGGTGTTGCCCGTCACGCGGGAGTTGCCCAAGATTAGAGTCTGCGTGGCAGACATTGCTCGCCACGTCACAGGATGCCATCTAAACTCAGTGGCAGCCCCCCCGAGGCCAACAGTGTGCTCTGAGTTTCCGTGATGTGTTTGATCCAGACACCAGAGGGTGACTGCTTTCGAAGTGTACCGGATACACTAATCTTTTTGGTTTGGATACGAGCACTGTAGGGCAGTTCCGATGGGTCGAAAAGCTTCAATTCGATGCCAAACCCAACCACCTGTACTGAATTCAACTCAAGAAACGAGTGTTCAAATTGCGTTGGATAACGTGGCAGGCACAGTCGGATAACGTGGCGGGCACAGTTTGATGGGCCCTGCCCTTGACGGTGACGACCGACTCCCACGCGAAGACTCCGCCGCCCCAGTTCACCGCCTCCTTGTAGCGCCGCAACTTGTAATTGAAAGCAAAAGTTGAAAGACTTCATCATATTCTAGTGTCAAGAGATTAGTTCCAGTCGCCTTCAACTCGGGTTTCATCAGGTCAGCCTGCACCGCCCCGCTTCGTTGTTCGTCACGTTCACGTTATTCAGCGTCAGTGAGCTGCCGGAGACCAGGGGCCTGCCTACACTCGTCCACTTTCGGCGCAACTTAAGCATATTTTGTGGGACACGGTGTCTGCATGAATCCCCCCCCCGGTCTCATAAACAGGGGGACACGGGGAAGTGTGACCAAAACGGCTTACATTGAGCTGAGAAGTGGACGAGTGTCAGCCCCTGCCGGAAACCATGGAAACACCGGCGCCACCGTTCCCCGCACGATTGCCGCTGATCACGCTGTCCGTGAAACTGGCATGCGAGTTGTCCGTGGTGTAGAGACCGGCACCACCAGCACGTTAGTTATCAGTCGCGCGTGGTAAGATCAACTCACATCACACAAGGAGGCGGGCATCTAGGTAGACACACCAACGACGTTTTATCCCGATCACAGTGTGTGTGCCAAATTAGTATTCACGCGCGGTGTGATGAGCTGTCTAGCGCACATCACGCACCGACACATGGGCACTGGGTAAGATACGCCGACGCTGTTGAGAGAGAGAGAGAGACGCTTCCATGAGTATGAGGAGGCACCAGGCTTGCGCCCTGGCCCCCGTGCCGACGTTTTTGCCGTTTGCTGTGTTGTCCCCAGTGTGCAGCCCCGCCGCGATGTTGACGCCGGCGCCAGATTGCACGGCGGTGTTGTTGGCGATGGTGCAGCCGCTGAAGGTCACGTTGGTGCCCGTGTTCAGGGGCTTGCACTCGTCCACTTATCGGCTTAACGTGAGCACATTCTGTTGGCCACGTTGGGTGCATGAATTCCCCCCAGTCTATTGGGGAGGTGTGACCAAAACGGCTTAGGTTGAGCTGAGAAGTGGACGAGTGTAGGCCCCTGCCGGTGTTGATACAGACAGCGCCCGCTTGGCCCACGATCGGCACCACATTGTTCGCGACTGTGCAGTTGTTGAGGCTCCCTGTGGCGCCATCGTAGATGTGCTTGCGGCAGGGTCATTGTGAACAAGCACTCGAATTGGGATCAGCCATAATTAATTTTGAGAAATCAGCATTTATTATCGTGGCTTGCAGCCATGACCGCATGACTTACCTGCAGGGTGAATGCTCATACGCACGCGCGGACTCGGTTGGTCGATGAACGGCGGCTGGGTGATTGTGGTGAATGACCGCGGCGCCCTGCCAAGCCCATCCCTTGGTTGCTGACGATGGAGGAATCGTCGGCGGTGAATTGCGCACCCGCGCAGACCAGGACCGCCGTAAATCTTGTACTCGCCATAGGATCCGCGCCGGGAGAGGTGTGGTCCACCGTGCTCCGAATGAGTTCGAGGGTGTGCCGCTGCCCGGTACGTTTCCGCAACTTATGGTTGCCAAAACACATAATGCCGCCACCGTTGATCGCGGTCACATTCGTGATCCGACTGTCGGTGAGGACAGTCTTTGACGGCGCCGCCCGGTAGATTCTGGCAGATTTGCTGGCCACGTCATAGGATGCCATTCAACTCAATACACAAGGGTGCAAAATTCGTTTAATCGCGTAGTGAGCAATGAGTCTAGCAGATCTTGCTCTCGCCACGTCACAGGATGCCATTCAAAACAAGAAACGAGGGTTCAAAATCCGTTGGATGACGTGGCGAGCCTAGAGCTGGGCACAGTTTGGTCACCACATCATAGGATGCCATTCAACTTAATAAACGAGGGGTCAAAATATATTGGATGACGTGGCGGGCAACAGTTGGTTGTCCTCACCAAGGAATTTCCCACGGCGTAGGGAGCCAGCAGAAATTGCTCAAAATATGAAGATGGGTGGCATTTAACTCAAGAAACGAAGGAATGGTTGGCAAGTGTGTTGAAGGACGATTTGAGCAATTTGTGGGACCTGGCCCAACCACGGAGATGAGCGCGCCCGACCACGTGGCGACCGTGTGGATCAGCGTCCGCGTCACCTCGTGGGGGGGTCCTTCAGAACACGCACTCCAACGTCGAACCGAGATCGGAGCATGACTGCCTTCAGGGTGAATGCTCATACAGACGTCGGTCGGATTGACGGATTCAACGTCGG
>Ga0307489_10002479_pt1 | contig 12340 bp, 12 predicted proteins | sample SB12metaG_FD_202247 | JGI IMG/M metagenome (GOLD analysis project Ga0307489, IMG submission 202247) | Sea-ice brine microbial communities from Beaufort Sea near Barrow, Alaska, United States - SB 1.2 | ecosystem: Environmental > Aquatic > Marine > Coastal | place: USA: Alaska | collected...
TACTCGGATCATACGCCAGCGCGTGACACTACACGCGACTCGCCGGAAGTGGGTAATCGAACTAATCCTACACCGAACGGTGTGAAAGTGTGGAACTGAACCCAAGCAATAGAGCCACACAACCCCTTTCAAACTACTGTTCATTGGCTGCCGAACAACCCTCCCCCACAGGGAGGGAATTCTATTTTGAAACTTTGTGTATCTGGGCACTGGTCGGGAAAGTTGACACAAATACACCTACTCTTCCCGGAACACCCAGAAAGAGCCGTAAGATACACAAAATATTCCGCAAGCCGACATCGCTCCCGCAACATCCTCAAACGCTAAACGGAGCCTATAGGATTCATTGGCCACCACAGCGCCTCACACGTCGCGAGGGAGTTTAAACTCAGTGTCGGGTCTGGTATCGAAGGTATGGTATCGAATCCCGTTCGATCAATCAGAACTGTCCATTTCGAAAATCCCACCGACCGACTCGCCGACTGTCCGACCGGGTCGCCATCCTTGAGTAAATAGACCCTCGATTACACGGAGATGAGGGTGACTGGTCACCCCCTACGCGGCCGACGGACCTGTCGTCTAATAAAATAAGGGTCTCAGTGGTGAGTCCTGAAAACACACTGTACTCAGGACTCACGACCGACACGTAATTGACCCCGACCGACCGGAAAAGGGAGTTTGGGGTTGCCGAGTGTTGGGTCTTGGACGCATTTTGGAGAAGCGGCTCGGCGCGCGCGGGGCGGGCGCTGGACACGGCGCCGGATCGTCGAGCACGCCGCCAAACCTTGACTTCCGATGTCGGTACGTCGGTACCCGGCCCGCCATACATTCCCGGAGATATTGGTGCCGCCCCCGGCGCGCCCGGCGTCGTGAAGGCGGCTGGGCGTCACCGTCAAAGCAGCAGATGCCAGGCTCGCACTCGCCACGGCACGTTGGGATGTGGGGGGACTTGGAGAGCGCGCGCGGGGTGTGGGTCACGGACGTCCACGCGCTGGCCACGCACGCGACGCCGGCGAACGGCAAAGCCGTCTCGGCGGCGGAGGCGGAGGCGTGGTGCGCCAAGGCCCTGCCCAAGCAAGACAAGCAGACACGATGAGCAAGAACCGCGAAGCCACCGTCGTTGGCGTCCGACGGCTGGATGACGGGACAGGGAACTTTCGGCCGCCCTAAGTCTGTTTTTTGGACGATTCCATACCAGTCAAGTGGATTACCAAGACCGACCCTTATTTTATTAGACGACAGGTCCGTCGGCCGTGTAGCCTACACTGAGTTTAAAGAAAACCACTTCCCTTTCCGTCGCTCCTCTCTCCCCGTAAGGCCAAAAAAGTCCCTCAAAAAGCCGGAAAGACCCCGGAAACCAGAAGACTTTCTACACAGTTCAGTCCCCGTACCAAATAGGCACATTTGCTCCTGGTCCCTTTTCCTTGAGTCAACTCGTCGATTCCCGTAAAGCTCTCGTGTGGCGCAACCTCTCTGTTTCAAAACGCTGCACGTTTTTCTTTCCCACCTCAAGGTTGATTAGACCGTCGATATCGAGAAAATCAATATGAAAAGCAAGTCGCGCGTACAAACATGTCCCAATCTGGGACATTTTACCGAGGAGCAAATGCGCCCATTTGGTACCGGGACTGAACTGTGTAGTTGAAGCCCCCGAATACGAGCACGAGTACAGTAGAGCAGAGCTTGGAAGAGAGCTTTTCGGGAATAGTTGAACAGGGGTTCCTATTTGAGCACGTGTGTAGCCCAGAAGCTCACGTGTTTGGTGCACGTTCGCTGATGTTCAAGAAATACCGGGACCGTCTGAACACGTGTGGGAAATAAATCGTTTTTTACGAGGAGAATGAGGAGCAGACAGGAGCTCCTGTCTAGATATCACCATTTGCAAAACTGATGGCCGGATTTTTAGACAACTTTTCGACGTCCGCAGACATCCGACCCGCTGACGATCCGCTGAGTGTGTACCTTACGCGTGAAAGATGCGCGGCCGCGCGAGCGCGGCGGCGCGGCGACCGCAGGAAAGACTTTCTTTCGAGGTTTCGTGTCACGCCGCCGCGTTTCACAGCGTTTGACGCCGCCTCTCTTGCGCACGGCGCAGATCTACCGCGCGTCGGGGTAGCGACAAAAAAAAACGATAATCCGTTGTCCGTCGAAAAGTTGTCTAAAAATCCGGACATCAGTTTTGCAAATGGTGATACAGACTGTACAAGTACTGCACCCCCCTCTACTCGTCACTCGACGCCAAGGGCCACGGGAGGCCGCGTGGGGGGGTCGCCGTGCTCGTCTCCTCTGACTGGGCTCACGCCTCTGCTATTAAACGATGGGCCGGAACGTCGATACCGGGATACCTGGACGGCGTCGAAGTGCTTACTAGCGACGGCCTATCGCACACACTCCTTGCGGCCTACGTGCCCCCAGGGTCTTCGCATATTTTTGGGGGTGCACTAATCCCGGTTCGCGGACTGTCCCTTTTTCTTGAGTTAACTCGTCAATCCCGAACAGGGCTCTGTAAAGCGCAAACGCGCGATCTGGGTCTCGGTTGTCGACCGTTTGCCCTCTCGTGGAGCCGGGGCCCTCTGGCCGCCGCGCTGCTGCCGGCCGCGGCGCGGCGCTCTGGCCGCTTGACGCGACATGGCGACGCAGCATGACGACTGGACGCCCCCCGTGGATGGGGCGCCCGCCATTGCCGGGGCTCCGTCCCGCACGCTGTCTTCAAGGGGGGCGTCGCCATCGTGCATCGTCCGCTCGACGGCTGGGGGGCAATAAATCTCTCGACCACTGTACCTAAAGTCGCACATAATTATCGTGAGTATCATAAGGTTACGGCGTCCCAAATTGTAGAAGCTTTGGGCGCCTTGCGCACGGCGACCATCTCGCTGACAATGTACGTCGACGCGGATAGCTCGATGAGGTCATCGGGCTTCGGGAACGGTCGAGCTGCGCGATCTCGCTCGCTCTAAACCTAATCTCTCGAAAGCGCTCTCGGCCGATGCGGGGCTGGCAGGCGCACCTTGTAGGCGCAGCGGCCCACTTCGCGGGAACGGATACGGACAGATGGTGGCCATGTTTCATGTATTTGAGCGCAGGTTGCGGTGTTGAGCGGCGGAGAGTGAGTATTGAGTGCCGCGCGATATCGAAGATGGATCCGCTGCAAACTGGATAAACAGGAGACAACTAGAGAATGTTACCACGAGTATGAATTTTAAATGGACGATATGCCTTATTCAACCAATGTAATTTCGCGATCAAGCTGGAAAAAATGGGAGGTTGAGAGAAGATGTCAGAAAGCGCGGCTGACGGGGAAATTACGAGAATGGGGTGAAGAGGAGCGAGGGGGGCTAGGATGGTTAACGGCGGAGGAAATGCGTAGCGTTGTCAACCGATGGCAGTACGTGGAATGAGGCTCATGCGGTGAAGGCCCACACCCAAGGGGGGTGTGAAGGCGCAGGGATATGAAATCAAAGGGGAGGAGGGAGGGGTAGGGGCAGGCGAGGGGTAGAATGGGACAAGGAGGACGGGGTGGGCACGGATTAAGCCATAGTGGTGGCCAAAAGGAGGAAGTAAACGGAAGCGGTGGGAGAGGAGTGGTGAGAGAACGTGAGGACGAGGATGACGAGGGGGCCGATGATGAAAGAGGACACAAACGTAGGACGGACGGGGACGAAGGAGTGGAAATACATTGGAACAGAACCACGGGAGACGCACGAGGGGAACAGAGGGTGGGGACGAGAGCAAGAGGGACGGGGTTGGAAGTGACTGAAGATGATGATGGACGGGGTAGACAAGGACGGAGAAAGAGGAAACGGATGCGGAGTGAATCGAACATTGAGTGTGATGAAGAGAGTGAGTAGAGCTAGATATCAACACCATTCTCCTGTCATCAATATCAAGTCTGCTTTCACTAACGTCAACCTTATAGTGTCACAAGACCCTCAACAACGGTACTACGCAGATCGGTTGGGGGGCTCAAACGGGGCTTTCGGTTTCCCCTCCTAGCGAGCCGCGCCGCACGTGTTTTTGCCGGCGTGCCAGATATTTTTTCCTTTTTTGGCGAGATCTGCCCATTCGGCGCGCGATGGGCGATCCGCGTGGGCTCAAGAGCGCGCCGTGAAATTGATGCCCGGCCAGCCCCCTCTTGGCAGCACAATCAGCACCTCAATTTCCAATGGGAACTTGACTTGAAGGGCAACGAGGCATGCATGTTGGGGTTTGACCGCGCGGTTGCAGTCAGTGCCCTCGATAACGGAGGGGGGCGAGAGCGCAACTCGATCCGTGCTGACCTAAACCGCGCCGACGTCTACCATGTCATTCAATCTGACCTCCGTATGACCATTTGGTCTGAGGCTCGGTGTGGGCTTGCAGCCAGCAATTTGGGGAATTGTGTTCACGCTTGGAAAGCGGTCGCGGGCTGCCAGCCTCACGGGTGGCAGCACCGCGCGCGGGTGTTGCAGTGGTCGGGGACGACGACACGGACATATCGGCGTGAAATACGGTTATTTTAGGGGTCCGGCGGCGTAGCGGCGGTGGCATCTAGTCCTGCGTGTTTCAGTTTCTGGAGGCGCGTGTACAAATAAATCGGCGCTGCGCGGCCCAGAATTTGTTTTTCGCGCTGCGCGCGACATTTTCCGTTTCCGCTAAATGCTGCCCCCTCTCAAAGATTGACTCTTAAACTCAATGTAGGAAGGACTAGTCCCTCTTTATATCTCCTCGAAATCGAGGTTCTATTTACTCACTGATTGAGACCGGTCGGACTGTCGGTGAGTCGGTCGGGGGAATTTTCGAAATGCAAAGTTCTGATTGATATTGATTGAACAGGATTCGATAACACACCTTCGATACCAGACCCGACACCGAGTTTCAAGGTGTGAATGGGTTGAAAAAGATTCAGTGGTGAAGGGTTGTATTAAGAGGGACCTTAGTTTTGGGGCGGTCGAGTGTTATGTAAGTAACAAACCACGTCGTATACTGGGATGTGTGCGGGAGCCTGCAAGCTGGGGTTTCTGTTAGGAGTATGGGCCTCAGCCCGAAATTGTCTGCCAGGGGCAAGCAACCCGTGTTGTGGGCTGGTTGCCAGGGGCAAAACAGCTCGGGTACTGGCACGGACAGTTGGTGAACCGAACCATCCCTTCAATCAAGGACCAAAGAGGAGGAGTCAGTAAGCAATTCCCCCATGTGATTGTAATGCAGTGCGAAGTTAATAGGCATCAACAAAGCGTAGTATTCATGACAACCACGAGGTAGGGGCGTTGGATTGCGAGGCAAGGCTAGATATCAACTTCTACCAACTAGCGTTCGCAGCGAGCTCGCAGCTGCCGCGCTCAAAACAACTGATGCCGTTCGACGCGGTGAGTTACGGGTGGGGGGTCGGCCGGCTCCCTCGGACAGAGGGGGTGTCGGGGCTCCAGCCGACTCCGGCCCTCTGGGCTAGCCGTAGCTGCCGCCGTGTGTACATTGCCCGTGATCCCCAATTTCCCCTCATTCCCCACTCAAGATGGGCCCACAGAGTTCCCAATGCGCCCTCGCCGCGCCGCGGTGGTGAGTGCACGGCGACAGCCGCCGGCGCGCGCCCCTTGGGTTACCTAAGGACGCGTGCACGCCGCGTGGGAGGGGCTGGCTGCCCGTTGTCGGGTTCCAACCTCATTTCCCTTCCGTGCACAATGCACGATTGCGAGCCCCACGGCTAAACAGTCAGCCCGCTCCCCACTCCGTGCGCAATGCCACGATGCCATAACATATTTGCCCTTGGAGACGTTGGCCGCTTCGAGGCGCTTGCTCTTGACGACGTGCACTAGATGATCCTCGAAGCGCGCGCGCCGCCGCTCGCGCGATCGGGCGCACTTCCGCCGCTTAAATGACCCGCCGCGGAGCGCCCCAGCTCGGGAAAGCTCAAGCAACCAGTCAGAATTTCAGCTCTCAGAATTCCTACTTGTTTTCCGATTAAATGATATCAAGGCGTCCGCCCGAGATCATGTGTTCTGAATCGTCAATCCCCAGCCTGATTTATATTGAGCTGAAAACTGTGTGACCGAAAAGTGTGGTTCTAGGCGGGAGGAGGGGGTGCTGCGTACGACAATGGGTTTAAATTCTGATCATTGTTTAGATCAGCCTTTCAGATCCCAGAATCGATTCCAGAGTGGTCAAATCAGCCTGTATCATTCCTCACCACGTCGCTACACGAATCTTCGTCTACGCGCCGCCGTGCCGCAAATTGTCGCAAAACTTCGGCGCTGGCGGCGACGGCTTTCCGCACAGTGCGGAAAAGGGGTGAAACCAGAGTAAGAGTTTTGCGACAGTTTGCGAGGAATTCGAGGAGTGTTCGCAGTTTGTATGGGCAAACAAAGTGAATGTGTGTATGGAATTCCGCCATAGTTGATCTTGGACGGGCTAAATCATTGTCGACTAGCGGATCACCGTAACTGACCCCGCTAATCTGACGGGAACAACTCTACTAAATATCAACCCAGTCTTTGTACGCTTGGGTCGTTTGGCGCCGTATTGACGCGCCGCAACGCTCGTGTGGCTGGGCGCGTCAGAGAAAAAAAAGGGAGCCTAGAAAATTCCACAATTTCAACTCAGGATGACCGTCTAATCGGACATTTTGACTCCACGGGGTTCAGCCGCCGCGATAAACGTGCAGTGGCGCCGCGACGACCGAAACCTCGCAGTCTGAACACGCGTAGCCCACGACGATAGTACCTGAACAGAAAACAGCGCCTCGCCCCCACCGCCACCCTCCTGTGCGCGTGCGCAGTTGGCGTTTCCCCGCGCATTTCGCACCATCTTGCAGCACCTCGAAGCTACTGTCAGCTTTCGCTCGTGTCCCATTTGGCGATCGCCCCGAATTGATGCGCGCCACGCGGCGCCGGAGACGATGGACCTGCCGTTGGCAGCCTGTAAACGCAATAACTTTGCCGTCGACGAGGCGACTCTGGGGTGGAAAACCCTCACAGACGCGCCGGCGTTGCCGCCAGCTGCCCGCGGGTGCCCCGTCGCAGACGAAAACACCCGACACCCACGATTTGCTTCAAAATCGACCGTCTGTAACTCAAGAAAGTCGCAATTGGGACATTGTAGTCTCCGGGACACTGTAAGCTCCCTAACCTCTAGACTCTATGTTGCTCACAAGTTGCTCATCTATCAATGAAGCTGATAAGCTCAATTGTATGGTACTCACACCCAGTCTTCGCGGTAGCGCTAACGCTGAAGGCCCTCATGTGATTGGTCGAGATAAATATCAACTGAAGATTGATTTGCATCATTGTCTTGCACGTTTCGGCAATTCTGAACGTAAACGTGTGTGGTCCCTGATGGATCAATGGACAGTCCATCGTTTGCCCACGTCCCTGATTCTGGCGGTTCATGTGAAAAGTCAAACCGGAAACTGGGTGTAAACCCAGTCATCGGTGTGACTGACTACCTGTACCCCCTGAACCCCCAGAAATAGCCTCTCGACCAATCAGGGGCGCGGGAGAATGATGGACAGTCTATTCAACAATCAGGGATGGTACACATTTACGTTCAACATTGGCACGAAACGTGCAACAGATCCAGCCATCCATTCCTCAGTCAATACACCCATCTCGGTAAAGATTTCGAGTCAAAAGATGGCCGATTCGCCATACATCGTCGCACTCAAAAATAGTTGGTGGGACGCAGGCACGAAATTGAAGAACACGCTGCTGTGATCGGCAATCGGACGGCCACGGAGCGGAGTGCCGCGCCGGCAGCGGCGGAACTAATCCTCAGTAAACCTTCATAACCCTCACGGGAAGACGCTCCTTTAACGGCGGCGGCAGATTCGGCGCGACGGTGTGTGCGGCGCGCATGGCATTTGACGAGTTAACTCTTGAGTTTCTTACATGAGAAAACACAATGCGCGCCGCCGACGCCGTCACGCCGGATCTGTCGCCACCGCTAGAGGAGCGCCGTCCTGTGAGCGAAGCACAGACTTTGTATCACCGAAAGTACCGCCGCCGCCAGCGCAGCGCTCCGCCATGTCGCCATGCAGATTGCGAATTACAGTGGCGTTTTCTTCATGTTCGTGCCTGCGCCCGGCCAAGGAGTTTTTAGTGCGACGATGTAATGCTAGTCGGCCGTGTACTAACTCAAAATCTTTACCGAACTGGGTGTGACATGAGGGCCTTCAGGGTGATTAACCACCCGGAGACTGGGTTTACGTGGCGTGGACTCCGACTGATTCCTCGCATTTTGCTGGAGCATGTTATTTTGCCACAACTGGCTCCGACCAATGCATCGAATTTCCATATGTTGCCCAGCTATCGAATTCGATGCAATGGTATCACTCGAATTCGACAATTTCTAAAAATCAAATTCGATAGATAAGGATCACCGCCTAGGAGACCCTTTCCCGCTACTACTTTCCGCGCAGTGCGGCGACCCCTACCAGGGTCGGCCACGAACCGCCCGAGAGGTGGTTCGGCGGGCGCGCGCTCGGAAAGGCGCGACCGGGGAACCGGCGCGGTCTATGGCGCCCCTCACGCGCCGTGTGAGGGTGTCGCCGGCGGTGGCGACGGCGCGTTCGTTGCGATGGCGGCGCTGAGCGCTCATCCACGTACAACCACGCTGTATCGATACCAGTCGCTTGGTGTCGGAAATCACGTTTCTTTTATTTTTTCAGTCGTTAAACCACCAAAGGCTTCGTACAAAAGTGTCCAGCCGTCACCCCAAGGCACCCCAACCACGGCGGCCCACGACAAACCGAGCACGGTTTCGGAGTCAGCGCGCCGCGGAGACCAATGGATGGCGGTGAATAGTGTGAAAACGGCGCGCAACCGGGGGAGTCGCGACGACGCGATAGTCATCAGTTGCGGCACGGGGCTCCAAAATGACGTGCGCGACGCGATGAGCGCGCGGGACGGTCGGAAACGCTTATCTCGCGGTTATATTGCGAAGTGCGGCGCTAGCTCACCAGAGTATCCATAAGTCGGAGACGCTGAACGCGTACTCGCGCGGGAGCCACCTGTCGGGTGGTTCTTGCCCCACCCTGCCTCGTATTCAATATGAGTGCTTGCACCAGGGCATTCGCTGCCAATTCCAGCGCTTATTCTTTATCCGACACCTGCGCACGGTGCTGCCGGCACGCGCCCGTACGCGGCTCCTGTGCTGCCTCGATTCTGGCGCTGCGGATCTTATGACGCGTATGGACGATCCCGCGCGTCGAGCGACAGCCGCATGCCCCGCGTCGCCCTGTCCCTCGCCCATTCTTCGCGCTGGTTCACCCCAGGCCTACGTGCGGTGTTTGGCCGTACGCGAAGCGTTTGCCGTGAGGCTTGGTCGGTAGAGGATTTATGTCGCGCTTCGGCGACTTCTTCCCGGCACGCCTGACCCGCGCCACGTGGCGGGCGTCCCGCGCGCCACCTTCGGGCCCCCGTTTTAAAGGTAAACGGAAGCTCGAAAACCAAAGCACAAATCAGAATTCGCTGCGACCGTGTACGTTGATGTACGTGCTGAATTCTGTACCGAGTCGGACGGTCGTTGACTCGGGACAGCCTAGGTCATCCTCCAAGCGCGCCCATTCCCCATTCGCTGCGCGCGATGGTCTCTTACATAATATTCATTCACCACACAAATGCCTCGACTTTTAACTAGTCCATGCGCCCGCCCACACTTTACACGGTCCGCCAGCCGTCTCGCCAGCCGCCCCGCCGTACGAGTAGCGCTTGCCTTGAATAGTGTTGTAGCGGGTTTACAGTGCGCTTTGTCGATGCACCTCCGGCACGCCCACCCCTCGCGCCGTAGCGGCCGTTCCGCTCGCCATCTTCGCGCGGTATTGCTACCGGGAGTCGTATTTTCGAATCGTTCCAGTGCTGGCTGATCGGCTGACCGCGGAACGGCCGCTTTCAATTTCGCCGGGATTCCCGAAAACCTTTTCAACACGTGTTTCGTTTTGGTGTGTTTTCACAGTGAGAATCAGGTGGCCTCCAATCGAACTAAGGGCCTGGGGCAAAACTGCGTAGACAGTCCACAGAACTGCATGGTAACCCACGACGTGTGTAGGTGACCGGAACGGCGAGTCGATAATGATTTTACTGACAACGGGTTTGAAACCTTTACATCCTCAGCGATCTTTTCAGGCTTTCAGTTTGTCACACGTTCCTCAAACGAGTAATTCTCGGTCATTTGACGGATTCGGGGGTCATCGGAACGGCATACGGCCGTGTTGGACAGGGCAATACGGATTGCCCCTCGTTTCGCGAGACCCACAGAATTCTTAACAACCACTGTTTTGTACGACCGGTCGTGTGACCGAAAGTTTCTGCGGGATATTCGTCTTTCCAATCAAACGAGACCTGCGCGGCCGGGGCAACGACGCTCTCCTCCAACGCGATGGAGCGCACGGCGACGCCGACGCGAGACGTGCAAGACGACACATTCCTGTCCTGGGGCAGTTTCTAGCGAATTGCGGCGGCGGCGGCGACGGAAGGCGCGAGTCGTGCAGTTCCCCGCGACATGAGCGCTGGTTTCGCGCCAGGTTCAACAGCCCTGATTGTGGTCAAGCTGGGCCCGACAATATCGCAGCTTGCTTTCGGCGAGCCGCGGTTGAAACCCATTCAGCCATTCGCAGGGGGGGGAAAGGTACGCAGTCTCACACAGGACATAGACTTCCATCCGACGCAACTCGTCCGTGCGCATCTTTTGACGCGTGCTAGTGCGCATCGGCGACGCCGTCGCCGCGTTAGAGGATGCGCATCTCAGCGCCCGCTCAGAGGACTCGAGTGTATTCGACGGTTTACGACTGAAGAAAATCAGCTGGGTTTAGCTGAAAAAGTTCATGGATTTCTCGGGCTTTCCTGTTGTCTGTTCCGATTGTGAACATTTGCACCCGTGGATCCCTGTGTCAGCCTTGGAATGCCAAAATCACTGTAAACGTGATTTGAACAGCTTTTCAAATCTGCTCACCACGTTGCCTGCTCAAATTTCGTTCTACACGGCGCCGCGCTGAAACTTGTCGCAAACCTCTGGCACTTGCGGCATAGGCTTTCCGCCCAGGGGGAAGGAAACATGTGGAAACAATAATTAGATTCTTGCGACAATTTGTGAGGAAGATGAGGCGCATTCGCGGTATGTATGGGCAAACTGTGTAAAGGCGTATTTCGGAACTTTCCGCCGTAGACCAGTTGGCGTATATCGAAACAGGCTTTCCTGCACGAAGCGCCAAAATTCACGCCCTTCAAAACGCCAGGAACTCTGGTTTACATGGTGAGTCGGCGAGAATGACGCGCGAACATTGGCTTACGAAGTTGAGGCGACGGCAAGACCGCCGCAGACGACCCCCCGTTATGTAGCATGCGCGATAGTACGTGGGGGTTAAACCGCGTGAAGCGCCGCCACTGCGCTGCGGGGCGATGCTCACATTTTGACCGTCAGTTTCCAATCAAACGATTCCAGAGTTTGAGGGCCACGGGCCACGGGGTGTCCTGGATGAGCACTACGATGGTGTTTCGTAGTGGTGGTACGCCAATGTTAGCGCGTCATTCTCGTCAAATCGCCACTTAAATAGAGCTCTCGGGCACTTTGGCGCCCTCGCGTGTCAGAAACGCCTCACAAATATTGAGCAATAGACCGTCAAATGTGCCGTCTCATACACGCCAACTGGTCTATTGTGGTTTCTAATTCAATAGACATAACCTATCCTATTCCGCTTTATCAGTCGACAACTTCCCTGGTCTTATACAGGGCTGACCGGGCCAAGAACTGCCTCAGAGGTGGCTCACGCGCAGAAACGCGTTCAACGTCGCCAACCGAGGCTTTTTCTTGGCAGACCGCCGTAAAATCCTAAGAAACGCGTTTTCCGCCATCCCACGCGCGCCGATCGCGGCGCGCGCGCCATCGCTGAGCCCCGTGCCTCATTTCATGAGCAATGCATCGTCGTAACCTCCCCGGTTCCGCTGGGTCTTCACGTTGCATATTTGGTGTAGCGCCTCTCAACTTTATACTAATATTTTGGTGGTCTAACAACTCATGTAGAGAATTAGCGCATAGCTCATTATAGCACGAAGGCACGGGAATCAGCGCATCGCGCCGCTGCCGCGACGAACGCGCCGTTGCCGCTGCTGGCGACACTCTCGCACGTACCCTGCGAGGCACCGTAGACCGCGCCGGTTCCCCGGGCGGGATTTTCCGAGCGCGCCCCGCCGAGCCACCTCTCGGGTCATTCTTTGCATGCTTAGCCCATGGAGGGTTATACTTTATTAAAAAAATCGGGTATTCAAATTGGAGCTAGCGGTCGATTATAATTAAATGACGAGCTCTGGAGCCATTCTCTTTCTAAAACTGAGAGAGGAGGGCAGCAGCGTTGTGACGCGGGACTGTGACCCTGGCA
>Ga0307489_10002480_pt1 | contig 12339 bp, 19 predicted proteins | sample SB12metaG_FD_202247 | JGI IMG/M metagenome (GOLD analysis project Ga0307489, IMG submission 202247) | Sea-ice brine microbial communities from Beaufort Sea near Barrow, Alaska, United States - SB 1.2 | ecosystem: Environmental > Aquatic > Marine > Coastal | place: USA: Alaska | collected...
CTCCTCCTCCTCCTCCTCCTCCTCCTCCCCCGTCTCCTCCTCCTCCTCCTCCTCCTCAAACGGCAACCCCACTGGTGTCAAGGCCCTGTACGGCGTCAGAACCCCACGCCGCCGTCCACGCCGCCCTGCACGCCGCTGTCCACCCGGGGCAGGGGCTTACACTCGTCCACTTTTCGGCTCAACACAAGCGCTTTCTGTGGGACAGGGGGTGCAGTCAGGGGTTGTTTTTGGGGTGTTCAAGAGATGTTAGAGGGCATCAGGCGGTGCTTAGGGTGCAGTTTATATCAGAAACGGCTCAGGGTGAGCTGAAAAGTGGACGAGTGTAAGCCCCTGACCAGGGGGAGCGCCGGCGCCGGGGGCCCCGCCACCTGCGGGCCCTCCCCGGGCGCCGGGAGGTTACGCAATCGGTTACGAGCGTGCGCCCCCGCGGCGGTGCACTCGGTAGGGCGGTGCAGGTCGACCCTATGAAACCCAAGTTGAAACCGCCTGGAACTGAGCGCTTGAAACTAAAGTGTGACATGCTGCTTTCAACTTCTGCTTTCACAACCAACTTGCGCCATTACAACTCGGCATTCGTCAGCGGCGGCGACGTGTTTGGCACCGGCACCAGCGCGGGGGGCGGCAGCGCGCTCGGTAGGGAGGTGCAGGTTGACACTATCAAAACCTGTGTTGAAAGCGCATACGGTCTCAGTGCTTGAAACTATGATGTGACGAGCTGCTTTCAATATTTTTGCTTTCAATTTCAACTCGCGGCGCTACAGCTCGGGGGGGTGGATTGGGGCAACCTGTGCGGAGTGATAAAGTCGGAGGCGGTGGGGGAGGAGCGGCCGGGCGTCGTCGGGAAGTTTGGAGGCTTTGGGCACCACGCCGTGGATGTCAACTCGGGTAGGCACGAGCGATAGTGGTCGCCACCTACCGGATCCCAAACCTGTCAAGTCCGAGCAAGGGCCGGTAAAGTGACCCCATACTTTACCAGTTGAGAGGGGTATTATCAGATTTGGGGGGGTATTAGGGGGTTATTAGAGGGGTCGTCTCGTGAATGCAAAACCCTAAACCCTAAGACCTAAACCCTAAACCCTAACGTACTTTTACAGTTTGTTAACTTGTAAATTCTGGGTTCACTTTACTGGCCCTTTTTCGCATAGTTTCCGGGGGGGGATTTGGGATGCGTTGACCAGGAATATCTCCATCTTCTCCGACCGCGCTTCTTGGAAATCGAGCTGAAAACGGAGTGACAGTTGCTTCGTAATTCATGAATTCACACTGCGAACGACAAAACGGTCGAAACCTTATTATGACGGCGCCTGTTGCGCTTTACAGGTGGATTTCCAGATTCGACGAGTTAACTCAGGAAAAGGGACAAATACTTATTTACCGGAATCCACCCCCCAAAACTATGGGAAGTTCCCTTGCTCGGACCTACCTATACTCGTCAGGCTGGTACCATCATGCGTCGTTCACTATAATAAATCACGGGGTACCGGTTCCAGTAGATGTCCTCAACCGTTTTGGATTCCCTCTTATTGGGTTTACGCCATCACATGACGCAGCGAGCATGCATTGCGTGTCGCTAAACTCTGGTGGCGCAGTTTTCTTCTGCCTGTTCAACAACGACGCGGTGTCGCCGCAGCTGCACGCCAAGGTAAGGCGGTGCAGGTTGAACCGATGAAACCATTGTTGAAAGCGCTGGCACTTAGTGCTTGAAACTGCAATATGATTAATGAGCCGATTTCGGTGTATCGCCTTGGTGAAATGCCCGTACAGGGTTGCGCGCAAAGCGTCAGCGCTCCCCGCGGGAACGCCGGCGTCAGGTTGAATGCCCATACAGAGTGACGGGCAAAGCGTCAGCGCTTGGCGCGGGAAGCGATATACCGAAACCGGCCTATTGCTTTCAAGCTTTGCTTTCAATTTCAACTTGCGGCGCTACGGCAAGGCGGCGGCGGCGGAGACGGTGCTGGTGCTCAAGTTCTGCGCGAACCGTTTGGCGGCGCAGTCGGAGTACTTCGCGTTTGAAATCGCGGCGAGCCTGGTAGAGCGGTGCATGTTGACCCTATGAATTCCTGGTTGAAACCGCCTGGAGCTGAGCGCTTCAAACTGAAGTGTGATATAATGCTTTCAACTGTAGCCTTCAAATTCAACTCGCGCCGCTACAGCCTGGGGGTGGACGCGCCGGCCACGCGCCTCATTCGCAAGGCATGGCCCGCCCTCGGTACTACTCCAGCCTGTACTTTCAGCCGCGTGTCCCTGTCACCACTCGAGTGATCCCACGAAACACCTCAAAAGGTATCTTTTCAGGGATCGAGCTCGTGACCACACTGTCAGCTCAGCAGTCGTGATAATACTCGGCTAAGGACAATCCTTAATGCCGATAAAATCGAAGTATGGCACTATGATACTTGAGTTGAGCTTGAAGGGTATTAAGGTGCGGCCTTGGCAATAGGGCACGGGAGGCGCCGGCGCGAGCGCGGCGGCGTTAGCGGCTGCGGCGGCGGGCGGGGCAGCGGCGGAGGCGGGGCGGGAGTGGGCGGCGGCGCTCCATGCGGCGCAGCGGGGCTCCGCGGAGTGGACATTCGATGACGACACGGAGGCGGCGGAGTCGCTGGGTAGGGCGGTGCAGGTTGACCATGTGAACCTCACGTTGAAAGCGCCTGGAACTAAGCGCTTGAAACTAAAATGTGAGGAACCGCTTTCAAACTTTGCTTTCAAATTCAACTTGCGCCGCCACAGCTGGGGTACTGCCTCCAGAGCCACCAGGCCGCTCTGGTCATGGAATACGTGCACGGCAAGCAGCTGATGAGTAGTGCCGGCGCCGGAGCAAGTAGTGCAAGCTCGCCGGAAAGTGCGGGGGCCGGCGCATTCGCGGCGGAGCGGGCGGGCGAAACCGCGGAGGCGCTCGGGCGCGTGTTTGTGTTGGACATGCTGTTGGGTAATCCGGACCGGCTGCCATGTCAGCGGCTGACGTGGCGAGGCAACCCAGGCATGGCCATTTCATTGTTTCCCTTCCCATGTCTCTGACTGTTTGCTCAAAAGTACACAGGTGCACCGGTACGCTGTGTGCATACAGTCAGGGAGCGAGTGTCAGGCCCTGAACCCAGGAAACCTTCTGTTTGGCAGAGTTGGCGGCGGCGGCGGCGGCGGCGGAGGGGACGACGACCAGCATAGCAGCACGACGTCAGAGCAGCAGAGCAATAGCGGGGGCATGGTTGGGTTCGCCTCGGGTGGCCTGGCCGACAGCGGCGGCCCGCAACGGCGGATATCCAATGGTAGGACGGTGCAGGTTGACAGTATCAAAGTCCGTGTTGAAAGCGCCTATGGTTCCAACGCTTGAAACTGGTATACCATAAAATGCTTTCAACGTTTGCTTACATCTTCAACTTGCGCCGCCACACAACGGCGGATTCCGCCCAAACGGCGCCGGCCACCGCCGCGTCAGCAGCACCAGTAGCATCGGCAGGGCGCTGCAGCTTGACCTCAGCTTGACCTCAGCCTGACCGCGCTTGGTTTCGCACTGACACCCAGTCTCCGCTTTTGAACAGGAGTACCTGAAGGCCCTGATATGATTGGTCGAGGGCGTACCGGTATCTTCTCGACCAACCATATGAGGGCCGTCAGGCACTCCTTTACAAAAGCGGAGACTGGGTTTAAAGCTAAAATTTCATGAACTGTTTTCAAATTGGCCTACTTGCGCCGCTATATGTCGGCAGCGACCGCGACTTGGGAGACCTCGCCGTGCAAAAATCTTCCGGCACCACGACCAACGCCGCCGCCGCCGCCGCCGCATCGCCCGTGGAGCCGCGCACGGCGCGGCACTCCGGCACTTCCGCCAACTCCGCCGCCGCCGCCGCCGCGCTGGCCGAGGCCCGCCCGGCAGGGGCTTACACTCGTCCACCATTCGGCTCAACGTACGCACATTTTGTGGGATACGTTGGGTGCATGATTTCCCCCCAGTCTATTAGACAGGGGGACACGGGGAGGTGTGACCAAAACGGATTAGGTTGAGCTGAAAAGTGGACGAGTGTGAGCCCCTGCCGCCCGGCCCGGCCGCGGCCGCCGAAGGTTGTGGTGGCGATCGACCAGGCGGTGCCCCGGCGCCCCCCCGCCATGCGTGCCCGCGCCGACGCAAAGGAAGGGCCGGGCACACATTGCCTGCCACATCATCCAACTCGTTTAAACCCTGGTTTATTGATTCAAGAGGCATTCTATGACACGCCCATGCTATGACGTGGCGAGCCATATCTGCGGTGCCTTACACAAAGGAGGTCCCCAAGTTCATCGAGTTGCTTCGAAACCACCGGCCCAGCGCCGCGGCCGCGCTGCTGGAGGCCCTGGTAAGGCGGTGCTGGTTGACACTACCAAACCCACATTGAAAGCGCCTGGAATTAAGCGCTTGAAACTGACACGTGACAAACCGCATTTGAGTTTTACTTTCAACCCTAAGCCCTAAACCCTAACCCTCAACCCTAAACCAACATGCGCCGCTACACCCTGGGCGGCGAGGCGGGTGCGGCGGCCATGGGCCTGGCGCCCGCGGACGTCGAGAAGCTCACGGATCGCTTTCAAGCGGGGGTGCGGGATGCAGTGGAGCTGACTGCGAAGTTGAAGGGGTTGTTCGACAGCCTGGGCAAGGCGCTGTACGAGACGCTGCGGGTGTTGTTCGAGGATATGGACGACATGCGCGCGGAGGAGGCGGCGGCGAAGGTAGGGCGGTGCAGGTTGACCCAAACGAATACGAACCATATTCTACACTCACTCGGCTGAACCAAACGAAAACGAACCATATTCGTGACTCGCTGGCCGGAATACCCGCGAATGTAAGGCCCTGAGGTTGAGCGTATCACACCCACGATGAAAGCGCCTGAACTAAGCGCTTGAAACTAACATACGATAAACTGGTTTCAAGTTTTGCTTTCAATTTCAATATGCGCCGCTTCACCAAGGCCGCGTCGGCAGAGCTCGGCGCCGAGGGGGTGGACTTCGCCAAGGAGCAGGGGTTGTTGGAACCCTCGCCGCTCAAGGTGTCGCCGGCCAAGGCTATCCTGGCAGGGGGGGTATTGAGAACAACTACTCGTCCCGACCCCCTCCTCTTTCAGAAACTTGGGGTTTCAGTGTGCGAGTCTCGGATTCCGAGACTCGCCGGCCGAGCCGATCGACCATTTCAAGGGGTTTCTTGAGTTATAGTTGTTCGACCCTCAAAATCGGACCAAATACAAAATTGGACCAAATAAGTTGCACTTGATCTACCCCTCACTTTTCTAAAGCAGAGGGGGTCGGACCGTATAGAAGCACTCGACTGACGTTGAATCGACGAACCGAGTACGCGCATCTGTATGAGCATTCGCCGTGAAGGTGAGTCATGCTCCGATCTCGGTTCGAGTGCTTGCTCTCGTTATACCCTAGACTATAAATCCTAAACCCTAAACCCTAAACCCTATGGCCCTCCTGCCTGGGAGCGCGCGAGGCGAGGAAGAGCACGGGCGAGACGGAGATAGTCTCCGGCAGGGGCTTACACTCGTTCCCATTTCAGCTCAACTTGAGCTCCTCTGTCACCCGTATAACCCAACTTAAATCATGAATGTGTCCTGGAGTTGCTCAACTTGAGCTGTGACGTGAACGAGTGGAAGCCCCTGGTCTCCGGCCCGGGGCGCGTCGTTCGGTTCTCCTCGCCGAGCAAAAGCATTCCGGTGAAATCCTTCGCGTTTCCCGGCGACGGGGGCGGGGTCATGGTTCCGGGTACACCGCACGCCAGAAGTCGGCCGGACTCGGTGGAGCTGGTAGGTTCACACACAAAATGCTTGCCACTTGAAAGCAATACGATTTGAGTCACATTTATCGAGTTCTCAGGCGCTCACATGGTATGACATTTGAAGACAAGCCAACGTTCGAAAATGTAATTTTCGGACATTTTAACGCAAGACGTCTTGAGTTAATACATATTTACGAACGTGGGCTTGTCTATGAATGTCATCGAATTCAATGCAATATCTGACCCTGGAAGTGGGGCGGGCCCGGGTTGTTTGCGCGGCCCGAGAACAACGCGCTGCAAGTGGGAGACGGGGGCATCGAAACCCCCGGGTAGGGCGGTGCAGGTTGACCCTTTGAAACCCAAGTTCAAAGCGCCTGGAAGTCAGCGCTTGAAACTATAATATGACGAACCGCCTTCAAACTTTGCTTTCAAAATCAACTTGCGCCGCTACACCCGGGCGGGGCGGCGGGTTGAAGAGTGTGCCGGACTCGCCGCTGGCGCGGCAGGGCACCCTGCGACTGCGCAAGGTGCAGAAGGATGCGAAGGGGGACGAGGGGGTCAGCGAGTGGCTCGTGGACTGGGAGGTGAGGTGGCGAACTTTTCATCACCGTTGAATCAACACAGGGGAATGTCAGTTTGGTCATCTGACCAATTGCCACATCGTATTTTTGGTGATTGCGACCATACGCCCCGGACGTCATGAAGGACGACAAGGCGCAGCTGCGGCAGAGGTGCGGCGAGTGGGCGCGGCGGCGCGGGCTGGGGAACATGGACACAGGGTTCCTTGACGGCACCACCGGCCGCGACATTGTGGACTGCTACGAGCTGTGGGTGGGGGCTGCCAGATACTGCTCGCCACGTCATCGAATGCCACGTTTAACCCTCGTTTGTGAGTCGAATGGCATCCTATGACGTGGCGGCCACTGTCTGCCACATCGTGGACTGCTACGAGCTGTGGGTGGGGGCTGCTGCATACTGCCAGTGACACGTGATGGGATGCCATGCTCAACCCTATTGTCTTGAGTTGTTGAATGGCATCCTATGACGTGTCGGGCAATTTCTGCGCGGCCCCAGCAACAAGTCATAGGATGCCATGTTTAACCCTCATTACTTGAGTTGAATGGCATCCACTGATGTGATGAGCAATATCTGCCGGGCCCTCGGTGCAGGTGAGACTGTCGCACCTGACGCACCGCAGCGAATGCATCGTGGCGGCGGGCGAGACCGCGTGCCCGTCGCTGGTGGCGCCGCGCCTGTACCTTGGCGGCGCTCTAGCGGCAGGGGCTCACACTCGTCCACTTCTCAGCTCAACTGCGCCGTTTTTGTCACGAAATCACCCCTATAGTGGGCACCGGACCCCCCTATCATGGGCATTTGACCCCTCTATAACGGGCAACTGACCCCACATAATGGACACCTGATTACCCCTCTCGGCAGATATATCCCCAAAAAGTGCTCACGTTGAGCTGAGAAGTGAACGAGTGTAAGCCCCTGAGTGGCGGCCAACGCGCGGCACACGCTTGTGGAGCTTGGGGTGACACACGTGCTCAACTGCACCAACGACCTGGAGGCAGGGGCTTGCACTCGTCCACTTCTCAGCTCAACTTAAGCACTTTCTGTGGTGTACGATGGGTACCTTCAGTAGATGGGTCAGAACTCGTCGCAAACTGGACACAAAACGGCGCACTGACCAAAACGGCTAAGGTTGAGCTGAGAAGTGGACCAGTGTCAGCCCCTGCCTGGAGGACGCGCACCCGGGGGAGTTCCAGTACTACCGGGTGGACGCCAGGTTGGGGGGGTCTAAACCCTAAACCCTAATCCTAAACCATAAACCCTAAACCTGAACCCTGAACTCTAAACACCTGTAGGGGGGGTCACGAGAACAAGCACTCGATCGACGGTGCATCGACGAACCGAGTCCGTGCGTCTGTATCAGCAATTTCCCATAATGTAAGTCATACGGGCACGGTAACCGAAGACGTGACATGGCGAGCAACCGAAGACGTGAGCGGGAGCACAATGGCCACCCGCGCTTGGCTCAACCCGCCGTCCGATTTCGGTTCAAGTGCTTGTTCTCAATGACCCTCCTGCCAGGGACGTGGCTACGGAGGACATCGGAGCGCACTTCGCCGCCGCGTCCGAGTTCATCACCGCCGCCCTGACCGCGCCGGGCGCCAACGTGCTGGTGCACTGCTTCGAAGGCGGGGGGACTCTTGACTGTTTGCTCGTAGTGCACCGGTGCACATGCATCTCCTCCTCATCATACCCGGCATCTGACTGTTTGCTCGTAGTGCACCGGTGCACATGCATTTCCTCCTCATCATACCCGGCATCTGACTGTTTGCTCGTAGTGCACCGGTGCACATGCATCCCCTGCTCATCATACCCGGCATCTGACTGTTTGCTCGTAGTGCACCGGTGCACATGCATCCCCTGCTCATCATACCCGGCAGCTGACTGTTTGCTCGCAGTGCACCCCCTAAGCATGATGTGTTTCCTTCCATTGCGTGTTTCCATCTTTTATAGAGTCAGGCACCATCGTACGGCGCGGCGAGCATGTATTTGTTTGGCCCGATACACATGCACCTCATCCTCCTCATTTCACCCATAGCCTACCCCCGCACTTGCATGAGCAACTTCGTGTGTGTCGCCAGACAGGCCCCCACGCCCAATGCCCAGTACTGGTATCTGAATGCGTGCTCGTGGTGTTGCTTGGCTCGGTTGAAAGGGAAGAGCAGGACCGCCACGGTCATCGCGCAGTGCATCCCTAAGTATAATGTGTTGCCTTCCATCGTGTTTTGACCCTGTTTCTAGAGTTAGACGCCATCCTATGACGCGGCGAGCGTGTATTTGTTTGGCCCGGTTTGAAGGGAAGAGCAGGAGTGCCACGGTGATCGCGCAGTACCTGGTAGGGTGGTGCAGGTTGAACCTATTAAAGCCACGTTGAAAGCGCCTGGAACTGAGCTCTTGAAACCAAAATGTGATAATCTGCCTTCAAACTTTGGTTTCAAATTCATCTTGCGCCGCTACAACCTGATGGAGAGCACTTCGACGTCGCTGAAGGATGTGCTGGCGGCAGGGGCTTAACCTTGCCCACTTCTCAGCTCAACCTATGCCGTTTTGGTGAATCAGCCGTTCGGTGTCTAGTCCGTGACGGGTTATGACCCATATATCTACTGCAGGAACCCAACGAAACTCAAAGAAAGTGCTCACGTTGAGCTGAGAAGTGGACGAGTATAAGCCCCTATCTGACGGGCATGAAGGCTGCGCACCCGCTGACCAAGCCCAACGACGGCTTCATGCAGGTAGGACCTGGCAGAAATAGGCCGATTTCGGTATATCGTCTTGGTGAAATGCCCATACAGAGTTGCGGGCAAAGCGTCAGCGCTCTGCGCGGGAAAGCGGGCGCCAGGTTGAATGCCCATACAGAGTTGCGGGCAAAGCGTCAGCGCTTGTCGCCGGAAGCGATATACCGAAATCGGCCTATTGCTCGCCACGTCATATGATGCCGTGTACCTGAAGAAACGAGGGTTCAAAGGCCGTTTCGGTGACGTGGCGAGCAACATTCGCCAGGCCCTACATGCAGGCGCTGATGGCCCGCGAGCGCCACCTCTTCGGCTCCCAGTCCGTGCACCACCGGCGGGGCCCGGGGCAAACTCCAAACCCTAAACCCTAAACCCTAAACCCTAAGCCCGGGGCCCGGAGCCCGCCCACTCCTACCCGCTCACATCGCACCCGTTTACCTGTACATACTCGTCGCATCCTCCCGCAAGCTCCATCTCATCCACCCGACCAACTTATAATCAAGTATCCCCACTCGGCCGGTCCCTGCGCACCGGAGTTCGCGCCCGGAGCCGCGCACCTGCCCCAAGTGCGCCGCCAAGTGCGGGCAGGGCTGCCGGAGATCCAGTCAACCCGCCCCCTCGATTTTGGGCTGTTTCGCACGAGTCGGATCGATTGTTGGGTCATTTTGCCAATACTACGCAGCCTGTTTTGGGTTGAGGGTTGCTCATGTTGCCCGGCACCTAATCCAACGCATTGTGACCACCCGTTTATTGAGACACGAGTAAACGGCATCCTACGAAGTGGAGAGCAACAGTGTGCCTGGCCAGACTGCCTACGACGTCATCGACACGCATCTTGAACCCTCGGGTATTGAGTCAGCTGGCATCCTATGACGTGGCGAGCAATATCTGCCTAGCCAGACTGCCTACGACGTCATCGACACGCATCTTAGACCCTCGGGTATTGAGTCAATTGGCATCCCGTGACGTGGCGAGCAATATCTGCCCGGCTGTGGACTGCCTACCACATCATTGACACGCATCTTTAACTCTCGGGTATTGAGTTAATTGGCATCCTATGACGTGGCGAGCAATATATGCGAGGCCGTGAGTGCAGGCTGAGTGCGGAGAGTGTGCGAGTGCACATTAAGAAGGCGCACCCGGGGCTGTTGTGATGTAACATTGGGTGATGGTATAGTGTAACCTCGTGATGTTGTGACGTAACACCTGGCGATTGTGTGGTGTACACCCCCGGGATCGTTGTCACGTAACATCCGAGGATGTGTGACTTAGCATCCGGGGCTGTTGTGACGTGACACCTGGCGAGTGTATAGGGTAACTCCCCGGGGTGTTGTGACGTAACACCCGAGGATGCTGTCACTTAACACCCAGAGTGAAGATGTGAAGTATTACTTAGAGAAGGTAGGGGAGCAGGTCGCGGAGAGTGTGCGGGTGCACATCTATAGTTAAGCGCATATGTCGGTCAATATGATGCGGCATAGTAGGGGGGCGGTGACTGTGGCGCGCACGGAGCGAGATGTGCGTCACTGAGTTGCGGTGGATGTAGTTAGTTTTATTCCAGAGAAGTTCACGTTTCATGCAGTCTCGTATCATACTGTCATGCAAATCGTATGTTATGCAGCTGATCGGTGTGTGTGTGCTGGACAAGGTCACGCCGCAGCTGCAAGCATGCGTTGCGACTTCACACGTGCGAGGGGCACCTTCCATCGAGGGCCCATTGCAGCACCGTCAGGTGCCCGCCCGCGGCGGCGTTGGCACACGCCGTCGCGTTCCACGCGCCCACTGCAGGTGGCGGCGCATGCACACGTCCGTGCTGTGGAGTCATGTGGCGCGGGCACCTGTGCTCCCGCGACAACCGCTTCACCTCCTGATGTCCGCCCCATGCGGCTCTCCAACGTGACATTAGTCAGATGTCGCCGAGAAGGTATATTGTGCTCCCGCGTGCAACTCCAGGGTGCTCGCCGTCAGCGGCGTGTGCAGGTGTCCAGACATCCCACGGGCACCCGTGCTCCCGCGCCAATCACAACACTTCGAAGTGCCCGCCCGCTGCGGCGAGCGCACACGTCCACGAGTCCCAAGGACAGCCGTGCGCCCGCGCCCACTGCAACACGTGCAGGTGCCCGTCCGACGCAGCTTGCGAACACGTGGACGTGCTCCACGGGCACCCATGCTCGTGCGCCCACCTCAGCACCTCCAGGTGTCCTTCCTGAGCGGCGGCGGAGCACGTCCGTTGCTCCCACGTGCAGTTGTTCGCCCGCGCCCACTGCAGTACCTCCGGACGCCCGCCCCGAGCGGCGAGCGCACAGGTCTCCCAAACCCACGGGCACCCGCTCGCCTTGGCCCAGGCCAGCCGCTCGACGGACGTGCAAAACTCACAGAGCTTGTGCGTCACCACCCACAAACTTTTCCCACGAACCTGCTCTCTCGTCCCCGCGCGCGGCAGATCGGAGGCCGCCACCGCCGCTCGGCACGCGCCCCCCGCCTGCGCGAGGAAGGTGCGGTCAATGGGGTCCAAGTGCTGCAGCACCTTCTGCGCAAAGAGGTCAGGGAATCTCTCGAGCAGGTCGAGCAGCTGCGAGAAAGTGTTGTTATCGTCGCCGTCGTCGGCGGCGCCGCCCCCGTGGCCCTCTGCCGCGGGCGGCTCAGGCGGTAGCGACAGAGGCGCGGCTCCGGAGCAGGGGACCTCCGCCATGGCGCTTACAGCTCGTGCGTGCGGCGCTCTGGGGAGGCAAGCGCGATGGAGTGGGGCCTCCAAAAAAGTCTTTAGGTTATGAAGAAGATTTCCTTTCTTGAGCGGCCGGCACCCTGCACGTTTTCCGTCCGACCGGACCGCATGGTTCGAAAAGGACCACTATCCCGCCCACACCAGCGCAAGGGTAAAAGTATGGCGAGCGAGCATGCACGGCACATCACTTAGCAGCTCGTTTGAACGCTCACTTCTCGAGTTCCGCAGCATGCTGTGACGTGGCGAGTTGTGATGTCCCAGCCGGGCCCGCCTTCCATGCGCCAGCGGCGATCCAGTGCGTTGTGTTCCGAGGCACCGGGCGCGTGTGCCCCCGCGGCGACACCACCGGCGGGGCTCCACACGACTCCCCGTCTCAGCTTTATGTCGTCTGAATCCTGAGATTACTGGCATGCATCTTACTAATGCCTCGGAGATGCTTCTGAGCGTTCAGCTGCAAAGGGGACTGTTGTGGGGCGCCGGCCGCCGGGCGGCTGTATTCGCGAGACGTCACTATGGAGGTTGCCCGCACACAGCTGGGTATGGTGTGAGCGGGTCGGAGGTGGTGT
>Ga0307489_10002481_pt1 | contig 12337 bp, 17 predicted proteins | sample SB12metaG_FD_202247 | JGI IMG/M metagenome (GOLD analysis project Ga0307489, IMG submission 202247) | Sea-ice brine microbial communities from Beaufort Sea near Barrow, Alaska, United States - SB 1.2 | ecosystem: Environmental > Aquatic > Marine > Coastal | place: USA: Alaska | collected...
ACCGCTTTCCTATTTTGCTTTCGAATTCAACTTGCGCCGCTACGCTATGGGCTGCGGGACAACGCCAAAGCCAAGGCGGTGATGCGGCGGAGTCAGACCGCCGCCGAGGCATCCAAGTCCGGGGTAGGGCGCAGTCTGAAAAACTCGCCACGTCATGCTCCACCCTAAACCTTAAACCCTAAACCCTAAACCCTAAGACGCCTCTTCCCCCGCCACCATCCAAGGCCCCGCGTCATTAGACGGTCTGCGGAGCTGTGCACATTCGCCTCCTTTCTTCACATAAGGCCCAGTACCATCTGAATGTTATGCACATCTCAAACCGTCGTTTAAAGCTATTGAGTTACATGCCACCTGTCATCACATAATGCTACGATATTTACATATGTAATACAACCGACCGCTAGCTCCAATCTGATTGCCCCATTTTTTTATGACTTCATCCCCCAATATCTGACCCTTTGCTTGGGCGGCGTTCGTGGTGACGGGTGACGCGATGTTCGGGTTCTCGGACCTGGATGCGGCGGCGGACCGCGGGGGCGCCAAGCCCTGGCAGCGCACGGGGGGGGTCAAGGACCTGCCGGTGGGGCCTGCCGGACAGCGCTCATCGGGTGCCGGTTGAACATTTGAACCATTAAACTAAGTGTCGGCGTGACTAGTCAAGTTGAAGTCCTCGAAATCGAGGGTCTATTTACTCAGGAATTGCAACCCTGGTCGGACATTTTGAGAGTATATCGGCAGGAGCTCACCGTGGACGATTCTGATTGGCTTGGCTTGGCCGGGCCTGGCTTTGTCGAACGAACTTCGACACCACGACTTCGATACCGAATTCGACGATGAGTTTGACGCCAGGAACAAGGGCTCAAAATGCGTTGGATGACCGGACATGACTTGGCAGGCAATATTTGCTGAACCCTACCTGTGGGTGCCCCGCTGGGTGAGCGGCGGTGGCGGTGCGGACTTCGAGAAGCGGGACTTCGGAGAAGCGGGGGGGGGGCTGCCGGGAGGGCAGCCGGGGGGACCGGCGGGGGGGCAGGCGGGGCGCCAGTCTCCTACGGGGGGGCAGCCGGGGGGGCAGCTACCTTGGTCAGGGTGTCCTGCGTCTGGCAGCCCTGCGCGGGTCAACGGCAGCACTAGTCCCACCGGCGGCGGCGGCGGCGGCGGTGGCGGCGGCGGCAGCGGCGGCGGCGGCGGTGGTGCTGACTCCCTGTCGGGGCAAACCCTGAGGGGCGGCGGTGGCGGCGGTAGCGGCAGGGGCGGGACACTCCTCAGGTCAACCTCAATCGTTTTCGTCATTGAGACTCAATGAAACCAATCAACGCATCCCTCAAAAAGTGCTCATGACAAGCCGAAATGTGGAGGAGTGTAAGCCCCTGGACAGCGGCGGCGGGGGTGGCAGTGGTAGCGGTAGCTTTAGTGTTAGTGGAGGGGGCGCAGGATGGGATATTCCCATCGCCATCCCCGGTAGGGTGGTGCACGTTGGCCCTATCAAACTTGCGTCGAAAGCGCCTGGAACTATCCGCTTGAATGCATAACATGATGCACTGCTTTCAAGTTTTGCTTTCAATTTACTTGCGCCGCTACACCCCGGCGTGTCCCGCGCTAGCGGCAGCCCTACTAGCAAGAGTGGGCGACCGACCGTGAGCCGGGGGGCGCGGCCGGGTACTGCGGCAGCCAGGCAGGGCCTCACCCTCCTCCCCTTAAACCCAATCTCCAGTTTGACTACAGTACCCCCTGAAGCCCCCGAATGCCGCCTCTCGACCAATCAGGGCCGTGGGAAACCGATGGACCGTCCATTGACCAATCAGAGACCATACACGGTTACGAACCTAATTGGCGGAACGTGCAAAGAAACTCCAGCCAATGAAATCTCAGTAGATCTCTCTCTCTCTCTCTCGCTCGACCAATCATATGAGGGCCTTCAGCACTACGCGTAACGCGGAGTCTGGGTTTAAACTCAGCGTCGTTACAACCGCTTACGGTCATAACCTTGAAACCGAGGGTCTACTCAAGGGTCGTGAATCTGACTTTGACAGCTCTCAACCTGACTTATTGCTCACAGTGTATCAGTATTCCCGTACACACTCGCCGCATCCTCCTCCCTGGCCTGGCCACTCGCTCCTTCTCAGCTCACTCTGAATAGGGGACAGTGTGTTGACCCTTAGACCCTAAACCCTAAACCCTAAATCCTAAACCCTACACTCTATACACTCAATTCTAAACTCTAAACTCTAAACTCTAAACTCTAAACTCCAAACTCTAAACTCTAAACTCTAAACTCTAAACTCTAAACTCTAAACTCTAAACTCTAAACTCTAAACTCTAAACTCTAAACTCTAAACTCTAAACTCTAAACTCTAAACTCTAAACCCTAACGGCCCTGCGTCGCGGCGTGCCATCTTGGTGAGTCAGGCCTCAGCCGCCGGCACTGTGGGGGGAAGCAGCGGGAGGGCCGGGGGGGGCGGCGTTGGCGGGGGGGGCAGCTTGGATGGGTCGAGACGGACTTTCAAAGGGGTGGGTGACAAGGGGGGGCCTTACGGCCTTGCGGCGGACTTAGCTCGCGCCAGCTTAGCCGACGGCGGCGGCAGCGGCGGTGGGGGCGGGGGCGGGGGCGAGGGCGGAGGCGGAAGCGGGGGCGGGGACTCCGTTTTGACATTGCGTGGGCAAACACTGAGGAACGGCGGTGTGGGCGGGGTTGGCGGGGGCAGGGGCGGGGGAGGCAAGGGCACTGGGGCCGGGGAGGGCAAGGAGGGTGGTCGGCCGGAGCGGCGGCACAGCGCACGCGCCGGCGCACGTGCGGGCGGCGGCGGCGGCTCCGACGGCGGCGGCGGTGGCGCGCGCCCCTTCGGGCCCGGCCGCATCACCCTCGCCCGCTGACACGGTGGGCAAGACGGAGGGTTTAGTGTTCAATCCTAAATCCTAAACCCTAAACCCCGGAAGCGGAGCGGAAGCCTGATGCCTCCTCATACACGCTGACGCGTCTCTCTCTGTCATCAGCTGACACTTCCGCGTGTATAATGAGGCACCAGGCTGTCGCCCAGCCCACTGTGAGAAGCAGAGAGGGAGGTACAATTGCCCCAGTGCCCGGTACGACTATGTCAGCCCCAACTGTCAGCAAACCTCTGACTACACATCATCATCGATAGCCACGCGAGTTTAGATAACAGCAACGCAAATTAAATTACAATAAAGTCGACATCACGTCACCCAGCCTAGTTTGCTTTTGAATATAACACATCCTCACACTGACACGGTCGGTCGGTCACGGCGGGACGTAGAATGAGCTGACGATGTTCCGCAGGTTCTGCTCACCGCGCTCCCACTGCCGCTCGTTCGCCGCGGACCAGGGTCTGTCTCACTACCGTCCCCTTTTCTGCTCAAGTTGAGCCCTTTTCCGCTCAAGTTCAGCCATTAACAGCTCAAGTTGAGCCAATTTCCACTCAAGCTGAGCCCTGTTCCACTCAATTACACCTGAGAAGGGAACGAGTGCCCAGGCCGGGGAGGAGGATGCGGCGAGTGAGTGCGGGTAGTTTCTCCATTACACCATAAACAAACAGCCCCTCGATACGGCCATAAAACTTGACAGACTGGGGTCTGTCCGCTTGGCTTGAAATCGCGGAGAGGGTTGATCAAGCTCACCATGCGGAGCGCCTTGGGGTTCGATGAATGTTATATAAACCAGTGGAAAAAACAAGGACGGTGTGGCCCGGCCCTGCCGCGGAGGCGTTGAGGATGTACAGCTGGCCGTCCGTGACCGCGGCGCTGATGAGATTGTGCGGCCTGGTCAGCTCGTACTCGTAGTACACCACGCCGTCCGTACCGCAGGGCCGTGTCAGTGATTCCCGTGGTTGAGTTGAAAGGGGTAGCGAGGGGCCAGGCCAGGGAGAGGATGCGGCGGGTCTGTACCGGTATACAATGAACAGACATTATGTTGACCTGCAAAGAGAACGAGCTAGGGAAGAGGAGGCGGTGAGAGTATGCGGGTACTCCAGTACACCACGAGTGGCGTTGGCGTCGGCCCCGCCTTCTTAACCGCCCTGGACGACTTCAAGCTGCCCGCCTTAGTGGGATCACCGAACCCGTTCTCGCTCCAGTACGCCCCGATGAGCTCCACGAACCTGTCCAGCGCCACCTCGGGGGATCCCGCGTGCTAGGGCCTCACAGATGATGCTCGCCACGTCATGTGAATCCCTTTCTACCACGTCATGTGATTCCCTTCAACTAAAAAAACGAGGGTTTACAATGTGGCGGATGACGTGGCAGGCATCATTGGCCAGGCCCTGTAGTGTTCGCCACTTCATGCGATTCCCTTTAATTCAAGGATCGAGGGTCTACAATGTCCTTGAGGTTTACAATGTCCTTTAACTCAAGAAACGAGGGTCTACTGTGACGTGGCAGGCATGTTCTGTGAGGCCCTACCACGTCTTTGAGGCTGTCGTCGCTGACGAACGGCAGCACGGACACCGCCAGCTGTCCCTCGCCCACCCGCAGGGCCCGCACCCGGGGGTTACACTTGTCACTTTTCGGCCTGACTTGAGCACTTTTTGAGTTTTTGTGGGGTTATGTTGTGTGGTTTTGGTTGCCTAAACGGCTGAGGTTGAGCTGTGAAGTGGCTAAGTGGAAGTCCATGGCCCGCACCCGCAGACCCGCTGACTACCTAAGTACTGGCACAACGCCCGAGACATCAATACAGTAACAACCGCCCCCTCGCCCGCCATCAAGGCCCGCACCCGCAGACTCGCGGAGTACCTCAGTACTACGCGTTGGGAATCGACTGCATTCCGCGACTGCAGTCCATGTCCACTTGCCACCACCGCACAGGATGCGTGGTGTCGGGCCCCAATGATGGTGGGCACGGGGAACATGGGTGTGATATCAACCCCCAAATACAAAGCCCGAGACCAGCATTCTTCGACAGCAATATGTGCCGAGAGCGTTTTGGATCCTCACCGGGGTTGCTCATTCGGAGGTCTATTCCATAGAGTTTGCCGTCGTTGAGGCTCACGCCGTCCGCCTTCCAGCTGGCCTTGAGATAGCGGCGCAAATTGAATTTGAAAGCAGCAGTTGAAAGCGGTTCTTCATGTTTCAGTTTCAAGCGCTTGGCCCCAGGGCGCTTTCAGCGTGGGTTTGATAGGGTCGACCTGCACCGGCCTACCTTGGGGTATTTGTAGCTGTAGTCGTGGGTGCTGGAGGAGATGGACGTCTCGAAGCGCTCAAGGTTTAACGGCGCAAGTTGGATTTGAAAGCAAACTTTGAAAGCGCTTTGGCATATTTCAGTTTCAAAGCGCTTGATTGCAGGCGCTGTGAAGTTTCAACATGGGTTTGATAGTGTTCTCCTGCACCGCCTTGCCGCGGAACGAGCGCTTGGTGCCAGGGCCGGGCAAGAAATGGCTCGCCGCGTCATCGACACGCATTCGCACTCGTGTGGTGAGTTCAATCGCACCCCTCTGACGTTGCGAACAGTGTCCGACAAGCTCTTCGTCATCTTCACGCATTCGCACTCGCCTGATGAGTTTACACGCGTTTCTTTGACATTGCGAGTAGCGTCTGTCAACGTCAAGCTCTGCGTCATCCAAGGCAGCGCAGCTTAAACACTCGTTTGGTGGGTTAAGTGTCATCCTATGACGTGGCGAGCAGTATCTGCCAGGCCCTACTTGTAGGTGGAGAGCTCGCTGGCGGGGGCAGCCGCTGCGAAGGATAGGGCCCGCAACAAGTTGCCCGGCACGTCATGGACACGCATTTGACCCCTCGTTTCGTGAGTTAAACGGCAACTTGTGACGTGGCGAGAAATATGCCAATATCTGCCAAGGATTTACCTGAAGCCCCGGAGGCTGCTTGTTCGGTCGCATAGGCCGCGGAGGCGGGGGAGGGGGTGAGGGGGATGGCGGCGGCGGCGGCAGCGGCGGCGGCGGCGGAAAAACCAAGGTTCAGCGTCTGGCGGCGACTGACGCTGACCTCCCCGGCCCCGGCATCGCCCTCGGCTCGACTGGCGATGGCGGACGTTTTGGCATCGCGCCTGGTGTTGGCAGGGCCCGGGCGACGGCGGGTTTGGCGCGAGGCGCCGCAGGCGGGGGCGGCGCGAGGCCACGCCAGTGTCGTTCCCACAACAACCTGCTGCATTGTGTATGTGGGCTGTGGAGGTGGCGCGTTGCTCTGAGTGGCGAGCACTGTCGTGCTCCAGATGCCTTCCACTGCAATCGCTTTGTGAGTGCTGACGTGGCGGCCGGATGCTGACTGGATCAGATTTTCGCTTTCTGCTCCACCGACACGAAGGGCGGCACATAAGCACAAGCGCCTCACTTTGACGATGGCGGCGACGCTGGGTGCGGCTCGCGCGGCGGCGTCGGCGGCGACGTCCCCACGGCCGGCGTGCCGCACGCCAGGCTCATCGTCGTGCGCTGGCATCCGCCGTGTCGGCGCGATTGGAACCCCCGAGACCGCATCCTCCTCGGTCACAAATGGGCACCTCAGCCGCCGCAATCCCTCGTGCCGCTCCGCCGCGTCGCGACAAGCAGGGGCTTACACTCGTCCACTTTTCAGCTCAACGTGAACGCCTTGCATGGGATAGGGCGTGCGCGTAGGGGTCGTGTATCCCATGTTAGGGGGTGTTTGGGGGTGTTTAGGGTGTTTAGGGTGTTTTCTTGTGTCAGACACGGCTCAAGTTGAGCTGTGGAGTGGACGAGTGTAAGCCCCTGGCGACAGGCGGCGGACAGCGACGCCGCAGAGATGGATGAGGAGGAGGCTGCCGACGCCGACCTGGAGCAGAACAAGGCATGGTACTCTTCAGCTTAACTTGAGCCTTTATGTCCCCGAAACCATTTGATTTATCCCCACTTGATACCACGAAGATGCTCAAGTTGAGCTGCCTCAGTAACGAGTGGCCAGGCCATGGAACAAGGTGATTGAGGCCGACGACGAGGAGCGCCCGCTGTTGGAGAACGTATGCTTCGTGCTCTGCCGCCCGCAGGGCCCGCAGAACATCGGCGGCATCGCGCGGGCAGGGGCTTACACTCGCCCACTTCTCAGCTCAACTTGAGCCGTGTCTGACACAAGAAAACACCCTACACACCCTAAACACACCCCAATACCCCCTTCACACGGGCTACTCAACCCCTACGCGCAACCCCTATCCCAATCAAAGCGCTCAAGTTGAGCTGAAAACTGGACGAGTGTAAGCCCGTGCGCGCGGGTCATGAACAACTTCGGCGTGCACGACCTGCGCATCGTCTCCCCCATGCCCACCGCAGGGCTGTACAGTTCCACAGTCCCTCCCTTCGCCGCTCAACTTGAGCCGTCACAGCTGTGTGCGAGCATACGCGTGTGTGCGTGTGTGGGTGTACGGGTGGCTGCCTGAATGTAAGCTGTCAACACCAGTGGTTTAGTCCCTGTAACCCAAACTTCGAACCTCTCAAGCTACTCAAGTTGATCCCCTATAGTAGGTACCTGACACCCCTATGATGGGCACCTGCCCCCCCTATAATGGGCACCTGACCCCCCTATGATGGGCACCTGAACCCCCTATGTTGGGCACCTGACCCCCCTATAATGAGCACCTGACCCCCCTACAATGAGGCTACCACAGGAACTGGTGTCAGGCCCTGCCCCACGGCGCTGGCGCCCCCGCACCACCGCGACGACAACGACGCCACCGACGACGCGACGCCGGTAGAGCCCAGCAGAAACCCCTTGACACATCCGCCAACACATTTTGAGCCGTCGTGGCTTCCTATGTAGTGGCAAGCAATAGTTAAGTGGCATCCTATGTAGTGGCAAGCACTATCTGCCCGCCCCGCTTGGCGAGGTCGTCCACCACGCGGGTGAACACCAGCAGCTGGACAGCTGCCGCGCACCTCTCGCGCTCCCACGCCGCCTGGGGATTGAAGAGCGAGAGCAGACGAGGAGGAAGAGGAGGAGGAGCAGCAGGAGAAGGTGCCGTAATTGGATGACATTTTGGTCTGGCCCTAGGCGGCGGTATCGCTGGAGACGCGCGCCACCGCGCCGCTCAACGCGGAGGCGCACAACTTCGCGGTGCACGCGGACTGGCTGCTGCGCGACGCCAAACGCTGCACCACCGCGGCGGAGGCACTAGCGGACGTGACGTTCGTCGCCGCCACCACCGCGCGCCAACGCGAAAACTTGCCAATCATGGACGCGCGAGAGGCAGGGGCTTACACTCGTCCGCTTTTCAGCTCAACCTGAGACGTTTCTGTCACTCACGCCGTCCAGCGAATCCTTTAACTCAATAAACGAGATTTGAAACATGTCGGTGGCTAGAAGAGTGCTTACATTGAGCCAAAAAGTGGATGAGTGTAAGCCCCTGGCGCGAGGCCACGGAGGTGCTGCGCGTCGCCGCCGGGAAAGGGAAGGTGGCCATCGTGTTCGGCAACGAGGCCACGGGCCTGACCAATGACGAGCTCTCACTCGCCAACCTCGGCGTCATGATCGCAACGGCGGGGCACTCGGCGGCGCCGCGCAAATCGGAGCACTACACCGGGGGCGCGGGGCCTGTGTCGTTGAACCTCAGCCAAGCCGTGGTAGGGTGATGATAGAATAACGCTCGCCATGTCAGCTAGCTCCTCCTCCTCTTCCTCCTCCGTCTTATCCTCCTGCCTCCTCCTCCTCCTCATCATCCTCCTCCTCCTCCTCCTCCTCCTCCTCCTCCCTTTTGTCCTCCACATCCTCCTCCTCCTCCGCCTCTTCCTACATCTTAATGTTTGCTCGCATACTGCTTCTGTATATTCGCCTCCTCCTCCTCCTCCTCCTCCTCCTCCTACTCATCTCCCTCCTCGTTTAATGACTTACCTATCACCCCATGACGAGGCAAACCGTGTTGTCTGACCCTACGCAGTGGGAGTGCTGGCCTACGAGCTGCACACGGCTATGGGGAGCGGGACAGTGCGGGGATACAACTCGCGCCTCATCTCGGTGGAGGAGAGGCAGCGCCTGGCGGAAGAGTTGATAGCGGCGAGGAGGTCAGTCGACGTACTGTGCCCGGGCAGGGGCTTACACTCGTCCACTATTCTGCTCAACCTGAGCCGGTTTTGACACTGAAACCCAACAACTACTCCCCCCAAAAGTGTTTACGTTGAGCTGAGCGATGCACAAGTGTAAGGCGTTATGCCCGGGCGGCGGGGCCGGGCCAGGGGGAGAGGGTGGGGTTGAGGGGGAGAGTGTGACACGGGCTGGGGTGTCGGAGGAGGATCGGCTTTTGGAAGAGAAGGAGGCGAAGGCCATCGCGAGCATCCTGAACGCGGGGCCCATCGCGTCGCGGGACGCCACCGCGCTGTTCGGGTTCGCGAGGCGGGTGAAGGCGGGGGCGCCATTCTCGGGGTAGGGCGGGTGCAGCTTCACAGGTTCAATACCCGTTTTGAAAGCGCCTACGAGCGCTTGAAATTAGAATCTGATGAACTGCTTTTAACTATTGCTTTCGAATTCAACTTTCGGCGCTACATCGGGGGTGGACGCCGCCGTGCTCGCCGCTGCCCAGGACCTGTACCACGGTGGGGCGCAGAAGGTTGACCCTGGGTTGACCATGGGTTGACCCTGGGTTGACCATGGGTTGACCCTGGGTTGCCCTTGGGTTGACCCTGGGTTGACCGTGCTGGGTTGCAGCGCTGGAAGCTTAAATATGATGCACCGCTTTCAATTTCTGCTTTCAATTTCGACTTGCGCCCCTATACAACGGAAGGAGCGGCGGCGGCGGCGACAGTGCTAGTGGAAGTGATGGTAGCAGGGGCTTTCACTCGTCCACTTCTCAGCTCAACATGAGCCGCTTTTGTCACTGACAGGCTGACGATGATGCCACCCAATTTATCCCACAAAAACGTGCTTACGTTGAGCTGGAACAGTGGACGAGTGTAAGCCCCTGATTGGTGGCGGTGGCGGCAGTGGCAGTGACAGTGGCGGTAGCACTGGCCAGGACACGGGCCAGGGTGGTGGCAAGGTTGGGCGGTGCAGGTTGAACCCATGAAATCCATGTTGAGAGCGCCCGGTAGCTGGAACTATGCGCTTAAAAATAGAATATGATAAACTGCTTTCAAGTTTTGCTTTCAGTTTCAACATGCGCCGCCACAACAAGGTCACGGGTAGCGGTGGTAGTAAGGGGGGTAAGGGGGGTACGCAACAATCGCCCGGGTAAGGCGGTGCAGGTTGAACCGATGACATTTATGTTGAAACCACCTGGAACTAGACCCTAGGCGCTTGAAACCGTGTCTGTTATGAACAGGTTTCAAGCTTTGCTTTCAATATCAACTTGCGGCGCTACGCCCGGGTCAAAGCAGCTGTCGAACCACATCCGGCAGACGCTCGGCATGGCGGTGCATGTTGACCCTATGAAACCCGAGTTGAAACCCAAGTTGACACCGCCTAAAACTAAGCCCTTGAAACTGAAGTGTGGATATTCTGCTTTCAAGTTTTGCTTTCAAATTCAACTTACGTCGCTATAGATCGGCATCAGCCTGACGCTGAGGGAAGTGGAGCGTGTGGCCCGCGCCGTCCGCGCCGCGGACCCTAAACCGTAAACCATGAACCCTAAACCCGCAACCTTCGGAGCAGGCGGAGGACGCGTCTTGACTCGTAAGCTACTACTTAGTCACGAGGACCAAGGCGGAAGCCTGGTGCCTCGGTGCCTTCTCATACACAATGACGCGTCTCTCTACCACTTAGGCGATAGCTCTTGGGGAGTGTATTATTTGTGCAAGTTTGTACATTTCTGTTTACACTGGTGCCCTACTAGTAGTTGGTACAAAGTACACTACGTGTACACTGCGCAATTCTATGAAACGAGCAAACACGACTTAGTGACAGACGCACACAAAGTAGACCCTCAACTAAATTCCCCAAGGAAGCTTACCTGAAGCTACGCAGTTTTGCCCCCGGTAGTTAGTTCGAATGGAGTCCCCATGATTTTCAGTGTGAAAATACACCAAATCGGATCACGTGTTCGAAAATCTTTTCGGGAATGCCGGCGAAACTCGTGATCACACGTGCGAAACACGTGATCACACGTGTTACTTCTTCGTGTAAAAATATCAAGGTGCTGCCAAATCTGTGAAAATAACTAGTCGCGAGTCCACGTGAACTACTGGGGGCAAAACTGCGTAGAGTGTCATACAAGGCGCCCATGTTACAGACGCAGTGTCAGAAGTACCACATACTACACGTGACGCAGTGTCACATCAGAACCACACACGTCAACATCACGAAACTCAGACTCACAAGCACGTGTGGTGGCTTGTGGCGCGTTTCGGGTGGATGTCCAGCACCTCCGGCTGTCCGGCACTCCAGCCGGCATTCCGGCACTCGGCTCTCTCACTGCTCTCTCGCATGCCGTCCGCCCGCGCCAGAAAACGCCAGCGACAGGCAGCGGTGTTGGCGACCTCCTGAGCGTTCATGTTGGGGGCGACTCTCTCCGCCGCATCGGTCAGAGCACGCCGCAGCAACCGCGGCATCTCTGCCGCGGCCTCCTCCAACTTGGCATATGCGTTGAGGGTGTTGCTGAACTCCTAAGCATTCATGTTGGGGGGCACCCTATGCGCAGCCTCGGTCAGAGCGTCCCTCAGTGACTGCGGCATCTCTGACGCCGCCTCCTCCAGCTTGGAATACGCGCTGGTGGTATTGGCGACGTTCTGAGAGTTCATGATGGGGGCCACCCTCTCCGCAGCCTCGGCCAGCGCGTTCCGCAGCGACCGTGGCATCTCCGCCGCCGCCTCCTCCAGCTTGGAATACGCGTTGAGGATGTTGCCGACGTCCTGAGCGTTCATGTTGGGGGCCACCCTCTCCGCAGCTTCGGCCAGAGCGTCGCGCAACGACCGGGGCATCTCCGCCGCCGCCTCCGCCAGCTTGGCATACGCGTTGAGGATGTTAGCGACCTCCTGAGCATTCGTGTTGGGGGCCACCCTCTCTGCAGCCTCGGTCAGCGCGTCCCGCAACGACGGCGACATCTCCGCAGCCGCCTTCTTCAGCTTGGAATACGCGTTGAGGGTGTTTCCGACCTCCTGCGCGTTCATGCGGGAGGCCACCCTCTCCGCAACCTCGGCCAGCGCCTCCCGCAGCGACCGCGGCATCTCTGCCGCCGCCTCCTCCAGCTTGGAATACGCGTTGAAGGTGTTGGCGACGTTCTGAGCGTTCATGATGGGGGCCACCCTCTCCGCTGCCCCGGCTAGAGCGTCCCGCAGCGACCGCGGCATATCTGCCGCCGCCTCCTCAAGCTTAGATCTATCTATGTAACGCTTGACTCAGTAATTAGAGTATACGCGCTTCGGTCATCATCCTGAAGTGTTCACGTTTCTTCGATTTGGTTTCCAGGTCTTTTATTGTCTGGATCTCGAGCGACTGCATG
>Ga0307489_10002482_pt1 | contig 12335 bp, 17 predicted proteins | sample SB12metaG_FD_202247 | JGI IMG/M metagenome (GOLD analysis project Ga0307489, IMG submission 202247) | Sea-ice brine microbial communities from Beaufort Sea near Barrow, Alaska, United States - SB 1.2 | ecosystem: Environmental > Aquatic > Marine > Coastal | place: USA: Alaska | collected...
AAGCGGTGGGGTGCCCATCCTGCACCAGCACCGGCGGCGACACGTCACGAGCGGAGGCGGCGGAGGCGGTCGCGGCGGCGCTGGCGGCTCTGTTGTCGCGCTCGCGGCGCCGCTCGGAAGCACCGCCAATGACCACGACGCCAACCTCTCGCCGCCGCCGCCACTGCAGAGGTGTCCAGATGAGCATCAGCATGCCGCTGCCACCGTCACCCGCCGAGGGCTCGTTGGATTCGCCGCCCTAGCCCCCATCTTCGTCGCCACCGCCGCGCTCGCTGAGGCAGGGGCTTACCCTCCTTCACTTTCCAGCTCAACTTGAGCGCTTTCTATGGGATAGGGGATGGGATAGGGGGTAAGCCCAGGCTTGCGTAGCCCGTGTTAAGGGGATGTCTATCTATGTAACGCTTGACTCAGTAATTAGAGTATACGCGCTTCGGTCATCATCCTGAAGTGTTCACGTTTCTTCGATTTGGTTTCCAGGTCTTTTGTTGTCTGGATCTCGAGCGACTGCATGTCGCTCAAGACGCACTTCGTCCATTGTTTTGAACTCAGCGCTAGCTCACTCTTCACCTCCGTCTTGGAGAGATCGCTGTCGTCTCGCCGCAGGGCATGACCGACCCACCGCAACCGTTTCTGTCGCAGCAGCGCCGACATCGTCGGCAGCCTCAGCAGCTTCAGCACGTCTACTGCCTTGGTGTGGATCACCTTGGTCTGTTCCGCCTCCGACCGCAAGGGGGTATTAAAGGTGTGTAGGGTGTTTTTGTGTGTCAGACACGGCTCAAGTTGAGCTGTTAAGTGGACGAAAGTAAGCCCCTGCGCTCAGGCTGCGGCCGCTGAGGCAACCGAAGAAAACGACGACGAGGCGGACGACGCGGAAGCAAACCGCGTCATGGCCAGCGTACTCAAGGCAGGGGCTTACACCAGTTCACGTCAGAGCTCAACTTGAGCAACTCCAGGACACGCTCAAGAGCTAAGTTGGGTTACACGGTGGACAGAGGAGCTCAAGTTGAGCTGAATTGGGAACGAGTGTAAGTCCCCGTACAAAGGCCAACAGCGGCGAGCAGAGTTACCCGCGCCAGACCGCGTTGGGCAGGCCCGTGTTTCTCACATCCTGTTTTTCAATCATCACAACGTTCGTCAAGCCCCAATAGGCGCTCACGTGGTAAGCATCGACCAACCCAATCCGTGATACCAAGCGGTCTCACCTCTTGCATAATCACTCTTTATAGCTCAACCTATAAACATGGTATGATAAAATGCGTCAAACAACTTGACGACCTGGTAACTTTGAGTGCTAAGTCGTCCAAATGGACAGCTCTGATTAGTCGAACGGGGCGACTTAGCACGCTAAGTCGCTAAGTGGTTTGACGCACTTTGTCGTATGATGCGTAGCGGGATGACTCAAGTGGTCACGGCTTGATGGTAACGTGCAGGTGAAACATCTACCGGTGAGACACGGCCCTGGCGGCAGGCTCCGCGAATCTGATGCAAACGTCCTTCGAGGTCTCCAGCCTGTGGAGCATGGGCGACTTGACCGAGCAGCTGAACGGGGCCTCCACGGCCAGCGGAGCCAAACCCGGGGCCTACACGGGGACGTGGTCGGAGATCATCGACCCGGTGAACGGCAAGGTGATACAGGGCGCCACCGTGTTCGCCACCAAGGCAGGGGTATTGAAAACAGGGTCTTCAGAGCATGGATCCTGTGCACAGGCACTCGACTGTCGTCAAATCGCCTCCAACTTCTTCTTGTCCTCCTACTCCTCCTCCGCCGCCGGCCGTCTGTATGAACATGTATCCCGTAGGTATGTTGGGCGATCACGGCCGAGCTCGGTTCGAGTGCTTGTTCTCAATGCCCCTTCTACAAGGGGTACGCGAAGGCGAACATCACGGACCTGGGAAAACCCGAGAACGTGTCCGTGGCCAAGGCATTGGGGTTGGACGGAGACGACGGGTATCGACGGGCGGATATGCTGGGTGCGGCGAAGCGAGTCGCGCCGGACGGGCAGGTGTACTACGATTGGGAGCTGGTCGTCAGTCCACTGTCTAAGAACTGCCCCTCGGCGCTGGGGTGCTTGTTCCCGGAGCACATCTACCTGGTGTCGGCCACGGTGTGGCCTGGCAGATATTTGCCCACCACGCAATACAGGTCCGAGCAAGGGCTGGTGCATTGACCCCAGAATACCAATTAACAGGCTGTAAAGGTACTTTAGGGTTTCGGTCTTAGGGTTTACGACCCCCCTAATACCCCCTTTGAACCAAAATACACCCCTCTTGACTTGTGAATTCTGGGGTCACTTTTACCGGCCCTTGCTCGGACCCATCATACTGCCGCCATGTTACAGGATTTCATTCAACTGAAGAAGCGAGAGTTGAAACTGCGTTTGATGAGGACGCGGGCGATATCTGCTTGGCCCTCTGCCACGGTGCGGGGCGGGGACCTGTACGTGCTTAGCGTGGACGCGTTCCCGGATAACTGGCGGACGGCGTCTAACTCCTTAAAGAGGATTCGGGGCAGGGGTTTACACTCGCTCACTTTCCGGCTCACTGTAAGCGCTTTGTATGGGATAGGGGGTGCGTTTAAGGGTTGATTTTATGGGGTGCGTAGGGGGTCAGAGGAAGTATCAGGGGTGTGCAGGGTGAGTTTTTGTTAAAAAAATGGCTCAAGTTGAGCTGAGAAGTGGACGAGTGTAAGCCCCTGATTCGGGGCAGCTTCCAGGTCAACGAGGCGCCGCCGGCGGTAGAGGAGGCGGTGGCGGAGGTGGCAGAGGCGGATGAAACTCTATTGGATATGTTGTGACGGGCAGAAAGATTAGTAAAACCTTCTGGAGGAGAAATGTCATGTCAAAAAAGTAATATGTCATTGACATGAATGTAAGATTGCATGATGTCAATCATGTCCCGGCCAGTGCCCGCGTGCACAAAGCAGCGTCCTATTCACGAAAAGGCCGATTTCGGTATTCACATCCTGCGCCGAGCGCTGACGCTTTGCCCGCAACTGTGTATGGGCATTCAACCTGGCGCCCGCTTTCCCGCGCGGAGGGCTGGCGCCTTGCCCGCAACTATGTAGAGCTATGGACATTTCACACAGGCGATGTACCGAAATCGGCCTATTGCAACCGCATCGTTCCATCGCAATTTCACTGCAGCTCTAGAGCTATTCACATGCTTTCCAGATCTTACGCTGTCTCCTCCGCGTCCAGCCACGTGAAGTCCATTCCAAGGAAGAAGTTGTTATCGCGCGCCCTGACCAGCGCCTTGAAGGCCGGTACACTATGAACAAACAGTCGGAGACAAATCGCAATCATCACGCCGACTGTCCGCGCCCAGCCACGGGAAGTGCGGTCACTAGGAGCAAACAGTCTACGCCGACTCCTCCGCGTCAAGCCACGTGAAGTCTGGTACACTAGCAGTAAGCTGTCTACGCTGTCTCCTCGGCGCCCAGCCACGTGACGTCCGGTACACTAGGAGCAAACAGTCTACGCCGACTCCTCAGCGTCCAGCCACGTGAAGTCCATCCCGAGAAAGAAGTTGTTATCGCGTGCCTTCGCCAACGCCTTCTTGAACGCGGCAACGGTGCCGCTGCTGCCTTGCTCTAGGGGCCCGGTTGTATATTTTTAACGTTCATCGAGCCCAAAGGCGCTTCACATCGTGAACTTAACCAACCCTCTCTGCAATTTCAAGCAGACCGACTAGGGGCCCGACAGGATAACACAATACTTACACAGAATGACCTTCACCGATTGTTGAACCCTCAGTCATGGAGTGAGTTGCCACCCGTGGGTTTTTGAGCAGTTTCTGACGAGCCCTGCCCCGGCCGCGCTTAGGTCGCAATGCGACCCACCCCTCATCGCTGCGCGCCGCCAGCCGCTCGTTCTCCGCCAGCAGCCACGCCACGAACTCCGCCTCCGTCGTCACCCCGAACCAGGGGCTAACACTGGTCCACTTTTCAGCTCAATTGAGCCGTTTCTGGCACCAGAATATACCCTACACACGCCCTGATACCCCCATACACACCCTACACACTAAATGTACCCCTATCCCAGGGAAAGCGCTTGGTACAGCTACGACGTGAACGAGTGTAAGCCCCTGCCCCGTACCGCTGCGCCACCTCTGCGTTGAAAAGTTCCTCCCTGAGGACGTCGAAGTGCACATTGGGCCGATTGCACCGATCCGCAGGGCCCGGCAGACATTGCTCGCTGCGTCATGTGGACACTCGATTTATACTGGATATTCTAACAAAAATCACCCTCATCCCAGAACTCCTGGAACGAGGGCAGCGTGTCGATGATGTGGCGGGCAATGTCTTTCGGGACCTACCTCTCAGACGAGCTGAACATGGCCGGAAAGGCCGCCTTGAGCTGGCCCACCGCTCCCTCCAGCATCCACTTCATGTCCGGCGTGGTGGAGCCCGGTAGGTCCACGAACCGCACGGGCTGCGCCGAGTTGATCTCCGTGCGTAAAGTCCCGGTATCATCCACGCAATTCTGTGGGGGGGGAAATGGTGATTGAGATTTGCCCCATTCAATAGACGGTCGCTCTTACAGATTACAGTGTAGATCAGCCTGCCGTACACGGCAGGCTGAAAGCTGTATGGGCGGGGCCCTATTAATTCAACGATCGTGACCACATCGCGCTACACGCCATCCCCATTTGCCCCCCCCCTCGGGACTGCGTAGATACAATATGCCGGTTTTCATACATCGCCAGAGTTTTGCCCACACACGGTGTGGCAACCAAAGAAGTAGCACCTGCTCATTGATTGAAAGGAAGGCTAGGGAGGAGGAGGCGCCATGTGCGTGCGGGGACACCGGTACGTTAACCTCACTGTCGGGTTGGGTATCGAAGTTGTGGTATCGAAGTCCGTTCATCCGATCAGAACCGTTGAAAGCAAAAAACAAGCCGACCAAGGATCCGGAAGACCGACCGACTCGCGAACCTTGAGTGACTAGACCCTTGATTTCGAGGAGATCAGAAGGACAAGTCCTTCTGACACTGCGTTTAAGAGCAAACGGTCAGGACCTCACCCAGGAAAAGATCCTTCGCCCTCTCGTCGTCGACCTCGGCGAATACCTCGACGAGGATGCGGTCGTCCGAGCTCAGCTTATTCTTGGCGAGCAGGATCTCCAGCGCGCCCACGCGGTGCTGCCCGTCTAGGATTGAAATGTTTATGCCGCCCACCACGCCTCCCTTCGCGTATGGCCTGGGCAGATATTTCTCGCCACGTCACAGGATGCCAAATTGATTATGAAGACGATGATTCAAGATGCGGTTCAATGACGTGGCGGGCAATTTTTGCCAGGCCCGACGTTACCTCGCAACTTGACGGTTACGCTACCTTCGGCTTAAGAAACCAGGGGCCAGAATGCGTAGAATGACGAGGCTGGTTACATCTGTGCAGCCCTACCTTAGCGCCGTTCCTGACATTCGCCGTGCCTTCGGCGATGGAGATGACGCCTGGGTGTAGCGGCGCAAGATGAATTTGAAAGCAAAGTTTGAACGCGGATCATCATAATTTAGTGTCAAGTGCTGATTCCAGGCGCTTTCAACGCGGGTGTCATAGGGTCAACCTGCACCGCCTCACCTGGGATGCTGAAAGATCCGTCCTTGCCCTTCGCTTGCGCGATCACCTCGGCCCGCTCCAGTGGTAGGGAACACAACACATATTGTACCGGTTCAGTATGAGCACACAGTCGGGGAACACAACACATAGTGTACCGGTGCAATATGAGCGATCAGTCAGGGCCTCACCGGCGCGGAACGCACGCTGCTGCTCGTATACGGCCACCTTGTCCTTGGACACCAGCTGCTCCGCCGACATGGCGTACACCTTCTTGTACCCAAAGTCGTGCAGCAGAGTGCCGTACACAGGGTGCGTCACAACCTCGACCCCCGCCCCCGCCTCACCTGCCGCCGCGAGTGCAGACTCCGCCTGGACCTCGGGCCTGGACACAATTTACCCGCCACGTTGTACAATGCATTCTGAACAATTTGAACTCTATCTCGGGTCTGGTATCGACCTAGTACTGAATCCGGTTCGACCAATCAGAACAGTATGTTTCATAAATCCCACCAACCGACCCCCGACAGTCCAACCTGGTCGCGATCCTTGAGTAAACAGACCCTCGATTTCGAGGAGATACAACTGACCGGTCAGGCCAACACTGAGTGAAAAGAACGGCATCCCATGAAGTGGCGAGCAATATCTGCCGGACCCTGCCTGCTCCGCGCGTTCGTTAGCGGCTGTGAACTTGGCCATAGACTGCTCCACAACCTCCAGCATAGACTCGCCCGCCTCGTTCAAGCTGTCCAGCTCAGCCTGCGTGCAGGGGCTTTCACTCGTCCACTTTTCAGCTCAACCTGAGCCGCTTCTGACACAAAATATACCCTAGACACCCCCTGATACCCCCTTGACACACCCTACACACCCCATAGACAACCTCTAAATGTAACCCCTATCCCTTCAGAAAGCGCTTTAGTTGAGCCGAAAAGTGGACGAGTGTATAGGGTGTTTTCTTGTGGCAGACACGGCTCAAGTTGAGCTGAGGAGTGGACGAGTGTAAGCCCCTGCCTGCGTGTCGACCTTGGCCTTCGCGGCGTCAGCGAGGAACGCGTTAGCGGCGGCCAGGGTGTAGCGGCGCAAGTTGAATTTGAAAGCAAATCTCGAGCAAAATTGAAAGCCGTTGTTTTATTGTTTAGTTTCAAGCGCTTAGTTCCAGGCGCTTTCAACGTGGGTTTGATAGGGTCAACCTGCACCGCCCTACCAGGGCCTTCTCCGCCTGATCCGCGCGCGCGATCGCTGCCTCGCTGTAGCGGCGCAAGTTCAATTTGAAAGCACAGTTTGGAAGCGGATCATCATATTTTAGTTTCAAGCGCTGATTCCAGGCAGTTTCAACGCGGGTGTCTTAGGGTCGACCTGCACCGCCTCACCTCAACGTCGGACATAGCTTGCTCCGTGAACGCCACCATGCTGTAGTGGCGCAAGTTGAAATTATCATCAAAACTTGAAATCAGTTCCTCAGTTTATCCTTCGCATTACCACGGAGGTGATCTATTGCCGTTTAGGGATTTGTCCCTTTTCTTGGGTCAACTCGTCTTGGAAGCTTAATTATCAAGCTTCGACCGACGAGTTGACTCACGAAAAGGGCAATGGATCACCTCCATGAATATGCGTAGTGAGTTTATCACATTTTCGTTTCAAGCGCTTGATTCCAGGCGCTTTCAACATGGGTTTCATCGTTGCAACCTGCACCGCCTTACCGCGGACTCGCCCGCCTTTTTGAGTCGGTCTAGCTCCTTCTGCGAGGCAGCCTGCGCCCAGGGGCGTACACTCGTCCACCTAAGCCGCTTTGGTCACACTTCCCCGTGTCCCCCTGTCTAATAGACTGGGGGAAAATCATGCACCCGACGTATCCCACAAAATGTGCTCACGGTGAGCCGAAAAGTGGACGAGTGTAAGCCCCTGCCTGCGCCGCGGTGAACGCCTCTTTTTGGGCGGCGGCGATTTTGTCGTCGACGCCGGCAACCAGGGGCTTACAATCGTTCCCATTTCAGCTCAACTTGAGCTCTTCCGCCCACTGTATAATCCAACTTAACCCTAAATGTGTCCTGGAATTGCTCAAGTTGAGCTCTAACGTCAACGAGTGTAAGCCCCTGCCGGCGACGCGGGCCGTGGCGCCGGCCTCGGCATCGGCGAAGTCGGCCAGCGCGGCTGCCAGGGCGTAGCGGCGCAAGTTCAGATTGAAACCAAACATTGAAAGCACTTTAAGATATCATGGTCTCAAGCGCTGAAACCATAGGCGCTTGCGGTTTCAACACGGGTTTTGATACTGTCAACCTGCACCGTCCTACCAGGGCGGTCTCTGCTTTCATCGCACGCTCGTTCGCTGCCTCGAATTTGGAATACATGAATTCACCGTGCTTGTCCAGTCGGTCCAGCTCAACCTGGGAGCCAGCCTGAGCCGAGGACCGAGTGAATCATGCTCGCCACGTCTTGTAACGATATTGATGACTTGAACCCGCGAGACAACGCTGCCGCCCTTCTCTCCCAGGATTGAGTGAGAGAATGTTACCGTAGCCCTTGTTTAGTTTACGATTTACCGATCAGCTCCAATCATTAGACCCCTATATCAGCTTTTCATAGATATCCCCCCCCAGAGAGAGACGCTTCCGCGTGTATAAGAAGGCACCAGGCGTTCGTCCTGCACCCCGTGTAACTTGAACGGAGATAGCACGTCGCCGCCTAGCACAGGCAGTCATTGTGTACTGGCACCCTGTGATGGCGTTTCCGGATTCGGTCGGATTCGGTGGAGGGTCGGATTCGAGTGGATTCGAGTGGATTCCGAGCAGCTCCGGAAGCAGGGGGCGGGGGCTTTGGCGGAATGTGCAGAAGTCTCTATGATGAGCACTTTGACCCTATCAACATGAACATGGATTATTGCGGATTCGGACGGATTCGGTAGAGGGTCGGATTGGATTCGGGTGGATTCGGGTGGATTCCTGGACCCCGAAATTGGAATCCGCCAACCTAGCTGGCACCCCACCTGCGCCGCAGCGGTGGCCTCCTCCTTAGCGTTGGCGATGAGTCCGGCGACCAGGGCCTAACCTCATTACCATCCACCTCAACTCACGTCCCTTTGAGGTGTCAAGCTGGACAACTCAGGCTGTCAGGTGATATAAGGGACGACCGGCTTATAAAGTTGGGTTGGTCAATAGGCCGATTTCGGTATATTGCTTCCCGCGCCGAGCGGTGGCGCTTTGCCCGCAACTCTGTATGGGCATTCAACCTGGCGCCCACTTTCCCGCGCGGAGCGCTGACGCTTTGCCCGCAACTCTGTATGTGTATTTCACCCAGGCGATGGACCGAAATCGGTCTATTGTACGGAGGCCTGCCGTCGACGCCGGCGAGGCGCGCGTTGAGGTCCGAGGCCGATGACTCCGCCTGCCCAGCGCGCTCCAGGACCGCCTCGTACCAGGGGCTTACACTCGTCCACTTTTCGGCTCAACATAAGCGCGTTCTGTGGGATAGGGGTGCATTTTGGGGTTGTTTAGGGGGTGTGCAGGAGGTGTCAGGGAGTATTAAGGAGTCTCAGGGGGTGTTTAAGGTGCATTTTGTGTCAGAAACTACTCAGGTTGAGCTGAGAAGTGGACGAGTGTAAGCCCCAGCCTCGTAAGTGGGATTACCCTTGGTGTAACAGGGACACTTCTGTGCCTCGGCCTGTGCCTGGGCGAGCCCCTCGGCCAGGGGCTTACACTCGTTCCCATTTCAGCTCAACTTGAGTAAGTTCAGGACACATGCATGAGTAGCTCAACTCGAGCAACTCCAGGACACGTTCATGAGTTAAGTTGGATCATACGGTGGACGAAACAGCTCAAGTTGAGCTGAAATGGGAACGAGTGTAAGCCCCTGCCCTCGGCCTTGGCGTCAGCGATGAGAGTATCAACGGCGGCCAGGTTCTCCTTCTTTTGCCCATCAATGGACTGGGATGTGCTCTTGCGAAGAGTTTTCAGCGCGGCGCGGGAGCCTGCTGCGTCTTCCTCCGCGGTCTTGAGCTAGGGCCTTGCAGACACTGCTCGCCTCGTCATAGCATGATATTTGTCTGCATAAACCGGGGTCAATAATGACCGTAGGGTCTGCCGCTTGAATTAGCCGAAGGGGGTGGTTGAGGCTCACTATGTGAAGCGCGATGAACGTTAGTAAAATTTAATGTACTATAATGCGCCGGATGACGTGTGATGAATGCTCACTGTGTGAGGCGCCTTGGGGCTTGATGAACGTTAGTAAGATGTAATGTACTATAATGCGCCGGATGACGTAGCGAGCAACATCTGTCATGGCCTACCTTGAGCTGGAACCGGAGGTCACCGAGGTGCTTGCCGGCGGCGGAGGCGGCGGAGGCGGCGGCGGATGCGGAGGCGCTGGTTGTGGCGCGAACCTTGGCGAGATCCGCCTCCAGCTGCGCCACTTGCATGCGGAGGGCGGAAGCGGCGGCGGTAGCGGTGGCGGCTTCGGTGGCGGCGGCGGCGGAGGCGGCGGCAGCGGCGGCGGGGTCCGGAGCGGCGGCGCTCCCGGTGGGAGCGGCGGAGGTGGAGGCGGTGGAGGCGGCGGTGGTGGAGGCCGAGGCGGCGCCGCTCAGCAGAGCCAAACAGCGACACTCATTAATTCGTTAGCTCACACGAGCAGCTTTGATGTGTCAAGTTGGGATAAATTGAGTGGCTTCGGAGACAAACGGCAAACGAGTAGTATTTGATACGGCTGTCAGTGCCAGCTGACACGGGACTCGTTTCGGGAAACGAGTGTCAGGCCAGGGAGGAGGAAGCAGCTACAGTGTATAAGTGCACTATGAGCAAACATCCAGGTGCCAGGTGACGAGAGGGAGGAGGACAGGAAGCACTACCCTATACACTCTGACAGTGTACAAGTGCACAAGGAGCGGACAGCCAGGTGACTAGTTTCAGGCCCCGGGTACGCGCCCTGCCGCCGAGGTAGCTGGTGGAGAACACCTCGAGCTGCTCGCGGTTCAGCTGCGAGCCCAGGAATTTGCCCACCCACCCTGTTGTCGTGCGTTACGCGTGTGATTGGTTGGTTCGAGGTTTTTAGTGTATGTACTTTTGTTTCGCAAGAGAGGTGGGGCTGTAAGGGAGCCTGCTGTAGGGGGTGGAGCCGGGTGCTCCGTGGCGCTGCGCGGTCGGTTGCGTCACACGCGCGCCACGATCTAATGGCCGACACTTGCCGCAGGCTGCTGCGGCGGGGCGGCGGCTGTGGATATGGATGTGGCCCAAACGTCGGCACGAGAGGCCCAGCGCGTGTGTGGGGTGCTCACCGACGTAAAATGGGAGGTCGGTGGCGGGCGGCGGCGTAGGCGAGGACCCGGTCCCCTTGAAGCGGACGGATCCGCCGCTACCAGCGATATACCGCTGCAGGGCGGGCGCGGCGCGTGCGCCCGACGCCAGATGCGCCGCCTGCCGCAGCGCGGAACCGCCGCAGCGAGACATCCCTGCGGTCTTTTGTTAAGTTTTGGGGATCGGGTGCCGAAGAAGTACACACGGAACTCGGAGGGAGAGACCTGAACCCGAACGATTGAGGTTCCCGATGTATAAGAGTTATCAGCGGCAAGTGGGGGGCGGTCAGGTGTGCGCCGGCAACGTGGCGATGGCGCCAAACACTACACCGCGCTCAAGCGATTTCGAAAGTTGCTTCCGCACACCGCACCGCGGTGCGCTCCACGGCCATGTCCAACCGGCCGGGCAGCCGAATGACCGGCCGGGGCCGGGCCGCGGCCGAGATTTCGTGTTCCGACATTCCCGCCACCGCTCGCGCCACAACCCGCCGCGCGCATCAACGCCGCACTCTCGACCGATCCGTCCGCCCCTCCCCCAGTGATAACCATGGCCGCCAAGAGCAGCAGCGACTACAGCAAGTTCGACAACATCGTGGACTCTGACGATGAGGCCCCGGCGCCGGCCGCGGGAGGCGGGGGGTCTTCCGCCTACACGGATCAGCAGCGTGCCGCCTTCGCGGACGCGGCGGCGCGCAACTCTTCGGCGCCGGTCGACAACAACCCGCGCAGCGAGATCGAGCGCCTGGCAGGGCGAGTTGTTTAGAATGCCGCACTCGACCCGACGCATTTTTGCTCCTCCACCTCCGCGCATCTGCAGTAATTGACCCTGAGCCTTGCGGCACGTCCGATCTCGGTTGAGTCTGGCGGCACGTCCGATCTCGGTCGGGTGCTTGTACGCGACGACCCTCCCGCCCGAAGGCCGAGCGCCGTGCCAAGACCGCTGCCTCCGCCGCCGCCGCGCCCGCGCCCACAGAGGCCGCCGCCGCCGCGCCTACCGTGGAGGAGCCTGCCGAGGAGCCCGTGGAGGCAGGGGCTGACACTCGCCCACTTTCCAGCTCAACCTGAGCCGTTTATGACACAAAATACACCCTCAACACCCCCTCATAGTCCTAAACAGCCCCTGAACACCCCCATGACAACCTCTGGATGCTCTCCTCATCCCATTAAAAGCTCTTAAGTTGAGCCAAAAAGTGGACGAGTGTAAGCCCCTGCTTGGAGGACGGCCCCCTCGGTCAACTCACCATGTGCGAGCGCCTGGCGGACACCATCCGCGCTGATATCGTGGCCGTTGAGGCGGGGCAAGACACGACTTCCCGTCTCCAGCCCAACCTGCGCAAGCACAGCTGTGGTCGTGACCGGGAACCGGGCCAAATCCACTCAATCTCACGTACGCGTACTGCACGCCCGCATAAGATCTTACTCCGACGCGATTATAGGTCTACTTGTCTTCCCCTCTCCAGCCCAACCTGAGCCAGCACAGCCAGCACAGCTGTAGTCGTG
>Ga0307489_10002483_pt1 | contig 12332 bp, 22 predicted proteins | sample SB12metaG_FD_202247 | JGI IMG/M metagenome (GOLD analysis project Ga0307489, IMG submission 202247) | Sea-ice brine microbial communities from Beaufort Sea near Barrow, Alaska, United States - SB 1.2 | ecosystem: Environmental > Aquatic > Marine > Coastal | place: USA: Alaska | collected...
CCTCCCCCCGGTATGTATCCTGGGGCAGGGGCTTACACTCGTCCACCTTCCAGTTCAACTTTAGCGCTTTCTGTGCGACAAGGGGTGTTTATGGGGCATTTAGAGGGTGTTTATAGCGGGGTTGAAGGGGGTCTTAGGGGCTGAGGAGATGTTTTGAGTGTCAGAAACGGCTCAGGTTGAGCTCAGAAGTGGACGAGCGCAAGCCCCTGTTCTGGGGCACAGTACCAGCAGCACCCACCGCCGCAGCAGGGGTACCAGCAGGGGTACCAGCCGCCGGTGTATCAGAACCACGGTAGAGCGGTGCAGGTTGACCCCAGGTTGACCCCGGTTTGACTGCGCTTGCTTTCAGTGATTGAAGCTAAAATGTGATGTACCGCTTTCAAACGTTGCTTAAGGTTGCAATTTGCGTCGGTGCACGAAGGCGGCGGCGGCGGCGCGCAGATGGGTCAGGTGTTTGGTGGGTACGGCGGCGGCGGCGGCGGGCAGGCCCCGGGGCAAGCCCCCGTGGAGTACGCGCTTAACGGCGTGTCGGACGACATGCTGGCCGCTGACCAGGCGGGGGCTTGTTAAATTATGTTTTGGGGTGACATGTCACCCTTATCTCCTCGAAATCGAGGGTCTATACACTCAAGGATGGCGACCCAGTCGGACCTTCGTCCAGTGGTTCGGTGGGATTTTCGAAATGGAGATTTCTGATTGGTCGAACGGGGAACCGGTACCGTACCTTCGATACCAGATGCGACACTGAGTTCAAGACCAGGCACTTGACCGACCTTGCATTACCTCCTCCTCTTCCTCCTCCTCCTCCTCCTGATCCTCCTTCTCCTCCTCCTCCTCCTCCTCCTCCTCCTCCTCCTCCTCCTCCTCCTCCTCCTCTGTGCGTCTGCATGAACGTCTAAACTGAAGATAGGTAATTCTCGATCTCGGTTTAGTGCTTGCTATCGATGCCCCTTGTGCCGGGCAAAGAAAAACGCGTTTCGCCTGGAACTCGACGAGCAGGTGCGTCAAAAGAAGGTAGGGCCTGTCAGATATCGCTTGCCACGTCATAGGATGCCATTTACCTCGAGAAACGAGGGATCAACATGCGTTTGGATGACGTGGCGAGCAATATCCGACACTGTGTTTTCAACGTGAGACTTGAAATAATAATACGGAAGTTTTATATCTGGTAGGCCCTAGGAGATGGAGCGAGTGGCGCGCGAGAAGGGCGAGGTGCAGCGGCGCGACCGCGTGAAGGATGTGGAGATCGACGCGTACGACCCGTGGGGCAAGGGCGGCGGCGGCGCGCCCTTGCGAGACGGCGGCGGTAGGGCCTAACAGATATTGCTTGCCACGTCATTTGACGCAGCTTAAATCCTCGTCTACTGAGTGATGAGGCAACCTGTGATGATGCGTGACGGGGAGAGCAGGAACTGGCAGATATTACTCGCAGTATCATCCAATGCATTATGAACCCTTGTTTCTTGCGGTAAGTGGCAAACAGTGACGTGGCGAGTAATAACTACTAGGCCCTAGGAGACGGCAACCTCGTGGCCAACCTGCGGGGGAAGGCTGCGGATAGTCCCGGGCGAGGCGGCGGCGGCGGCGGTGCTGCGGGTGCCATGTACGGAGGCGGCGGTGGGCCAGGCGGTGGTGGCGGCGGCGGCTACGATGGTGGGCACGGCGGCGGGTACGGCGGTTATGGCGGTTACGGCGGCGGCGGCGGCTACGACAACCACAACGGAAATCCATATAACGACCACAATAACCACCACCACCAAAACCACCCGAACCACCAGAACAACCAGCACAACAACCAGGGAAACAATCACTACAACGACGAGTTTCAGCAGAACAACCACCAGAACGATAACCATATCCCGGGGCTGCCGCACCGCAGCGTCAACGCCGGCGCTGGGTGAGGCGGTACAGGTTGTCCCCATCAAACCCACGTTGAAAGCGCCTGACACGAAGCGCTTGAAACTAAAATATGATGAACCGCTTTCAAGCGCTGCTTCCACTTTCAACTTGCGCCGCTACAGTTGGGGACTACACGAGTCCGATGAAGCGCGCGGGCGGCGGGCCGACCAGTTTCGACATTGGAGGCGGCGGCGGTGGTGGCGGCGGCGGGGGGGGTGGGGGCGGGTAAGGCCTGACGGATGATGCCTGCCATGTCATTCCATATCACTCAGACCCTGGGTCCATGAGTCAAATGTCATCACTTGACATGTCGAGCACCATCTGTGAGTATACTTGTCGCCCCTGAACTAGCCTACTAAGCACTAGCCCCTAAACCAGCTTAAACTAGCCTAGTTTGAACCCCCCTATTTAGTAGTCCCCAATACTAACCCACTAACGCAATAACGACTAGCCCCTTAACTAGCTTATACTAGCTTAGTTTTACTCCCCCCATCGCCAGCACCAACTTAGTTCGACAAGCACATCTGTGAGGCCCTAGGGGTGGGGACCCGCTGTCGCCCGGCATGAAGGATCTCAAAGCCGGGCCCTCCATGGCCCAACAGAACCAACAAGAGATCCTTCGCAAGCAGCTCATCTCTGACCTCGACGAGCAGGTTCGGGTAGGGCCTGATCCATACTGCTTGCCATCGTAATGGATGCCATTTACTCCGGAAGAATCGAGGGCTCAAAATTCGTTGAATGACGTGGCGGGCAATATCTGCCAGACCCTTGGTTCGGGCGAAAAAGGAAGTGGAGCGGCAAAAGAAAATGAAGGAGCAGGAGGAGGACGCGAGGCAAGAGAGGCAGGGCCTTGGGCAAACAGACGTGAAGCCTATATCACAACATCCAATCACATGATACGAGAAAACACCACTGGTACTATGAGTAATTGGGAGGGGTCGGTTGGCAGAGAGTTCAAGCCGGTTGCAAGGTTGAATGAGCCATTGCACGTCCTAGTCACATGTGTACCGGCTGCGTATCGATTGCGCACGATAAGTGTTCCTGTAGTGTGCCGACCCTTGCATGTTGTGTCGAACGCCAACCTGTGATCCGGCGAGCATTGCTGACCAGGCCCTGACGAGAGGCGCATAAAGGAAGCTGTCGAGGCAGGGCCTTACACTCGTCCACTTCTCAGCTCAACCTGAGCCGTTTCTGACACAAAATACACACTTAACATCCCCTAACGTCCCCTAAATCTCCCTACACACGACTAAATGCACCACTCGCCCTCGCTCTCAGCAACCCCTACATGCACCCCCTATCCCACAGAAAGCGCTTACGTTGAGCCGAAAAGTGGACGAGTGTATGTCCCTGCGTAGAGGCGGAGCAGCGGGCTATGAATCCTAAACCCTCAGAGTTTGGCAACGTTGGTGGGAACATGGGCAGGGTTGGGAACTCGCCCGAGCCGATTCGACCGCCGCCGCCGCCGAACAGGGGAGGCGGCGGCGGCGGCGGCGGCGGCGGCGTCATCAATTCACCTGTCAAAGGCGGCGGCGGGGGTGGTGGTGGTGGCGGGTGGGGCGTTGGCGGGGCCGGGGTAGGGCCTGGCTCGCAGATATTGCCCGCCCCGTCACCGCCCCCAACACGCACTGTGAACCCTTTCTGTTTAGTCACATGGCATCCTATGACGTGGCGAGCAACATATATGTCAGGCCGATTGCCCGCCAAGTTATCGACACGCATTTTGAACCCTGGTCTCTTGAGTTACATGGCATCATATGAGGTGGCGTGCAATATCCGGTCGGCTCTACGGCGAGGGTGAGAACATCTCTCAGCTCGCAAATATCCCAGGTTTAGGGGGCGGCGGCGGCGGCGGCGGCGGCGGCGGCGGCGGCGGCATTGTTCACAACGATGTTCGCGACTCCCGTCAGAAGCTCTTTCCCGGCGGCGAAATGTCGGTCCCATCCACCCCGCCGCCGCAAAACAACGCCCGCGGGCGGACACCTGAAAATCCCGCGCTGCGGTCGCTGGCAGAGGCTTGCACTCGTCCACATCTTTGTTCAACGTGAGCTTTTTTTTCAGTGAAACCAGCAAAGCACACCACCACATGGGACAGAAAGTGCTCACGTCGAGCCAAAAAGTAGACGAGTGTAAGCCCCTGGTCGCTGGTGGAGAACCTAGAATCTGAGCAACGGGCGCTGAGGAGTGAGATGGAGGCGCAGGCGCGGGAGCTGAAGGATGTGCAACTTGAGGCAGGGGGGTCAGATGTCAGAAAATTAACGCTCATTGCGTCAAATCGTACACCCCACCCTCGTCTGGTCAGGACACTAACGCTCGCCCCCCCTCATCAGCTGCTTATCATCCCCTTCATTGCGCGCGACGTCATCCTATGAGGTAACGAGAGTCCTCCTTGTGGACAGGGTGCGGGTCTAGTAGTATGACGTGTTGAGATGTATTCCGCTGACCTTGACTCACGGCGCACCGGTTGGCGCGAGAGAGGGACCTGGCGGAGCGCGAGCGGGACCTGGAGGCAGGGGCTTACACTCGCCCACTTTTTGGCTCAACGTAAGCGCGTTATGTGGCATGGGGGGTGTATCGAGGGGTTGTTTAGGGGGTGTAGGAGGTGTCAGGGGTTATAAACGAGTATCAGGGGGCATTCAGGGTGTATTCTGTGTCAGAAACCGCTCATGTTGAGCTGAGAAGTGGAGGAGTGTAAGCCCCTGCCTCGAGGCGCAACTCAACCGTGTCAAAGTGGAGGGCTCCTTCGGTCCTAGCGGCGGCGGCGGCGGGGCGCCGGGTAGCTTCGACTCGCCCCGGGTGGGGGTAGGGCCTGGCAAGTATTGCTCACCACGTCATAGGACACGGTTGAATTCAATAATCGGTGGTTCAAAATGCGTATCGATGACGTGGCAGGAAACTGAATGGCAGATATCGCTCGCCACGTCATAGGATGCCGTCTAACTTTAGAAACCGGGGATCGAAACGCGTTGGATGACGTGGCGGGCAATGGGCCTGTCAGAAATTGCTCGCCTCGTCATAGGATGATATTTTGATTGATAGACGACGGTCTGCAATGCGTTGGATGACGTGGCGGGCATTGTGCAGATATTGCTTGCCGCGTCATAAGATGCCGTTGCACTCAAGATGCAAGGGTTCCATGAGCGTTGGATGACGTGTCGGGCAATGGGGCCTGGCAGATATTGCTCGCCACATCATAGGATGCCATTCAGATCAAGAGACAACGGTCAAAACGCGATGAACATTGGATGACGTGGCGGGCGGTGTGCGGCAGTCCCTGGCCCAAGGATCAGAGTCGGGCACCCGCTGGACAGTTTGCGCTGGACAGCCACCGGAGTTTCGCGGGGGCGCTGGACGAGGGCGCCGCGGGTGACGCGTTGGACGGGTTCGTGGTGCACAGCCAGTTTGTGCGGATGGACGCGCCGCTCGGTGAGGGCGAGGGCGGGGGGCTGGTGCCTTCGGGCAGGGGGGGTATTGAGAACCAAGTCTCGACATCTCGATCGGCGAAAAATGGAGAGTACACCGAAATAGGGACGTGATCAAATGCTGATTGGTCGGTCGACCAGCACGAACCGGGCTGCGCGTCTAGTCTGTATGAGCAATTACCCCTAAGCTAAGTCATTTTTCGATCGCCGGTCGAGACGTTGTTCTCATTGACTCTCCTCCCAGGGGGCACTTACAACCCGGCAGCCGGCGGAGAGCGAGATGACATGAGGGGGCGCGAGAACCGGCGGCCGCCCGGGATGGAGCCGCCGGACGAAAGCCAAAACCACGGCGCGAATCAGCGGCGGGCGAAACAGGCGGACCTGATTGGTCGGCCCGGGCCGGGAGCCAATGGGAGGAAGCCCGGGGTGCCAAAGGCAGGGCATTACACCGTCGCGAGTCTCATTTTCGGCTCTGCAACTCGCAAACAATCGGTTTATCAGCAGTACGTTTAGTACAGCCTGCATCTAGAGTAGGTGCTAAAGTTCCAGTGTACCCTCAAATCGTCACCTCGAATAGGCCGGTTTCGGTCATCGCCTGGGTGAGATGCCCATACACAGTTGCGGGCGAAGCGTCAGCGCTCAGCGCGGGAGGTGACATACCGAAATCGCCCTATTGATGTGATGAACATACAACTCTTGGAGACTCTGCGCCGAGGGCGGGGGCAACAAACCGGCATGGGGCGGCGGCGGGGGCGGAGGGGGGCCCAAGGGGGGTAAGCCGCATAGATGGGTGTGAGGCCAGTGAGGGCATATCACCTCGCTTCCTTGATCTCCTTTAGCACGCGCCCGTTTACAGGTTATCTCATCGGCTATTTGTAAATAATATCGAAGCTAGAACATTCATTCCCTGGAGTGCTACCCGTGGCCGTCATCGTTTCTTTCGCAAGCGTTGCATTTCGGTCGTCCTCTCGTCCACTCGTTAAATTCAGTGACGGGGTCACGTGTCACCTTTTTTTCTTCGAAACCCTGGGTCTATTTACTCAAGGATGGCGAGCCCGCCGGGACTTTCGGCGAGTCGGTCGGCGGGTATTTTGAGATGGACAGTTCTGATTGGTCGAACGGGATTCGATACCATATCTTCGTTACCAGATCCGACACTGAGTCTAAGCGTATGGGGGCGACACTGAAGTTTGCAGGTTCAATGTACGGCATCATTAGGCTATGTAGCAGTCTTCACCCTGGCCTCAGTATATATGCATTTGTATCCCGCTGAGTAAGTGAATCGAGCCCCAAAAGAAGGGTGGTGTGCTATCATTAGGCCCCCAGGCAGAACGGCGCAGTCGGCACAAACGTAGCTCGCTCGCAACCTTGCGACACAAGCGAGAGTTTTGGTGGTCGCCAAATCATGCTCCACATAGTCCAAGAATCCCCCACACATCTGAAGAAATATCTTGAGATCTCGCAGGACCCCTTCGAGAGGTCAGGGGTGCCCGAGTTGCCGAAGATGCCGATGATATGCCCCAAGTGCCGAGAATGTGCCTTGTCAAGGGTGTGTCTGACGCCTGTGCCTAGTCAGCGTCTGGCAGAACGCGATCCCAACGTTATTTCCCAACACGCGCCGTCACAACCACACCGCGCACCACCACTACCGCTCCCCACCACCCACGCAACATGCCGAGCGACAGCAGCACCAGCGAGATGACCGCCGCCGCCGCCGCCGCGGCCGCCACCGCGCGGCTTCTCACCAAAACGCCGCGCGGCTTCTCCAAAACCAGCACCGGGGGCGCCAACCTCACCCTCGGCAGGGGCTTACACTCGTTCACTTCTCAGCTCAGCTTGAACGCCTCTTACGGGATAGGGGGTGCGCGTAGGGGTTGCGTAGCCCGTGTGAAAGGAGTGTTAGAGGGTGTGTAGGGTGTGTAGGACGTCTTTGTGCGTCACACACGGCTCAAGTTGAGCTGGAAAGTGAACAGGTGTAAGCCCTTGACCCTGGGCCCGCGCTGGTCCCGCTTCCTGCTCCTGTTCGTCGCTGCGGTTGGCAGGGGCTTACACTCCACCACTTCTCTGCTCGACTTGAGCGCTTCCTTTCACAACAACACACCCTACACATCCCCCAACACCCCCTGACACCTCGTACACACCTCGTAAACACCGCGTGAACACCGCGTGAACCCCGCGTAAACATACCCAAAACGCACCCACTATCCCGTGAAAAGCGCTGACGCTCAGCTGGAAAGTAATTATCGAGTGTAAGCCCCTGGCCGTGGGCCCGGCTTTCTTCGCCGTCCCGGCCGCCGCCTCCCCCACCGCCTCCCCGACCGCCGCCGCGGAGACCGGCAAGATCGAAAAGGAGTACGGCGTGTGGGGGTATGACGACCCCACCACCCTGGCCGTCGAGGCGGGCGCCAGCGTCTACTGGGGCACCATCGAGGCCGAAAACGGTGGGGCGGTATTTTTTTTAACTCCGTGAAACCGGGACGGGTCCCAATCCACTACTCAACCCCGTAAACTGGGGTCTCGTAAACTGTCAGGTCTTTAACTGTATACTATGACGTTGTAAAGGAGAGGGACGCTTTCGCGTGTAGTACAGGGAGGCACCTGGCTCGCGCCTTGAACCCCGTGTCGCGGACCCCGAGCAGGCGCGATACGCGCGCGGGGTCTGGGATTGACAGGCAGCGCTGTGAAATCGGGTTTTGGGCCGACCTGCCAATCAGATTTGGTGTTAAAACATTATCGCCCTGACGTGCTGGCTGGTCTCTTGCCGATGGAGAGGCTGCGTACCCGCTGTGCGACGCTGGTATCGAGCAGAGCCCCGTGGACTGCATGACCGGCGAGGCGTTCCGCAAGGCGAGCGACGGCAGGGGCTTACACTCGTTCATTTCTCAACTCAACTTGAGCGCTTTTCATGGGACAGGGGGTGCGCGTAGGGGTTGCTTAGCCCGTGTTAAGGGGGTGTTCCGGGTGTGTAGGGTGTTTTCGTGTGTCAGACCCGGCTCAAGTTGAGCTGTAAAGTGAACGAGTGTAAGTCCCTGAGCGACGGTGTCACCGTCTCCATCGAAGCCGTCGAGATGCCGCGCCGCGCTGGTCCTAAAGGGGATCTTGATCACCCCGCTCACGCGGAGGAGAAATCCACGGTAAGAAGCGCTGTCACCGTGAACCTGGACAGCTCGGTCCACATCCCCTGTTCCCTCCCATCCGTGCCCTCACCATTTGTTTCCCATCAGCCTCGACCGCGTCCACGTGCGCGTCCACTTGCGCGGTCCGTGCGCTAGCGCCAGCCCAAGCCGGTCACGCTGCTGCCCCAGCGTCTCCTCCGCCTTTTCCTCTTTCAATATGACAAATTGCGTCAAAGTTTACGTGCAGCGAGCAAAGGAAAGCATGGACCAATCACTGACTCGGATCAAAAGCACCGTGCTGTTGATCCGAGCCTGTGATTGATCCATAGTTTGCTTGGTGCCGTGGATCCGAGCCTGTGATTGGTCCATGCTTTGCTCTGCTTTGCTTTGCTCGTAACACTTTCAATTTGTCATGGTGACTCGTCTAACAAACCCGTGAACTATCCAAGAACTCGACCTCGAAACTGGCACCCCGTCAACTTTTTAAACGCATAACTTCACAACGTTGTCACCCCATCACCTCGAGCCTAACACCCTATCAACTCGACCCAACTGCAGCTCCCGTCCGGCATGAAAGTGAACAAGGGGGGCGGACACGTGGCAGGGCCTTCCCGTCGTTCACTTTCCAGCAGCGAAGCACCATCCTTCAACCAAGTACCCAAGGACAATCGAGGTCAGGAAACGCAGTGGAGCCACCTGCACGCACGGTCACAGCCTAAGTAATTCTGCTCACTTCCCCTTCCAAATCCAAAGTTTGCCTAGACCGAAGCTTATCCGAAACTCCAGTGCGTGACCCTACGGCGTGGGCAACTTCGAGATGCCGTCGGCAGGGGGCTTACACTCGTTCCCAATTCAGCTCAACTTCAGCTCTTCTGTCTGGGATCCCGACTTATCTCATGAACGTGTCCGGGAGTTGCTCAAGTTGAGCTCAAATGTGAACGAGTGTAAAACCCTTGCCGTCGGCGCCCGCGGGTCCGACCACCCTCAGCGTCAAGCAGTCGCACGGCATCCCCACCTTCGACTGCGCCGCCCCGCGGGCAGGGGCTTACACTGGTCCACTCTTCAGCTCAAACTGAGCCGTTTCTGACACAAAACACACCTTAAATACCCGCCCCTAGTACCCCCTGACACCTCCTGAATACCCCTAAAACATCCCCCAAATGCACCCCTATCCCACAGAAAGCGCTTGAGTAGAGCGGAAAAGTGGACGAGTGTAAGCCCCTGCCCGCGGGGCTGCGGCACCCTCCTCGCCGACGGCAAGACCTTCAAGTAGGGCTGGGGCACCACAGTGGGAGATGACCATATCGATACGGTCATCTGCCATATCATCAGCCCATATCCCATTTTCTCAACATATCTAGTCACTCTGTTGGTCACAACTTACTGATTGCTCACTGGACACATGGTCATTCGCACAGTCACTCATCCTCTTGCGTGCCTATCATTATACGGAGGCCAGGGCGAAAGCCTGGTGCCTGCGTAATATACACGCGGAAGCGCATCAATCCGGGGAAGCGTATCTCTCCTCCATCTCTCATACACCTCCTCTACCTCTTCACGGGGGCCTGGGCACCAGAGACGCTCGGCATCGAAATACGCAGGCGAATGCGTCTCTCCTATATGATGTCATCCACAATCACGCACTGCGTTGATACACGCGGAACTTTTCCCCCGGTTCACGCGTCTTTCACATGACGTCATTCACACGCAGTGAGTCGATGCAAGCGGACCTTAACCCCCGGGTCGCCGGCGTCCACTTCCACGCCCCTAGCGAGAACACCGTGGCAGGGCCAGAGTAACCAGATATCCCATACCGATTAGAGAGATGACCTCATCGATACTGTCATCTCCCTTACCATGAGCCCATATCCCATATAGATATCGGATCATATCTTGTCACTCTGGGTAGGGCCAGGCAGATGTTGCCCGCCACGTCACACGATATCATTTAACTCAAGAAATTATGGTCCAAAAATGTGTTTATCGAAGTGAGAACACCGCTGAATGGCTTGACGGATGTTGCTCACAACGTCAAAGGACATCGTTTGACTCCAGTTGAGATGGCACTGTATGTGTCAGGTCTTGCGGGGCCCTGAACGAAAGCCTGGTGCCTGTCTATACACGCGGAACAGCTATGTGTCTCGGTACAATGGTGATGATACGGTGGGCATTATCTGCCAGGCCCTATAACAAGGACGGCATGCACTACCCCCTGGTAGGGCGGTGCAGAAAGTTTCGATGAAACCTCTGTTGAAAGCGCCCGAAACTAAGCGCCTGAAACCAAAGTATGATGAGCTGCTTTCAAATCTTGCTTTAAAAATCAACTTGCGCCACTACACCCTGGAGATGCACATTGTGCACGCGACTGACGAGGGCAGGGCCAGAGGATCACACTCGTCAACTTTTCGGCTTGTCGTGAGCACTTTTATAGAACGCGCTGAGTGATTTCATGGATTTTTTGTGACACAAACAGCTCAAGTTGAGTTGAGAAGTGGACGAATGTAAGCCCCTGGCGGGGCTCATCGGGTACCGAATACCACGTGGTCGATTACATATCGTCCCTCGTGTATTCTTTTGTCAATTCCCACCCTCGATGTAGTGGCGTTCATGACTACGCACTTCTGGTGGGGGGGGGGGGATTTGAAGATCTGGAATTTCTTGAGTTAAAAGACGGTCGCCCATATATGTTACAGTGTAAATCAGCCTGCCGTACACGGCAGGCTGTAGACTGTATGGGCGAGGGTGTATTGACTCAACGATCGTGACCAGACCACGCCTTGACCCCCCCACCAAAATTGCGTAGACTACATGTCCCTGCTTTTTGTGTGTTACCTCCCACCCTCGATGTAGTGGCGTTCGTGATGTACGAGGCCCTGCACGTGGGCGAGCTGGCCGTCCTGGGCGTTTTCTTCGACCCCGAATCTTCCGCCGCTCCCAACGCCGAGGTAGGGCCGTTTCGTTGCCGGTACACGTGCGCAAGTGAACTTGTGAGCATTTGCAAGGTACCAAGTGGGGAACTCGAGTGATGTCAGGGACAGAGAGACTACGGATGACAACCTACGCAATTCTGGTTGGGGGGCAGACGGGGATGGCGCGTAGCGCGGTATGGTCACCATCGCTGAGTCAATAGACCCTCGCCCATACAAAATCAACCACCCAATCTCGAAGGTTGATCTACACTGTAATGTATATGAGCGACCGTCTGTTAACTCAGGAGGATCCAAATCCCCAGTTCCCCCCCCCCCACCATAACTGCGTAGAGTGACAGGCCCTGCGTCACGATGGCCAACCTGATGGCCAACATGGCGGAGGAGGACGGCAGCCTGGTGGAGACGGACATCACGGGCAGGGGCTTACACTCGTCCACTTCTCAGCTCAACCTGAGCCGTTTCTGACACTCGAAACATCCCCTAAACGGCTAGACACCCCCTCCAGCCCCACAATAAATACCCCCTAAACACCCTGTAAACACCCCTTGTTCCGCAAAAAGGGCTTACGTTCATCTGGAAGGTGGACGAGTGTAAGCCCCTGATGACGGGCCTGATCGACCCTAACAGCGGCTTCTGGCGCTTCAACGGCTCCCTCACCACCCCGCCCTGCTCCGAGGCAGGGCTGTTGACTGGTGCTCACATCAACTCGCATGACATGCCCACAGTGACAGCATATGATACGATATCGATATGGGATATCGACATGGGAGATCGGAAATCAATGAGATATCGATATGAATATCGATATGGGATATCTTGTCACTCTGCCGACCCTGCACAGCGGGTGTGAACTGGCACCTGCAGTCCGAGATCGCCAAGGCAGGGCCTGCCACGTGTTTGATGTAGTTCAGTTCAGTTGACTATTAACTACGCGGTCGGCGCCTCTCTACTTTCACTCGGGAGGT
>Ga0307489_10002484_pt1 | contig 12331 bp, 28 predicted proteins | sample SB12metaG_FD_202247 | JGI IMG/M metagenome (GOLD analysis project Ga0307489, IMG submission 202247) | Sea-ice brine microbial communities from Beaufort Sea near Barrow, Alaska, United States - SB 1.2 | ecosystem: Environmental > Aquatic > Marine > Coastal | place: USA: Alaska | collected...
CCTGGTGACGCAGCTGTGCAACATGCTGGAGTGCCTGTTGACGGAGGATCGCAAGATTGTGGCGGCGCCGGTGCTGGAGGCAGGGCCTTACACTTGTCCACTTCTCAGCTCAACCTAAGCCGTTTTGATCACACCTCCACGTGTCCCCCTGTCTAATAGACTGGGGGAAAATCATGCATCCAACTTATCCAACAAAATGTGCTTATGTTGAGCCGAAAAGTGGAGGAGTGTAAGCCCCTGGCTGGAGGCGGTGTTTGTGTTCGCGCTGGTGTGGTCGGTCGGCGCCACGGTGGTGCAGAAGCCGGGCTTCGCCGACCGCGACCGCTTCGATAAGTTTCTCAAGACCAAGGTACGGCGCCGCAACCTGCATGTTCAAACATGTTCAAAAATCGTGTTGACGGTGCCTGGTTTCCGGCGCTTGCAACTAAAACATGATGAACTGCTTTCAAGTTTTGCATTGTACCCTACCCCTAAGCCCTAAACCATAAACCTTAACACTCCAAACCCTCAACCCTAAATCCCAAACCCTAAACCCTAAACTCTGAACTTCACCTTGCGGCGCTACACCGCGGCGGGTATGGCCACGTCGGACGGCGAGAACATCCCGGTGTCGCAGCTTCCCATTCGCTCGCTGTACGAGTACTGCTTCGACATCGAGAACAAGCGGTGGATTACTTGGAAGTCGCTGGTGACCCCGCTCGCGCTCCCCGACGACGGCAGGAACCTTATGCCCGCTGCGCGACACGCACCTCTCCAGTATCAACCCTCGTTTCTTGAATACAGCGCCAACATATGACGTGGCGAGCGTGATTTACCGTCACTCACCGCAGTTTAGACCTTAGACCCTCGTGTCGTGAGTCAAGTGCCGGGTGCCGAAATGTGACACGTGGCGAGCTGAAATATGTGATATGACGTGGCGAGCGCCATCCATGAGTCCCTTGACGGCGGCAAGTTCACGTCCATCCTGGTGCCAACCGTGGACACCGTTCGATCCGCCTGGCAGGGGGGGTCTTGACAACAAGCAGTTCACCGACGTTGAATCTCCTCCTCCTCCTCCTTCGCCTCTGTATGAGCATACACCCAGAATGTAAGTCATGATCCGATCGCGGCTCGAGCGCTTGCTCTCAATGACCCTCCTATGACAGTGCGAGCACGGGATAATTCATGGACATTCGACATGTTCCTTGAGTTAATAGACCCTGCTTGTTCTTAATGACCCTGCTGCCTGGCTCCTCGATACCTTCTTCGGCGCCGGCAAGCCCGTGCTCTTCGTGGGTGGGGCACATGTCACCTGGGTTTAGGGTTCAGGAATTCCTATCCCAAAACCCTAAAACCTAAACCCTGAACCCTAAACCCTATGCCTGCCATGTCATCCGCCGCATTTTTTTAATATAGACCCATGTTTCTTGAGCGAGATGACATCCTGTGACGTGGCGAGCATTATCTACTTGGCCATACGCACGGGTGACTCCGGCACGGCGAAGACGGTGACCATCGCCAAGTACCTGGGGAACCTGGACGCCACCAAGAATGTTATTCTCAACATGAACTTTTCGAGCCGCACCACGTCCATGGACGTGCAGCGCGGCGTGGAGGCAGGGGCTTACACTCGTCCAATTTTCAGCTCAACCTGAGCGGTTCCTGACACAAAATGCACCCTGAGCACCCCCTAATAACCCCTGATACCTCCTGAACACCCCCCAGACACACCCGAAATGCACCCCCTATCCCACAGAAAGCGCTCACGTTGAGCCGGAAAGTGGACGAGTGTAAGCCCCTGCGTGGAGGACATCGTCGAGAAGCGCACCAAGGACACGTACGGTCCGGCGACCGGCAAGCGGTTGATCCTCTTCTTTGACGATCTCAACATGCCCCGCGTTGATCTGTACGGCACCCAGCAGCCCATCGCGCTGCTCAAGACGTTGATCGAGCGCCAGGGTCTGTACGACCGCGGGAAGGAGCTCAACTGGTAGGGCGGTGAAGGTTGAACCGATGGAACCCTAGTTGAAAGCGCCTGGAACTAAGCGCTTGAAACTAAATATGATGTACATCTTTCAAACTTTGCTTTCAAATTCAACTTGCGCCGCTGCAAACTGGAAGAAGATGAAGGATTTCTTTTACATCGGCGCGATGGGTCCCCCGGGCGGCGCGCGCAACCCCGTGGACCCCCGCTTCGTCTCGCTGTTCAATACCTTCGAGATCCAGTTCCCCACGGAGGACAACCTCAACACCATTTACTCCAGCATCCTGACCTCGCACGTCAGTAAGCTGAGCTCGGAGATCCAGGTAAGGCGGTGCAGGCTGTCCCTATCAAACCCACGTTGATAGCGTGGGGAACTAACCGCTTGAAACTATAATATGATGAAGCGCCTTCAAAATTCGCTTTCAAATTCAACTTGCGCCGTTACATCCAGGGCGCGGCCAAGATGCTGACGGATGTGACCCTGCGCCTCTACAACTTCATCCTCGAGAAGCTCCCCCCGACTCCCTCCCGCTTCCACTACATATTCAACCTCCGCGACCTCAGCCGCGTCTACGAGGTAAGCCGGTGCAGCTTGACCCTATCAAGCTCACGATGAAAGCGCCTGGAACTAAGCGCTTGAAACTGAAATATGATGGACCGCTTTCAAATTTTGCTTTTAAATTCAACTTGCGCCGCTGCAACGAGGGTCTGATGTGCGCCACGGATGACAAGTTCAAGTCCGGCGGTGACTTCATCCGCCTGTGGCGCAACGAGGTTGGGCGGTGCACGTTGACCCTATGAAACCCACTTTGAAACCGCCTGGAACTAAGCACTTGAAACTAAAAAATAATGATCCGCCCTCAGACTTTGCTTTCAAATTCAACTTGCGCCGCTACAACGAGGCGCTGCGCATCTTCCACGACCGCCTCATATCCGAGCCTGACAAGGTAGGGCTGTGCAGGTTGACTCAATCAAACCTGTGTTGAAAGCGCCTATAACAAAGCGCTTGAAACTAAAAATTGATGGACCGCTTTCAAGTTTTGCTTTCAAATTCAACTTGCGCCGCTACAACAAGGAGATCGTCATCGAGAAGATCAAGGATCTCGTCCAGGAGAAATACGGTGGCATCGCGGAAACTGTCATGGTAAGGCGGTGCAGGTTGACCCTATCAAGCCCAAGTTGACACCGCCTGGATCTATGCTCTTGAAACTAAGATATGATGCACCGCTTTCACACTTCACGTTCAACTTCAACTTGCGCCGCTACATCATGGCGGACCCCATCCTGTTCGGCGATTTCTTGAACGCGCCCAAGGAGGTGGCGGGGGAGGAGGGCGTGCTGCGCCTGTACGAAAACGTGGGTGCTTTCGCGGACATCAAACCGTTGTTTGAGGAGCTACTGGGCGCTTACAACGACAAGCACAAGACCATGAATCTGGTAGGGCGGTGCACGTTGCCCCTATCAAAGCCAAGTTAAAAGCGCCTGGAACTAAGCACTTGAAACTAAAATATAGTGAGCTGCCTTCAATTTTGCTTCAGTTTTGCTCTCAAATTCAAGTTGCGCCGCTACAACCTGGTGTTCTTCGAGGACGCGCTGGAGCACCTGACCCGCATCCACCGCATCATCCGCCTGGACCAGGGCAACGCGCTGCTCGTGGGGGTCGGCGGCTCGGGCAAGCAGAGCCTGGCTAAGCTGGCGGCGTACACCGCCGGGTGCGGCGTGTTTGAGATCACTCTCACCCGCGGGTAGGGGCTTACACTTATCCACTTCTCAGCTCAACCTGAGCCGTTTCTGACACAAAATACACCTTAAACAACCCCTGATACTGTTTTAACCCCCCCGACACCTCCTAAACAGCCCCAAAAACAACCCCTAAATGCACCCCTATCCCACAGCATGCGCCTAAGTTGAGCCGAAAAGTGGACGAGTGTAAGCCCCTGCCCACGGGTACGACGAGACTATGTTCCGCGAGGACCTGAAGAGCCTGTACACGTTGATCGGCGCCGAGAACAAGAAGGTGATGTTCCTGTTCACTGACTCGCACGTGGCGGACGAGGGGCAGGGGCTTACACTCGTCCACATTTCAGCTCAACCTGAGTCGTTCACGTCACTGACAGACTGACGCCACCCAGCATATCCCACGAAAAGTGCTTAAGTTGAGCTGAACAACTGGACGAGTGTAAGCCCCTGACGAGGGATTCCTGGAGCTGATCAACAACATGCTGACGTCTGGCATGGTAGGGCGGTGCAGGATGACGCTATCAAACCCACGTTGAAAGCGCCAGGATCTGAGCGCTTGAAACTAAAACATGATGAACCGCCTTCAAACTTTGCTTTCAAATTCAAGTTGCGCCGCTACAGCACGGTGCCCGCGCTGTACGCCGACGAGGTAGGGTGGTGCAGGTTGACCCTATCAAACCCACGCTGAAAGCGCCTGGATCTGAGCGCTCGAAACTAAAGCGTGATGTACTGCTTTCAACGTCTGCTTTCAAATTCAGCTTGCGCCGCTACAACGAGGAGAAGGACGGGGTCATCAACTCCGTCCGCGATGAGATCGCAAAGAAGGGGCTGCCGGACTCCAAGGTAGGGCGGTGCATATTAACCCTATCAAACCCACTTTTAACGCGCTTGGAACTAAGCCCTTGAAACTAAAGCATGATGAACTGCTTTCAAGATTTGCTTTCAAGTTGAAGTTGCGCCGCTACACCAAGGAGGCGTGCTGGCAGTACTACGTGAATCGGTGCCGCAGCAACCTGCACGTGGTGCTGGCGATGTCGCCAGTGGGCATGGGCTTACACTCGTTCACTTTTTGGCTCAACGTAAGCATGTTTTTATGGGATACGTTGGGTTCATGACTTCCCCCTGGTCTGTTAGACAGGGGGACACGGGGAGGTGTGACCAAAACGGCTTAGGCTGAGCTGAAAAGTGGACGCATGTAGTCCCCTGCCGGTGGGCGACACGCTGCGCACGCGGTGCCGCAACTTCCCCGGCATGGTCAACAACACCGTGATCGACTGGTTCACGCCGTGGCCGACCGACGCGCTGCGGTCCGTCTCCCAGGTGTTCCTCAAGGACCTCGACATGCCCGAGGCCTTCCGCGAGACCATCACCGAGCACATGGTGAGGAACGCGTCACTAAACCCTCGCCGAGTCATCCGCTCGCCACGATAGGTCCGAGCAAGACCCGATGTCAGGTACCCAGGAAATTACCAATTACGCATAAGCTTACCGTGGCGCATAACGTTCAAGCCTTGATTTGACGTTATCCACGCATAATCGGAAAACTTGATACAGTCACCTTGAACGTCATGCGTCACTGTAACTATGCGATCTTAACTGGTATTATCCTGGTACCGTTATCGGGTCTTGCTCGGACCTACACGTCATCCACCACGTTTCAAACCGTGTTTACCGTCTTTAAGGACATCGCTCGCCGCCACGCAATCCACCCCTGGTATCCCCTTGTTTAATTCATTAAATAACACTCCATCCTATGACGCGGCGAGCGTTATTCACTTGGCCCTAGCATATGGTGGTGACCCACCAGTCCGTGCTGGAGTACTCGGCTAAGTTCTATGATCAGCTGCGGCGCTACAACTATGTCACGCCCAAGAACTATCTGGACTTCATTGCGAACTACAAGAAGTCACTGGTGGAGAACCGGGTTCACATCGGGGATCTGGCGAACCGGTTGGACGGCGGGCTGCAGAAGCTGATCCAGGTAGGGCCGTGCAGGTTGACCCCATCAAACCCAAGTTGAACTCGCCTGGAACCAAGCGCTTGAAACTATACTGTGATATCTACACAGTTCAGTCCCCGTATCAAATGGGCACATTTGCTCCTCGCTAAAATGGTTCAGATTGAACCATGTTTGTACGCGCGACTTGTTTTTCATATATTGATTTTCTCGACATCGACGGTCTAATCAACCTTGAGGTGCGAAATGAAAACGTGCAGCGTTTTGAAACAGAGAGGTTGCGCCACACGAGAGCTTTACGGGAATCGACGAGTTGACTCAAGGAAAAGGGACAAGGAGCAAATGTGCCCATTTGATACGGGGACTGAACTGTGTAGATACTGCTTTCAACTTCTGCTTTCAAATTCAACTTGTGCCGCTACATCCAGGCGGCGGAGGAGGTGGCGGTGATGCAGACCACTCTGTCGGAGGCCAAGGTGGTGGTGGAGGCCAAGACAAAGGAAGTGAACGAGCTGCTGGAGGCAGGGGCTTACTCTCGTCCACTTTTCAGCTCAACCTGAGCCGTTTCTGACACAAAATACACCCTATGGACCCCCTGGTACCCCCTGAAACCTCCTAAATACTCCCTAAATAGCCCCTAAATGATTCCCCTATCACACAGAAAATGCTTACGTTGACTTGAAAAGTGGACGAGTGTAAGCCCCTGTTTGGAGGTGATCACCACCAACACGGCAATCGTGGAGGGCAAGCAGGAGATCGCGGGAGCCAAGGAGGAGCAGCTGCAGGTGGACTCGGCGCGCATCGCCATCGAGAAGGAGGAGGCGGAGGCGGACCTGTCCGCGGCCATACCCGCGCTGGAGGAGGCGGCGGAGGCGCTCAACAACCTACGCAAGGAGGACATTACGGAGCTCAAGTCATTCGCCAAGCCCAACATCAACGTGCAGAAAGTGTGCGAGTGCGTGTGCATCCTCAAGGCTAAGAAGGTAGGGACGGGTACATAACAACTGCTGCGTCATCCGACACATTGAGCGTTTGTTACCTTCTTCCTCCTCCTCCGCGCCCGCCTCATCCTCCTCCTCTACCTCCTTCTCCTTCTCCTCCTCCTCCTCCTCCTTCTCCTCCAACGTTCATCGAGCCCCAAGGCACTCACATGCTGTGTTTTAATCAACCCCCTTCGCCATCTCAAGCAGATTGACTGTTTGTTGTAAGTTCAATCGCATGACGTGGCGAACGTTGTTTACTTGGCCGTGTCCGAAGGATGTGAGCTGGACCGGCGCCAAGGCCATGATGACCGACAACAACTTCCTTAAGAGCCTGGTGGAGTTTGACAAGGACGGCATCACGGACAAGCAGGTGAAGCAGCTCAAGGGGTACACCTCGGACCCGGACTTCACCCCCGATAAGGTCATGAACATCTCCCAGGCCGGCGGCGGTATGCTCAAGTGGGTGAGGCCCGTATCTTCGCAGTTTTCCAGGCTACCGCAAGTGTCGGTCGCCAATTCTTGAGTAACAGACGGTCGAATCGCCATATTGTACGATTGTATGGCAAATCTGACCGTCTATTTACTCCAGTCTTCCGATTCTTAGAGGGTTGACCGCCATTTGAGGTACCCTGGAAAACTAACAAGATCATCGCGTCACGTGCACGTCCATGTGGACAATCTATCCTATGTCGCGCTACCCGGTTTGGTAACATTACCGTTCGTCCACATCTACTGTACCCGCTGCCGCCCTTCTCTCCCATATTTGAGTGAGAGAATGGCACCAGAGCCCTTGGTTTAAAACCACGATTTACCGATTAGCTCTAATCATTAGACCCCTACGCCAGTTTTTAATAAATATCCCCCCACTGTAACGGGCCTTACACGCGGGTCTTCGCGATGATCAACTACAACGCAGTGGCCCGGACAGTGAACCCCAAGCGCGCCGCCGTGGCACAGGCGGAGAAGACGCTGCGGTCCTCGGAGAAGGAGCTGGCCAAGACCAAGAAGGAGGTGGAGGATCTCAACGCAGAGCTCGAGGCAGGGGGGGCTTGTTGAGAACAAGCACTCGACCGACGTTGAATCTCCTCCCTCCTCAGCCTCCTCCTCAGCGCGTAAGTATGAGCATTCACACTCAAGCCAAGCGTTGCTCTGATCTCGGTCGAGTGCTTGTTGAATCTCCTCACCCTCCTCCTCCTCCTCCTCAGCGCGTAAGTATGTGCATTCAGACGCAAGTTAAGCCGTGCTCCGATCTCGATCGAGTGCTTGTCATCAACGACCCTGGTGGTCGGGGTTGCGCAAGACGTTCAGCGAGAAGACGGCGGAGCAGACGCAGCTGAAGGAGGAGGCGGAGGTGATGGAGCGCCGCCTCATCGCCGCCGAGAAGCTCATCGCCGGCAGGGGCTTACACTCCTCCACTTCTCACCTCAACCTGAACCGTTTCTGACAAAAACACACCCTAAACACCCCCTAATACCCCCTGACACCCCCAAATCATGACCTAGATCACCGCCAAACAACTCCTAAATGCACCCGCTATTCCACAGAAAGCGCTGACGTTGAGCCAAAAAGTGGACGAGTGTAAGCCACTAATGGCCGGGCTGGACAGCGAGCGCACGCGGTGGACGGCGGACATGAAGGAGCTGGACGCCAAGCGTGAGATGCTGCTGGGCAGGGGCTTACACTCCTCCACTTCTCCTTCTCCCTCTGAGCCGTTTCTGACACTCAACACATCCCCTACGCGCCTAAACACCCCCTCCACCCCCGCCTTAAACACTCCCTAAACACCCCCAAATACCCCTTTTCCCGCCAAAAGCGCTTACGTTGAGCTGACAGGTGGACGAGTGTAAGCCCCTGGTGGTGGGCGACTGCCTGCTGACGTCGTCGTTCCTGTCGTACACCGGCGCCTTCACATTCGAGTTCCGCCGCGAGCTCACCTACGAGCTGGTGGGGACGGGACTACTCCAAACCCTGAGCCCCAAACCCTAAAACCCTATGAAACCCTGAACCCTGAACCCACAACTGTCAGTGCTTGCCACGGTCATCCACCGTAGCAGAGTCACCCGTTCGTTGAGTTGAGTTGAGTTGAATGACGCATGACGACGACGTCTTGATGCGAATAGCTTGCATGTGCCCGGGCCCTGCGGCGAGTGGTTCAAGGACATAACGGAGCGCGCGGTGCCGCTGTCCAACCCCTTCCGCCTCGAGACCCTGCTCACCAACGAGGCAGGCACCACTCACACCTATACTTGTCGATCTAGGCTAGTGCTGGCGAGGGGGGTATTGAACCAGGCTAAATTAGCCTAGTTTAGGGCTGGTGGTTGGTGGTAAGTGGTTATTGGTTAGTGTTTAGACAGGGGCCTAAAATAGGGGGGGGGTAAACTCGGCTAGTTTAACCTAGTTTAGGGTCAGTACCCTAGTGGGTTAGTTCAGGGGCGACAAGTATACTCACACATGTCCGCCCCGTCATCCGCCACCCTGCACACCATCGTGCCTCATGTCAAATGACATCCTATTATGTGGCAGGCGTCGTTTACTTGTCCCTACAGTGAGGTGGAGACCGGGCAGTGGGGGTCCGAGGGTCTGCCGTCGGACGAGCTTTCGATCCAAAACGGCATTCTCACGACCCGCGCCAGCCGCTTCGCGCTCTGCATCGACCCCCAGATGCAGGCCGTGAGCTGGATCAAGCGCCGCGAGGTGAGTCAACCCATCCGCTTGAACCTCGCGTCCTATCGCGATTGAACCAGACTCATGGCAGCTTGAAACGTGAAAGTAAACCTATCCCCATGAACCTAGTGCCTGGTCTGTTGGCTAAGTATGTTGAGTAAGTAAGTAAGTGATCTGACGAGTTCATAATTCGTCCGAGTACTCACTAGCCAAGTAATTACTCACATCTCACAGACCAGGCACTAGTGCATCCTAACGAGGTGGAAGAAGAATCACGGCAGCTTGACACGTGAAACTAACACGCAATGCATTGTAACACCGCACTGGCAGGGCAAGAACCTGGACAACAAGGTGAAGTCGTTCAACGACGCGGATTTCCTGAAGCAGCTGGAGCTGGCGGTGCAGTACGGGCAGGGGCTTACACTCGTCCACTTCTCAGCTCAACCTGAGCCGTTTTGGAGTACTTCACACCTCCCCGTGTCCCCCTGTCTAATAGACTGGGGGAAAATCATGTGCCCAACGTATCCCACGAAATGTGCTCACGTTGAGCAGAAAAGTGGAGGAGTGTAAGCCCCTGAGCACGGGCTGCCGTTCCTGTTCGAGAACGTGGACGAGTACATCGACCCCGTCATCGACCCGGTGAGGCGGTGCAAGTTGACCCTATCAAACCCAAGTTGAAAGCGCCTGGAACTAACCGCGTGAAACTGTGATTTGATAGACTGCTTTCAAGTTTTTCTTTCAAATTCAACTTGCGCCGCTACAACCCGGTGCTCGAGAAGAACATCGTGTATGGCGCCGGCGGCCGCAAGACGGTCAAGCTGGGCGACAAGGTTGGGCGGTGCAGGTTAAACCGATGAAACCCATGTTGAAAGCGCCTGAACCTAAGCGCTTAAAACTAAATTATGATATACCACCTTCAGCTGTTACTTTCAAAGTCAAGTTGCGCCTCTACAACAAGGAGGTGGATTGGGACGACAACTTCATCCTGTACCTGACGTCCAAGCTGCCCAACCCGCACTACGGCCCGGAGATCTCTGGTAAGACGATGATCATCAATTACTCGGTGACGCAGCAGGGGCTGCAGGAGCAGCTCCTGAACGTGACGGTGCGGCACGAGCGCCCGGACCTGGAGGAGCAGCGCGAGCGCCTCGTCACGGTAGGGCGGTGCAGGTTGACCCTTTGAATCTGAAGTTGAAACCGCCTGGAACTGAGCGCTTGAAACTAAAGTATTATAAACTGCTTTCAACTTCTGCTTTCAATTTCAACTTACGCCGCTACATCACGGAGATGAGCGCCAACAAGACGCTGCTCAAGCAGCTCGAGGACACTCTGCTCAAGGCAGGGCGGTGCAGGTTGACCCTATCAAACCCAAGTTGAAACCGCCTGGAACTAAGCACTTGAAGAAACCAAAGTGTGATGTACTGCTTTCATCCTCTGATTTCAAATGCAACTTGCGCCACTACATCAAGGAGCTGTCCTCCGCCACCGGCGAGATTCTCGACAACGCGGAGCTGATCACCACGCTGGAGAACACCAAGGTAGGGCGGTGCAGGTTGACCCTATCAAACCCATGTTGAAAGCGCCTGGAACTAAGCGCTTGAAACTAACACATTATGAACTGCTTTCAAGTTTTGCTTTCAGAATCAACTTGCGCCGCTACACCGAGGAGGCGGCGGTGGAGATTGCAAAGAAGCTGGCGCAGGCGCGGGACACGGCGGATGAGATCGAGACAACGCGCGTCAAGTATCTGCCGGCAGTGGCTTACACTCGCCCACTTTTCAGCTCAGCTTAAGCCGCTTCTGACACAACACACCTTAAACACCCTCATACTCCCTAACACCCCCTGTATAACCCCTGAATAACCCGTAAATGCACCCTCTCTCCCACAGGAAGCGCTTAAGTTGAGCCGAAAAGTGGACGAGTGTAAGTCCCTGCCTGCCGGTGGCCAAGCGTGGCTCAATCCTCTTCTTCGTCATGTCCAGCCTCTCGGTCATCAACAACATGTACGAGAACTCGCTCAACATGTACCTCGAGGTGTTCAACCTCACGTTGGCGACCTCAAAGCGGGACCCCAGCCTGGAGGGCCGCCTGCGCAACGTGGTGGAGGCAGGGGCTTACACTCCTTCACTTCTCATCTCAACTTGAGCCGTTTCTGACACAAAAACACACCCTAAACACCCCCTACAACCCCCTAACACCCCCTGCACACCTTTAACATAACCCCTGAATGCGCCCCCTATCCCACAGAAAGCGCTTACGTTGAGCCGGAAAGTGGACCGAGTGTAAGCCCCTGGGTGAAGGCACTGACCTACGACGTGTACAACTTCACGTGCCTGGGCCTGTTCGAGACCCACAAGCTGATGCTGTCATTCCAGATGACCATTAAGGTAGGGTGGTGCAGGTTGACCCTATCAAACCCATGTTGAAAGTGCCTGGAAGTAAGCGCTTGTAATATAATAAACTGCTTTCAAGTCTTGCTTTCAAATTCAACTTGCGCCTCTACACCAAGGTGGAGGAGGGCGAGGGCAAAGCTAATCCCGAACAGCTGGACTTCTTCCTCAAGGTAGGGCGGTGCAGGTTGACAGTATCAAAACCCGTGTTGAAAGCGCCTTTAGTTTCAAGCACTAAAATATGACAAGCTGCTTTCAAGTTTTGCTGTCCAATTCAACTTGCGCCAATACATCAAGGGCAACCTGTCGCTCGAGAAATCGTCCCGGAAGAAGCCGCACGACTGGTGGCCGGACCAAGGCAGGGGCTTACACTCGTTCACTTCTCAGCTCAACTTGAGCGCTGTCTATGGGATAGGGGGTGCGAGTAAGGATTGTGTAGCCCGTGTAAGGAGAGTGTTTAGGTGTGTAGGGTGTGTATATGTGTCAGACACGGCTCAAGTTGAGCTCAAAATTGAACGAGTGTAAGCCCCTGGACCAAGGGTGGGAGGACCTGATGCGGCTGATCACACTGGGCGGGGCGGTGGCCGACGAGCCGAGCCCCTTCACCAAGATCGCCGACCACGTGGAGAAGAAC
>Ga0307489_10002485_pt1 | contig 12326 bp, 15 predicted proteins | sample SB12metaG_FD_202247 | JGI IMG/M metagenome (GOLD analysis project Ga0307489, IMG submission 202247) | Sea-ice brine microbial communities from Beaufort Sea near Barrow, Alaska, United States - SB 1.2 | ecosystem: Environmental > Aquatic > Marine > Coastal | place: USA: Alaska | collected...
ATTACTTGGGTAGTAAGTACTTGGACGAGTTGTTAACTCGTCAGATCACTCACTTATGACTTACTCAGCTTACTTAGCTAACAGACCAGGCACTAGCAGGATTTGCTCGAAATGCCCCCTGACGCATTTGCCAGACCTTGCTTCTTGGGTTGAATTACCCCCGCCTTGACTTTGAGCAGTGTTTGCCGGGCCCTCGGCGGAGGAAGGCATCGCGGGGCACACCGCGCTCATCGCCGTGGCCACCGAGGCCCTCAACCTGCTGGACGCCACCGTGGAGGCAGCGGCGCAGGGAACCGAGGTAGGACGGTGCAGGTTGACCTCAGGTTGACCCCAGGTTGGCCTCAGGTTGACCCCGGGTTGGCCTCAGGTTGACCCCGGGTTGGCCTCGGGTTGACCCCGGCTTGGCCTCAGGTTGACCCCGGATTGGCCCATGGTTGACCGCATTTCTTTCATTTTCCAGCGCTTGAAGCTACAATATGATGAACCGGTTTCAATCTTTGCTTTCAGTTTCAACTTGCGGCGCTACACGGAGGCGCTGCTGCAGCTGCAGGAGATGTACCTCGACACCAAGAAGGGACTGGTGGTAGGGCCTGCTGCATATTTCTCGCCACGTCACCCAGCTCATTCGAAACCTTCGTTTGGTAAGTTCCATGGCATTATATGACGTGGAGAGCGATGCTTGGCAGGCCATACCTGGTGGCTCAGCTTGCGTTGCTGTCGGGCGCACTGGGTAGGGTGGTGCAGGTTAACACTGTCAAATCCACGTTGAAAGCGCCTAAATATAAGCGCTTACAGCTAATAAATGATGAACTGCTTTCAAGTGTTGCCTTCTCATTCAACTTGTGCCGCTACAACTAGGCGTGGCGGCGGGAGGTGCCAAGTGCTATCAGCTGCTGACGTGTCTGTGCCCCAAGCGCGATAACGGGGAGATCCGCGTCAGCTTTGACGCGTCGGCGCCGTTACCGCCGCCGCAGCCGTCGCCACCGCCACCGCCGCCGCCGTCGCCGCCGCCGTGCAGCCGTGAGATGGTGCTGATGTACGGCGGATGCGCCGGCGTCGCTGAATACGACACCGCCGACGCCACCCGCGCCTCCGCCCCCGCCCCCGCCACCACCACCGTTTCCGCCGCAGCTGCCGCCGCCGCCCCCGATTCCGCCCCCGCTGCTGCCCACGCCCCGGCTCCCGCTGCCGCCCACGCTCCGGCTCCCGCCGCCGCCACCGACTCCGACCATGCTGCCGCCCCCGCCCCCGCCGCCGCAGCCGCCGGCCCTGCCCGCCGCAAAATCCTGGCGTCCAGCGTGAGCACCCCCCATGCCGCTGCCCCCACCGCCTCGTCGAGGACCGGATTCGGCGGGTATGACGTGCCCGCCGCGTCGTCCCAGTTCGAAGAGGATGTCGGGTTCGTCCCCAACCGCATGGTAGTTCGGTGCAGGTTGACCCTATAAAACCCATGTTGAAACCGCGTGGAACTAAGCACTTGAAGCTGAAATTTGATGAATTGCTTTCAAGTTTTGCTATCAATTTCAACTTACGCCGCTACAGCATGGTCCGCGGTCAGAACCGCCTGGTCGCCGGCGTGCTCATCTACCAGACGCGCAGCGAGCTGAGCTACAGCTGCCGCGGCGGGCGCTTCAGGAACCTGCGCACGCCGTGCCGCACCGGCGTCACCAGCACGGCGCCCTTCGGCGTGGACCCCGTGTTCAAGCGCGGCTCCGACATCTTCGACATCGATACAGCAGACAGCCTGGGCGCCTTCTACAACGCCACCAGACTCGCCGACGACGGTGGGGCGGCGCCCGACATTGCCCTCCACGTCATAGGATGCTGTTTGATGATTCGACACACGAGGATTGGATCAGCGTGAAACTTCAAGGATATGCGTTGGATGACGTGGCGGGCATTGTTTGCTGGTTCAGGGTTTAGTGTATAAAGTTTAGGGCTTAGGTAATTACCTAAACCCTAAAACCTGAACCTGGCATTGTTTGCGATCCCTGGCGGAAGGCGTGACGGTGCCGCGCGGGTTCTCGCGGCGTCAGGAGGACGTGGAGAGCGGCCTCAAGCGGTTCCCCATGTTCATCGACATCATGAGCCGGCAGTCGCAGGCGTCCCGCATGCTGGCCTACATGGTCCAGGTGACTGTCAACCCTAATCCCTAAACCCTAAAGTCCTAATCCCAAACACTGAACCCTAGACTAAACCCTAATCCCTAAGATCTGATCCCTAGACTCTCAACCCTAACCGTGCTTCAGATTCCCGTCGAAGTGAACCTGACGCCCTCACTCCCCCACTCCCCGCCGAACGTCGTCTCATATTTCAGGGCGAGTTCATCGACTTCGCCACCACTGCGGTTGAGGCGGCCGCGGTGACATACAACCCCGACCTGCGCCGCTTCGTATCCACCAAGGTAGGGCGGTGCAGGTTGATCCTATGAAACCTAAGTTGTAAGCGCCTAGATATACGCGCTTGAAACTAAAATTTGATTAAGCGCTTACAATTATTGCTTTCGAATTCATCTTGCGCCGCTACACCAAGGTCACCTTCGAGCACATCGCCGGGGGCCACATCAAGACCAGCAGCAAGGCCCAGGTGCTCAACGTGGGCCTGTACGAGGAAGGGCCTGGCAGATGTTGCCCCGCTACGTGTATTCATCACACAATAGGCCGATTTCGGTATATCGCTTCCCGCGCCGAGCGCTGACGCTTTGCCCGCAACTCTGTATGGGCATTTAACCTGGCGCCCGCTGTCCCGCGTGGAGCGCTAAGGCGTTGCCCGCAACTCTGTATGGGCAGTTCGCCCAGGTGATATACCGAACTCGGCCTATTCACACCGTCGTTTCTTCAGTTAAACGGCATCCTATGACGCGGCGAGCAATATCTGTGAGGCCCTCGTACTAGGGCACCTCCGGGGTGCTGCTGTTCCTCGCGGAGATGGTGACCATCGCGTGGATCCTGTGGATGGCGTACGGGGAGGCAAGGGGGCTTACACTCGTCCATTTCTGTGCTCAACCTGACTGAGCCGTTTAATGTCACTAACTCCGCCCACAGACCCATCGTATCCCACAAAACGTGCTTACGTTGAGCCGAGTAGTGGACGAGTGTAAGCCCCTGCGGGGAGGTGCGCGAGTACTTGCACACGCTGCGCGCCGCAGATTTCAACATCTTGTCGGCCATGGTAGGGCGGTGCAGGTTGAACCGATGAAACCCATTCTGAAAGCGCCTGGATCTAAGCGCCTGAAACTGAAGCGTGATAAACTGATTTCAAGTGTTGCTTTCAATTTCAACTTGCGCCGTTACACCATGGGCGCGCACTTTGCGGAGCGCGACAGCGGCAATGTGCTGGAGCTGGTTTCCATCTCACTTCAGATCGCCGCGTTCGTCGTGTGGTGGGTCTACCAGCTGCAGTACGCCTTCAAGTTCCTGCCCACGAAGCGCTACGAGGTGTACTACACGACGCCTTCACCCATCGGCAACTTCCTGCTGCCGGCCAAGGACCGTGCGGCCAACGGCGAGGAGTTCACCGTGGGCGGCATGGACGACAACGGCACCTACACGGTGGGGCGATGCATGTTTGAGTTCAGGGCCTAAACCCTAGAATAACTTAAACTCAAAACCCTGAAATCCCAGGATGGCACAGGCGGAAGCCGGGTGCCTCCGCATACACGCTGACGATGACGCGTCTCTCTCAAGTTGTCGCCCCAGTTGATCGGAACTGGATTCAGCGCTTAAAAAGTAAAATACGTTTCACTGCTTCGAAGTTTTGCTTTCGATTTCAATTTGCGCCCGTACAGCACGGTGCCGCACGCACCGCTGCGCCCGTTCCAGCTGCCGGACGACCCCGCGGGGTACCGCGCCCTGGTAGGCCGCTGCAGCTTGAACCCATGAAAACCGTGTTGAAAGCGCCTTGATCTATGGAAAATAGAAACTAAGACCGCTTTCAGATGTTGCTTTCACTTAAACCCTAAACCCTGAACCCTAATACCTGAACTCTAAACCCTGAAACCCTAGCCCTAAATTATAAACCGTTAACCTTCAACTTTAGCCGCTACGCACTGGTGGACATGATGGCGGAGATCGACACCATGTCTAACCTGCTCGTGGTCTACGGGTTCCTGCAGGGCATCAACCTGCTGCTGCTGCTGGTGCGCGTCATGAAGAAGCTCAAGTTCCAGCCGCGCCTGGTTGGGCGGCGCAGATTGACACTGTGAAACCCAAGTTTAAACCGCCTGGAACTTCACTCTTGAAACTAAAGTATGATGTACGGCTTTCAACTTCTGCTTTCGAGTTCAAGTTGCGCCGCTAAAGCCTGGCGCTGGTCACCAACACCTTCGCCTCCGGCTGGACCGACCTCATGCACTTCTTCGCCATATTCATGGCAGGGTTTAGGGTTTGAGCGTTGAAACCCTCATCCCTACATCTCAACCTGACTTCACACATCATGCCGGCCACGTCGTAATATGCCATTTCTTAATGTTCATTGAGCCGCATGGCGCTTCACATGGTGAGCATCAACCAAAACCCTCCGCCGTTTCAAGCCGACAGACCCTAATATCCGTTAGGGTTTGCCATTTTAATTGATAAACGAGTGTTCAAATGCGTTGGATGACGTGGCAGGCCTTAATTCAAAACCTGCCAGGCCCTACTTGATGACATTCCTTGGCATGGTGACGGTGGCGGCACATGTGCAGTTCGGGTCCAAGGTTTGGCGGTGCAGGTCGACCCTATCAAATCCACGATGAAAGCGCCTGGAACTAATCCCTTGACGCTGAAATATGATGAATCGCTTTCAACTTTGCTTTCGAAATCTACGTGCGCCGCTGCACCAAGGTGGAGGAGTTCTCCACCCTGGGCAAAGCGTTCAATTACATGTTCTCCTCGCTGCTGGGGGAGACCACGTTCACAGTAGGGCAATGCAGGCTGAGAGCGCATGCAACTAATCTCTTGACACAAACATTTGATGATCGTCTTTCAACAGTTTGCTTTCAAATTCAACTTGCGCCACTACAACACGGAGTTGTACCAGGAGGACGTGTCCAAGACGTGGATCGACGAGGTCAGGCGGTGCATGTTGACCCTATCAGACCCATGTCGAAAGCACCTGAGATCAAGCGATTGAAACTAAAATATGATGAACCACTTCATTTTTTTGCTTTCAAGTAATGCCGCTACGACGAGGCGGCCATCGTCATCTTCGCTGGCTTCGTGCCCACACTGTTCATCGGCCTGCTCCTCAACTTCCTCCTCGGCATCGTTGGTAGGCAAACGCAGATGTTGCCCGCCACGTCATACAACGCACTCAAAACCCTCGTCTCTCGCTCGAAATGCAATGTCCGGGAGGCTAGTCTCTCCCGCTATCGTGCTTTGCTTGGTTGCGCTCCCAAAGTGTGTTGGTGCATTGCTATCGTCCTGGATTGGTTGGAACGTTCTGTTTGGTCGAATAGCTTCGTATTGATAACAATCCGGACACTAAGCGTGAACGCCGTCCTATGATGTTGCGAGCACTACCTGCCATGCCCTCCCTGTAGGCGACGCGTTCGGGGACGAGAAGCAGAAGCTGGGGGAGTTTGAGGGGGATGACCTGCACACCGATCTGCGCAAACTGTTCCAGTACTACAGCCGGACCATGGACCTACGCCAGGCCAAGGCAGGGGGGCTGTCGAGAACGAGCACTCGACTGACTTTTAACCCGCCCCACGTCTGCATGAGCATTCACCCGGAAGCACTGGGCTCGAATGCTTGATACTGGATATCGTAAACCATACGCCTCATAAACCCTGACCTTAAACCCTAAACCCTGAACCCTAAATCCTAAACCCTAATTGACCCTGCTGCCAGGGCTGGTACTGGCCCACGCACCGGCGGCTGCGGCATGCGGTCAAGAAGGGCATCGCCGTGCAAGAATTCCACGGCCTCAGCGAGCGCGAGAAGGCGGCAATCCGCGAGGAGGAGGAGTTCCTCAAGAACCTGAAGATGACGGGGCGGGGGGAGTCGCAGGGGGGCAAGGCGGCGGCGGCGGCGTCGCAACTGAAACGAGCCGGGTCGTTCAAGGACAGCTACCTCCAGGCCCGAAAGGTGCTGGGCGGGGCGGCGAAGGCGATGGAGCAGAGCTGGCAGGCGGCGCGGGTGGCGCGGGGCGGGCGAGTCGGCGGGGGCGCCGCACCCTCCGGCAGCCCCCCAGGCACCAGCGGGTTTCACACCCCCCGCAGCAGCCTGGGAATAGACGCGACGGAGAAGGGCCTGGAATCGGACTCGTTTTTCGATCCGCCCAGCTCTATGACCGAGCTGCACGAGTGGTCGGCGTCCACCAACCCGCTCAGCGCCACGTCCGGCCTGCTCGAGCGCGCTGTGTCCGTATCGGACGGCTCGGTAGGACGGTGCAGGTTGACCCTGTGACACCCAGGTTGAAAGCGCCTGGAAATAAGCGCTTGAAGCCAAAATACGACAATCTGCTGTTAATCTTTGCTTTCAACTTCAACTTGCGCCACTACAGCTCGGACCAATCCTCGGATCTCAGCGAGGATGCCAGCGAGCAGACGGAACAGGTGGTCATGATCAAGGGCCGCGGCATGACGCTCCGGGAGCTGGTCAACAACCTGCGTAAGGCGAGTAACGACCATGCCATGTCGTCACAGATGGCCCCGAACACGACGACACGGGATGGGCTGGAGATCGAGACGCTGGCGGCGCGGTTGGTGGAGTTCGAGCACCTGGTAGGGCGGTGCAGGTTGATCCCAGGTTGACCCCGTGTTGACCGCACTTGGTTTCAATGCTGGAAGCTAAATGTGATCATCCGCCTTCAAAGGTTGCTTTCAGTTTCAGCTTGCGCCGCTACAACCTGGACGAGATGGACCCGGAGTCGGGCGAGGCGGTGGAGTTCCTGCGCCTCCAGGTAGGGCGGTGCATGTTGAACCCAGTTGAAGCCCATCTTGAAACCGCCTGGAACTCAGCACTTGAAACTAAAATGTGACATAGTGCATTCAACTTTTGCTTTCAAAATCAACTTGCGCCGCTACATCCAGGCGGTGGCCATGCGCGCCGTGCAGCTGTCTCGTCTGCGCGATGCCATCGACAGCTTCCAGGCACGGGCTTACACTCTTTCAGTTTTCAGCTCAATGTGAGCGCTTCATTTGGCTTGGGGGTTGCATTTAGGGATTGTTTTAGGGGTGTTTAGAGGGTGTTAGGGAGTATTAGGGGGTGTGCTGGGTGACTTTTTGTTTCAGAAACCGCTCAGGTTGAGCTGAGAAATGGACGAGTGTAAGTCCTTGCTTCCAGGCGTCGCAGGAGGACGCCATGAGGTCCACCCTGGCGGCAGAGGAGTGGATGGAGGCGGCGGATGCCAAGCTGGACCGGGTGGAGCAGGACATGGTGCTCATGTGCCAGGTGATGGAGGCGGACGGCGGCGGCGACGAAGGCCCGAGCCAGCAGGGTTTCGCAGAAACTGCTCAAAGCATCAGGCGGGTGGCAATGAACTCAATGAGCGAGGGATGGCGAATGCGCTTTGATGGACATATGAGCACAATTCATTCTGCCAGGCCCTGACCGAAGAGGGAAGCGTCAGCCGGGCGAGGCGCTCGCGGTGGAGCGGCGTGCGCGCCTCGTGGCGGCGCTGCACAGCGCGCAGACCGAGCGCACGGCGGCAGCGGCGGCGGCGGCAGAGGAGCAACAGGCGATGGCAAGGCGATCGCAAGGTTGGAGCACGCTGCGCTCCACCACGCCGGCCGACCTCCGCGGCGGTGTCAGCCTGTTGGACACCGTAGTCCTACTCAAGGTAAGGCGGCGCAGGTTGAAACCCATGTTGAAAGCGCCTGGAACGAAGCGCTGGAAACTAAAATGTGATGGACCGGTTTCAAACTTTGCTTTCAAATTTAAATTGCGCCGCTACATCAAGGAGAAGGGCACACTCGAGTTCAAGGCCAACACCATGCCCACGGCGATGGGGCACTCGCCGGTAGGGCCTGCCACACTGGAGATATAAATCCTAGGCCGCCTAGATCTAGGCGGCCTTGCGACGAGTTGAGAACCACAGAACAGATGATAGAAATTGTGTCACAATAATATTTCGACACCACATATCTCTACTGGTCATTAATTCAATAAAACAGGCCGCCTAGACTAGCCGGCCTAGGATTTGAATTTTCGCTGCCACACATCGCTCGCTACGTCATCCAACGCACTTTGGCCCTCGCTAAGTTCAATGACATCCTATGACTCAGCGAGAATCATCTTGCAGGCCCTACCCGGCGGCGAGCATGTTCCGGCGGCGGCGCGTGGAGCGCGCCCAGGCCAAAGCAAGGACACGCCACGCACATGTTGCCTGCCACGTCATCGACACGCGTTTGGAAGCCTCGTTTCTTCAGTTGGATGTCATCCTATGTCGTGGCGAGCAACATCTTCCTGGCTGGCGCATTACCCGCACGACATCGACTCGCATCGTGAACCCTCGTCTGTTGAGTCGAATGGCAGCCTCTGACGCGGCGTGCTATGTTTGACGGGCCCGAGGCCAAGGCGAAGCTGCTCCGCACGCTGTCCTCCGCTCGCCACACTCTAAATTCTAAATCCTAAACCCTAAACCCTAAACCCTCACCCTGCTCCGCACGATGTCCTCCGTCCGCCACGCCGCCGCCGCCGCGCCCTCCTCCGCCCCCAACAGCCTTAACCCTAAACCCTAAACCCTAAACTCCGCCCGCCAACCTGCCGCGGGCGCGCGCCGCAAACTGGATGTAGGGCAGTAAGCGGCGGCCGGCGGGTGAGAGCGGCAGCCGGCACGTGGGAGATGGCAGCGTGTGAGCGCCTCGAGGCGCAAAGACCGCATAACGTAAGGCGCACACATTTGATTGTTAACTTGTGAAATAATTCCCAGGGCGAGTTCTGGTGGATGAGGTTGCAGTCATGGTCAGCATGTGAGCGCCCTGGGGCGCGATGGACGATGAGGGATGAACATTTGAACATTTGTTCGTGAGGTAATTCTACATGCCCATCACTGAAAAGATGGCATCGTATAGATTGGATTATGGCAAATAGACTGTAAGAGACGCGCTATAATAGCTGTGTAGAATAGTCAAAGAGTCTGATATCTTAATCGGATCAACGACATTGGAATGGTGAAGAGCTGCGCGAGCATTGCGAGCAACGCGGTCCATTGGAGTGGGGAGCAGAATGAATTACGTCAGCTCCTTTTCTAAATGCAGGCTAAACTATTCGTCTGAACTATCCTACCTTCCCGATGCGAGGCATCACAGTCTAGGTAAGCAGTTGCCGTTGTACAGTCTTCTATTTGCCGTAGTTCAATCTATACGATTCCATCTTTTCAGCGATGGTCTGCTTCGGTCGCTTACTACCCTCCTCCGACGGATGTCTGTGCGATCGCGCGCCACCGCCGCCGCTGCCCACGCCGGTGTCGCCCAGCAGGGACCGGGGGCCCGCGGGACCCGGGCCCAGCTGGAATTGGGCAGATTGGGCTAGAAGTTCTGCGGTACTCTCGCGTGCACTTTTATAATCCTTGGCGCGCGTCGCATTCACCAACATCTTGTTCACGAGATTTCTGCCGACGTTGAGCGCCCCGTCTTCGCCGCCGGCTGTATGCCCATACAGCGATGTGTATGTCGTCTGCCGCGGCGGCGGGTCTGGGTCAGGCAACTGGGCGCTGAACAGCATGTCATAGACGAGGTCGTTGTCCACGCTGACCACCACCGCCCAGGGGCTTACACTCGTCAACTTTCCGGCTCATCGTAAGCACATGTTGTTGGATACGTCGTGTGCATGATTTTGCCCCAGTTTATTGGTCATGGGGACACGGGGAGGTGGGACCAAAACGGCTTATGTTGAGCTGAACAGTGGACGAGTGTAAGCCCCTGCTGTCGCCTCCCGCGACCTCGCCACGTTCGCCGGGCGCAAGTAGATCTCCTCCCCGGTGCCCAGGATCAGGGGCTAACACTCGTCCACTTTTCTGCTCAACTGAAGCGCATTCTGTGGGATAGGGGTGCATTCAGGAGTTGTTTATGGGGTGTTTAGGAGGTGTCAGGGGGTATTAATGAGTATCAGGGGGTATTCAGGGTGTATTTTGTGACAGAAATGGCTCAAGTTGAGCTGAGAAGGGACGAGTGTAAGCCCCTGCCCATGATGCGCACCTGGTACCGCTCTCGGTCCGGCATGTAAACTATCACCCGCCCATGCGCGCCGTTCAGGTCCGGACGCGCCTTCAGCCCGCTCACCTCCACGCCGGCGTACGCCTCCAGGTACCCGGGCACACCCGCCGCGTTGTCGGCGTCGACTGCCCCGCTCCCGCTGCCGCTGACTGACAGCCCAAAGTCTACGTCTGGAAACTCCTGCAGCAAACGCCGCTTGCGTCGTCCCCCGCTGCTCTGCAGCAACCGCCGCTTGCCTCGCCCCCCGCTGACCCCCCCCCGCCCGCTGACTACTTCCCCATTGTGTGCCCCGCCGCCCGTGCTGACTCCCCGGTTGCGGCTGACTGGTTTCCGCGAGTGTACCGGCCGCGGCGGCCGCTTCCCCGGACTGGTCAGCGCATGCGAGGCGTCAGCCTTGGCAAGGGCGGCAGGACCGGGAACACCCTCCTCCTCCTCCACCTCCTCCTCCTCCGCCTCCTCCCGGTCGCTCATAGTGTCCACCTCCTCCTCCTCCTCCTCCTCCTCCGCCTCCTCCTCCCCATCCGCCGCCTCCCGGTCGAGCATAGTGTCCTCCCCCTCCTCCTCCTCCTCCTCCCCCTCCTCCTCCTCCTCCTCCATGTCCTCCTCCTCCTTCTCCTCCTGCTCCTCCTCCTCCTCATCCGCCTCCTCCTGGTTGCCCACAGTGTACCCCTCGCTCACTCGTCGCTCGTCCTCGTCCTCGTCCTCGTCCTCGTCCTGGTTCTCGTCCTCCTCCTCGTCCTCCTTGTCGTTGTCAGCAACGTAGCGCGACGACCCGCCCGCCCCCGCCCCCTGGCGCACGTGCATCACCCCCAACGCCACCGCCTAAGGTCAATTGAACAACGATCTTCATTTTGCTCGAAAAATGATGGGTTTCAAGTTGCGGGATGACGTGGTTAGCATCATCCGTAAAACCCTGCCTTCTTCTCCCACGCCTCCGCCTCCGCCAAACACGGCCCCGCACCAATCTCAAATATATTGTCGTCTAGCACACCATCTCGTCGGATGGAGTTGGTTCATGATCACCATGTAAGCGCCATGGGGGCTCGGTGCACGTACGTTAACTACGAAAGCAGAATATATCGAATACCATCGTAGGTATGAAAGTATGTTCCGGCCCTGCCGCCAAGGTAGTCTGGTTTCGCTCCACCACGAGGTGTGCCGCCGCCGCTGCGGCCTGCGCCGATGCCGCCCGCGCCGCCGCAACCTCCGCCGCCCGCGCCTGCGCCGCCACCGCCCACGTGTAGGGCCTGCCAGATATTGCTCGCTGCGTCTAAAGATATCATGTCACTCAATAGGGCCTGCCAGGTACTGCCCGCCTCAGCATCGACACTCGGTTTAATGCCTCTATTGAGTTACATGACATCTTAAGACGTGGCGAGCAATATTTGCCAGTCCCTACCCGAGTGGAGTTGTCAAGCGCGCGGCGTGCCGCCGCCGCCGCCGCCCGTGCCGCCGCAAGATCCGCCACCGCCGCCGCATCCCGCGCCGCTGCAAGATCCTCCGCCGCCGCTGCCCGCGCTGCCGCAAGCGTCGCCTCCGTCGCCGACCGCGCTGCCGCCACATCCTCCGCCGCTGCCGCCGCTGTCTGCACCTCCTCCGACGCCGCCCCCCTGGCCACCACCTCCCCCACCGCCGCCGCCGCCCCCGCCGCCACCGCCGCCGATGCCTCGGCCGCCGCCACCGCTGCCTCCGCTGCCACCGCCGCCACAGCCGCCGTATTTATCCACCTAGGATCATCCTCGTCATCGGAGTCCGGCACCGTCGCCTCCGCCGCCGCCGCTGCCGGCGCCTCAGCCTCCAGCATCACCACTCCCGCATGTCTCTCCTTGTCCTTTGTAATCCTCTTGTCCTTTTTCTCCTTTTTGTTCTTCTTGGCAATACCAAGCGACGCCTGCTCCGAGGTCGATGCCGGCATCGTCGCGTCGGTCTCCTGCATCGCTACTCCCACGTGACGCATCGCCTCCTCCTCCGGCGCCGCTGCCGCATCCGCCCCAGCCGCGTCAGCCTCCAGCACCGCCGCCGCCGCCTCTGCCGCCACCGCCGTCGCCGCCACCGCCGCCGCCTCTGCCGCCGCTTTCCGCGCCGATTTCCTGTCTGCTTTCCGGGCAGCTTTTCGGGCTGCTTTCTCTGCCGCTTTCCCGGCCGCCGCCCCGGCCGCCGCTGCATCCAGGGCCTCACACCAGGC
>Ga0307489_10002486_pt1 | contig 12326 bp, 6 predicted proteins | sample SB12metaG_FD_202247 | JGI IMG/M metagenome (GOLD analysis project Ga0307489, IMG submission 202247) | Sea-ice brine microbial communities from Beaufort Sea near Barrow, Alaska, United States - SB 1.2 | ecosystem: Environmental > Aquatic > Marine > Coastal | place: USA: Alaska | collected 2017-05-06
GCTAATATTCCCAAGCTGATGAGCTTTATGAATAAGTTTGGTCTTATCACAGCACGCGATCCTAAAGGTGTTTATCACCCAATGACGGATGTTATTCACAAGGTATTGAATGATATTACGGTGGATGAATGGGCGCTTATAATCGGTGGTGACTCGCACACTAGAATGTCGAAGGGTGTAGCGTTCGGTGCTGACTCAGGAACGGTTGCACTTGCGCTGGCTACTGGCGAAGCGAACATGCCTATCCCAGAGTCCGTCAAAGTGACGTTTAAAGGCAATATGAAAGGCTACATGGATTTTCGTGATGTAGTGCATGCCACGCAAGCTCAAATGTTGAAGAAATTTGGCGATAATGTGTTCCAAGGAAGAGTCATCGAAGTTCACATTGGTACTTTACTTGCCGATCAAGCCTTCACCTTTACCGATTGGACTGCTGAAATGAAGGCGAAAGCCTCTATCTGTATTTCTCAAGATGACACTTTGATTGCGTCATTAGAAATAGCCAAGAGCCGTATTAAAATAATGATCGATAAGGGCATGGATAATGAAACCCAAGTTCTTCAAGGATTAATTGATATTGCAAATAAGCGAATTTCTGATATTACATCGGGAGAAAAACCAGCACTAAGACCAGATGATAATGCTGAATATTATGCCGAATTAGTGGTTGACCTTGATGCCATTGACGAACCTATGATTGCCGATCCAGACGTTAATAATGCTGATGTTTCAAAGCGTTATACTCATGATGCTATCAGACCTATTTCGTATTACAAAGGCAGCAAAAAAGTAGATTTAGCTTTTGTTGGCTCATGTATGGTTCACAAAGGGGATATGCAAATTATTTCTCAAATGTTGAGAAATATTGAAAAGCAAAACGGCAAAGTTGAATTTAAAACCCCACTAGTGATTGCACCGCCAACCTATAATATTGTTGATGAGCTTAAAGCTGAGGGTGATTGGGATGTGCTTAAGAAATATGCAGGTTTCGAATTTGATGACGTTGTGCCTAAAAACACTGCGCGCACAAAATACGAAAACATCATGTACCTTGAACGCCCTGGTTGTAACTTATGCATGGGTAACCAAGAGAAAGCTGAAAAAGGCGACACGGTACTCGCCACCTCAACGCGTTTATTCCAAGGTCGTGTAGTAGAAGATACTGCTGAAAAGAAGGGGGAGTCATTACTTGCTTCTACACCAGTGGTGGTTTTGTCTAGTATTTTAGGGCGTACGCCTACTTTGGAAGAATACAAAAAAGCAGTTGAAGGCATTAACTTAACTGATTTTGCGCCACCGCTTGAACAGCTAACTACAGCGCCATCAGCGCCTGTGGCAGTTAAAATCGCAGATCCTAGCTAAGCTAGTAGATTTCGTAAATTAAAGTAAAACAAGCCACGAGGCTTGTTTTACTTTCCCTAACTCACTCTTCAAATCGCCTAAAACAGTAAAGTAGCCCGCGCATTAATAATGATCCCTATCGCTGCATAGCCAGCTTAAATTATTCATAAAGACATAGCATGCGTTGAGCAAAACCATTTTTATCTTAATAAATCATGTCTTTACCATCGCTTATTATTGCTTGGTGTCTTCTGCCCTAAGTTGATTATATGTGTACTCAATAAATGTAAATTGCATATAAATGAGCAAATATTGATTATAAGCAAACTAAGGCCTTGGCCAATTTCACTTTTTGACAATAACCCTTATACTCGATCGGTTTCATTTTTACACTCGAATATTTTTGATGTTTTTGGGGTCAACTTAGAGGGGCTAATTTTGTTAGAAGCATATCGTAAACATGTTGCAGAGCGAGCAGCACAGAGTATTCCACCTAAAGCACTGAACGCTGAGCAAGTGGCTGATTTAGTAGAGTTGTTAAAAGCGCCACCTGCTGGTGAAGAGCAAACATTATTAGAATTACTCGCGGAGCGTGTGCCTCCTGGTGTTGATGAAGCCGCTTATGTTAAAGCTGGTTTTCTTACTGCAATCATAGAGGATGAAGCTTCTTCTCCTCTTATTTCTAAAGATGCCGCGATTCAATTGTTAGGTAACATGCACGGTGGTTATAACATCGTGACTTTGGTTGCCGCGCTTGATAACAACGATTTAGCCGAGTTAGCAGCTGAAGAGCTTAAACATACATTATTAATGTTCGATGCTTTCCACGATGTAGAAGAAAAATCCAAAGCCGGTAATGCCTATGCAACTGATGTCATCGCATCTTGGGCCGATGCAGAGTGGTTTACATCGCGTCCCGATATGCCAGAAAAAATCACTGCTACTGTATTTAAAGTGACAGGTGAAACCAATACCGATGATTTGTCTCCCGCACCTGATGCATGGTCTCGTCCAGATATCCCCTTGCATGCTCGCGCTGCTTTTAAAATGACCCGTGATGGTTTAACACCTGAAAAACAGGGTGAAGTAGGACCCCTAGCACAAATCGACGCAATCAAAGCTAAAGGCCATCAAGTTGCTTTTGTTGGGGATGTAGTCGGAACCGGTTCCTCACGTAAATCAGCCACTAACTCAGTGTTATGGTTTTTCGGTGAAGACTTACCGGGCGTTCCAAACAAACGCGGCGGCGGTATTTGCATTGGTAGTAAAGTCGCGCCTATTTTCTATAACACTATGGAAGACGCAGGGGCTTTAGTATTTGAAGCCGATGTTGAAAAAATGAATATGGGTGATGTGATTGATATCTTCCCATTGGCTGGCAAAATTACCAACGCAGATACGGGTGAAGTGTTAGCTGAATTCGCTTATAAGTCAGAGGTATTACTTGACGAAGTGCGCGCTGGTGGCCGTATTAACTTAATTATTGGTCGCGGCTTAACTGAAAAAGCGCGTGAATCTTTAGGCTTAGGCCCATCTGATTTATTCCGCAAACCTGACCAACCAGTTGATACAGGTAAAGGTTTCACGCTTGCTCAGAAAATGGTTGGCCGTGCATGTGGGGTAGACGGTATTCGCCCTGGTACTTACTGTGAACCTAAAATGACCACTGTAGGCTCACAAGATACGACTGGCCCTATGACCCGTGACGAACTCAAAGATTTAGCTTGTTTAGGTTTCTCTGCCGATTTAACCATGCAATCTTTTTGTCACACAGCGGCTTATCCAAAGCCCATTGATATTGAAACTCAGCATACGCTGCCTGACTTTATAATGAACCGTGGCGGTGTATCGCTGCGCGCCGGTGACGGTATTATTCACTCTTGGTTAAACCGTATGTTGTTACCTGATACCGTTGGTACAGGTGGCGATTCCCATACGCGTTTTCCTCTGGGTATTTCATTCCCTGCTGGCTCCGGCTTAGTTGCTTTTGCTGCTGCTACAGGTGTTATGCCACTGGATATGCCGGAATCAATTTTGGTGCGCTTTAAAGGTAAAATGCAGCCGGGCATCACATTACGTGATCTGGTTCATGCGATCCCTTTATACGGTATCAAGCAAGGTTTATTAACGGTGGCTAAAAAAGGCAAAGTAAATGCGTTCTCTGGTCGTATATTAGAAATTGAAGGTTTGAGCGACTTAACCGTTGAACAAGCGTTTGAATTATCCGATGCTTCTGCAGAACGCTCAGCAGCGGGTTGTACTATCAAAATGTCTGATAAGTCTATCGCTGAATACCTCAACTCGAACGTGACTATGTTGCGTTGGATGATCAACGAAGGTTACGGTGACGCACGCACACTAGAGCGTCGAGCTCGTAAAATGGAACAGTGGTTAGCTAAACCTGAATTGATGCAAGCTGATGCAGATGCGGAGTACGTTGAAATTCTCGAAATTGATTTGGCTGATATTAAAGAGCCAATTCTATGTTGCCCGAACGATCCTGACGATGCTAAAACATTGTCTGAGGTGGCTGGAACCAAAATTGATGAAGTCTTTATTGGCTCTTGTATGACCAATATCGGACACTTTCGTGCCGCAGGTAAGTTGTTACAGCAATTTGAAGGTACCTTGCCAACCCGTTTATGGATGTCACCTCCAACTAAGATGGATCAAGCTCAGCTAACCGAAGAAGGCTACTACGACATTTATGCGAATGCGGGTGTACGCCTCGAAATGTCTGGTTGTTCACTGTGTATGGGTAACCAAGCGCGAGTTGAGCCCAATTCAACAGTACTGTCTACCTCAACTCGTAACTTCCCTAACCGTTTAGGTGATGGCGCAAATGTATATTTGTGTTCTGCTGAAATAGCAGCTGTGGGTGCGATTATGGGTAAAATTCCGTCTACAGAAGAGTACATGGCTTATGCAACTAAGATTGAATCCATGTCAGCGGAAGTATTTAAATACTTAAACTTCGACCGTATGGATGCGTTCAAAAAAGCCGCAGAAGCAGCGAAGGCCAATATTATTCCTGCACTTAATATTGCTTAGTTTTTAACTAACAAACTAACAAAAACCGGTATAGCCTGATGGGTGTACCGGTTTTTTTATGTGTATTTATGTTCTTAAGATTAATATGAACTACGATTTTTGATTAGGTTGAACTATGAAAACCTCTATTTTTGTTATGGTATTGATGGCCATAATTATGCTGTCTACTGGCGGTATGAAAAGTCATTTTAGGCAAATGGCAGCTAGTGCAATAGCTAATGGCGCCGATACTGAAGTAAAATATAATGTCCTAGAATGTAGAACGTTACAGCAGCGATGTGTGCAGGAGATTTTCAGGAGAGACAAACCAGTGACAAAGAGATGGGCTGTTCATGCAAAAAACGGTAATCTACGTGTCTAATTTTCTTAAGTCATCAAAATTTATGTCTATGCTTCGTTTAACGTCTTTGGTTTTTATACTCGCCTTTTTTTCTAGCCTAACGTTTGCTAACCAAGCAGACTCGGTATTTCCTGAAATTCAAGTCAAGGTTAAACAGCAGGTTTTCACCTTGGAATATGCCGATACCTTTGAATTACGTGCGCAAGGCTTGATGCATAGAGAAGAAATATGTAATAACTGCGGCATGTTATTTAATTTTGAACAATCCAGACGTGCCGGTATGTGGATGAAGAACACTCTTATTCCTCTGGATGTGGCATTTATCCGTGCAGATGGAAAAATCACTGATATCAAAGCCATGCAACCCCATGACTTAACTACAACAGGTTCATCTGAGCGGGTGCTTTACGCTTGGGAAATGAATCAAGGTTGGTTTGCGAAAAATCAGGTTAAAGTAGGGGATACCGTAGTTATTCCGCTTAACACCAAACCATAATTTACATGTTGGATTAATTCTAGACTATATAATCTTCTCAAATTCAACAGTAGTCTGTATCAATGTATATTCATGAAGATGAACATACTATTCCAAAAAATCTTACTTACGCATGAACTTTTACTTTTTAATTATAATTAAAAACTGTTATTTTTATGAGTATAGAGATTTTGATTAATGAGTGAAAAGAACAGTGAGTAACATCGCATTGAATAACCTGAATGTAGCTAAATTTGGTGGTACCAGCGTGGCAAATTTTGCCACCATGCAAAATTGCGCCAATATTATTAAAAACAACCCTAATACCAAAGTAGTGGTTGTCAGCGCATCAGCCGGTGTCACTAACCTGTTAGTGGATATCGCCCACACGGCTATGTCTAAAGAACAAATTAAACAAAAGCTAACCGAGATAGACAGTATTCAACAAGCTATTTTGCAGGCATTAGAAAACGTCGATGAAGTAGAGCCAAAACTACAACAGTTACAAAGTTCATTAGCAGACTTAGCCCTACATGAAGAAATGCTCCATCGTGCAGATTTAAAAGACGCCTTGTTATCTCATGGCGAAAGAATGTCTTCATTGTTGTTCACTGCTGTATTAAACCAATTCGATGTAAAAGCCGAAAACTTTGATGTACGCAATGTACTTAAAACAGATAGTGAGTTTGGTCAAGCTGTACCTAACCTTGAACAAATAAGCGCTGCGGCCAAACAACTGATGTTGCCTGCCCTGTTTGACACTGTGCTGGTTACCCAAGGTTTTGTTGGTTCAGACCAGCAAGGCAATACCACCACCCTTGGACGAGGTGGCTCAGACTTTACTGCTGCTTTGTTAGCGGAGGGATTGGGTGCAGATACCTGTGAAATTTGGACCGATGTGATTGGTGTATATACCACCGACCCTAGGATCACAACTGCCGCTCGGCCACTACCAGAACTCAGCTTTGAAGAAGCCGCTGAGATGGCTACTTTTGGTGCCAAAGTGTTGCACCCCGCCACTATGGAGCCTGCACTTAGACAAGATATCAAAGTGTTTGTTGGCTCAAGCAAAGAGCCTGAAAAAGGCGGCACTTGGATTATCAGAGACTGTGAAACTGAACCTTCTTATCGCGCTATTACCCGCCGTAAAGAACAGGTGATGGTGACAGTTAAAACGCCAAAAATGATGTATGCACAGGGGTTCCTGCAAAAAGTATTTACCATTATTGCTGAACATAAACTCAGTGTTGACCTCATCACCACATCAGAAATTTCTGTATCTTTTACCCTAGATAATCCCGCTAATTCTGTTCTCAAACGTCTAAATCAAGAAACCATTGAAGAGTTAAGCCAATTTTGTGATGTATTGATTGAAGAGAACTACGACTTGGTTACAGTTGTCGGTAATAATATGCACAGTGCGGCTGGAGTCTCTAGCAAGATTTTTGCGGCCGTGGCAGACTATAATTTACGAATGATTTGCTATGGGGCAAATCCACATAACCTTTCTTTGTTGGTAAATGAAACCGACAGTCGAGATGTAGTTTGTGCGTTGCATAGGGCGTTATTTGAGTAAGGAGTAGCTGCGCGAGCTACGAGCTAAATGCATACGCCATGCTTACCGCAATTGATGGTTTTGTCACTGGGCATGATAATGCTTATTGTGAAAATGAATGTAACTGTAAATTCATTTTAGATAGGTTTCAATTGTACGTTTAGCGTAGTGCTTTTTGTACATTTCATCTGCCACCATGGCAAGAAAAGGAGACTTAAACATAACCACCTCAATTAACTGGGTGTACATACAGCTATAGTGGAATTCCACCCGAACAGCAAATTATTGGAGAAAATCCGTAGTTTTGTTTTGAGGATCCTTCCCGATCTTACAAACCTAAGGCTATACATGTGCTTGAAGAATATGATACAAAATCTAAACGCATAAATACGGGAGAATAATTCGCAAAAGGCGTGGGTTTTCCAGAGATTAATATCGTTAGCAGGTTAGACAAAATGAAGGTGTAGCTTGAGTTTTATTGAAACTATTTTAATTGCTTTGGGTTTATTGCCATCAAAACAATTAGCCACTTCAATGCAGAGTTCTAAAACACTCACGGTAATGGTTATTGTTGGTGTTATGTTATTCGCTGGCTTTGCATTTTTCTTATTTAAAATGGCTGGTGTCCCATAGCCTTTGCAATTAACCCACTAACAAAAATATCATGGTGGGAATTTTATTCGTTGAAAAACGTTCCTAAAATCCCCGTATTTTAAGCATTATACGAATGTGTGAGATGAAAATTTATGCGAACTACTATTCTACTTTCTAAAATCAAATGTCCAGAATGTGGCTTTGAAAAAGAAGAAAAAATGCCAATAGATGCGTGTCAGTATTTTTATGAGTGTACGTCATGTCATGCTCTTCTAAAGCCCCTTTCGGGTGACTGTTGTGTGTATTGTTCTTTTGGAACAGTCAAATGTCCACCTATTCAAGAAGGCAATAATTGTTGTGAGTAATTCGTATAGCAAACCAATTAATCCGACCTCAATTCGCTGTGCTCGTTTCGCCGATTTATTGGGCCGCTGAGGCTATAGAATGTATCAAAAGAGGAAAATAACGGATGAAATTTATGTTCGTACATCCAGTAAAAGTTATTTTTTGGAAGAGTATTACTTCAGATTAACTTAACAGCGCGTTTTCAGGCTTAATTCTTAATCATTTCTAAGGCTTATTTTCTAAAATAGAAATTCTATAGCCTATTTAGCTACTTCAAATCAACATGTATGTAATATTGCACATGTCATTATTTTTAGTTGCACATGTCATTCTTTTTAGTTGCACTGGTCTTATTAACTGTACAACTTAGAAAAGAAGATAGTATGAGAATCGTATCTTTTACTGAAGCAATACATGGACTTAAATCTGTACTTGACCATGTCGTAAACGACGCTAATTACACTTAGAGATTCTGAAGATGTTGTTATGTCTATGGATCATTACAACAGCTTGATGGAAGCTGATCATTTATTAAAGTCACCCGCGAATGCAGTTCACTTCACCCGCTCTATTGAGCAAGAAATATTAAATGAATAGGTTGTTAGCGTGGACTAATAAAGCATGGGCTGATTAAGAATATTGGCAAGGGCAAGATAAAAAAAACGCATAAAAGAATTAATAAATTAATCATAGAAACTAAGCGTTCTTCATTTGAAGGAATTGGAAAGCCTGAGCTTTTAAAAGAAAATTTATCAGGTTTTTGGTCTAGACGCGTGGATGAATCCTATCGTCTAGTATATGCGGTTAATGATGGTCGTATAATAGTTATATCCTGCTGCTATCATTATTAAAGTCACCCAGAATAATTGATTGAAATATCAAGACCTAGACTTAGAAACATAATATAGAGGGCTGGGTAATTACCCTTCGATCTAGCTTTCGACTGAATATATGTAGTGGTTTGCAACACCCTCGTTAGAAGTAAAACAGGACTTTTACTGTTCAAACCTGGCATGTCTATATCGTTTTAATTAAACATGTAGTGAAGTTTTTTTCACTATTTTTGAAGAGGTATTAAACCTATTATTTTTTATTAGAGAGTACGAATTCTTTAATTTAATAAAACGGTTTTACATACATAATTTATGAAGTTTTTCTACGTTATTTTGACTTTACTCTATTTTTGCAACTCGTCATGGGCTTCAGTCAGACTAGTGGTCGCGTCTGATACTTGGTGCCCTTATATCTGCGATGATCAGCAATTACCTGGTTATATTGTCGAAATAGTGCGTGATATATTTCATCAAAATAATATAAGCCTCAGGTTTGAAACCCTACCGCTGGCCAGAGCGATCCAGTTTGTGGCAAATAATCAAACTGATATGGTGTTAGGACTAACGGAAGAACAAATCATTGAATACAAACTAAGCAAAAGTCAACTGTCTGTTGGTCGTCCTACCCTTGATTATTTTGTCATTAATGGTAATCCTTGGCGGTATACCTCAAATACAGAACTGATTAAACACCTTGGTGAGGATAAAAAAATTGGGGTCATTAAGGGTTACAGTTATAGTGACTTTTTAAATAATCTTATTGAGTCTAGGCCTGAATATTTTTATGTCTCTCACGGTAATGCACCACTTGATACTAATCTTAATCTGCTCAACGCAGGCCGTATTGATATACTAATAGACAATAAATACACGGTGTTATTTTCCGCACGATCTTCCCCACGATCTTCCCCACAACCAGAACTTAGAAAAAATTTAGTTCATGCAGGTACTGGAGGTGAAAGCGAGGGTATTTTTGTTGGGTTTGCGCCACATCTTTCCACTGATTATATCAATATGCTGGATCAAGGCATCATTGAATACAGAAAAAGTGGCAAGCTTAAAGTTTTACTCGATAAATATGACATCACTGACTGGCAAAAGGATTAACTTATATTTAAAAGGGCACCGATTAGCTATCTCTGAGTATGTAAATTAAAAGCTGGAGACCCCAGCTGGCAGTCATTTCTTCCGCAAGAGCGTGTATTACGGTGATGGTAAAAGCTAATCTTTTTGAGTGGTTATATGCTTGCCAAACTCTTTTACTTTTCAACACCACCACACGACTTAATACTTGCCTGCTATCAGGTAAATTTATTTGGGTAATTATCAGGGATACTAAATCGCACCGCTTATTATTTAAATTCTTGAAATTCGAAGTTGAAAACGTCAATAACGCAAAATAAAAATTTCTACTTGATTATGCTGCGTCAGCCCATTGGCTGGATGATAATTATAATGCTAATCAGGATAAAAAAATTAATGGCTCAGCCAGCTACCAGTTAAGCTTTGTTGTGATGAAGTTCATCTCATTTATTTTCGAATACAAATACAAGACATAGTAGTATTGAAGCATGGCGATAAAAATTCGCTGCTTTAATAATAAAGGATAACTTAATGAATAAGAAAACCTTATCAAGGGTCATTATATTGTGTTGTTACATGATGCTGACAACATTGGTACAAGCTGCAGACACCAAAGAACCAGATAAAAGAGCCGAGTATATTCGTTCTCACTACGCTAAATATGAATATCAAATTCCGATGCGTGATGGAGTGAAATTGTTTACTTCGGTATACATTCCTTACGACAAATCATCTGAATATCCGATGATGATGCAGCGCACTCCTTATCGCGTTGCCCCTTATGGTGCTGATAAATATAAAACTAAATTAGGGCCAAGTGACATTTTTGAAAAAGAGGGTTTTATCTTTGTTTTTCAAGATGTGCGCGGCAAATTTATGTCTCAAGGTGAGTATGTGAATATGCGTCCACAAGACGCGAATCAAAAAGGTGGAAATGCCACCGATGATGCCACCGACAGCTATGACACTATTGACTGGTTGGTTAAAAACGTTCCAAATAATAACGGGAAAGTGGGGATGTGGGGCACGTCTTACCCCGGATACTATACCTCAGTCGCCGCCATCAATAGCCATAAAGCCCTTAAAGCGATTTCACCTCAAGCCCCAATAGCCAACTGGTTTTATGATGATTTTCATCGTAATGGTGCGTTTTCTACACCCATGGCGTTTATTTTCTTCGATACTTTCGACAAACAGCGCGAAGGGCAGTTTGCTTACTGGCCAAAAGGTATGGACTCTATTACGCCTGATGGTTATGACTTTTTCCGTAATCTGGGCCCATTGAGCAACGTTAATAAAGATTATTTTAAAGGTGAGCGTCCGTTCTGGAATGAATTAACTGAACATCCTAATTATGATGAATATTGGCAGGCGCGTAATGTGTTACAACACCTTACCAATGTTAAACCGGCCACCTTAGTTGTAGGCGGTTGGTATGATACTGAAGATCTATATGGGCCACTGGAAACCTATCAAACCATGTCCAAAGGCAATAAAAAAGACAATATCCATCTCATCATGGGACCTTGGTATCACGGTCAATGGAATTCAGCTGACGGCAGTAAAATGGGTGAAGCCGAATTTGGCTTTAACACCAGTGAATGGTTTCAAGAACGAATCTTATTGCCATTTTTCAAACAAAATCTAAAAGACATTAAAGATGATAAAGACGCTAAAGCAGTATCATTGGCAACTGCGACGATGTTCGAAACAGGTGCTAATCGCTGGCGCGAATTTGATACTTGGCCACCAAAACAAGGCAAAGATGTTGTGCTGTATATGGGAGCTAATGAAAAACTACTGGATCAAAAAGAGTCTAAAGGTGGTTCGAGCGATTATATAAGCGATCCAAACAAACCTGTTCCTCACTCAGATAAAGTCAGTCGCGGCTGGGATCGTCCATATATGGCAGAAGATCAACGCTTTACCGCTCGTCGCTCTGATGTTTTAGTGTTTAATGACGAAGTGGCAACTGAGGATCAAACCATTGCAGGCTCAATTGATATTAATCTGTGGGTATCTACCGACCAAAGTGCTGGCGATTTTGTGGTTAAATTAGTGGATGTATTCCCAGGTATGGATGAAACCACTAATAAAGTAGACAAAGAAACGGGCAACCGTCATGAGTTAGTGCGTTGGGGCATTATTCGTGGACGCTTCAGAAACAGTATGAGCACACCTGAGCCGTTTGAACCTAATAAACCAACACTGGTTAAATTTGAACTATTGGACGTACTGCACACCATCAAACGTGGGCATAAGTTACAAATTCAGGTGCAGAGCAGCATGTTTCCGTTTATGGATATGAACCCACAAAAATATGTTGATAATATTTTTAAGGCTAAGCCAGAAGACTATGTCAAAGCGCAACATAAGCTTTATCATAGCGAACAATACCCAAGCTCGATTGAATTTAAAGTGATTGATCACTAATCGAAGTTGGTAATGGATATTACGTTTTTTGAATAGAGCAGCTTGAAGCACAAAGCCGCGAGTTGTAAGTTTAGAATGAACGCTTTAACAATCTAAAAATAAAAAACGCCTTAATTGGCGTTTTCTATTTTGAATAAAGGAAAGAATGAGCGCGGTGAATGCACGCCTTCTTTGTATCATAATTTCGTTAGTCGATTGGCTTACATAGATTATTCACCAATAAACTGCGCACCCTTTACGGTGCAAAAAATAAAGTGGAAAAATAAAGTGGAAAAA
>Ga0307489_10002487_pt1 | contig 12325 bp, 18 predicted proteins | sample SB12metaG_FD_202247 | JGI IMG/M metagenome (GOLD analysis project Ga0307489, IMG submission 202247) | Sea-ice brine microbial communities from Beaufort Sea near Barrow, Alaska, United States - SB 1.2 | ecosystem: Environmental > Aquatic > Marine > Coastal | place: USA: Alaska | collected...
CCGCCGCCGCCGCCGCCGCGGTCCCGCCTGCCTTCAGCGTGGACTCGGTGGCGAAGGCGATGGATTGCGTGCTGGAGGGGGAGGAGGTGGACACGCCGGAGGGTGAGGCGGTGTCGGCGGCTGGCAAGATGGCGCCCGGGCAGGCGGCGGCCAAAGAGACGCGCAAACACGCGGAGGCCGCCGCTGCGGCGGAGGCGCGGGCGGCGGAGGCGGCGGAGGCGGAGGCCAAGGCTGCTGAGATGATGGAGTCGAGCCACACGTTCGTGGAGCTGGTGTTCGCGCGGCTGGAGACGCCGCTGCGCAAGGTGCTGCACCTCATGGCAGGGGGGTGCCCGGCGTGCCCCGGGTGCCGGGGTGCCGGGGTGCCGGGGTGCCGCGGTGCCGCGGTGCCGGGGTGCCGCGGTGCCGGGGTGCTGTGGTGCCGCGGTGCCCGCTGCCGGGACCCCATCGGAGTGGCACGGGATCAGTGCGAGCTGCCCACGGGGGCCAAGGCGGAAGCTTGGTGCCTCCTCATACACGCTGTCGCGTCTCTCTCTCTCTCTCTCTCTCTCTCTCTCTCTCTCTCTCTCTCTCTCTCTCTCAGTGCGAGCTGCCCGCCAACCGCCACGTCATCCAGCACATGTGTACACCTCGACAGAGTGCATGTTGAAGCTATGGACGATATCGATCGATATCGATCGATTCACCCTGCTGTGATTGGTCGACAGGTTAAAGTCATTCTTTCGACCAATCACGGGAGGGTCAATTGATGCTGACTGTGTCGATGTCGATCGTTATCGATCGATATCGTCCGTAGCGTCATGCACTTTGTCATATGAGCACCTGATGGTGGGGCAGGGGGTACGACGGCGCACGGGATGAGGAGCGCCAGCCGCGTCATTCGACACATGTGTACACAATGTGAACCCTCGTTGAGTTAAACGTCGTTCTATGAGCTATGACCAGACAAACAGTACAGTTATTCAACACGTGTGTGAAGCTGTAAACAACGTGCACCCAGGAGTGAGCGGCCTAGCCGGCCCCGGGCCCACCAGAGTGACAAGACATGGAGGATCGATCTCCAGGATGACCATGAATCCTGTCATCCTGTCGGTTTGAGGATTACCTTAAATTGCTAAACATGGCCTTAGAATCCTGAGGATGACCCCCAAAATCCTTTCCTCCTGTCATCCTGTCGGTCAACCGGACAGTATGACCAGATCATATCTTGTCACTCTGGGCCCCATCCCCCGGCGGCGCACAGCATCCACCACGTGTACGTCATCGACGACAACGACCGCCCCTGCGCGGTGGTCACCCCCACGGACGTCCTGCGCATGTTCGTGGTGGGGTTTAGGGTTTTAGGGTTAGGGTTTTAGAGTTTAGGGTTTAGGGTTTAGGGTTTAGGGTTTAGGTAAACCCTAAACCCCATGTTCGTGGTGGGGTGCTGCATGTTGATACCCGTGTGCGAGAGCGGAACGCTTCCGCGTGTATAAGGAGGCACCAGGCTTTCGCCCAGGCCCCCGTACAAGTTGAGACCCGTGTTGAAACGCCTGGTTTTGGTTTCCAGCGCTGAAATGAAATTTTATGACCTGCTTTCAAGTTTTGGTTTACAATTCCTCGTTGTGCCCATACACGGAGGTGGACGACAAGGGCTCGCTGTGGGCCGTGGTGTGGGCGCAGCCGCCGGGCGGGGCCGTCACCTCAGTTTTTTTTTTCAGATGGCACAGTAAGCCGTTATGCCGTTTGTCCCTGAAACTGTCCCACCTGATACCTCAAAGATGCTCATCAAGAACTCGTCACACAAGTGCCAGCTGGGAACAACACTGAGGTCCGTCGGGAGGCCTTGGCGGGGGGCGGCGAGCCGGGGCCGCCGGCCGCGGGAGGGGGCGGCGCGGCGGGAGGGGGCGGCGCGGCGGGGGGGGCGCCGGCTTACGGAACGGACGGGGTGCTGGTGTGAGGGGGGGTGGCCTGAGGGGGCATCAGGAGGGTCAATTCGTGAGCCTAGTGGGTGCCTCCTTATACACGAGCGAAGCCGTCTCTCTCTGTCTCTCTCGCTATGGTGGATGACGTGATGAGACAGCACACGGGGCCAGGGTGAAAGTGAAACCCCGGTGCGGAAGCGTCTCCCTTTTCCTGTGTGGTGGGTGGCAAGGAAGGCAGGGCGACAGACTGGTGCCTCCTTATGCACACGGACACATCTCCCAGTTTATCTGGGAGCTGTGATCATGTGAATGGTGAATGCAATGCAAAGTCCCGTGGACACTAGCCAACGACGACGTGGATAGTTCGATACGAGTACTCGTGCAAGGCACGACGCAAAAGTGAAAACCTGAAAAGTCGCAGTGAAGACTTCGTCTGAACTTGAAATTTGAATGAGAAGATGAAACGAATGATGATGAGGATTACCTCGAAAGATCAAAGCCTCGCTCCGCGGCGGCGGCACGGCAGCGGAAGCGGCGGCGACGGGCGAGCATGAGTGCCCCTTCTGATGTCATTATTGCACGCCCTTATTTGGACAAAAATTGTCTGATCGATAGCCAAACGCGTCCGTTTGAACCTACCAGTCTATCAACCCGTGCTAATGTGAACCTATATAAAACGAAATAACCAAATAAACTATTTAAACCCAGTCTCCGCTGTGACTACCCCCTGATTCCCCCGAATCCAGACTCTCGACCAATCAGGGACGAGGAGAGATGATGCAATGTCCATTGACCAATTAGAGACCACAAACGATTACGATCAGATTTGGTGAGATTTGGTCAAGGAGATCCAATCAATCACAGCTACTCGAGCCGCCACGTGGACCAATCACATGAGGTTCTTCAGGGACGGATCCGTCCCGGAGACTGGGTTTAAGCAGACAGAATCTTACAGATGTGACCGAGCAAATCAGCGTGCAGTGTTGAAAAACGGCTCCCGCGGAGGAACGTTTCGGCGCGCTTGAGTCGTCGCGACGAATCGCCCAAAACGCCGCTGCGAGCGTCTTGCCCGGCGGGTGTCTTGCCGCGAGCGATCTACAGCCTCTGGCACACTTAAATACCGCCGCCGCCGCCGGCGTGGCCGCCCCCACATCAGCGCGCGGGGGCCGTTTTATTTACCGAACTCAGTGAGTGCGATAAAAGTTTGTGAAAGTTCCGAATAAATCTGGGGCCAGAACACATCTGGGTTCTTGGCAAGGAGGAAGGGAGATCCAAAGCATGCTTAAACTCAGTGTCGGATCTGGTATCGAAGACATGGTGTCGAATCCCACTCGGCCAATCAGAACTGTCCATTTCGAGAATCCCACCGACCGACTCGCCGAAAGTCCGACCGGGTCGCGATCCTTGAGTCAATGGAGCCTCGATCTAGAGGAGATAAACAGGACATGTCCTTCCGACACTGAGTTTAAGGCAGATCCACGGTATGCTTAAGGCGCACCTCTCAAAAACGCGCGTCTTCACGGTGGTGATGCCCGAGACCACGCGCGCGCTGGCCAAGCAAATCAACTTGGAGGCCCCAGACAGTCCGTACCGCCATGTCCATAGGACCGACGGTGGGGGAACACTTAGTGGCGAAAAATATCAACCTATCAAAATCGACTTTCAACCCAAAATCCTTAGCCCATCAACCTATCAAATATTTCCTATCAAAATAATCGCACCCTATCGATGTAGTATGTCAAATTGATCCTATCAAATGTGCCTATCAAAATCACCCTATTAAATGTGTGAATGTTAACTATGTGTGCCGGTACACACAGGCAAACAGTCATGCATTTTTTTATTTTTAAGTGTGTTCCCCGTCGGTCCTATGGACATGGCGGTACGGACTGCCAGACATCTCAGATGAATCGAAACGGAGAATTTTCACTATGCGCGCGACGGAGAAGGTAGAGACGTGCTTCGGGGCGGACGCGTCATTCAAGGTCTACACGGACTGCGACATCATCGTGCTTATGGCGGGCACCTGGAGGTGTTGCAGTGGGTGCGGGAGAACGACGCGACCGGCGAAACTTGGAATGAGGACCGCGTGCGCCGCTACGCCTGTGGGCCAAGGCAGCAGGAGGTGCTCACGTGGCTGGGTCAGCTAAGTGCTCTTTGACAAACCTCCAATGCATTGAGCTTCGGCGTCGCTACCACACGAATCGACGAACATGGAAATGATAACACACTCCATACACTATATACACCATCTTCTTGCCAATTCATAACAACGCGGTACTCGTATACATCAAAATATGCACTAGACAGCCTGACTGAAGGACGGCTAGAGCTAGTATGATACTCGTAGCTAGGGCAAAAGCTGCCATGTTTTGTTGAATAACATGTGAAGATCCCGTACATCGCGGCCCGCCGCCCGTGGCCCTGGACTGCAGATTGCATCTCGGTTGTCGGATTCGAATTCCGGGGTCCAGGAAGATACCTGAATCCGACCTTGGACCGAAGTTGTCCAAATTCGGAATCGCCAATCCAGCGTTACTCCGCCGGCCGCACTCCCTTGCACATCGCATCACAATCCTCTCCGCGCATTATGATCATAAACCATCCCCATCCGCGGTTTCAAGCGGACGGACAGTTCGGTCCGTCGGCGCAGTGGCCGCGGAGTCACCAGCTGCTAGTCGAGTTCTGCACCAGCGGATTTCGTCCGCTTCTCAGCTCAACTTACGCCGTTTCCGCTCAACTGACGCCGTTTTGGTCCGAGAGCCATTTGGTGTCCAGTTTATGAGGAGTTATCATTCATGGATGTCGTTACACGCCAGTATAACGGTACCACCCAATGTATCCTACACAAAGTGCTTACATTGATCTGGAAAGTGGACGAGCTCTTGGTGGGAAGCGCGACGTCGTCGTCGTCTTTCTACACCGTGATGATACAACGCTATGCCGTGGCGAATGCGCGGCTCGTTTCCAAAACATGTCTCATTTGGCGACGAGAGTTGCTAATGTGGTGTGGGTGGGTGCAATACTAGACATTAGTGCCACGGAATTTGGCAGTCGGGAATTTTCGCTAGCCGATACCGACTCGAGCTCACGAGACTCGAAATGTGAATCGCGAGTGCAGCTTGATACCTACTCGCTAGCTTAAAACCTACTCGCAGCGCCACAGGTTACCTTGTGCCCACCCGTGGTCCAATCCTCCTTTTGACAGGCGTCGCCGCAATACCGGGCGGTCTTGCACTGCGGGCACACCTTGAAGTCCTTCAGATGGCCCACAACCTCGCACCCGCTGTTGACGCAATACTCAGCCCCCTCCAAAGATTCTCTCCGATACTCCACGAGCTTGTCAACTGGATCAACTGGATGACCCCCCTTCCGCAACCAATGTATCACGCCGGCCAAACATCTGGGGGCACGTTGAAATGCTGCTGCCTGATGAAACTGCGAACAAAGGCGCGCCTCGACGCCTGCCAGGTGAAAACTGCCACGTACCCAAGGCAACCGATGTATATGGCGAGTAGCGCCAACGACACCACGGCCCAACAGCGCTCCCATACGGCACGCCAGGAAGTAGCGGCGCAAGTTGAAACTGACAGCAAAATTGATGCAGAATTGTAAGCAAAATTGTAGCGAAATCGTCATCGATTTGTCGTATTCTACTTTCAAGCGATTAGTTCCAGGCACTTTCAACGTGGGTTTGATAGGGACAACCCGCACCGCACTACCAGGTGCCTAAGATCCCCGTCACGAGCATCACCATGCCTATAGCCCATGCTGTGGCGACTCCGGCGGTCCTGGTTGGCTCCGCCACCTCCACATGCCCAACCTGGCGGGCGTAAGGACAGTCTCCGTACATGCGAGCGGCGAGTCGCGAACACGCTGGGGTATGCCCGTTCTCTGCGGCCTTGCGCATCCACCTTATGTGCAGTTTCTTACTTCGAGCGACGCCGCGCCCTAGGGACTAGCAGATAGTGCACACCACGTCATGTCACGCCAGTCAACTCAAGAAACGAGGATCGACAATTTTAAAGTAACGTAGCGGGCATTGTCTGCCAGACCCAACCGCGGCCGGCAGAGTACAGAGCAGAGAGGTTGTTTGCCGCGCTCCCGTGGCCGGCGTCTGCCGCGCGCCTGTACCAGCCCGCCGCCGCCGGGGAGTCCGGCGCCGCCACGCCCTGCCCCGCATCGAGCAAGGTCCCGAGGTTATTCATCGATTCTGGCAACCCCGCCTCGGCGCCCTTGGTGAACCACTCCCAGGCAAGAACATGCTCCTTCCTCACGCGATGAATGCTTCCTAGCGTGTTCATGGCGTACACGTGCCCTTGCCCCGCTGCCTGCTCCAGGAGTGCCGTGCCCTCCTGCGGCCAGAGTCGACACCGGGAAATCATGGACTTGGTCGTCTGGTGGTCATTTGAGCGACCGGTCATTTGAGCGACCTGAAAGTGTGCTGTGCAAACCCTACATCCGCATTCGGCGATTTGCCGGCCATGCCCAGGTGCCTCCCCGCGCCCACTTCCACTTCACTCGCCAACCGATAGCCCAGGCTGAACTGCGCCTCCCCGTCACCCTTGGCGGCCCTCTGCTTCACCTCTTCGGCTCCAAGCGAACGAAACAGGATTGTCTGCCTGGGTCGTCCAGTCCCCGAGCGTATTCACGTTTACATTCGCGCGAGCGGCGACAGCTCCCGCTGCTCCCGCGGCTCCGGCGGCTCTCTCAGCTCCTGTCTGACCCGGAGCGCGCTTGGCTGCATCGCGCTCGGTCCTGCGTCGCTCCTGCCGTGACGGCGCCATCTAAAACCCAGCCAAAGTAGGCAGTAAACTAAGAATGTCGAGGAGACTCAAAACGTCGAGGAGACTCAGAACGTCGAGGAGACTCAGAACTAGGCTTGGTGCCCCGGCCGGCTTGGCCCTTCGCGTCGAGTAGCAGGCGACTGGTGGGCCGACACGCGGGGGTCAACGTCGAGGAGTGCGCCTGTTGTTGGCCACTCGAGGCGCGCGCGAATATGCTCCACCTGGACGGGACACCGGCGGCGACAAGTGCGACATCTGAAAGCTCATCTGAAGGCGCCAGCGCGGGAACAAGAAACCCTACGAGTATGGTCACCCGAAACCCTAAACCCGCGTAAAATCCCCGCGCAGCTTTCGAAAAGTGGTTGTTATCGAGACCGCCACAACTCGCGCGCATGCTCCGCGCATCACCCGGCGCCGTAAGAACGCTTCGCTCGCAGCCCGCCCTCCGCCGTCTACTGAACACACCCCCCGCGCCGCGCTACCAACCCCACCGCCATCCGCGCGCCCCCACCCCCGCCCCCGCCGGCCGCACAAGACCGCCCAACTTTCTCGGACCTCTAAGATCCTCCCGAGTTATGCCGTTCATTATCGACGATGACGACGACGACGCCGCGCTGATGGCTATGATGGAGGAGCCCCAGAGCCAACAAAAGCCGTCCCAGAACTCACAGGGCCGCGCGTCAGCTGAGGTGGGGCGGTGCAGTCACCCGCATTTGAAGCTACAATATGTGCCGTCGCTTACGCCAGCGCCAGCGAACCTAGAAAGAGCCGCTTTCGAACTTTGCTCTCATTGTCAACTTGCGCCACTATGCCGAGGCACCCAGCGCCGCATTCCAGCCGTTCCAGAGTTCGCAGGGTTCACAGGGCCGCGCGTCGGCCACCGCCTCTGGCGGCGCATTTCAACAGATGGGCAACCCGCGCCCCAGCGGCGGCGGCTTCCAGCAACTCGGCACGAACAACACCACCAACAACGGTATGGCACGGGCTCGCCATCCACATCAAAACATCACAGGGTCCCACGAATATGGTTGCTCATATAGACGGGTGGAAGAGGGGGGAGGAGACGTAACGCCGCTCGATTGTTTGTCCTCAGTAATCTCCCCGTCTCTATCCGCACACACCGCACCACGCCCTCGGTGCCGCCCCCGGCTTCAGGCCTGGGGGATATTGCTCGCCACCTCGAAGGGTGCCAGCATTTAGCTCAAGAGGAGAGGGTTAAAAGTGCGTTGGTTGACGCGACGAGCAATATCCGCCAATCCCTGAACAACGGAAACAACGGAGCCGGCCGCGCGTCAGCCACCGCCCCGGGCTCATCCACCGCGGCGTTTCAACCTCCCTACAACAACAACAATGGGAACAACAACCCCGCGCGAGACGCCAGCGGTAGTGTCCGGCAATACACTGCACCCCCTAGGGCGCCGCTGGCCGCTGAGCCGCCTGTCCCTCAGCACCTGGCAGGGAGGGTATTGCGAACAACACGTGCCCGACGTCTAACGCGCCCCCCCCACTCCTCCTCCTTTCCTCCTCCACCTGCGCCTCCGCGCGTCTATATTGGCATTCACCCCCGATGGTCTGCAAACTTCCATCTCGGTTCGAGTGCTTGTTCTCAAATACCTGCTTGTTCTCAATGACCCTGCTGCCTGGCGGACGCGCTGCGCAAGACCTTGGCAACGTACTTCGGACACGCTGAGTTCCGTGAGGGGCAGCTCGAGGTAGGACCTCACAGCTATTGATCGCCTCATCATAGAATTCAACTCAACAAACGAGGGAGGTACTGCGTCAAGTCGTCCACCCAGAGAGCGGGAACTGCCCCGAGAGAGGGGGGTGCCTGGCGGTAATTGTGCTCCAAACGCAGGTCCGATGATGTGGCAGGCAATACGTGCTTGGCCCTAGCACGAGGTGGCGGCTGCCGCGGTGTCCGGCCGTGACTCCTGCGTCTACTGGGCCACAGGAAGCGGGAAGTCGTTGTGCTACCAGCTCCCCGCACTGCACACCGGCAAAACCACCTTCGTGGTGTCGCCGCTCATCTCGCTCATGAACGACCAGGTAGGTATTGACGGAGTCCTCCTCCACCTAAGGCACCATACCAGCCAACTGATTGCTCACGTGCCTGTGCACATTCGTATGCTCCGCCTCCACCTCTCTCCCATCTCCTCTCTGTCTCCTCTCTGTCTCCTCTCTCCTCTCTACTCTCTCTCCTCTCGCTGCTCTCTTTGCTCTGTACCCTCTACCTCCTATCTTTCCTCTCTCCCTCGGCCTGCGCCAGCTAAGGCCCCATAGCTCCCAACGGATTGCTCACTTACCCGTGCAGGCTCACCTCCTCCTTGTCCACCTAAGGCCAATAACTTCTGACTGTTGTCTAGTCATGGTTTGGCGCTACGACCAGGTGACGCACCTGAACAACACCGCGGGCGCCGGCGGGCGACCGCTGGCTGCGTTCCTCGGCTCGGCGCAGCGCGACAGGTCGGTCGAGGAGGCGGCGCTGAGGGCAGGGGCTTCCACTCGTCCACTTTACAGCTCGACCTGCGCCGTTTTTATCAGTTTAGACCCCCTGCGTATCACTCGAAAGGGTGCTTACATTAACCCGAAAGATGGACGCCACTTTGCAGCTCAACCTAAGCCGTTTTAGTCACTGAATTCACTGTGCGTATCACTGAAAGAGCGCTTACCTCGGTCCAATTTTCAATTGAAACTGAGCCGTGTTCAATACTGAAATGACGCTACATGTCACTCACAGAGTGCTAACGTTGAGCTGGGAAGTTGACGATTGTAAGTCCCTTGGTATCGGGCGAGTACCGCGTGGTGTATTGCACGCCAGAGAAACTCAGTGGGGTGACCTCAGACAACCCCGTCCTAAACGGCAATCCTAGCCACTTCATGACCCGCCTGCGCGACATGGCGTCCACCGGCAAGCTGGCGGGGCAGTGCACGTTGACCCCTGATTGACCGGTGGTTAACCCAACGTTGACCCAAGATTGACCCCGTATTAGACCCAGGTCGACCCCAGGCTGATCCCATGTTTACTCCAGGCTGGACTCAGATTGACCGCGCTGGGTTTCAGAGCTTGTAGGTAAAATATGATGAACAGCTTCAAAGTTTTGATTTCAATATAACCTGCGCCGCTACTAGCTGGGCCTAGTCGCTGTCGACGAGGCGCACTGTCTGAGCGAGTGGGGCCACGACTTCCGCCCATCCTACCGCATGCTCAATGTGCTGCGCAGCCAGCTGGCGCCCAACGGTGAGGTGCCCGTCATGGTATGGGGGGTATTGAGGAAAAGCACTCCAACGACCTTGAATGTCTCAAGTCTCCCCCTCCTCCTCCTCCTCCTCCTCCTCCTCCTCCTCCTCCTCCTCCTCCTCGTCCTGCTGCGCTCGTCTGTGTGAAGGGGGCATGAGCACAAGCACTCGAGCGACGTTGAATGACTTGATTATTCTCCTCCTCCTCTGTACGTCGGTATGAGCAGGGGGTTATTGAGAACAAGCACTCGATGGACATTGAATGACTACAAACCCCTCCTCCTCCTCGATGCGTCTGCATGGATGTTGACCCTAGCAGTGAGTCGGGCTGCGATGCTTTTCGAGTGCTTGTCCTCCACGTCCCTCCCGTGTGGCGCTCACGGCCACGGCGGTGGAGAATGTGAGGCAGGACATCGCGCAGGTGCTGGGGCTGCGCGAACCGCACGTGGCGCAGAACTCCTCCGACCGCCCTAACCTCAAGGTAGGCCCTAGGCTGATGGATTCCGAGTTCCGGAATTTCACTCTGACCAGCATTCCATAGTGCCCTGTCCTGATTCCCTCCGCCCAAGATTCGGCGGTGCAGGCTGACCCATGCGACTTGATAGGCGTCCTCTGGCTTTGGTGCCAGCTGTACGACTCGTGCTGCCTTCTCAAACTTCATTTTCAAATTCCGCTTGCGGCACTAAATCAAGGTGGTGTGCACCACGAAGAAGGGCGCGGCAGGCGACTACCTGCACATGGCTCAGAAGATCGCGGAAGTCAAGGGATCCACCATCATCTACTGCCCGTCCGTGCGGGAGACGGAGGCAGGGTCTGGTAGATATTGCCCGTCACGAAATCCGACGCATTATGAAACCTAGTGCATTGTCTGTGGATGAGTCACTTTAAGTAGGTCGGAGTGTGGTGATTTGGCCAAAAATCCATGACTTTTGGCCATATCACGAAACTTCAACTTACTACCTGTAGTAAGAGATGCTACGGGGAGTAAGCAGTACAGACATGGCACAAGTTCGTTTAATCAAATCAACGCGGGCCAGGGCAAGGCCTGGCGCCTCCTTTTACACGAGGAAGCATCTCTCTGGCATTTTATGACGTGGCGACTAACTCTGCCAGGCCCTGTTACCCAGCACACATTGAACCCTCATCTCTTTGGTCAAATGACCCCCTATGATGTGGCGAGCAATATCTGCCAGGCCCGAATCGAAGGAGGTAGCCGAGGCGCTTCAGCAGCGGGTGGCGGAGCTGACGTCCAAGTCGGGTCAGCCCATGGTTCACGTCGGCGTCTACAACGCCAAACGGTCCCCAAACGTAGGGCGGTGCAGGTTCACCCAGATTCACCTCAGGTTCACCCCAGGTTCACCCCAGGCTCACTCCTGGTGCACACAAAGTTTGCCCCATGTTGACCCATGTTGAGCCCGGGTTGACTGCGCTTTCTTACAGCGCTTTGAAGAAAAAATGATATACACTGCATTCAAACTTTGCTTTCGGATTCAACTTGCGCGCCGGGTTGACCCCGCTTACTTTCGGCGCTTTAAGCTAAACTGTGATAAACCGCTCGCAAACGTTGCCCCCCCAGCGTACGCCACTACACAACGGACCGCGAGCAGACCCACCACGCGTTCCTCACAGGGCGGTGCAAGGTGGTTGTGGCCACGGTGGCTTTCGGCATGGGCATCGACAAGCCCGACATCCGCCTGGTGCTTCACTATGGCACGGGGGTTATTGGAAACAAGCACTCCACCGATGCTGAAAATTCTCCTCCTCCTCCTCCTCCTCCTCCTCCTCCTCCTCCTCCTCACGTCTGGGGGTATTGCGAACAAGCACTCGATCGTCGTTGAACATCCTCCTCCACCTCCTCTACCTCCTCCTCCTCCTCCTCCTCCTCCTCCTACTCCTCCTCCTACCTCTCCTGCTCCTCCTGCTCCTCCTGCTCCTCCTGCTCCTCCAGGGGTATATTGAGAACGAGCACTTGACCTAAAGTGAATCTCCTTCTCCTCCTTATCCTCCGTTTACTCCGCGCATATGTATGAGCCTTCACCCTGAATGCAAGCCGTGCGCTAATCTCTGTCGAGTGCTTGCAGCGACTCTGCACTACGGCGCTCCCAAGACGATGGAGGAATACTACCAGCAGGTGGGCCGCGCGGGGCGCGACGGGTTGCCCTCCACCGTGGAGATGCTGTACGGCCCCAGCGACTTTTCCAAGTACGGCAGCGACTTCTACGTCGGGAACCTGTCTGCGTCGGCGAAGGCGCAGGGGGGTCATTGAGAACAATCACTCGGCCGACGTTGAATCTCCTCCTCCTCCTTCTCCTCCTCCTCCTCCTCCGCCTCCCCCGCCGGGGCGGGGGCGGCGGCGGCGCGCGCGGGCCGCGCAGGCGAGGGGGGGGGGGGGCGCGA